>Ga0302122_10002540_pt1 | contig 11358 bp, 24 predicted proteins | sample CB21_SCM_MG_FD_203115 | JGI IMG/M metagenome (GOLD analysis project Ga0302122, IMG submission 203115) | Marine microbial communities from Western Arctic Ocean, Canada - CB21_SCM | ecosystem: Environmental > Aquatic > Marine > Oceanic | place: Canada: Western Arctic Ocean | collected 2017-09-28
TAACGCACCTATAGATGACCCAGACCACCCAACGAACGCAGTTAAAACTGGACTACAGATGTTAGATGCAGTAGTAAAGTTTAATGACAAGATCGTTGCAGAAGGTAAACCACCTATAGGAATGGGTGCGGGTATCAACACCGGCCTTGGTTATCTTGGAGAGATGGGTTCTACCATGCGACATAGTTACGATGTACTAGGTGATGCAGTATCGACTGCTGCTCGTATCGAGTCCAAGTGTAAGGAGTATGGTTGTCTGTTGCTGGTAGGAGAATCTACCTATGACATGACTAAGGATGACTTCTTCTACCTCAAGGTAGATGAACTGGCAGTCAAAGGTAAGACTGTGGGTATTCGTATCTACACCGTCCTGAGTGAGATGGATTGGATGATGAAGAATACCAATTGGGGATTTGCAGAAACCCAACACAAAAACATGCACGAATATTATCATGACCAACATTTTGATCACGCTATTCGATTATGTAATGATTTGATGAATGAGTTTGATGGTAGAATGAAGAACTACTATACTATGTGGATTGAAAGGTGTGAATTTATGAAGACCCAACCACTAGAACCTGATTGGAATGGTGTCTTTATCGCAACAACCAAATAGGAGAGTATAATGAGTAAGAACTTTTTTTCATTGAGGACAGGCCACAAGGCATCAGATGAGTATTTCAAATATGCTCCGCTATATTGTGACAGTGATTTGATCAAACACTGTGCGGTGTGGTTTGTGGTTGGATTTTTATTTGGTCTATTAGCTGATTTTTTACTTGACAAATCCACCCTTTTCTTGTATACTATGTAAAGGATGAAAATTTAAAGGGATAAATACAGATATGGATGTCTATATACATACTGCGTTAGCTATGGGTTGTATTTTTGGTGCTTATTTCGCAGGACATTATTTTGCAAATTCTGGAGTCGAGAGGATAGTTTCTTCTATGCTCGATACTCTTGAGACAGAAGGTTTTGTTGCTACGTCAATGGACAAGGATGGCGAAAAGGAATTGGTTCCAATTTCAGAATTAGTTGCAAAGGCCGTTAAAGAATCCGAAAAAATCGATATTAAAGTTTAATATAGTGAAGGAAGGATGGGAAATATGAAGAAATTGTTAATTGGTACTGCTTTGGCAGTAATGTTAATGTCACCTACTGTGGCAAAAGCAGACAACGATTGGGTTGGCCCTGTCATCTTCGGCACAATATTCGGTATAATAATTGCCAATGCCAATAATCATCATAAACACCACCACCATCGTCGATACACTCATCCGCCTCGGTATAATTGGGTTGAGGTCTGTAAAACATGGCCTCACACGATACAAGACCATTATGGTGATTATTACACCGAAATGATTTATGGGTGTCGAATGGTTAAAAGGGCTAGTTGGTAAAATAATGTTCCTTGACAAATCCTAAAAATTAGTATATAGTTATAATTATGAGCGGTATGCATTTATTGCCTGTGTATTATTCGACTACGAATACTCGCAAGCGCAAACAGAAAAAGAAGTCGGCCTCTGTCCTAGAGGCAGAGCGTCAACACGCAAAATTTCTAAAAAAGATGGGACTAGGGGGTCGTAGCTCAGTTGGGAGAGCGGGTGCTTTGCAAGCATCAGGTCAGCGGTTCGATCCCGCTCGACTCCACCATTTACGGAGTGTAGCGCAGCCTGGTAGCGCATCTGCTTTGGGAGCAGAGGGTCAGAAGTTCGAATCTTCTCACTCCGACCAAATCCCCTTGTCGAATGACATACCAGTGGGTGTTGCACCGAAGAAAGAATTAATTCCACACAATTTTACTATTGCCCCGGCATATAATAAAGGGCCGTATCAGGTAATAAGTAAGAGTAACATAAAGGATATTGGAAGATGAGAATTGATGTAAGAAATAATAACGTCGAAAAGGCGATGAGGATTATGAAGAAGAAACTCACTGAGGATGGATTCTTCAATGAGTTACGAGAACGCGAGTCCTTTATGTCAAAGGGTGAGAAGAAGCGACACGAACGTGCTGCAGCTAAACGCAGGCAGAAACGTAATCTTGAAAAACGAATGGAAGAACAAGGATATTAATATGGAACTGAAGGAACATGAAAATCCTTCGCGGACTTCGACGCCACTCAGGCATCAACATCCATTAAGTTGGTGGTTGAAGTGGGTGTCATCAATCATTCTTATCGTAGCAATGATTATGACCACTAACGACTTATATCCCTATAACATGTTTCTACAGTTTATTGGGGTTTCTGGTTGGTTGTGGGTTGCAGTTATGTGGAATGATCGCTCTTTGATTATTCTTAACTCTGTGGCACTTGCAATATTCGCAAATGGCATCTTTCGATTAATATTAGAGGGTTAAATTATGGTTAAACGCAAAATTACGGTGTCTACAGACAATAGTGAGTGGAAAGCACCTAAGAAACGTAAGCCTCGTAAACCTATGTCTGATGAACAGAAGGTTGCAGCATCAGAACGTCTTGCAAAGGCAAGAGAAGCAAGAGCAGTAAAAAATCCAGACTATGGTATGTCTGGTATTGCTGAGAATTTGCGTAATCTTCCTGATGATCACCAACTGAGTCCTGCTAAAGTTAAGGATTGGATCAAGGTTCAGAAAGATTATGTGAAGGCCGAGCGCTCTGCGGTTCGACAGAAAATGAAGGGCGCAGAAGCAAGACTTGCTAGCCATGAAGGATATGTTCGAAATATGCAAAGATATCTTCGTGATGGTACTTGGATTGATATGTTCTATGGTGAACATCAACAAAACAGAATACGCAATAGATGTGTTGCAATAGCTTACTATTGGTATGGTCCACGCAAGGGTCAACCGAAACGAAACGTAGGAACTTTTTACCCAGATATGGGATGTACCTATACACAAGAAATGCTTGAAGAGGATAATGGATATGAGCGACCAAAAGACCCCCCCAATGGAAAACGTGATAAAGGGCCCGTGGTCCGAAAAAAGCGGAAGAAAAGTAAAGCTTCCTGATAGGGATATTATTGAACTTCAGCAAGACATTCAATTTGCTGAAGAACTTACCCAGAGTTTGATGGTGCAGATGATTCACACCATGAGTGAGAATGGTATTAGTGTTGGTGAGAAAAATTTCATTCGTGATATGGCAATGATTATTTCTATGGTGAACGGCGCTATATATAGAGGTATGGGAATGCCACACATAACGCAAAAGTTCATGGAAGAATATGTTGAGATTGAGGAGACTGATGGTACATTCGAAACTGAAGTTGATTTTGAGACTATTGTTCAGTTGGCCAATTTGGTAGAAGACGATGATGACCCAGACGTTTCATGAACCATTTAGCCCAGTAATTTTGGAAACTCAAGTAGAGAAACGCTTCGTTGATATTGTCAACGAAGTATCTGATGATGTTCTGTCCAGTGAAGTAAAAAGTAAGAAGTGGGATTGGTCGCACAAGCTTGTCGGTAAGGTGAACAAGGAGATTTTAATTCCTGTCACTGACCCTGATGATAGGACATTTCTTTTCACGACTATGAAACAGGGATGCCTTGATTATCTCAATTACATGATTGATAAGAAAAGAAATAATCCTTGGACTCGAATGGGTACTGGAAAGAAACCAACTATCAACAATATCCATCTGACCCAGAGCTGGGTGGTAAGTCAATATGCTGGTGACTTCAATCCCTTTCATCATCATAATGGAGACTTCTCTGCTGGCGTCTATCTGAAAGTACCAGAAGGAATGAACGATGAGTGGGAAGAAGATTTCCAAGATCACTATCCCGCAAAGGGATTGATAGAATATTCATTTGGTGAAAACCAATCATTTCGATCTGACAACATAAAATTCAAACCAGAGGTGGGCAAGTTTCTTGTGTTTCCATCTTGGTTGAAGCATCTTGTGTATCCCTTCTCTGTAGAAGGTGAACGGCGCATGATGAGCTTCAATGCGACAGTTATAAATAAATAGAACGAAAGAATAATTATGATATTAGTTGACATGAACCAAATTTCAGTTGCATCCGTAATGATGCATCTGCACATGACAAAGCAGACTGCACCCGATGGGGATATGGTCCGTCATATGATTCTCAATTCTATACGCATGTATCGCATGAGATTTTGCAATGAGTATGGTGAGCTGGTTCTATGCTATGATTCCAAACACTACTGGCGCAGGGACTATTACCCTGAGTATAAGCACAGCCGTAAGAAGGGCCGAGAGACTTCTTCTCACGATTGGGATGCTATCTTCGTAGTGCTAAATGCAATCAAGTCAGAACTGAAAGAGTTCTTCCCATACAAACACCTTGAGGTGTACGGTGCAGAAGCTGATGATATCATTGCGGCACTATGTGGAGAGCTAGAGTTCGACAATGGTAAGACGTTGATCCTGTCAGGTGACAAGGATTTCATTCAGTTGCAGAAGTTCCGTAATGTAACACAGTACAGTCCAATCACCAAGAAATTTGTGAACGGTATTGACCCAGAAATATATCTAGATGAACATGTTTTGAAGGGTGACAGTAGCGATGGTATTCCTAATGTGTTATCCCCAGACAATACCTTTGTAGATGGCCTTCGTCAGAAACCCCTAAGTAGAAAGAAAATTCAGACTATGGTTGGGGGAGAATTTCCCAATGATGAGGTCAAACGCAATTTCCAGAGAAACAAGAAATTGATTGATCTAAAAGAATCACCACCTGAGTTGTATTTGGAGTGTATTAAGGAATACCAAGATGCACCAGAAGGTGACCGTAGCAAACTACTAAATTATTTTACACAGAAGAGGTTGCGTAACCTCGTTGAATCGATAGGAGAATTTTAATGGCAATCGACACATATACACGCAGTTTTGCAGAGATTTTGACGCAAGTTTCTAAGATCAAAACAAAGAAGGAAAAGGTAAGTTTTTTGAGGCAGTACCAGACTGATGCACTTCGCATGATTTGCAAGGCCTCCTTTGACCCTAAGATTGTTTGGGAGCTCCCAGAGGGAGATGTCCCATACAGGGAGAATGATGCTCCAGAGGGAACAGAACATACTTTATTGGGTCATGAGGTACGCAAGTTGTATCACTTCATCAAGGGTGGCAACCCCAAGCTAGCTCGGAATAAACGTGAGATGATGTTCGTTCAGATGCTTGAGGGACTTCATAAGGATGAGGCAGAACTGTTGATTGCTGCAAAAGACAAGAATTTGCACCGTAAATACAAGGGCTTATCTGATAATGTGGTCAAGGAAGCATTTGATTGGGATGATAACTATAAACGGATCGAACCTGACCAATATCCTCAGTCGCCCGGGCTGGCAAACGGATGATAATTGAAGACGATATCAAACTAGATTATTCCGATGTATTGATTCGTCCTAAAAGGTCAACTCTTACATCCAGATTTGATGTTGACCTAGAAAGAACATATACATTTTATCATAGTGGTAAAGAATGGACTGGCGTTCCTATTATGGCTAGTAATATGGATACCACTGGCACATTTGAAATGCATAAAAAGTTAAGTCAATCTGGTATGGTGACTTGTATTGCCAGACATTACAATACAAATGGTAAAAAATGGAATCAAGTAGAACGTAAAAACAATCTCTGTGTAATGTCTGGTATATCCAATGAAGAGATTTTAGAAATTGTAGGTGTTGCAAATACTTTTCCTGAGATTGTATTTGTTGGATTAGATGTAGCTAATGGATATACAATCAATTTTGTTGAATCAATTAAGCTTCTGAGAAGTCATCTTGGAAATAATGCAACCATTATTGCAGGTAATGTAGTTACTGCTGATATGACAGCAGAGCTTATTCTTGCTGGTGCTGATATTGTTAAAGTAGGTATTGGTGGTGGTAGTGTATGTACTACTCGTATTAAAACTGGAATAGGATATCCACAATTGAGTGCTGTAATTGAATGTGCTGATGCTGCACATGGCATTGGTGGACATATCATTGCAGATGGTGGTTGTAATTCATCTGGTGATATGGTAAAGGCCTTTGCTGCTGGAGCTGACTTTGTTATGATTGGTGGTATGCTTGCTGGTCATGAAGAATGTGATGGCAAGTTGGTGTTTGAAGATGATAATCCAGAACCAATCGGTATGGAGTTCTATGGAATGGCGTCCAAGACTGCAATGGATAAGCATGGCCATTCCAACAGAGAATACAGAGGAGAAGAAGGTAAGACAGTTACCGTTCCTTACCGTGGCTCTGTTGAACATACTGCTAGTGATATTCTGGGCGGTATTAGGTCTGCTTGCACTTATGTTGGAGCAAAACGATTAAAAGACTTGCCAAAATGCACTACATTTGTTAAAGTAAATAATACACATAATAGGATATACGAATAATGCCATTTATCGAACTTTTTTTGAATTTCCTTTAGAATCAATGACTTAGGAGCTACGATTTTACTTGACAAACCCTGTTCTATGGTCTATACTAAGGTATAAACTAAGGAAATGAAGGAAAAGAACATGAATACCGAAATGACCGCCCTGATTGAGAACATCAAAGAAGATTACCTCAACTGGACCACACGGTGTGCCAAAGGCACTCTCAGCGAAATCAACAAGACGATGATCGCTGATTTCAACGAGAAAATCACCTTCAAGATGGGAAACAAATACATCAAGGTCGTCACGAACAACACTGTTTGGGGTTTTGTGGTCAACACCGACAATGACAAGAAGTTCAAAACGGGTGATATTCTGAAAGCCGCTGGTTGGGCAGCCCCTGCTCGGAACTTCGCCCGTGGAAACATTCTCGACGGTGGTTACACTGTTGGTTGGACGGGAGCTTAATTATGAAAAAGATTGCAACATTTGCAGTAGAAACCCTATTTATGGTAACCCTATTTGCGCTGGGTTGGTTTGCCCTCGTCATATTTTAATTCTTGACAAATCCTTTTGGATATGGTATCTTTAGGTATAGTGAAAAGAAAGGTTGATATATGAACTACATTAATGTCATAGGTTCTACGAAGAGGAAACGGGCTCTCGCTGAGAGCGCTGTTATTTTCTGCATCAGTCAGCTGATGCCTCGTATGCGAACTCTTGACATTGAACTCAATATCAAGAATCTCAAAGTCGAAGAAGTCGTCGGTTGGTGTTATGAAGGTGAAAATAAACGTGACTTTTATATCGACATTGATAAGAGTATTGATGGTGAGGAATTGGTTGAGGTTGTGTGTCATGAAATGGTTCATGTATGGCAGGCTGCCACGCGCAAGATGAAAGACCTACCTAGTGGTGCTCAGATGTACATGGGTAAGGTTTATGATGAAACGACTGCATACGAAGATGAACCTTGGGAAATTGAGGCCTACGCGATGCAGGGTGAACTATTGGAAAAATTTAAAGAGGTATATGTGATATGACTGCACAAGACGAAATGAACGCCATGCTGGAGAATCTTAAAGAAGAACTGAATAGTAACAGTTTGCAGATGGAACAGCTCTCTGAGGATGTTAGAGGGTTGATGTATGCGGTTAGGGATTTGACGGCGGCTACCGCCGAAATCAGCGAAGCGGCGGAACTTGAGACGCAGCGTAGAGATAAGATAATGCGAGCAAACGCTACAGCAAATGCTCGCATGACTATGGGACAGAGCGGAGGCTAATCATGTCTAAGATGAATAACTGGATGATGGACATGGAAGATAATATTGTGTCCGCTCTTGAATTGGGTGCAACCTCTACCAATGATGTTGTCACCTTTGTGAAAACAAATATGTCGATAGTCGATGAGAAATTCATCGCAGAAAAGACTGAAGAGATTATGGGTGAGATGTGAGTAGTCTTGAAACAGTAATTCTAGCAATTATGATTGCTGTCCCGCAACCAAGCGCACCAACAATTGACCCTGATAGGTCTGCTGAGTGTCTGGCACTCAACATGTATCATGAGGCAAGGGGTCAGGGTATCGCAGGGGAGCTTGCAGTTACCGCTGTTGTGTTGAACCGTGTTAATGATAAAAGATATCCTAATACCATCTGTGAAGTGATAGAACAGGGCCCTACACGGGCGTCATGGAAAGACCCCAAAGTGAGATACCCTATCAAAAATAGGTGTCAGTTCAGCTGGTTCTGTGACGGCAAGAGTGATACGCCTCGTAATAAAAAGATATATAATAGGATGTATGGTCTTGCAGCTGCAATTCTTACCAATGATCTTCCTTTTATAGATATTACTGGTGGTGCAACACATTACCATGCAGACTATGTATCGCCCGCTTGGGCAAAAACGAAAACAAGGACTGTAGAGATACAGGATCACATATTTTATAGATGGGAAAAACGATGACATTTGATGAATACCAAGAATTTGCACGATCAACAGCAATTTATCCAGAAGACTGCAAGGTAACATATCCTGCACTTGGTTTGTGTGGAGAGGCTGGTGAGGTTGCAGAGAAGGTAAAGAAGAATATTCGGGATGGTAAATCTCTGGATGGAGTCGGACTAGAACTAGGTGATGTACTTTGGTATATCTCTGCTCTTGCTGATGACCTTGGTGTAACACTTGAAGAGATTGCACAAGCAAACGTAGATAAATTACAATCAAGAAAAGATCGTGGTAAGATTGGTGGTAGTGGCGATAATAGATGAGTCACTTTAGGTTTATTGAAAAGAACATTGACGTAAGTAATATCCTCGCTGATATCAAGGCTGAGGATTGGGCTGTAGCAGGATCACTAAAAGGTGCTGCTGGAGATACGAAACCGTATGGATTTCTACCTCTCACTATGGCCGCTGTCAAGAACCCTGACGATGATCCAAAGAAGACTGAACTACAACAGAACACTCCTATGTACTACCGTTATCCTGGCATCAGGAAATGGTTGAAGACTTACAAACTGCACCGACATTCACGAGCAGCATTCTTTAGATTGAGGCCGGGCGATACATTGGGATTACATATTGATGAAGGTGACTACTATCTGACACGGGACAGGTATCATTTATCGTTGCAGGGTACATATCTTTACACGGTTGAAGATGAGTCTCATCAAATTGAACCCGGCACGTTTTTCTGGTTTGATAATAAACGTCAACATATGTCATATAACAATGGTGATGTTGATCGTCTGACCTTTGTGTGGGATGTTCCCAAGGGTAGGAGAAATCCATGATTGAGATATTCGATAATGTGTTGAGTGATTCAGAAACTGCGTTGATAGATTTTCGAATTTCATCGCTTAAGTGGAGTTATCGACATCAACCAGTGACTCCACCTCTGGTTAACAAACATTGGTATTCAGATGGAGAAGGCCTTCTTGATGATCTATTTGAAGACCTCACTGACTCAATAAATCTGAAAGGTTTGGATCAGGTTAAGTCTTCATATCTATTGGCACATACTTATGGATTAGAACAACAAGCACACTATGATGCTTGTGATTTCTCGATGATTTATTACCCATCAATAGATTGGAAACCTGAGTGGGGTGGCGGTACGTTTGTGGGAGATACCCTTGTGCGGTACAAATCTAATCGCTTGCTTATGTTCAGTTGTGATCAGTTACATCAAGGACAGCCAGTTTCAAAGCACTGTCAGGAATTAAGGCCCATCGTCGTATTCCAGTGTAATGCTAAGAATGCAATGGTAGAGAGATTATCATGGCAGAAGTAATATCACTAACTGACTTGATTGAGTCTCGGCTCAGGAAAAAACAAGAGATTGAGTATTATCAAGAATCATTAGAGAGATTGACTGAGAAGCTTACCGTGTTAAATATGGAAGTTAATTTAACTACTTTGATTATTGATATGATTGAGTCCGAAAGGGTCTTGACTCTAGATGAAAAAAAGAGTAAGATGTTGCTATTAGATGATACAAGGAAAGACTAAATGAACATTTTTTACCTAGACCGTGACCCTGTAATTGCTGCACAGATGATGTGTGACAAGCATGTGGTGAAGATGATACTGGAGAGCGCACAGATGCTCTCCACTGCACATCGTGTCCTTGACGGAGATGAACGTGCTGATCGTGATGGTTTGTACAAGATGGCTCATAAGAATCATCCAAGTACTATCTGGGTTCGTTCCAGTTTGGAAAATTACACATGGTTGTATGACCATATGGTTGCTCTCATGGTAGAGTACACTTATCGGTATGACAAACACCATGCTACAGAACGGCTGCTTGCACCATTGTTTAAGTCTCCCAAGAATATGAATTTTGAAACATTCTTTTCTGACCCACCTCAGTGTATGCCCGAGGAGTGTAAGAGTGATGATACAGTCTTGTCTTATCAGAAGTACTACATAGTGGAGAAATCAGACTTTGCGACATGGAAGCGCAGAGAAATGCCGGAGTGGTTTAATGCAGAGAGAAGGGTATTGGGATTACATGGGGCGTAGAATGCGTGAGGACGGTGTGCTTGCACAATTGGCTGAGGAAAAAAACTATATGTATGGTAACACAAACTATCTGTCACCAACAAAAAAAGAACAATCTTTGTATAGACGAATAGAAGAATTAGAACGTAAGGTGTCACTGCTGATCAGTGATCACCCTAAACAATTGGAGCTAGACATATAATGCCTACATATACATTTTATGATAATAAGACAAAAAAACAGTGGGATGATATGATGCCTAATTCTGAACGTGAAGAGTATCTAAAGGATAATCCACATATCAGTCAAATCCCCGGCGGGTTTGCTTTAGTAGGCGACCATATCATGGGTGTTGGTCCTAAACAGGACGGTGGTATGACAGAGAACCTTCAACGTATTGCTGCAGCGCACCCCGGCACACCTCTTGCAGATCGTTATGGTGGTGAACCTACCAAACAACAGAAAACCCGTGCCGTGCTGAAAAAGCACGGTGTTGTTTAGTATAAATAGAATTGATGCGGCCGAGAAATCAAACTTCAGCACTGATGCACAGCGTCAATGGAAGCTGGGAAGTCACTCCGGCCATGCATCAGAGGGGGGTTCGCCCCCCTCTCCCTACTTTTTAAGGATATATAATGGCAAGTTCTAAGAAAAACAAAGAGATCAATAATAATAATCTTGTTGCGGTTAAGCCTATTACTGATAATCAGAAGGTGGTGTTTGAGTCGTTCAAGAAAGGCAAGAATCAATTCTTGTTTGGTGCTGCGGGTACGGGTAAGACTTTCGTATCGTTATATTTGGCAATGCAGGCCGTCATGGATTTAAAGACCAAGTACGAGAAGGTAATTCTGGTTCGTTCTCTTATCCCCACACGCGAGATTGGTTTTCTGCCGGGCGATGAGGAAGACAAAGCTGCACTCTATCAAGTACCATATCAGAACATGGTTCAGTTCATGTTTGAACAACCCAATGAACAGGCATTCAGTAATCTGTATGACCGACTCAAGGG
>Ga0302122_10002543_pt1 | contig 11354 bp, 6 predicted proteins | sample CB21_SCM_MG_FD_203115 | JGI IMG/M metagenome (GOLD analysis project Ga0302122, IMG submission 203115) | Marine microbial communities from Western Arctic Ocean, Canada - CB21_SCM | ecosystem: Environmental > Aquatic > Marine > Oceanic | place: Canada: Western Arctic Ocean | collected 2017-09-28
AGTAGCATGGATAGCTCACAAGCACGATTTTGCGATGATACCGCACCGGCTTGATCATTGCCTTTTAGGCGACGTGAAAGATCAGGTAAAAGTACCACGCCAATAGCAATTCCAATAACCCCAAGGGGAAGTTGATAGATGCGCTCCGCGAAGTACAGAAAAGAGATAGCACCTTCCTGAAAGGATGCGATCGCAGTGCCGGTCAAGGTATTTATCTGGAGTGCGCCAGCTGCAAAAAATCCTGGAATACCTATTTTTATCAGTTTTTTTACGCCGGGTGTGAGTTTTGGTCGTGTGAGTTTTGGCGTAAAATTGGTCCGCCTAACTGCTATCCATACCATTGTAAGTTGTAAAAAACCTGCAACGGTAACTCCGATTGAGAGCCATAAAACGGCACTCTTCGTGCCAGTGAGGCCATAAAAATCAACGGAAAACAGGGTTAATATCAGTACTATATTGAGAATAATTGGGGCGGAAGCAGCAGCAGTAAACCGGCCAAGAGTATTTAAAATTCCGGCCATGAGTGCGACCATACAAATTGGTGTCAAATAGAAAAAAGTGATGCGTGAATAGAAAACTAAAAGATTAAACTTATCGGGGTTGTCCGTAAAACCCGGAGTAATCGTATGGATGACGAGCGGCATTGCTAATTCTAGAATGGCAGTCAGTGCAATCAATCCCCAAGTGAGGAAGCTTACTATTTCACTGACAAAAGTACGAGCCTCTGATTTATTGTTGTGTTCAATCTTGCCTGAAAACAAGGGAACGAAGGCGGCGGTAAACGCGCCCTCAGCTAACATGCTGCGAAAAAGATTGGGAATACGGAAGGCGGCGATAAAAATATCCCCAAGAAAGCCAGGACCGAGTGTTCCAGCTATCAGTATGTCACGAAAAAATCCAAGAATGCGGCTTACTGAGGTCAGAATTCCAATAGTCAGTGTCGAGCGTAGAAGATTCATGAGACTGTCGGCTCGTAACCTGTTGGTTGCATCAGTACATTGCGAATGGCCTGACGGGTTGGTATTTTAGGGTCTATCGCGGCATTAAGGAGCGCACGAATTTTGTTCTGCCGAGGTTTATTTTCAATGCGATGGCCAAACAGATCACGCACGTAAAATACATCGACGGCGCGCTCCCCGAATGTTGCAATATGTGCGGAACGGATCTTGAGGTTTATTTCACGCAAAGCTTGGGTGATGTCAAACAAAAGGCCAGGTCGGTCAAGACAGGCAATTTCGATTACTGTTGAATGATCGGACAGACTGTTTGAAATCACGATTTGTGGAGTGATATCGAAGAGGTCATCTTTTTCCTGTGGTGCTGTACGATTTTCAACAGCTTCGGGTAGCCGTAAATCACCGCGCAGCACGCTTTCGATGGTGTCGGAAATGCGCTGAGCGCGGCGGGTTTCGTCGGCACTTTCAAATATTCGTTTCAAAACTACCGTGTCGAGGGCCCATCCATCCGAAGTTGTGAAGATGAGAGCGTCCACAATATCGGCTCCGGAAATGACGCAGGCTCCAGAAATTGTAGTGAGCAAGTCGGTGTGATCGGGCATGTAAATGTGGAGCCGAGTGCTATCTAAAAAAGCGCTTGTGTTGTTCGAGGTGTTAAAAATAGTAGCTTTTATTTCAGCCTTTTCGATCAGCCGAGCATGAGCGGTCTGTAGTTCCAGATGGGTCGTTAGCCAATAGGGGTCGCCGAGGCGTTTGTTATGTTGCTCGATTTGATCTTGTCTCCAATCGGACATGGCAACTTTGAATTCCTTGCGAGCTGATTGAGCTCGTCCTGCTTTGCCAGTTTCACTATGCCCTCCGCTCACGGACGGTTCAGTTTCAAGATAGAGGGTACGTAGCAATTCTCCCTTCCAACCGTTCCATACGCCAGGTCCTACCGCGCAGATATCAGCAACAGTGAGCATTAAAAGTAGCTTTAGCCGTCCCGGACTTTGTACCAGTGCGGAGAAATCAGAGATGGTTTTTGAGTCGAATAAATCACGCCGCTGCGCCACATCACTCATCACCAGATGTTGTTCAATAAGCCATGAAACGGTTTCACTCTCCGACTTAGTCATACCAAGTCGGGGACAAAGTTCTTTGGCAATTTTGGCTCCGGCGATTGAGTGATCGTCCGGCCGACCTTTTGCTATGTCGTGCATAAATGCGGCAACATAAAGGACACGACGGTTTTCGAGGGTGGGAAAAATCTTGTGACTTAGCGGATGGACATCACTGAGTCGGCCGTGTTCAAGTTCGGATATAATACCAACGGTACGCAGCAAATGTTCATCAACTGTGAAGTGATGGTATCTGTTGAACTGTGTCATCGCAACGATTAGCCCAAATTCTGGAATGAATCGGCCCAGTACACCTGCCTCATTCATTCGCCGTAAAGTTCGTTCCGGTCCGCGCGGCGAGCTAACAATTTCAAGGAATAGGTGATTGGCTTCTGGATCATCTCTCACATCGTTAGTAATCAGATCGAGTGAGCGCGAGGCGAGTTGCACGAGATTAGGATGGAGTAAGGTTGCATGAAGGTCAGCATAGTGAAATAGGCGCACTAGATTGGTGGGGTCGTCATCGAATAGGGAGGGTGAATTAAAATTTAGCCGTCCGCGTTCGATGATAAAACTGTGATCAAGCTCAGTGGCGGCACCGAGGCCAAATGTACCCAGAACTCGGGTGAGGACCGGTACACGCTTGATGCGCTTTTCTTCAAGCGCTGCGCATACAATGCGTGTCAGATCACCAACATCCTTGGCAATCAGGAAGTAGTGACGCATGAAGCGTTCGACGTCTTTCTGGCCGGGCCGGGTTGAATATCCAAGGCGACGCGCCAGTTCCTGCTGTAGTTCAAAACTGAGGCGTTCTTCAGGGCGGGAGGTTTCGAAATGCAGGTGACAGCGCACTGCCCAGAGAAAATCTTCTGCCTTCTCAAAACGCTCGTATTCATCACGCATGAATAGACCCGCCTCGACAAGGTCGGTGCGTTTGCGGGTGCGGTAGGCATATTGGCCAATCCAGAACAGCGTGTGAAGATCACGTAGCCCGCCTTTGCCTTGCTTGATGTTGGGTTCAACCAAATAGCGGGACTCTCCGGATTGCCGATGCCGTTGGTCACGTTCTTCGAGCTTGATCTCAATAAATTGGTTGACGGTGCGGGCCACTAGTTCGCGGTCGAATCGTTTGATGAGTATATTGAAGAGTTTTTTATCTCCCCACAAGAAACGTGCCTCAAGAATAGAGGTTCGGATAGTGTGGTCAGTGCTGGCCATCTGAATGCAATGATCTACATTGCGGGTCGCATGGCCAACTTTGTAACCAAGATCCCAAAGCATATAGAGCAGATATTCGATCACGCTTTCTGCCCATGACGTTAGTTTGTGCGGATGAAGGAACAGAAGGTCAATATCGGAATAAGGTGCGAGCGTTCCACGGCCATAACCGCCAACAGCGACAATGGCGAGGCGCTCGCCTTCGGTCGGATTGGGTGAGCAGTAGATGTGGGTAATCGTGAAATCATAGAGTGCACGCAGCAACTCGTCCTGAAACTTGGATAATGTTCGGGCACATCTTGTGCCGCTTCCATGTTCAAATAGTTGATTTTCAACGGTTGTGTGAGCTTCTTGGACCAGACTCTTCAGAAGAGTAAGAACGGCTTGGCGTAGGGTGTCGCCATTTGATCTATGTTCATTAGCTAATGCCGTTAGATGTCCGCGCAAAACTTGCGGATCAATGATCGTATCGACGCGATCATTACTGTTTTTTGCGGTGCTCATTGAACCCAACCAATTCGTGACTCCATGTTAACGGAGCTATCGCTATTCGCCCATGTTAAGGTTTGCAAGTTTTGTCCTCGCGTCGGTAAGCCGGCTAGCCACCTGGCCGGGCATAAATATTAGTATCCACCGGGACTATAACTGGTTCAATTCGCGTAGCTCGTAAATTAGTTGCAATGCCTCTTTCGGGGTTAGCTCATCCGGAGCAAGGCTTGCCAAACGTTTTTCAACTTCACTTTCAGCCTGTGGATCGCGTATGTGGAGTCGCGGGGATGAAAATAAGGGCAATTGCTCACTGATGGCTGATATATTGGCCGTCTTTTCTTTGTTTTCTAGAAGTTGTAACACGGCACTTGCCCTCTCGATCACCATGTCGGGCAGGCCGGCAAGCCGTGCGACCTGCACGCCGTATGACCGATCGGCGGCGCCAGGGGCTACGTCATGCAGAAATACGACTTCGCCGAGATGCTCGCTTACTCTCATGGTCATGTTAACCGTGTGGGCGAGGGTGTCGCCAAGGGCAGTAAGTTCGTGAAAATGAGTGGCAAATAGGGTTCGACACTGGTTGATTTGATGAAGATGTTCAAGCGTGGCCCAGGCGATGGCGAGGCCGTCATAGGTGGCTGTTCCACGGCCAATTTCATCTAGGATAACGAATGATCTGGGTCCGGATTGGTTTAAAATTGCCGCAGTTTCAACCATTTCTACCATAAACGTGGAACGTCCGCCGGCTAAATCATCGGCTGCGCCAACTCGGCTAAACAAGTGATCAATAATTCCAATGTGCGCCGTAGTTGCTGGCACGTATGATCCCATTTGGGCAAGGATTGCGATCAGCGCATTCTGACGCATGAACGTCGATTTTCCGGCCATGTTGGGGCCGGTGAGCAACCAAAGCAGTCCGCGATCGGTAGTTTTTTCGTCAGCGAGAAGGCAATCATTGGAAACGAAAGTTCCAGGGTGTGCTTTTGTTAGCGCCTGCTCAACCACGGGGTGGCGACCTTCCTTGATTGAAAAGGCGAGAGTGTCATCAACCTGCGGTCGGCAGTAACGTTCACAGATTGCAAGCTCGGCCAATGAGGAGGCAACATCGATTGCGGCGATGGCATCGCTGACTTCACCGATCTGAGCCGAGAAGGTGATGATTTTGCCAGTGAGCTCGCTTAAGATGGCTTCCTCGATTGAGGCTGTCTTCGCCGTTGCCTCGGCTATACGAATTTCAAGATCTGATAATTTGCTAGTCGTAAACCGCATCTGATTGGCGAGAGTTTGGCGGTGGATAAAGCGCTTGCGGCTCTCTTCGCCAGTAAGGGCGGTGGCGTGGGTGGAAGGAATTTCGATAAAATAGCCAAGCACATTGTTGTGCTTAATTTTCAAAGGTTTGATGCCTGTATCTTCCTGATATCGGCTTTGCAACCCGGAAATTACCTTATGGGTATCATTGCGTAACTTTCGAATTTCGTCGAGATCTGGATGCCATCCAGTGCGAATAAATCCACCGTCGCGTGCATGTAACGGAAGATCGTCAGTGAGCTTTAACTCTAGTTCTTCCAGCAGCGCAGCTGGAGCGGTGCGTAGCCGGCAAATTGCCTGTACGATCTCCTGGGGTGGTCGGGCAAGAGTATGGTCTGAGCTAAGAATAGCTGCAAGCTTGAGGGCACCCCTAAGGCCTAATTTAAGAGCACCTAGATCGCGTGGACCGCCGCGAGTGAGCGATAGACGTGATAACGGGCGGAGCATGTCGGGAATGGTTTTTAATACGTCACGGGTGTTTGTGCGCAATCTTTGATCATTGGCGAAATGCGTCAGCGCATCCAGCCATCTGCCTATTTCATCAACATCGGTAGAGGGCGAGCGCAGACGCCGCGCCAGAGCTCGTGCTCCGGTTCCGGTTAGCGTGCGGTCGATGTTGAAAAGGAGACTGCCATCGATTTCGCCTGAAAGAGTACGCACCAGTTCTAGATTGGATCTGGTTGCTTGATCGATCAGCATATATCGCCCGTTTTGAATCCGCACTGGCGGACGCATGACGGGCAGTTTGCCGCATTGGGTGATTTCGATGTAGCCGATAAGGGCACCGAGCGCGCCAATCTCGCTCTTGGAGAATTCTCCAAATCCATCAAGCGACGTTACATTGAAGACGTGCTTTAACTGGCGTAGGCCGGCGACGGAATCAAACTTCAAGGCTGAGAGCGGTGCGATAATAGCGCCGGAACGATTGGCAACTTCATTGAGAGAGTGTTTGAGATTTTCTGGCAAAATGATTTCCCGTGGCTCTAGGCGCTCGATCTCAAATGTTGGAGCTAGATCACCAAGTTCCATGGAAAAAAGGCTGCCCGTCGAGATATCGCTCCAGGCAATTGCAAAATTATTGGTGCCGGATGATCTGGCGCGGGCGATTGCTAGTAGATTATTTGCCTGGCGCGCATCCAGTAGTGCGTCTTCGGTGATGGTGCCGCGGGTTACGAGCCGAGTAACTTCTCGGTGTACTACGGCTTTGGCACCACGCTTTTTAGCTTCGGTGGGATTTTCGGTCTGCTCGCAGACCGCGACCTTGAAGCCTTTGCGGATCAATGTTTGCAGATAGCCGTCGGCGGCATGAACTGGAACGCCACACATCGGTATGTCTTTGCCTTGATGGCGGCCTCGTTTTGTCAGTGTGATGTCGAGGGCGGTTGCAGCGGTTACCGCATCATCGAAAAACATCTCGTAGAAATCGCCCATGCGGTAGAATAAAAGGCAATCTGGGTTGACTGCCTTGATCTCATGATATTGCACCATCATTGGCGTTGGCGCAGAGCCTTGGAGGTTATTTTCGGATTCACGCGTGTTCATAATTCTAAATATTAGCAAACTGAGGCTAATTGCGCACGCCCGCATGCCCTTATCAATGAACGTTACGCACAGGTGCTGCTTTTGCTCGGACCATACAGAGGAGAGAGGGACCTTAAGCGCTGTTTCATGACTGATGCCCCGCCATGGTTCGGGGCTATTTGATGGTTTTTAGCCTCTTTAAGGAAGCTATGCGCGAATTAACTACGGTTCAATCGGCGATGGCGTGGGTAAGATGATCTAAGTTGCTTGCTCCTTATTGAGCGCGTGCGTTGTCTATGACGTCTGAAATGGAGGCATCATCGACATCATCAGTGATGAATGCCTCTCCGATGCCCCGTGCCAGTATCAGCCGCTTTCGTCCTGAAACGACTTTTTTGTCGTGGCCCATGAGCTCTATCAATTCGCCTGTCGTTGGTAGACGATTTGATAGCTTGGCAAGGGATGTTGGAAGACCTGATGCAGTAAAATGGGTGCGTATACGATCAGCATCGCTCCTGGAGCATATGCCAAGCTGTGCCGAGAGATTAAGGGCACATACCGTTCCTATTGCCACTGCTTCGCCATGCAAAAGGTCTCCGTCATAGCCCAAGGCCGCTTCCAGGGCGTGAGCGAATGTGTGGCCAAGATTGAGCAAGGCGCGGCGCCCTGTCTCGGTTTCATCCTCTTCAACGATGCGTGCCTTGATTGAGCAACTACGGGCAATAGCAATAGGAAGCTTGGGGCTTTGTGATAAGCCGTTCGGTAAAGTGGCATCGAGCCATTCAAATAAAGAACGGTCACCCAATATGCCGTGTTTAACGAGTTCTGCATAGCCGGCGCGGAATTCACGCGGCGGCAATGTGGCTAAGCTGGTGGTATCGGCAATTACCTGGACTGGTTGATGGAAGGCGCCCGCGAGGTTCTTGCCATGTCGAGTGTTGATTCCGGTTTTCCCTCCCACAGAAGAATCGACCTGTGCTAGCAATGTTGTTGGCATCTGCACAAAATTAACCCCGCGATGGATCGTCGCGGCAGCAAAGCCAGCCAAATCGCCAATAACACCGCCGCCAAAAGCAATTAATGTATCTCGGCGTTCAAAATTGTTATCAAGCAACGCATTGATCACGATACCAAGGTGATGGAGAGATTTTGTTGCCTCGCCCGGCGCAACGATGATTGGCGTTACGGAAATGCCAGATGCGCCTAAGCTTGCTGTCAGTCTATCCAGATGGAGATGGGCAACATTCTCGTCTGTGATGACAGCGACCCGGGGCCGGGAGAGATGTGCGGCAATTAGCGGGCCGGCGGAAGCGATTAACCCGGGCCCGATGTCGATATTGTATGAGCGTTCACCCAATCCGACGGTCAGGCGCCGCGTTTCATCGTGTTCTGTATTATTCATTGGATTGATGGTCATATTCGGTCAGGCGGGTGATGATTTCATTCACAATCAACTCATGAGGAATGTCACGGCTCTCAATCATGATATGGGCATTAGCATAAATGGGATAACGCTCCTCGATAAGATGTTTCATCACCACTTCTGGTTTAGATTTCAACAATGGGCGGTTCGAGCGGTGACTGACGCGTTTCAACAACAATGCAAGTTCTCCCCGTAGCCATATAGAAATGCAGGTGTTTAGGATCAGGTGTCTGGTGACTTGATCGATGAATGCGCCGCCACCAGTTGCCAGAACGCATTGCTTTCCGGTGGCGAGACGGGCGATGACTTTACGTTCTCCATCGCGAAAATGTTGTTCACCATGACTTTCAAAAATGTCTGATATGGTCATACCTGCAGCGAATTCAATCTCTTGATCGGCATCAAAAAACGGCAGAGAAAGTGCTGATGCAAGGCGTCGGCCGACCGTGGTTTTTCCGGAGCCCATCAAGCCAACCATAACGACAGAGCGTCCTTGGAGTGTCTCTATAACTTGCGCCTGGCGAGTGGTTTGCAGTTTTCTGATGTGATGTGGTCGTGTGGACATTTGTTCTGGTTAGCGCGACATCGCACCGACGACAAGTATGGCGAGTGTTTTCTCATTTGCAGAATTATCTTAGATGCGTCACATTTCCGATGGCATATTCAAATTAACATTAAGCAAACTTGGGCGGATTCTTGCTATTTGTTTTAAGACTTTTGAACACACTGATTATTTTTGCGGTCGTTGTCTTGGGCTCTGCGCTAGCTTTGGTTACGTTTATGAAGCTAGGCAAAGGGGAAATCGCCTATACTATTCTGTAGGATCGGCTGAGGATGTTTCGTGATTAATAATTTTACTCGCATAGCATGTGTTGCGATGTGTTTTTTGTGGTTGATGCCATGTATGGATGCACCTGCGCAGGAGCCATCAACCTCGCTTTTGCCGTTGTTTTTACCCCAGCCGCGAGTGCAAACAGCGCCACTGCTATCAGGAGTTCCCGACTCACAGGTGTTATCTCAAAGGGCGCCGCAAGCTTTGCTACAATCCGGGTCGGAGCTCGGCACACGGGGAGCCATTCCGGCAGGTAGTCTTGGCCAAATTTCGCAATCAGCGCTTGGAGCCGTTACCGGTGATGGGCATGTGAAGATATTGCGGCAGATAAGGGCTTCTTTGCCCTCAGCTGTGTTGCAGCGGGTAATCCATAAATTATTGATTGACCAAGCATTTGTCCGAACGTCGAATCAAATGGAGAGGGCCAGAGCGCTTTATGCACTTGGATATGCTGCCGATGCGGCTGGAGCGGTGGTTGAAGGGTTTGCCAAGGATGTGGCCGAGCGCGCGCTATCAGCTAGCTTGCTGCTCGCGGTAAGGCAGAATGAGCAGGCATGCGCGTGGGCCGATGGTAAGGCCCTACCCAAGGACGCAGCACCCGAGCCGATATTTGAACTTCTTGAAATTCTGGCGTTTTGTAAACTTGAGCAAGGATCTAGAGATGCGGCATTTCTGGTCTCTGATCTGTTGAGTGAGCTGGGCGGGAGTGATGCTCTCTTCTTCGCTGCGCTGAAACTCGCTGCTGACGGGTTGGGCGCACTTCCCGAGAGCGCTAAGATAAATAGAGTGCGGCCCATTCATATGGCGCTGTTGCGCCGCGCCGGCTTTTCGATTGATATAAATATGGTGGATATCCTTGATCCAGCCCTACTCGCCGTGGTCGCGCAGATGAGTGAGGTTGGACAGGAGGTTCGCATCGCTGCTACTGAGAGGGCAGTAAGTCTTGGTCTGCTGCCCGCAAAATTATTGATTTCGCTTTACGAGACAACAGCGCGCGATGAGAGTTTGCTGACGCAGGTCGCTGCCGGTGTTGCTCCTGACGGGCCTCTTACGCGGGCACATTTGTTTGCGCTGATTGCGGAAGCAGCCACACCACAAGACAGACTCCGATTTATTTTAAACCTCTATGAACAAGCCCATCAAGCAGGGGTCGCTAGTGCGGTTGCCGAGGCTATTGGGGAAGATGCGGCGGGTGTGACCCCAGATCAGATGATCCGTTCAGCTGCACCTTTGATGGTTGAAATATTGGTGCGCGCAGATAGGTCACGTGCGGCCCTCTCCTGGATCAACCTAGTAGAGTTTCCGGGAGCTAGCGGTGCGGAAGAGATTTCAAGCTTCGCTGTCCATCGAATGCACGCATTAGTCTCGCTATCAGATCCAAGACTTGGAGTCGGCGTAACTGCTGTAGCGCTTGGGACGGATGCTAGAAGTGGCAAGCTTTCCAAAAGTATACAAGCATTTGTCGCCCGCGAGGTAGTGCTTGCAAAAGCGCTTGGCGATTCGGTTTCCTCGGTTTTAGGGGGAGGCTCCAGCGGACTTCAGCCCCCTGCTCCGTCTGTAGGTGCGGGCTCTAATGTTATGGCCGCCATCGTGCCGATGGCAGGGCAGAATATCGGTGGGATGGATAACCAAATTATTGCTGCCGCTGCATCGGCTCTTGTCCGCAATGGTTTTGATGTTGAGGCGCGTTTAATGAGTGTCGATGCACTCGTGTCTTTGAGTGGTAAATAAAGCCGTAATTTTTTAAAGCGGTGTGGGATACATCGGAGATGTCAGAAAAATATTTGATTGAAGCATTTATTGAGATGATGGCGGTAGAACGTGCTGCTGCAGCCAATACACTTGGCGCCTATGAGCGTGATCTTGCCGACTATAACGAGCATTTGTCCGGTCGTGGGCGGGGTTTTGAAATCGCGGATGAAGCTGACATTCGCCTATGGATTGGGGGAATGGGGCGCGCCGGCGTAAAAGCTTCAACCGTGGCACGCCGGCTGTCGGCTATCCGGCAGTTTCATAAGTTTCTCTTGGCTGAGGGTATTCGGGGGGACAATCCATCAGGCTCTATCGAAACTCCAAGACTGGGCCGCCCATTGCCGAAAGTTATGAGCGAACGAGAGGTGGACCTGCTTTTGGCACTCGCTCATGAAGAATACTCCAAGTCCAAAAGTTATGGTGCGCGAGTTCGTGCTGCAAGGCTTATCTGCCTGCTTGAGATTCTCTACGCGGCAGGCCTGAGGGTCAGCGAGCTGGTCACGCTGCCTTTGAGCACCGTCTCAGCTGGTGAGACGGTATTACACATTACTGGCAAGGGAGGGCGAGAGCGTATTGTGCCACTCACCGGGGCAGCGAGCGGGGCGATTTCGGTTTATTTATCGGTTTTGGAGGAAGAAAAAAAACGCAAACCCAAACGTTGGCTCTTTGCCTCTTCATCGGTTGATGGCCACCTTACTCGTCAGCGATTTGCCCAGGACCTCAAGGCGCTTGCTGGGCGTGCCGGTCTTGACCAA
>Ga0302122_10002545_pt1 | contig 11348 bp, 12 predicted proteins | sample CB21_SCM_MG_FD_203115 | JGI IMG/M metagenome (GOLD analysis project Ga0302122, IMG submission 203115) | Marine microbial communities from Western Arctic Ocean, Canada - CB21_SCM | ecosystem: Environmental > Aquatic > Marine > Oceanic | place: Canada: Western Arctic Ocean | collected 2017-09-28
TCTCAACTTAAAGACCTTGATGTAGATATCTACTCTTACAAACAAGGCATCGACACTTCTACCACTATGGGGTCTTCATTTTTTCACATGGTTGGTATCTTTTCAGAATTAGAGAACAACATGAGAAGAGAGAGACAGGTGATTGGTATTAAGAGAGCATTAAGGGATGGAGTTAAGTTTGGTCGTAAGGATGTCATCGATGAGGACAAGGAATATGAGATATACCGATTAAGGAATCAAGGTAAGTCTTATAGAAAGATTGCAGATGTCGTTGGTATCTCCCATACAAGGGTCGCACAACAGTGTAAATCAATGTCCCTTGCTTAAATCACACTTAGTGTCTCTGTAACACTTATAAACACTAGACCAAGAAATCCTAAAAACCTGTAAATGAAATCAAACAATGATTTACACACCCCCTCTTCAATAAGGGGGTATTTGATTATTTCTCGCAGTAGGACATATCTGTTTCTTGACCGTATTTATAACAGTATTTAGATTTTAATTGACTGTTCTCGAGGTACCACTCCTGAAGACCGTGTTCTTTTCCGTCTTTGTAGTTTCCTCAATGGTTTTGGTTGGATGATTCGGGTAGTTATTACCTATCAATCAACTATGGAAAGACTCCTATTGAACTTGCTAAAGGTAAGTTTTCAATAGTCTGTGACTCTGTTGGCAATGTTAAGGAATCACTTGAAACAGTTAAGTCTTCAATCATGAAAGGAGACTTTGACTCCGTTCTTGAAAAGAGAAGTAAGCAAATACGTTCTAACTTCTCATGACCAAGGATCCCGATATCAACCAAGACCTTCTCATAGAAGGTCTAATAGCGGGAATTGACTGCAGAAAATCCACGTGGTCTACTGCGAACTGTTTCATAGAAACAGTTCGCAATTATTAGTCGGGAGTTTGTGAATGAGTGGAAAGTCTTCCGTCACGATTTTGGGATTATGCAACCGTTTTTTTTTCAAATCGAGATAATACAAGAGGTGTCAAAATGAAAAAAATTAAGATGTTGGCATTGGGTTTAATGTTTTCTCTGGGATCTATTAATACGCAAGCAGCAGATTGTGGAGGGATGCTGGTTCCTCTGGACGAATTAAAGTATATGGATGACAACGAGTTGCAATGGAATCTCTGTCGTGTTCCTGGGTTTTTAGATCTCTATATGCAAATGATGAACACCGAAGAGATGTCTGCTTGTGCTAAATTGACTAGTTTAGGATCTAAAGTCCTGAAGCGTGAGCACGGTCAAGAACCCTACAGCGCTGAGAAGTGCAAGGAAGAGTATCCTCATGTAGACCAACCAACCTTGTGAGTGCCATTATCTTTGAGTCCTTTACCAAATTATTATGCTTTAACTACTCTCTGCACTTCAATTAGTTCAATCTGATAAACTGAGATTTTAACTCATCAGTCGAACAATCATGACTAAAAAACCAATAGTCCTAATTTCGTTTGGATTAATTTGCAGTTACTTTTTAGTATCAATCTACATGTCCACGCAAACAACACGAAACGATATCTCAATAGTCATTGCCGATCCAAAGGTAAATCCAGTTACATTAAAAGTTGCTGTAATAGGAGATATTCACTTATCAGAACATCCTGATTCGCTTTCACAGTTCCACGCACTGATATCAAAAGTTAAAAACTCTAACCCTGACTTAATCGTTTTTGTTGGGGACTATATAAAGAATCCACGCGATATAGTCGACATAGCAACTCACCGTAAGAATATTATTAATGCAATAAAACTTGTCGAACCCGTCCCTAATGCGATAGTTCTGGGGAACTACGAAAGTTGGTCTAATCCAAAAGAGTGGTATGAATCATTTTCTCGTGCTGGTTTAAATGTAATGGAGAATGAAATAAATGTTATCGAAACATCAAATGGAGTTGTTTGCATACGAGGGTTTGGGGATGACTACACGGGACGGTATCGCTATATTGACTTCCCACAAACATGTAATGACATACCAAAACTATCTATCACTCACGATCCATCAGCAGCATTTTACAAAGACGTGAAGGGACTGGTTATCGCAGGTCATACACACTGCGGTCAAGTTAGCATCCCGTTTTTAGGTCCTTTATGGGTTCCATCAAATGCTCCTTCAGAAGGGCACTGTGGTTTGTATGTAGGAGAGGAAAGCACTGTTTTTGTAACTTCAGGCGTGGGAACAAGCATTTTGCCATTCCGTTATGGTACACAGTCTGAATGGGATTTGATTAACATACAGTACTAATAATAGTGTTTAACCCTTTTTAGACTGGGACCAGACAGATGATGAACTGGATAAGTTAGTCAAACGAAATTTTAGGATAGACAAGGCGAACCTAAGAGAGATGGACGAAATGTATCCTTACAGCGCTTATGGGAATATCCTTAAACGGGCATGTTAAGTTGTGACCTCGGCGTGAAGTCGCCTTGATCTAAAGATGACAGGAATTCTCCTAGTTGTTTCGCTAGAAGAGGCGGCACTGCATTTCCAAGTTGCAAATAGCAACTCGTCATTGCCCCATGAAACTCAAAATTCATAGGAAATGTTTGGATAATTGCCATTTCTCTGACAGATAATCTTCTATGATTTTTAGGGTGAAGATTAACCATCGCACCACCCTTTAGGTCGCCGCGAGCAGTAATAGTCGGTGACGGTTTGTTGGGATCTAATCGTCGATGGTTCATATAACCATTGTCATTGAATTTGAATTTGGAATAAACATGGTTTTTCAAATTATGCGACTCTTCCGGGTCTGGAATATCTTTGAGCGCCTCCCCAATAGTGCGCCAAGGTTTACCGGTTTTCCCAAATCCTTTTATTAGTTTAAATTCGGGGAAAATTTCTAAATCCCGCCTTACTCCGAGAATAAAAACGCGATATCGATTCTGAGGAACCCCAAAATCAGCGGCATTCAACAAAAGATGTTGAGTAAAGTAACCACTATCCTGAAAATCAGACATTACTTTAGCAAAAACCTTGCCTTGATCAAGACTTAAAATGCCTCTGACATTTTCAGCAATAAAATATTTGGGTTTGACCTCTGATACCGCCCTTAAAAACTCCAAGTACAATAAATTTCTTGGGTCATCGCGTCGTCTTTCCATGTTCGCCATGGAGAATCCTTGGCAGGGGAATCCTCCAACCACAAGATCTGCGCCAGATAGCGATGAGAAATCAATTTCGGTAATATCTCCTAAGTGGATATGTCCTCCAATATTATTGGCGTACGTCGCGCAAGCATCCTCTAGAATATCGTTTGCCCAAACGACTTCATGTCCTGCTTGAATCAACCCTAAATCAAACCCTCCGGCACCAGAGAATAGAGATACTACCTTCATTTATTTACCCTTCAATAACTTCAAAAATTTTGCCGCCCTCTTAGTTTGCTATGCTACAGTAAATTAAAAGAAGGGGAACCGCTCGGTGGTTAACAATGCGCCTATATTTTCAATTACAAGAACCGATAACACGATAAGTGTAACCTCAGCGACCAAGATAGTCCTTAACAGATTCTGTCATTTCGCTTTTTGTTCCCGATTACTGCATTCTCTGAATGCAGACTCTGAGGGTATTTGGAACGAGAGTTCGGAATTGAGAACAGATCTTTTTATCGAGGGTTTTCCTCCTCATATAAATTGGACTCCTAAAAGTAAAACAGAAATAGTGGGGGTGAGTAATCAGGAGTTAAGTAAATCATTTGAAAATGAACTGGCACAGGTAATCTCTGCGCTTATAGGAACTCAAGCGTCTCAATTTGAAAATAAAGAAATTACATTTGCTGTGATCAACAGCAAAACTAAGTGCAAGCACACATACAAATTTTTTAATGGGAGCAGGACGGTGACGGCGCTATGTGTACTCCTGGATGGTAAAGTTCATCCTAGAAATCATTTAGAGGTCACACTTAACTCCGAGAAAGATCTTATGTTAAAGGAATTTTCAACTTCTCCCTCAAAAATGCCGCAGCGAGTTTATAGCGATCCGAGCAAAACTGTCGATGAACTTCGTAACCAGGGATTCCCGAGGCAGACCGACGAGTCACCTAGAGGCGTATCCATAAATGTCACGCGAGGCAATGCATACGGAAACCTTCAAGAACATTATCAACTATTAAAATTTGAACAAAGTATTGACGATCGAGTAGGTCGATCGAACATTCCTGCTAAATTCAAAAGACAACTTTATGAATTGAATAATCATCAATGTACCGTTTGTGGTCAGACGTATGACGCCAAATATTTAGCACCAGATCATAGGGTTCCTTCCATAGTTCAACATGACAATTTAAATGAAAATAACTTTCTTAGAAAACTTCAAACTTTGTGTGTTAGATGTAACCAAGTAAAACGTGAATCTTGCAAAAAGTGCCCATATGACCACAACTGTAATACCTGTGAATGGGCGTTCCCAGAAAAGTTTTCAGTGAGCAAAGACAATTTCGATATTTTGTCTAGATCAGCAAAAAAGAGAAAGATGGGTGTAAATACATATTTAAGGGAACTCTTCAAACTGGATCACTTACTATAGAGATCCTAAACTTTCTCCCATTACTTTTCCAAGTAGCACTGGCACTGCATTACCGATTTGGCGATACATAGAACTTAAAGAACCTACAAATTCGAAGTCCATAGGAAATGTTTGGATATAGGCACTCTCGCGAACAGACAATCTTCTTTCATTATTGGGATGCGGTATGGCGCATACCCCACCACCTCCATTACCTCGCGCCAAAATAGTTGGCGACGGTTTATCAGGATCAGTACGTCGATGACCGGTAAAGTCTCTATTCACTACTTTGTAGCGACTGCAGACGTGGTTAAGGCAGTTTCCATTTGACAGTTCATTATGGATCTCAGTGAGAGCAACGCCTATCGATCTCCATTTTTTTAAAATTAAATCGCCATCTTTAGAATGCGTTGGCAAAGGGAATTGAAATGCACTTACTGAAACGCAATCACGTCGAACTCCAAAAATAAAAACACGCTTTCTATTTTGTGGAACGCCAAAATCTGCGGCATTGAATACTGAATAATTAACCTCATAATTGCACTCTTTTAAACATGCGATTATTTCAGAAAAATCTTTTCCAGAATTTAATGAAATAATTCCTTTAACGTTTTCCAAAAGAAAGAAAGGAGGTTTTTTCTCAGTCAAAATACGAATTACATGACGATACAAATTATTCCGATTATCGCCATCAACCCGATGAATATTCGCTCGTGAAAATCCCTGGCACGGGAAACCTCCTACTAGGATATCGTGATCAGGGAGTGAGCGCGCATTGACCTCAGCAACATCTCCACAGAAAATATTCGAATCTATGTTTTTTCGATAAGTTTCACATGAATCTTTATCGAAATCGTTTGCCCATACGATATTGTGTCCCGCTTGCCTTAAACCTAAATCTAGACCGCCCGCACCAGCAAAAAGTGATAAAACTCGGAGTGACAAAATTAGTCCCTTATTTGATAAGTATAAAAGTAATGTAAGATTATGGTCAAAAATAGCATATTGTCCAGTAATAACCTGCGAATTTTGATTCAGTCTAATTAATTGAAAAAGTCGAGAGCAGAATATGGATGAAGTCACATATCTCAAAAGTATTGATCCGATAATGTCCAATTTAATAGACCAATTCGGGCATGTAACTCTTGCAAAAAAAGGAGGCGATTTCTCGTCGCTAGTGGAGATAATTGTAAGTCAACAATTGTCTACTAAAGCATCTAAAACGATTTATAACCGCTGGATAGAGTTATTTCGATCAAAAGAAATAACAGCGATGAATGCGCTAGCAATTCCGGTGATGGAGGTTCAAAGTATTGGGTTATCTGCAGCGAAAACGTCTTATATCGCCCAATTGGCAGAATTACTGGTGAATAACCCTGATTTTTTAACTGATTTAAATAACTTTGACGATATGGTTATCTTTAAAAGTTTAACTAATATTAAAGGAGTTGGACCCTGGACCGCATACATATTCATGATGTTTAACCTAGGAAAAGAGAATATATTCCCAGAGGGTGACGTATCTTTACAAAAGGCAATTAGAGAGTTATATCAATTAAATCCTGATGAATATGGAGACTTAATAAAAACGTGGACTCCTTATTGTTCTACAGCATGCCTCTATCTTTGGCGTTGGGTAGATCAATGCTAGTAAGGTTTTCATATGGAACTTCCTTGGAGGAGCAAGAAGAATAAAATCAAGGATGATTAGGATTTTATTCATATCTAATTCAACATTATCTAAATGAGAGATTTAGAGTCTATACCGAATAGAAGGACTTATGAAGTGTCGGGGTATTGGGGGTGGGTTGGGTTGTGAGGGGGGGTGTCTATGTCTAGTGTTCAGCGAGCGAAGAGAGAAGCATGGTGACGACGATGATGATACGCTGACCCCCTTAATCGTTTAAACACCGTGGAGACACATAGTGAAAAACACCCTCGCATTCTTGTTGGCGATAGTTACGAGCGCCGTATTTGCAGAACCGTATGAATCCGAATTGTTAGGGCGGACTCTTGATGTTCCAGTGGTTCCATTTGAACGAACATCGTTTACACGACCGTTAGAGGGGGTGAGTAAAACGGTTTATCTCGGAGATAACATGATTACTCAAAAGACTGGGCACTTTTCCCTGTGTCTGAATATCGTAGAAGCACAAAGGTCTAAAAACATTGATTTTTCAGAGGGAGAAATCTGTCAGTTTGGAGAAAAAAGTATTTGGTGGTATTCAAAAGATGGGCGGTCACTAATCAAGCGCAAAGATGGTTTCGTTGTTGAATCAGATTGGGCGAGACGAGTCAGCATCGTAAGAAAAAAGAAAGGGTTATATGTTTGTCATAGTGGTGCATCATTAAGTGGTTCTTGCATCAAAAAAATGGATCCCGCAGTGTTAGCGGAGACGGATACACAACACCTGATCGAGGATAAAGATTCTCTTCAGCAAAATATCGAATATCTTGGTAAAGAAGGCGACATACTCAGATTTGCCTACAGCGAGACCCAAGCGGGGACAATCAAAAATTCGGCAACGGGTAGAATAGAGAATGCGGAATTTGCCAGAGATGCTTTTACCAGAGAGTTTGTGCTGGATATTTCTGAAGACAACATAGTTGCATTCAAAGGTGCTCTCATTGAGGTGGAAAAGGCGACCTCATCCCGTATCGTTTACAAGATAATTCGAAATTTTGCAGGTAGATGATTTAAATCGTCGCTGGCATAAGAGTTAATGTGGGATTTACAAATGGACTTGCCAGAGATGCATTCACGAGGGAGTTCTCGATAGACTTATCTGAGGATAATACTGAGGCATATAAGGGTGCAGTTTTCGAAATAATAAAGGCAACGAACTCGACCATAGAATATAAAGTGATTAGGAATTTTCCTTTCGGGAATTAGTTCATAAATTGGTTATGGAGTGGGAACATTCACCCTCGAATAGAAAGGGGGGTATTTGATTATTTCTCGCAGTAGGACATATCTGTTATTTCACCATTGTTGTAACAATATTTAAACCTCACTTGACCATTTTCATCGTATCCCTCTGAAAGTCCTTCTGCTTTTCCGTCTTTATGGTTTCCTTTCCACCTTAATAGACCGTTTTCGCGGTAACTCTCCCAAAGTCCTTCTGGTTTTCCGTCTTTGTAGTCTCTTTTCAAGTTTAATTGACCGTTTTCGTGGTAAAACTCGGTAGGACCTGTTGCGAATCCGTCTTTGAAGTTCTCTTTACGTTCTAATTGACCGTTCTCGTAGTAATACACAGCAATTCCAGTGAAAAGGGTTTGTGAATTAATCTCATATAAGAGACCTTCTCTATAATCGAGGTCTTTATAATCCGTCACCTCTAATCTGCCATCTTTATAGTTCCATTCATATGCAAGTTGACCATTACTTCTGTAATTTTGAGTCAGTCCGTGTTTTTTCCCTCCATCATTTTTGGATTGATAATTTATCCTACTTTCCAATTTACCATTCGAATGAAACTCTTCTTTTACTGTGGGTTTGCTATCCGCAATTCTTTCTCTTTCTTGTTTAGCATCTTTGAGGGATTGTAGTTTCTCATCATAGGTACCCAATACCAATTCCTGACACAGTCCCCATTCAAATGCCTCTTGAATTGCGTCATCACCGTCCAAGAATGCTTCTCCACCTATCTTTTCTCTCGCATTGTTCATCTCCCTAACACGAACAGCACTATCCATATTTCGCGTTTCACCCATAATGGAGCAGGTGACCGCGGCAATATTTTTCTTCTCTTCCTGTGATACACCACAAGACGCAAGAAGAACAAAACTAAGGATGATTAGGATTTTATTCATATTCAATTCAACATTATTTAGATGCGAGACTTAGAGTCTATACCGAATAGAAGGACTTATGAAGTGTTGGGGTATTGGGGGTGAGTTGGGTTGTGAGGGGGGTGGGGAAGTCGCCCCCAAGAAAAGAGCAATTCCTGTATAGTAAGGATAAAATACATAATTGTAATGGTGTAATCAATGTTCAAATTTAAGTTAGTTGTTGCTCTCCTCTTTGTAAATATAGGTGCATATGCGACAGATTATTATGTAGACAGCAACTCAAGTTTCCCCGAACCACAGGTGGTTACCCAAGTGTATATGGGAGATAAAATGCTTGAGCAAAAGTATGTGTACTCCGAGCAATGTTATACTCCAAAGAAAAGTTTCACTCTTGACGAACAGATAGACTCTAATATGACTGTCTGTTTAACCTCTTCTATTCAAATAGAGAAGAAGTGCTGTTTAGGGAGTTGGATTCGCACAATCGAAAAGGGTGGGACAATGTGTGGTAGTGGTGTTCCTTCTAAATACCTTAGAGGAAGGACGTCGTTCGACCCTATGGATTACTACTCTTCCATTAGTGGCGATGGTTTGGTTAAGAAAAAAGATAGTAACCATTCGATAGCAAAGAAGAAAGGCAAGGTGACGATATATCAAGAACCTGCAGGTGCAAAATTAATAAAAATGACTGATGCCGAGTTCGAAAAATCGTTCACAAGGACTGAAAATTATTGGAATGTTCTTCTTGCATTCGAAAAGGGTGTCCCTTTCTGTAAAACCAAAGAAGAAATGGGTTCTCAAAATTTCTATGGTATTAGTCGGAGTGTGTACAAAAAATTACCTCATGAAACTTTGACAAGAAAAGTTAGTTCTGTCTCTGTGAATCCATCAGAAAACGGTGTCAATATAACTGCAAATTACGGAGGTAGTTCAACTTGGAATTTTTCTGAGGAAGAGTTCAATAATTCTTTTGAAGAAACATCTAAAGTCATAGAGGTCGAATCAAGTATGCAGCGAACTATCGAGTACGCTGGCAAAAACGGAAATATAGTAAAGTTCATTTATAGTGAATTCAAAGATGACATGGCAAGAGATGCTTTCACTCGAGAGTTCTCGATAGACTTATCTGAGGATAATACTGGGGCATATAAGGGTGCAGTTTTCGAAATAATAAAGGCAACGAACTCGACCATAGAATATAAAGTGATTAGAAATTTTCCTTTCGGGAATTAGTTCATAAATTGGTTATGGAGTGGCAACATTCACCCCCAACTAAATATGTGTTTAGGAACCCCCCACAATCACGAACCTAGGCAGTTCCGAGTGTAGTGTGTTCATAGTGACGGAGTTCATTATTAATTGAGTTCCTAATTAAGTCTGACTTGGAATATATTCCACGACTCCTGCAGTAGGTCTCATTTTTAATCATCTCGTTTAATTTATGTTCCTGTGTAAGGTGCAATCTCACTTGTAAGGGGTTATCTGAATATCGTTTCATTGTTTTATTAATCTCCTGTGAATTATTTAGAAAGTGACTTTATTATCTTCTTCTCAGCATCACTCAACTTATCAGTGGGTTTATTTTTACTGGTAGGTTGAATCTTCTTTGAAAAATCATTGAAAGACTTAATGGCATTTATTTGTGCATCCTTCTTTCTTAACTCCAATCCATATTTAATCTTTCTCTCGTCTTTCCTAAGGGCAGTCTCTTCTGCGTAACGAATAAGACTTTGTGTAACAGAAGGTAAGTGTTCCAGTGCAGATTGAAGGTCACCCCCAGTAAGATACTCGTTGTACTCATCGCACTTCTTAAGGGCATCAATCAATAGGTTATTCTGACTATCAGAGTGTCTGAGGAGAGTGGGTATTAAGAGTTGTCTCTTGAGTAATATATTTTGTGATTCAGTAAATGTTTTCATATGTCTATTTATGGTTTCTTAGTTCAATCACTCCTGTTAGTCGTGATTACTTCGTTACCTTAATTGTAGTTTCCTTTTATTCGAATAATAGTTATCACAATGTCATCAAGTGACATGAGTGGTTTTCTTATCTAACTGGACAGTTCAGATAATTAGCAAACAAGATAACTGTCAGCATATTCATACTGAAAGTTCTGTTTCTTGGTCGCATAGATGTTGGAGTAATCATCAGTATCTTCACTGATAGTCACTCTTACATCCTTAAGTCTTGGTAGTTCTTTTCCAATCAACTCATTGAGAACTCTGGCAGTGCAATGAGAACAAGTTAAGAAGTAAGGGTCTTCTCTATACTTACAGGCAATGCATCTATCGGAGTTAAATTCTTTGTCTCTCTTGCGAGGAGAGAACAACAAGATATGGAAATGTTGTTTATATAAGTTCTTATCTTCAGGGAAGATAAAGAACCTAAATCTATCGGTTTCCTTGTATTTGGGGAATGAACTCTTCAGGAATGTCTTGTTCAGATTAAACTCTACCTTTCGCATGACACTTACTACACTCTTCTCGGTTAATGGAGAAGGTGGAAGTGTGATGTGATGGGTAAAACATTTCTGTTTAAAGAACATCTGATATTCGTTTTTTAACTTCATATCTTTATTTAGTATTTTGTATTGTTTAAGAACTACACATACATAATCTCATCCAAACCCAAATCTGACTAGAGGGTTTTTGCAAATACTTGCAACTATCAACTATTTGCCGAACACTCTCTTTACACGAACTCTGAGGGTCTTTCTGTGATGTTGATACATCGTGTAGGAGTTGTTCTGAAGTCGTCTTAGAACGAGTTTAGAACTGGTAATAGGGTGGTTTTATAGAGACACAGTGTGTCGTTATAAGTGGTAAAGTAGGTAAATAGAAGTAGGGTCGGCAATCTATATAGTCGCAGTGACACAGATTTGACACAGTGAAAAATATATCCCTGTATCCCTTGTGCAGTAAGGGTTTCAAATCATGCTACTATCGAGTGGGAATAAATGATTACGAAAGAACTGCAGATTTTCACAATTGGAGTAAAAAATGAAGAATAATTATAGAATTATGTGCGCACTCATTGCATGGGTAG
>Ga0302122_10002548_pt1 | contig 11341 bp, 6 predicted proteins | sample CB21_SCM_MG_FD_203115 | JGI IMG/M metagenome (GOLD analysis project Ga0302122, IMG submission 203115) | Marine microbial communities from Western Arctic Ocean, Canada - CB21_SCM | ecosystem: Environmental > Aquatic > Marine > Oceanic | place: Canada: Western Arctic Ocean | collected 2017-09-28
CCTCCGGTTTGCCGTGATCCGCGAGCCCGTCGCGCGCTTCGCCAGCGCGTGGAGCTACCTGCGGGCGAAGCACGCGGACGCGTGGGGGGGCGTCGACGCGGGCGCGTTCGTGGGCTCGCTGCTGGCGCGCGCGGCGGCCGCCGGGGTCGCGCCCGGGGCCCAGATCGCGCCCGCCGCGCTCGTCGCGCGGCACGGGCCCCACACGATCGGCCTCTGGCCCCAGGGCTACTGGATCGATGCGGTCCTCGCGAACGCGAGCGGCACGGCCGCCGTCGTGTGCTACGACGGCGACGGGCTCGTCGACGACGTCGTGGCCCTCCTCACGCGTGAGTTCGGCTGCGTCCGGACGTCGGCCGCGCGTCGCGCGCGGCCGCCGCGGGAGAAGGTCCAGCGGCACGACTTTTACCTGTCGAACGAGACCAGGCGCCGGCTCCGGGCGCTCTACGCGCGCGACGTTGCCACCTGGGGCCGCTACTGCGCGCCCGGCCTCGATACGGACGAGCTCTACCCGAACTTTCAGCACGAGCGGCGCCTCCGCCGCGTCGCGGGCGACACGGACGAGTCCTGGGACCGGCGCGTGGCGGAGTCGCCGACCCGGCGGCGGCCGGGGGCGGGCTAACATGCGCTTTTTGTTACGGAGTGCCTCTGCTCGCACGCGGCGACGCAGCTATCGACCGCGGCGTCGTTCCAGTTCTGGCCGCGCTCGCGCGTCAGGCGCGCGCACGCGAGCCAGCACCGGTCGCCGACGGACCGCGGGCCCGGCGTCGATGAGGCCGCCGCGCACGAGGCGAGCGAGGCCTTAGCGCGGGCCGTGTAGGCCCGGAGCGCGTCCGCTGACGCCGCGTACCGGACGACGCGGGACGGCGGGAGCCGCGCCGCGTCCCGGTCGTCGTCGAAGACGCCCTGGACACCCCGGTGTACGTAGAAGAAAATAGCGTCGCCCCGCGCCACCAGGCCCACCACGGGGTGGTCCGACGACCGTCCAAGGCTCGCCGGCGTCGAGTTCAGGATCCGCCGCAGCGGCGAGAAGTCGACGCCGTCGCACGACAGGGCCAGGCCGACGAACGCGTCGTCGCCCACATGGTCGTTCCGCGCGACGGGGAAGAGGCCCAGGACGCTGCGCCCGCTGTCGACCGGGTTCTCCGCGACCGCGGCGAAGTAGACGTTGTCGCCGGCAAACGGCGCGCCGCAGGGGTGGCGCGGCGGCGGCGGCGGCGGGTACGCTTCGACGCTGAGGGGCACGAAGGCCTCGAAGGCCTCGCCTTCGCCCGCGTTCCCTGGAAACGCACCGGTGAGCCGCGCGGCCTGGACGAAGCGCCCGCCGAAGCCGCCGTCGACCGTGCGGTTCCGCGCCAGGTTCGCACGCGCGTATGCCACGGTTTGACCCTGGACGCGCGCGACCGCCGCGCGGCCGTCGTACTCGCAGAACGTGCCCGTCCGCGGCCGCCGGTCGACGCCGCCGGGGTGAGCGCCCGGCAGGGTTGCGCGGACGGGCGCCGTCGGGAGTGCGCGGAGCCCGGCCTCCGATAGCGCCACGGGCCCCCGGAGCTGGAGGCCCGATACCTTGGACGGGTTCGGGCGCCGCGACCGGGGGATGAAGAGGCCCCCGAGCGCGTAGAGGCGGTCGCCGTCGCGCCAGAGCGCCGCGTTGTGCGCGGCGCCTTGGTTTTTGAACAGAGAGAGCGTCGGACCGGCGCATTTTAACGAAGCGTCGCACCCAGTCTCGACCTCGACGGACGCGTTGTTGCCGTCCGCCGACGGGAACTGGCCGCGCCGCGCCGCCAACCACACGCCGGCCCGGCCGGCGTCAATAATCAAGAGGTAGCGGCGCTCGTCGTCGAACCGCCGTGCGACGACCGCCTCTCGGAACAAGTCCCTATCGTAAGACGCGTCGTCGTCGCCGACGCAGGTTGCGGGCGTGCAGTCGGCGCGGCGGCGCACGGCGCCCACGGCGCAGCAGAGGAGCAGGGCCCTCATGGGCTGCCCCGGTGCGTCGCATCGATGGCGTGCATCGATACGCTATCGACGCGACCTTCACACCTCATCCGTACGAGCATTTTTACGAGCAGTGCCGCCGTGGCGCGTGCGCGAGCGACCGAACGGCTGACTGATTTTTATAAAAACCCGTAGCCTGCAAATTTAAGCGGCCCGCGGCCGCGCCGGCCGGGGCGGCAGACAGTTATATCATGGGCGGCAACTGGCCAGCCGAATTCCGGCACGTCTTGGCAACACCATCGACACCCATCCGTGCGAGGCTGCCCCACTGAAACCGCACCGCTAACCACCACTACTGGAGTCCGAACAATCTATGGCCACCACCACCACCAAACCATCCTGGATCGCGGCCGCGGAGCGCCGCCTCGCCGGCGAAGTCGAGGAGGAGGCGCCGCGTGCCACAAGGGCCGCGGTGCCGCCGTCGCCGCGCGCGCCGCGCGAGCCGGCGGCGCCGGTCGTCACCGCCGCGGCGCTCGAGGCGGAGTACGAGGCCGCGCTCGCGGGCGCCGCGACCGCGCGCGACGCCGGCGACGCGCACTACGCCGCCGCCGACCGCGTCGCGGCCGCCGCGCACCGCCGCCGGACCGACGCGTTCCTCACGGGCCTCGCCGACGACGAGGCCGCGCACGAGCTCTACCCGCATTTCCAGCACGAGCGGCGCCTCTGCCGCGTCGGGGGCGAGACAGACGAGGCCTGGGAAAAGCGCGTGGCGGGGTCGCGGACCCGACAGCGGCCGGGGGCGAGCTAACATATCACACTTACAAAATCGCGGTAACATATCCCGCCGACGGGGTATGTTAAACGCCTCTCCCATCGGCAGGCCCGTCCACCACCACAATCTGTGTCCGCGACGCCGGGTGCCCCGAGCTGCCACCGTAGGCGTGGACGTGCGAGAACACGCTCTGGACCGTCCCCGAATACTGCCGCGCCGACGTGCTGTACTGCGAACCGCTGCACACGATGTGGTCGCACGCACTCAGCATGAGCCAGTCGCGGTACTGGGACGAGAGGTCGAGCCCGGGGCTGCGGTTCGCGACGTGCGCCGGCCGCGAGTCCCAGTCGATAACACGGTCGCGCCACGCGTGCCGGAGCAGCGCCAGGAGGGACGGCGAGTCGCTCAAAACGAACCACTTGGCCGACCGGCCTGGTTCCTCGAGCTTCCTCGCGTCCGCCGCGAACGACTCAAAGTCCTCAATGGCCCAGTTCACGTCCAGCGCGTAGTTGTCGTCATAAATTTGTGATTGGGACGCGTTCGTTTTCGAGCGGGCCTGGTCGCCTAAATCCCGTAGGAAGCGGACCGAGCGGATGTGGATGCCGATCAACACGTCACTGGATCGGGGCGGCAGCGTGATGCGCGGTTTGACGTTCATGGCATACCGCAGCACGCAGTGGTCGTACTCCTTCGATTGAGCCTCGTCCTGCAGCAGTCCCTGCTCGTGCCAGTCGAACAGCCCCGTCGCGCGCAAGGCGTAAATGTCCGCGTTGCCCGCGAAGAGGAGGATGTAGGGCGTGTTTCTTAAAATGCCTTGCAAGGTCTCCTTCGGCGTGCCTTCCCAGCGCATGCCCGAGTTGACCAGGTTGACGTACGCCACGCCCGGCGCGAGGTGCAGGAACGGAGGTCCTCGGTTCCAGCTCCGCTGCGACGCGTTCGTGACCGCAACTAATGGAACGGGCAAGTCACTGGCGTTCATGATGAGATTTGCGCCGCCGGCGCTGGCATGACGTAAGTAGCTCCCGACCCCGTTGAACTTGCGGTGATTCAGCAGTTTCAGTTGCAAAGAGTGCCGAACCGCGATATGTGCCGCGGTCACGAAGGCGTGCGCCATGTCACCTAACCCGCTCGCCGGCAAGAGGACCAGTGTCCTCGCTGAGGCTTGTGTCCGGTTCGCGATGCTCCGCCAGAGGGGGCCGCAGTGCCGTCGGACGCGGTAATCGGCCGTAGACACGCCCGCCGCGCAGCTGCGGCAGCCCGCGTGCGCCCCGCGCGCCGTTCTCAGTAGGACGCATGCGACGAGGAGCCGCATCTTAGCTGTGGCTTGGCGTCGGCATCGATGCGGGAGCCATCATGTCAGATATGGCTTTGGCGCCGGTCGCGGCGTTGGGCAGCCCGATCTCGATCGATGCTGTATGAATGAAAGTCAGAGCGACCCCTGGTGCCCTTCTGGGCCGGTAGAGGACCGGCAAGTTGTCGCGGGGATTGAAACCCGTAGTGTAATACCCGCACGTTATTTTCTGAAAAACGCGCTAATTCTACACCTGTACACCAGTCCAGCGTGCTGCCGTCTGGTAAAACATTAGGCAGCCTCGAGACCGCCACGAGCGATAGAAATGCAGGCCTAGACGTGCGTACTGCAACATCGGGCAGCCTTGTGAAATGCAGTCTTAGAAGTGTGCATAAGGAGCCATGGTCCTGCGGGCGGGACTGCTGCTCGCGGCGGCGGTCGCCGAGCCGCGGGTGCGCCTCGTCGGCGTCGGCGCGAAGAAGACGGGCACGACCTCACTGAGCGCCGTCTGTCGGCTCCTGGGGCTGCGCGAGATGGGGCTGCAGGCCAAGGCCCAGGTGCTGGAGCACCGACTGGACAAGCGGGCGCTCGCCGGCGAGCCACGGCCGTTCGTGGAGGCGATGAGAGAGTACGAGTGCTTCCAGGACGCGCCGTTCACGGACCCAGCCCTGATACCGATCATCCGCAAGTTTTATCCAGAAGCCAAGTTCGTGCTGACGACGCGCGATGCCGACGCGTGGGCTCAGTCATCACTCAAGTGGACGGCCGCGCGGAGCCGCATGTACGCGCCCTACGGCGCGCGCTTCTGGGCGGCGCTCGGGTCTAAGACGACGCCGTCCCGGACCCAGGCCGCCCAGATCCTGCGCGCGCACGACGATCGAGTACGCGCCTATACTCAAGTACTGGAGCTGGACTTCTCGCGCGAGGTGGATGCCCCGGCCTTCTGGCGCAAGGTGTGCTCGTGGACCAACAGCACGACGTGTCCCGCGCACGAACCGGTGCCTCACTTTATACCTGAAGGCTCCGCGGACCGCCTCGGCCAGCCGGCCCGGCGACGCCTCGATGCAGAGCGGTGGTCCGCGGCGCTAGAAAGAGAGGCATTTTATCGAGTGCGTTTCCCGAACGGTAGTGGCGCCCCCATCAAGTTTTGTAGACACTGCCACGCGCCATTAATAGAAGAAGGCGCGACGCAGACGCTCGCGGTCGTTGAATACCTGGCGGAATTAAGGCGCTTCCTCGCCGATAGCAATGAGGAGTGCGCCGGCCCGACGCAGCGGACGTGCGCAGTAGGTGAGGGCCACGACTGGCGGCGCAAGGGCTGCATGCGCCGCATCTGTAAAGGAGATGCTGCTCGTTTACTAAGTGGCCACGTGCGCCACGCTCAAGTGGAGGCGCCGAAGCTCAGGCTGGGCCCTTCTAAGTTCCTGGCCAGCGACTACCTGGACTTCCTCGTCAAGCAGCTCTTCTTCGCCGATAAACCAAGGGGCACGTTCGCCGAGGCGGGCGCCATCGACGGCGTGGACGAGTCGGTCACATGGCACTTCGAGCGGCAGCTGCGCTGGAGAGGTCTTTTGGTCGAACCAACGAGCTGCGCGTTATGCGAACTGCCCCGGAATCGACCGAATGCCACCATTTATAATGGTGCGATCTGCGAGAAGCGGGGGACCTTTGACGCCGCGACCATGGACGACTTTTGTAGTCGCGGCCACGATCGGACCTGTGACAAAAAGAGCGGGGCCGTCCCCTGCGCGCCGCTGACGGAGATCTTTTTGGAGAACAGATTTCACCAAGTCGACTTCTTCGCGCTGGACGTGGAGGAGAGTGTAGGAATGGCGCTGGCGTCGCTGGATTTGAAGCGAGTGGACATTAGCTTGTTGCTCGTGGAGGTCCGGTCTTTAAAGGACGTGGCTTATTTACAAGACGCGGGCTACGCGACGTTGGCCCTGACCCAGTTCGACGACGGCATGCGGGGTTTTCTCGCGGACGTCGTCGCGTGGCGCACGGACCGGTTCCCGGGGTTAGTGGAGAAGCTCGACCAGAAGCGCTCGGCGCTCAGGGAAGCATAACAGTGTAACTCAGGGCTCGGGCTCAATACGCCGCCGATGTAACAGCCCCTCGAGCGCGCGCCGCGAGTAGTCCAGGAGCGCGACGTGGCCCGTCGCGAGCACGCCAAAAAGAATTGTGACGGACGCATTGTCCGCCACAAAAGGTAGGACCAAAACGCCCGCGACGCCCAGGGATATACCGAGCACCTCGGCGCCCAGGAACAGGCCGGCGAACGCGTGGGCCTCCGCCCGCCCTATTAAAATCGCCCACGCGAGCGTGCCCATTACATGCGCCGCGAACGCCGACACGGGCGCGGCCGCGCACACTGAAAAGACGAAGGCGGGCGAGGACGTGACCACGATGACCGCGAGGACGAGGCCCAGGGTTCGGGCGGTCGCGCCGGCGTCATTCTCATGGACCCGCCGCCGCGGCGATGCGGACCGGACGAGCCGACTCACGTACGACCGCTGCCCGCGCGCGGGGGCGACGGGCAGCGACTGCGAGCGCATGCGGCCACGCGCCGTGGTTGGGCAGCCTTTTTTGCACTGCTGTGGCGTTGCCGAGCAGGCCTTACCCGGAGTGCTGCCCGCGACGACGGCGTACCGCAGGTATCATAGCGTCCGCCTCGTCTCGCGAACCTTTCGGGTGTCGAAGCGATCTCCTACTATGATCAAAAGCGCAGAGCACCCTAGACACACAAAACCCGCGCCAGACCGCCACGCGTGCGGGCCTTCTATAGCCCCCCTCAAGCCCTCTCTCAGCGCTGGCTGGTTGTTTCACCTGCGAAAAAGCCAGTTCTCACGTGAGGCGTTCACCTCCTGGCCAACTTTGAGCAAGGGCGAAGCGAGAACCAGCGCAACAGCCGGGCATCCTCGCCGGCAGCCGCCGCAGCGTTCGACACCAGACGCCCCGGACACAAGCACCGGGGCACAGCATGGAGCCCCCCCCAGTAAAACGCCAGGCCTCCATGCAGGAGCTGCCCCGCGAGCGCCTGAGACATACGCAGCACGGCTCCATGTTGGCGCAGGGCGGCAGCACACGAGCGAGTATTGGAAGAGACGACGACGAGTGGGCCTTCAGCTCTTTACCGCAGAACGCCCTCGCCACCGAAGAGAGCGACCACTATTACGACGCCAAACACAAGAAGTGGCGGCGGTCGTCCAAGGTGTCGCCTTCTTTACTGGTGCAGGACCTGAAACCTAGACGTCTAAATGAGAAGCGACGGTGGTGCTTTGATAGCATCGTGCAGTCCTATAAACGACTTGTGAGAGGCGCGGAAGCCGCGGAGAATCCCATGGTCAAGCGCGCCCGGACGGAGGAGCGCTTCCCGCGGCGCACGTGGCGGTTTAATCCTAGAGGGGTTTGTTTGAGCGCGTGGTCCGTGAGCATGATTCCGCTCTTGTGTTATGTCGCTCTAGTCACGCCCTTCGAGATCGCCTTCGTGCGCACGAACATTACTTTGTTTTACGTGAACTTGATGGTGGACATCTACTTTGTTGTTGATCTCTTAGTGAACTTCAATTTAGCGTTCTATGACCGCGAACGGGACCGGTGGGTCCTGAAGCTGTACCCCATCGCGATCCAATATATTCGCGGCTGGTTCTTCCTCGACCTCGTGAGTTGCTTCCCCTTTGAGACTGTGGTGACATTAAGTAACGGCGGGACGTTTTTGTCCATCTTCTTGTATGATGCGAACGATGAAGGTGGATTGTTCGTCACGCGCATAGCGAAATTGTTGCGACTGCCCCGTTTACTGAGGATGATGCGCTTCGGGCGGGTCGTCAGCCGCCTCGCCTCCAAAATCAACGTGTCCTTCAAGCTCACCACAATGATCAAGTACACGACTCTGTTACTCGTGACGACGCACTTCTTCGCGTGTTTGATTCGCTTGGTCGGAAGTTCCTGCCCGGAGTACACGGGCAACCGCCAACGGTCCTCCCAACTCTACGAGTACGACGCCCTGCCCCTTTCCGACGGCACGTTCCTAGAGATGGACGGCGACCCCAAGTGCTGGCTCGCCACGGTGCGCTTCCAACGGCGGGGCATGTGGTACGAGTACGTCGCGGCTCTGAGTTGGGCGGCCAAGGCGTTCGGGGGCGAGGCCGACGCGATTACGTTCGGGGAGCACTTTCTAGGTGCGGCTATTATGCTTTGTGGGATGGTCATGACGGCTTTGTTGATTGGCGAGATCGCCAATGTGTTGACGAATTTCGACCCGGCGCTAAACGCTTACAGAACGTCAATGGACAATTTGAACCAGTACATCACTGAGAGAAATATTACGAAATCCTTACAGCGGCACTTGCGGGAATATTATATTAATTCTGAAGGGCTGTTTCGGAAAATCTATCATAGAGAAATGCTCCAATCCTTGTCCCCGGCCTTGCAAAGAGCGGTGGCCAAGGAAGAGTTAGGCGGTTATGTGGCCAAGCTGCCCTTCCTGAACGATACGGTGCGCTCCGTTTCCGGGTTACGCGTGGGCACGCTTGTGGTAGTCGCGCCGTCCGACCAAGAATTTACGGCCCACGGGGAACTCCACGCGCGCATCAAGTCCCTGGACAAAGTTTTAAGATATACGGTCTACTACGGCGAGCGCTGGGACGGCGGGCCCCCGACGGAGGGCGGCGTGACGCACTCTCGACTGCGAGTGCCGGCCTCGTCCCCCTGGTTAAGGCGCTTCGAGGCCGCCAATAGAGAGTGCCAGACGCTCGTGACGGAGATCTCTTTAGCATTGATGCCTCGTTTGTATGCCGCGAAAGAATTTATCATCCGAGGCGGTCAAGTCAATGACCAACTCAGCCTCATGTTCGAAGGAAGCGCGTTCCGCATCAGAGCGCGGGCCTCGTGGCAGGAGGACGAACAGGACGCGGCGGACACGAAGCACGGCGAGGACGACGAGTTCGCCCACGGCGGTTTAACGTCTGGCGAGTTACTAAGCTCAAGGAAACACGACGTGATTGGGGTAGATATTATCCAGCACATGGTCGGGCAGCCCATGCCGTCGACGCACCACGTGGCCGCTATTGGGCACGTGTTCGTGAACGCCTTAAATGCAGAAACGCTAGAACGGATCATGTCCCAGGAGACGTGCCCGAAGCTCTTGGCGGCCACGAGGCATCTGGCGGGCTGGCAACTCTTCCGAGCTGGGGTCTTTCGAGTAGGAGCGTATGCGGTGCAGGAAAGAAAAGCGAGATTGCGGTACTACAACGCCGCGTACTTGTGTCAGAAGCTCGCTCTGAAAGTGCACCACCGCGAGGTCCTCGCGAAACGGCGGCAGTCTAAAGCTGAACGAGACCCCGTGACTTTGGCGAAGCTCACAAGGCCCTTCAAGCCTCTGCTCTGGCGGCGGGCGCGCGTTCGGGATGAAGACATTCTGACGAAGCGCCCGGAGGCCTCGGAGTACCACGCGGGCCAAAAGGTCTATGTTTTATTGGGCGGCACGCGGCGGCCGGCGGAGATCACCTGCGATCTAAAAGTGCGGATGACGCACGAACGGAGGGATCTCGATATCGCGGAAAATAAGGACCAGGAACACGCGCAGGAGGGTATTCGGTACGCCGTGAAACTGCCGCGGACGCGCCAGGTCGTGAGTGCGGAGAGCGTGGCGCGGGACCTGAACGCTTTGCTCAAAATGGGCGAGCTCGTTCCGACGAAGTCGCGCCCTTTCAAGCGGGGTGAGCTGCTTTACTCGCGCTTCGCGACCAGCCACCTGCCCCAGCGGGCGCGCGTCGTGGAAATGCGGGACGACGGCATGGTCGAGGTCTCCTTCCAGAATTTGGACGTGGTAGTCGAGCACGCGCAGATTACGCTGAGGCACCAGCCCGGTTCTCTGGTGACGATTCGGGAACCGGGGTGTTTCCTGGAGCGGGCCGAGTCCCGGGCGACGATCTGCACCGTTTGCGCTGACGGCTACTACTCGTGTTTATACGAGAACGTGCCCGCGACCTACGTGACGTCACGCTTCCGCAAGAACGGCTTTAACTGGCTCGAGGTGGAGCGGGCGATTTCCCAAATCACCACGGCCTGGCGCAAGATGGTGAGCCTGGACGTGCACCGGGAACAGAAGGAGATAATGGGCGAGACGGGCGGCGGCGTCCTCGAGCGCGTGCGGCGGCTCGAGGCGGTGGCACAGGCGACGCAGGGCAAGCTTGATTTGCTTCTGGCGCACCTCAAGGTGCCAACTAACAATTCATAGTAATATATCATGATACACCTTATTCGGACGGAACGGGGTAAAGGTGCGAGGGCGTTTGGTATAGCCTTGCTCTAAGCCAAGGCCGGGGTCAAATTCAGGGCTCCTCCTGCTCGTAGACGGGCTCCGCGACGACGCACTTGCCCTGGACCACCTCCGCCTGGACCGGCGGCATCGGCGGCGCCGAGGGCCGCGGCGGCGCCGGCGCCGGCGTCGTCGCGCGCATCGTCTTCTTCTGCTTAAAGAGCGCCAGGCCGACGCGCGTGCCAACGAACGCGCCGATGCCGATCGCGCCGCAGAAGCAGACGACGCCGGCGATGATCAGGGCGGCCAGGATGCCGGCGTTTCGGTAGAACTCCTTGCGCTCGTTCTTTTCCCGGTGCGCGGCCGTCGTCGGCGCGCGCGTGGAGGGCATGACCGTGGGCGCGGGGCTCGGCGCGACGATCTCGCTGTGGAGCTCTGTGGTCGCGACGGAGGCAAAGACGGCGACCGATTCGACGGTGTCCGCCCGGGCACTACTCTCCAAAGCCGCGTCCACCAGCGTCGGGTCTTCCTCGGCCTTGGCTAGCGCGGCCTCGACGTCGCCGATGGCCGCGATGTTCGGGGCCTCGATCTCGTACTCGACGATCACCTCGTCCGCGAGGCGGCGGCGCGCCGAAGCGGACATACTTAGGATAGTCACGGCCGCCGGCGGCACGCCCGCCACATCCGCAATGGCATTGATGATCACGTCCTCGTGGGCCACCGCGTCGTCCTCGGTCAACCCTGCGAAGCTCACGGAGCCCTCGATGAAAGGCGCGGGCGTCGGTTCCATCGTCGGCTTCGCCGTCGGCATGGGGCTGGGCGTCCGGCACTGGAAGTCGCACTGCAGGTTAAGCGCCTCCTCGGCAAGGCTCTCGTAGCTGCACTCGATGTACGCGAACCAGGGATCCTGGCACAGCAAGTTCGTGTTGTACATGCACGCGTGCGGGAGCCACTGCTGCACGTCGTCGCAGGTCGACGGACTAAAGTCGTCGTCACCATCATCGTCGTCGTCGTCGTTGTCGTCGCGCCCGGAGTCGTTCTCCATTAAACACGTGGAGTAGGCATTTTCCTCGTCGGGGCA
>Ga0302122_10002554_pt1 | contig 11330 bp, 5 predicted proteins | sample CB21_SCM_MG_FD_203115 | JGI IMG/M metagenome (GOLD analysis project Ga0302122, IMG submission 203115) | Marine microbial communities from Western Arctic Ocean, Canada - CB21_SCM | ecosystem: Environmental > Aquatic > Marine > Oceanic | place: Canada: Western Arctic Ocean | collected 2017-09-28
CCTGCACCGCAAGCGATGCGTTTCACAGAAATGTCTCTTGCGTCTCCCAGAACCCTGTGCGAATCTGTGTCGCGAGAAGGGAATGTTCGCACGAGGCAGTCTGGAATAGGAGAATTCTGGACGCCAGTGCACGTGCCTTGCTTGTGGTTGAAAAACACGTCCGAAATCTCATGACCAACACGCGCATGGTACTTGAACGGCGCAGTGCAACTGTACTCAAACATACTGCCACAGAACGAAATCTCACGCCCACTGCTGATATGAAGCACCACATCGGCTGCCAAGAAATGTGTCCAACTCCCATGCCCAGATACGTCGGTTATGAATTCATCTGCGCCCAACTCCTCCCAAACTGCGTTGCGTTGACTCAACGCAAAATCACTCGTAAGATCAACAATGCTTCGATTGTCTTCCAAAAAGCTTCCTTTTCGGGTGCCATCAGAAAATTCAAAACACAAACCGTGCACAACGTGGCCCAGTCCTCCAGCAACCCGCCGAACACGGGTGGAAGTTTGAACTGGCGGAATCAGTACTGGCGGTTTCGAACTGTCATCAATACTGGAAGTTTGAATTCCGAGCACGGGTGGATTCGAACTGGCATCAGTACTGCCCCGCTTGCAACCGAGCTGCAACAAGCTTTCGGCATTGCTTCCAAACTCTTGAACGTCGTTGTGCCCACGATGAGAATTACACGCGATTGCCTCAACACAATCGATACTCCCCGAAGAAATATCACGAGTCTCCGGGCTGAGTGCCGCGCGCACCAACAAGTAACGAAAGTGTCGGTTTGTGAGCACCCGGCCACGTACTGCCATGACATGCTGGATGGTCTCAAGCAGTGGTCTGCCTTTCCTGAAAACGAGAAACCCCACAACAACTGCAACACTCCGGTTCTCACCAGCGTAACAATTCACAAGTACACACCGTCCGGCTTGCAGATGTGACTCAATGAAATCACACGCCTGGGGTAAGGGCTTGGCAACAATGTCAAAATCCTTAGCATCATTTGCGTGCAAAGCCTTGTAATAGAACTAGGGCCAAGATTGAATATCTCATTAAATTGTAAGTGTAGTGAGTGAGGGGTGTCTCTTGAAGAGTCTTCTATGGAATGTGCTGTTCTTGGAATGTTGTTCCTGGTGTGTGGAAATGTTGTTCTATGAAATGAATCGCGGAATGTTGTTCTTGGCGTATGGAATGCGTCTGGCTATTGCCATATACTGCTCATCGTCGCCATCCCCGTTGTATGGCGACCATGGGGTCCATTTCATGCAAACGTTATTTTTATTACAAATCGGCTCCACCGGAGATATGGAGGTACGTCTACAACCAAACTCCATGTATTTAGCTGTCAGTGACGAGGGCCAATGGGAATAATTACAAAATAAGTCACTGGCGAGATGTGTTGGCAATAGGCTGTTCCCATACCGAACCATCTCCCGCGCAAAATAGACGACACATGAATACAAACATACCCAGGCGCACCCAAACACCTTCATGACTTAGTAAACATTTCACCGCTTTTATAGACTTTGACAGAAATTATGGCATACCGGCACACTCCACAGCCCGCCTTACCAGACGAACTCCCAATCATCCTAACCCGGCACCTGTCACTTTGCCAAATGCGATGCATATGTGCCAAAATGTTGGTCGTGTGTGTAGCTTGGGTTTGGGTTGAGGTTATGAGGTTGCGGTGTGGTATTTGTGGTGTGGTATGGGGAGGTCAAATGTTAGAAATGATCGGTCTCCATACACTGGCATTTTTGCGAAAATTGTGAGGGCGCTGCCGTGGCAACGAATATCTGGGAGAGAGAGAAATGGGGGGAGGAAACTTGCGCCTTTCTGCAAAAGAGACGTTGACCAAATCAACTGGACTCGATACACTTGCATCCAACTGTTACCAGACCGTCAGCCCTGTGATTGCTTCCAACAATTGCCGCCGACTACAGCAAAAGATCCAACGAACTAGAGAAACGAGCAGACTTCGTGCAACAACTTAATTCATGCAACGAGAACTTCAATTCAGAACTCCTTCGCCAAAGCAAAGCGAAGGTAACCGGCTGAACATATACAATGTGAGTGTCACATATTAATCTAATAGCAATGCATGCATGCGGTCAAGAACCATGATGACTTCCTTTACAAAGCAATCAATTCGATACAAAACCCCTCGTGGACCGAGATGCGAAATGCGCGCATGCATACCTAGAGTAAATTAAGTGATACCTGTACGTGGACCCCAAACAATCTTTCCAAACAATATGATTGGGTGTGCGGTATTGGCTGTGCGGTCTTAGCCATGCAATCATTTTATGGCAATCGTTGTTGTGGAATCGGTGCTCTGAATTGCTTAGGTACCTGGGCTTAGGTACCCGGGTTTAGGTACCTAGGGCTGCGGCCGGCAACAGGAAATCCCAAGAAACATGGCTAATCCAAATACCTGGGCTTAGGTACATGGACTAAGGCACCTAGGGCGGCGACCGGCAACCCGAAATCACGACATACATGGCTAATCTAAGCACCTGGGCTTAGATACCTGGGCTTAGGGCTTAGGTACAAAGGGCGGCAACTGGCGACCAGCAATCCAGAATTCCAGAGCTAATCTAGGTACCTGGGCTTGGGCACCTGACCTTGAGCACCAAGAGCGGCAACCGACGACCAGCAATCCCGAATTTCAAGCCTAATCTAGGTACCTGGGCTTTGTTACCTGGGCTTAGGTACCAAGGGCGGCAATCCCGAATTCCATGGCTAATCAATGTACCTGGGCTTAGGTTCCTGGGCTTGGGTACCAAGAGCGGCAACCGGCGACCAACAATCGCGGTTCAAGTACCTAGGTTCAGGTACCTGGGTTCAGGTACCTAGGGCTGCGACCAGCAACCGGAAACCCTGAATTCCAATACGAATCTAGGTGCATGGGCTAATGTGCCTGGGGTGAGTTACAAAGGGCGGCGACCGGCAACGGCAATCCCGAATTCCAGAGCTAATCTAGGTCTGGGCATAGGTACCTGAGCTCAGGTACAAAGGGCTGCAACCAACGACCGGCAATCACGAGTTCCAGTGCTGATTTAGGTACCTGGGCTTATGTGCAAAGGGCGGCAACCGGCGACCGGCAATCCTGAATTCCAGGGTTAATCCAAGTTCCTGGGCTTAGGTACCAATGGTGGCAACCTGCGACCAGCAATCCCGAATTCCAGAGCTAATCTAGGTACCTGGGCTTAGGTACCAAGGGCGGCAACCGGCGACTGGCAATCCCAAATTTCATTGCTAATCCATGTGCCTGGGCTTAAGTACCTGGGCTTAGGCACCAAGGGCGGCAACCGGCGACCGGCAATCCCAAATTCCAATGCCAATCTAGGACCTCGATTTATGACAAAGACTCCATGTTATGTGTCAAACTTCATCCATGCGTCATTTTTAACGAACGTGACCTCCGGATGGAACTGCACACTCAAATAAGGGTTCGAAACAAATTGGGTGTGATGTTGGCAACATTTGATCACCCAAAGAGCGCAGAGCAAGCAAGCAAGAGCTCACAACCAAACTTGTGAGTTATTTTTGGTGGGGTTGACCCACCCGAATGGCACAACACACCTAGTTCAGAGCTTAACAAAAACCACATTTGTTTGTCCAAGCACTCCTATGCCCAGAAGAATGGCATGTGGGGTATTACGTGTTTGGTGAGGTTGGGGTTGTGGGATTGTGAGTGTTGGTGCAAGCCTTGTAGTGTATGCCAGCTTTTTCCAAAAGCTGTGGCAAAGTAGTGTCTTTTCCAGAGAGGTCAAGCACTGCACCAACACCCCGGCAGAGCAGGCTGTGAATATCCAAAGCATCCTCAAAGACGCCACATAACCCACCGCACCCCATGTTATCCAGCCCTGCCCCACCACACGCAAAAATACTTGACCGGACATGTTGCTTACTGAATTGATAACTTGATTGAGGAACAAGATTTGCATTAGCAAATGCATGGGCAACATGACAATTTTAAACATAATGAACTGGGCTTGAAACTATGCGTGCACACTTGGATGTATACTTTTGTTACAGGTGCTGGGTGTTTGCACAATCACTTAAAGGGATTGTGCGCGTTTTGTGTGTAATGAACTTGGATTGGACGTGATTGTATTGTTCATTAGATTGTATTGGGCGGGTGCTGGAAATTCACCTTTTTGGTGACACACCAGAACACAGATCCCACCAAGTTCAGTCAACAGCGGCGGTGCCGCCTCATGCAGGGGAATAAGTGGGCGACTAAGGCAACCATACAGCATCCGATACCGCTCACCATCATGGGCCACAGCGCACTCGCAAGCAAGCAGCCATCACAAAGTGAGCCAGAGTGGGACGGATAGGCAACCCACCCCTAGCAGCAGTACCAAATGTGCCTGCCACTGTGCAGGGCCATGCCAACCACCAGCCACACCACAGGCTCACTCACCCAGCGCTAGCAGCCTTGACCTTGATCCTTTCGTGCAGCTCAGCCATCCTGCGAGCCGCGCCGCCACCACCAGGCGCAGCAGGTCGCACCGAGCTGTCGTGTGCGCGCACGAAAGAATTCCAGCTGCGTCGCTCACCAATGCAGTGGTGCAGTTTCTGGGCATGCTTGTCGGACCTGACGTTGTGCCAGGGTCCCCCTTGGCCTCCCGCTGATATTCTCCTGATGGTACCGCTGGCCTTGTCAGGAGGGCGAGCTTGCCTGTGGTGCGAGCTGCCGGCCCCACCTTTCCTGAACTCACCATTCGCGTCAGCACTGTCTTGCTCAACCTCCTTCTTGAGCCTGCGCGTGCGATCGACACAGGCATCCAACTTGAGCGCATCGGCATGCTGGTTGGCATCAGGGTGAGCCTGCCCAGATACATGACCACAAGAGTAGCCTGATTGGCTTGTCCCTCAATGGTGCTGATGACGCTTCGAGGGTATGCCACGGCCGCAGCGCCTTGCTTGGCCAGCAGATCCGCCATCTGGTTGGCACACCACATGTTCTCATCGATAACAGTACCATCCCCACACCTGGCATCGCCAATGCGCTCGCGCGCCGTGTGCGCTGGCATCCACACCACCCTGTGTGCATCAGATCCTTCATCCAACCCAGTGTGGAGAACAGTCCAGATCATGGCATACCTGCGCTTGCTCGAGCCCGCCCACTGTGTTGTGTTCCTCACACCCTCTTGCACTGTCTTGCAATCAGTGAACAGCACTTCTGGCAGTGACATGGACGCAATGACCATCTGTACTGCCCAGAGCTCCGCGCCCTGAATGGTATCGACCCAGAAGGGGGGAACCCCATAAGCAGCCGCCGAGATCTCCCCGCTTTGGTCAAAGGCGACGAATGCCAAACCCAGGGCAGCATAATCCATGCCCCACTGACCGTGCAACAATGACCCATCAGTGCAGACACGCGCACGCGCAGAGACTCCCTTGGGCTCAGTGTGCCAATGAAATGTGTCGAACCAGAATTCCAGCTGCGCTGCTCACAAATGCAGTGGTGCAGTTTCTGGGCATGCCTGTCTGACCTGACGTTGTGCTAGGGTCACCATTGGCCTCCCGCTGATATTCTCCTGATGGTACCGCTGGCCTTGTCAGGAGGGCGAGCTTGCCTGTGGTGCGAGCTGCCGGCATCACCTTTCCTGAACTCACCCTTCGCGTCAGCACTGTCTTGCTCAACCTCCTTCGTGAGCCTGCGCGTGCGATCGACACAGGCATACAACTTGAGCGCATCTGCATGCTTCTGCCCATCGGCCCCGACATGCTGGTTGGCATCCAGGGTGAGCCTGCCCAGATACATGACGACAAGAGTAGCCTGCTTGGCTTGTCCCTCAATGGTGCTGATGACGCTTCGAGGGTATGCCACGGCCGCAGCGCCATGCTTGGCCAGCAGATCCGCAATCTGGTTGGCACACCACATGTTCTCATCGATAACAGTACCATCCCCACACTTGGTCTCGCCAATGCGTTCGCGCCGTGTGCGCTGGCATCCACACCACCCTGTGTGCCTCAGATCATTCATCCAGCCCAGCGTGGAGAACAGTCCAGATCATGGCATACCTGCGCTTGCTCGAGCCCGCCCACTGTGCTGTGTTCCTCACACCCTCTTGCACTGTCTTGCAATCAGTGAACAGCACCTCTGGCAGTGACATGGACGCAATGACCATATGTACTGCCCAGAGCTCCGCGCCCTGAATGGTATCGACCCAGAAGGTGTGAACCCCATAAGCAGCCGCCAGGATCTCTCCGCTTTGGTCAAAGGCGACGAATGCCCAACCCAGGGCAGCATAATCCCTGCCCCACTGACCGTGCAACAATGACCCATCAGAGCAGACACGCGCACGCGCCGAGACTCCCCTGGGCTCAGTGTGCCAATGAAATGTGTCGAACATTGCCATGGGTCTAGGCGCAGGGGCGGGGTAAGGGAACAGCCCTCTGATGAGGCATCCCCTGGTGAGCTGCCCAGGCTCACCAGCCGAGGCAGTGAGAACTTCCCTGACGCACTCCGGCATGAACTGCCTGTTGAAGTCGACAAGGGCGGGGCAACAAGTCCTGTGCAAGAGTGTGCCAACCTGCTGCCCTCCAGGCCGCTCGATGCACAACCTGCACAAGGAGTCATCGGCCAGATGCGCAGCGTGAAGACGCTGCTGCGTCCACTGCCTGCCCATAACCGCAGACTTGAACGCGCCTTTGTGAGCAGCTCCACACCCATCGCTGTTGGTCTGCCTGAGCGCCCTGGAAATGGGCAACCACCAGGCCCCAACGCCCCGATGCCCAGTTGCCAGCCAATGCAGTTTCTTCTCAATCCTGCTCCATCTCCAGCGTTGCACAGCGTAAACAACGAGCCCCTTGACATAGGCAGGGGAGCCTTTGCCCAAGTCAATAGTGCGCCCTTTGTCATCCGTGAGCAGGGTGGCCGACCCAACCGTCCACCCCAGCCTCTGAACCGTTGCCACAAAGGCCTCAGCAGGACCCCTGACCACAGCCCACACATTGCGCGCCTCGTTCAATCTCATAATCGTGCCCTTAACGAGCGTGTCCAACAGCTTCCTGGGGGCCCAAGCCTCCCAGACCGCCAGCGACCACATGTGGATGACCCCAACATGCGCATCAAACGCAGGGTCAGCCGCGCCCATGGACTCCCCGTCAGTCACCGCTAAGGAGAGGTCCAGATCCGCGCCACATGCCTTGTCACACGTCATGGCATCAGCCGATCTCCTTTGCGCAAAGAGCATTGAGTTGGACACCCCAAGCGCCTTCTGCCCAAAGGTAAGGGCCGCATTGCCACCAGTGCGTAGCAACCTATCGGTGCGCACCTCCTCATAGCATTGAACCTGGGAATGACTGCCTTGAAGGCCCCAAGCCGTTTGTTCATCTGGGTGACGTTCCTCCTGGTGCCACCCCCTGCGCCCGAACCAAAAAAACACCACTCTCTTGGCCACTTTGACATTGATGCCACGCAACTTCGCTTGAATGCGCTTAATGCCATCCTTGGACGCGCACACCACATTCTTGGTATCCGAGAACAGCATCCTGATGCCCCTGAGCGCATCAGTGAACACATTGGTGACCCTGGTGTGATCCTTGCAAATGCGCTTGGCGGTGCAGATGGTCTCAATGGTGGCATCATCAACGTACAGGGTGATGCGACAGTAGATGGACGCCGCCACTGCTGCATCAGCAAACTCAATGAGTAACACGCGCAGCTCAATGGTGGTCAAGACCGAGCCAGCCGCGATGCCCCTCGTGACCCAGATGACGCCAGAGCAGCATCCATCAATGTCAAGCACTCGCCCAAGAAGATAAGCCGCAAGTGATAACCTGAGAAGCCAGAGGTTGTACTTGTACTTATCAGCCTGCTTGACCAGCCAGTCAAAGGGAACGCTGTCAAAGGCCTTGATCAGGAGCCTGATGCCCGCTGCAGCTTCGGCCAGTAAGCTTTGCTTCCACGCCGCCACATCAGCCCCGTTGGCATGTCCAGCATACAGGTAAGACCTGTCATTGGCGCTCATCCAGGCCCGAGCGATGCCCAATCTGAGGCGCATCCAGATACGAATGATCGTTGGAAAAAGGCAAATGGGTATGCGTCCCCCGTCCGACTTGGGCAACAGAACCACCAGAACGATCCCAACCAGTTCGTACCAACGACCCAACGACTCCGCCACCAGCAAGAGCCTGACAAACAGCGAAATTGTAGCACCACTTCACCTCGCAAGGGCCTTGGGGTGCAACTTGTCCCAACCCAGCCCAGCGGCACACGGGAAGGAATTGCAAGCATCCGTGAAGTCGTCCACACTTTGCTCAGGGAGAACCTCCCCCAGGTCGGCCTGTCACAGCGGCATGCTGCCGACCACTCCGTGCTGCCAAATGTCAGTCCATGTGTCTGCCTCCGCATCAACAGACTGCTGCTGCCCAAGGGGAACGCCCAGCACGTTGCCCCTCCCAACAACTTCGCCATCGCACATGTCATCAGTGATGCCCTCGAGGTCATCGAACCCCCCCCCCTCGCAAATCACAAGTGGAGCCAGCTTGGATGCTATCCAGCCAGTACCACACCTGTACATGCGGTGCTGCCTGCCCAAGCCACGAGCAGGGCCCTCTTGCAGCCAGCTGAGCCACCTGATCTTGGAGGCATGGGCATCATGTTCATGAGCTTTGCCACAGACACCCGCGACAGCACGCATGATGGGGATGGCAAGCATCTTGGAGGAGATGCCCCGCCAATTGACCATGCCGACCCAATCCTGCAGTGCCATAGCGTTGCGACCCTGGCCAAGCACGCTCCAGTCCTGTGAGCCAAGTCGCCTCCAAGCGGCCCTGACCTTTAAGCAACATCCACCATTATCGTCCCAGTGGTCCCACAACAAGACGAGGGTTCTAATCCATGAGCACATGCACTGCCATGCCGCAGTGACCGCAGAGCAGTTAGGAAGCGCCGAGCCATGTGGCCCACAGGCATTCTTCATGACAAAGCGATGTCCCCGAGCCCTGCCCTTGCACTTGTCGGCATCCCTCCCTTCCCACGCACACAGCTGGACGATCTCATCATCAGCCTGCTGGAACGCAACCGACGCCAACTCGCTAAAGCTGACATTGGGCCCAAGCGCATTAACAAGCTCAAGCAAACACCCATGGGGAATCTCCGCAGGCAACTTCCTCGGGGCAACGCAACACCTGCTGAGGGTGCCCCACGGCTTGCCATTGATGAAGAGCCGGGCAGGCGAGTGCGGGTAGAAGCAAGCCCCCTCAACGACAGCGACGCCAACCACCACATGTCTGAGCGACTTGGACACGACGAAGTAGTCATACACCTTCTTACCACATGTGGGCGCATCAGGCGCCACGATGCGCCCCTGCACCAAGTCGAGCCATCCACAATCAGCAAGTGCCTGCGGCTCAAAGTTGAAGTCGGCCGCCAGGCACCAAGGTCCATTGAGCCTACTGATGAGCCGGGCAACATCCTGCAGGAGGTCCAGGTTTCTCTGCGAGAGCCCTTCACTGCACCAGCAATATACCGAAATGAGGTGAACGCCACCCTTGCCCATAGCCCCCACATGCGATGCCACCGCCCAGCCAGGTGTGTGCTCGGACGCACTGTGCAAGGGTGTGTCGTGCTTGCACATACCGAAATGTGATCTGCCAGCAATGGCCACTCCTGCGCTGACGCCCCCTTGATCAGTGACTACAGCCGGAGCCGTAACCAGTCCCCATTTGGCTCTCCTGGCAGCCCTTTCCTGCGCCATGCAGGCGCTGACCGAGGGCGCACGCAGCTCCTGAACCATGACGAAGTCGGCGGTGGACTGTGCCAAGTGCTTCTGAGCTCCAGCAGCGCAATTGGGATTGACAGAATCAATCGCCCACAATCCATCATCCCAATGAAGTGTATCCTTGACATCCACAAACTTGGGAATCACAACGTGCTCACCCTTACGTCTGGCTCGCTTGCGAACCCTGTGCCTGGGCGGCCTGCGTCCCTTGGAAGGCCTGCCACGCGCCCTCTCGCCGGAGGACCTGAAATCTCCAGTCTGGTCGACGGTACTATTTGGCATCCGGAAGCCCTCAAAAAGAAGCTCCATTAAGCAGAGATGAATCGACCCAGCCACATCACCTGCCTGTGTGTCAGGCAACCCCATGCTGCACAACAAGAGCTGGTCCAGGTAAGCAGGCCAAGGGCCCCCAGGCCCATCGGCCACCACCGTAGCAAGGTCAGATCTCTCATCAAGATAATAACCCAAGCCTTGTGTGCCACACTTGAACACGTATCCAGGCTTGGCTCCTCCAAATCCCTCGGCCAGTACGAATGGCACGCTCGGTGTACATTCCAGGGACGCCAGAGCGTCGAGCTCCACTCCATGGCGCTCATCCCAGAGCCCCCACTCGCCATCGAGCATGTGCACAGCAGCAGCGGCTGGTTCCTCAGCCCACTCCTCAGGTTCAGAGTCATCGAAGCCAGGCCCAGGACATTCGGCCTCACCGACACGTAGGCATCCGAGACCCGATAGGATGATCCACATCACCAGAAGCATCCACAACATCCAGAGGGGCCCACCGCCACAGCCCCTGATCTCATGGCATGACGCATCCTCACTTGGTTTTCTGGCGCTTCCTGACCTTTAGCGCTGAGACAGCTTGCGTAAGCTCATTCTGCTTCTTCCGCAGCTGATCCTTGCCTTTGCCAACAGCATCGCCGCCTGCCTGCCCCTTCCATTTCTATCCCTCTCTCCCCCCCTGGTGCCACCCCATCTCCCATCCCCACAACACATCCACACCACCCATGCGGCATCAGCCCTCGCACTATATTTCACAGTCCATAGATACCAACGATATCAATGGAAAACATAGAATATCAACTGATATGAAAGGATTTCCATTGATATTCAAAAACCGTTGAAACCGTACAAAAACTCATGTTGCCAAGGTAATTACCGGCAAGGATGGGATCTCGCAGGCGCCCAAGGTGTCTCACACTGCACCCATTGGATCTCACAAGGCACGCTTAGGGTCCCATGGGGTCACCTGGGAGAGAGGGAAATATATAATTTGGCAAAACTTGTTTGGGTACATCATTACCTATCCGCCAAACAAATAAAATTACAATGGGTATGTGTCATGGCTTGCACGGTTTAACTAATTAGTTAATTACTTACTTAACTAACTAATACAATCGCGAACTAGTAGATACGGGCAAACATCTACCCAATTTAAGAAATCCTTACTCAACAAAACGGGTATTTAAGACTTGCACGCATGACAACAAGTATTTAATAAAGGCTGAACTCTTTGAAAGCGGTATTCAATATATATATATATATATACATATATATATATATATATTAATTTTAAAG
>Ga0302122_10002558_pt1 | contig 11323 bp, 7 predicted proteins | sample CB21_SCM_MG_FD_203115 | JGI IMG/M metagenome (GOLD analysis project Ga0302122, IMG submission 203115) | Marine microbial communities from Western Arctic Ocean, Canada - CB21_SCM | ecosystem: Environmental > Aquatic > Marine > Oceanic | place: Canada: Western Arctic Ocean | collected 2017-09-28
CCCCATGGCAAGCGACCGCCGCGGGGCGCCGCGCGCGCGCGACCGCCGTCGGGCGCGGTGTCGGCACCGGGGCCTTCACACCATGTAGGCAGTCTTTACAGAAATGATGGCGCGTGGACAATCGAGAGGGCACAACGCGCGCGCAGGTCCCAGCACGCGTTCGACGTCCTCGAGATCTCGCCGGGCACGGAGTTCTCAGAACGACTCGCGGAGGCGTTGGGGTCGTGGGCTGAGAAGAGGACGAGACGGAACGGCGAGTGGGCCGCGGGCTTAGACGAGGTGGTCGTGAGCGACTCGTCGGTCCCGGGCGACGGCGAGGTCAAGTGCGTGGAGTTCCTGGACGCCTGCGCAAGCGAGGCCGCGCGGAGCGGGGACCCGCGGCCGCGGGACGTCGTGCTCTACGGCGGCGACGTCGATTTGATCATTATGGCCCTCTGCCGCGCGCAGCCGGGCCCGGGCCCCGTCTTTGGGATGTTCATACGGAGCGTCCTGGCGCTCTCGGACGCGGGACGCGTATTGGACGTCGGTGCGTTGGCGGACGTGCGCCGCGGCGTCCGTGGTCGCGGCACTAGTGACGCGCCCCGGCGCAGGCCCTCTGCGCGCGCGTGTCGCGCTCGGGCGCCGACGCGCGGCGGCAGATGGCGCTCGACTTCGCGACGCTGGCCGTGGCCGCCGGCGGCAACGACTACCTCCCGCCGCTGAGCGTGGCGTCGCACGCGCTGTGGGACGCCTACGTGGCGCAGGACCGGCCGCTCTACGACGAAACCACGGGCCGCGTGGACCTGGCCGTGCTCGGATCGCTCTTGGAGGACCGGCACGACGCCCAAACGATCGACGAGAAGCGGCGCCGGGTGGTGGAGGACGCGCGGTCGCACACGCGCACAAAGGACGGGCGGCCCGCCGCGCCGCGCGCATTGGAGCTGGCTCTCCTAAAGAAGGCGGATCGGGTCGGGGTGCGGGTCCTGGCGCCGCGCGACTTCGGCGCCGTGCCGAGCGGCGCCGCGACGCTGCTGTACCGCGTCGAGTGGCGGCCCGTGCCCGTGCACCTCGAGGACAATGACGATGAGAGGCGGCGCCGCGCGCCGCCCCCCGCGTCGACGGCGCCGTGGCGCGTCGCTATGACAACCGACGGCGGCCGGCTGGGCCGCGTGGGGTTGCAAGATGTAGACCCGCGCGTCGAGATCCGGGCGCCGGCCGGCGGGGGACCGCTGGAGGTGCGGTGCCGGGCGCGCAACCACCTGGGCTGGGGCCGCGCGCGGACGACGCGGCTCAAGCGCGATCCGCGGTGGTGCGTCGAGCCGTGCCCGCGCGGTCCTCGATGCAACCAACCCCAATGTGTGCACGCGCACGAGCCGCGGCGGGCGGACGCGTGGCCCGCAGCCGGCGGCGGCGCGCCGAGGCCGGCTGTGGGCGCCTGGGCGCGCTTCCGGAATGAGGAGGACGACTCCGACGCGGCCACCGTGGAGGCGGACGAAAATGACGGCGTCGTCGCCTGGGCCGAGGCCGAGTGGTTGGCGACCCTCGAGTGGTGCGTCACGACCTACGCGCGCGGCCACTGCCGGGACTTCTCGCGGCGGTACGCACGGCCGGCGGCGCCGCCGCCCGAGGTCTTGATCGGGCACTGCGCGCGGATGCGCGATAAAGAGCGCGACGCCGCCCCGGATCCGTACGTGCCGCCTTTACCGCCGGCCGAGAGCCTCGCGTGTTTGCTGCCGGGCCGGCGCGCCTCGAAGCTGCTGCCGCTGGTGCTGCGCCCGCTGTTCGACGACGGGAGTCCCGTGGCGGACGTGTGGCACGGGGCAATAAGTGACGTGCCGGTGCAGCGCGTGCTGGAAGCCTCGACGGCTCTACGGAAGGCGGCGCCGTCCGAGCTGAATAATGCGGCGCCGCGCGCTTTCGGGTCCGTGGTGCGCTACCGCGCCTCGTCCTACACGGGCCTCGTCGACGTCGACGTGTGCCCGGCGTTCGAGGGGAAGCAGCACTACGACGGCATGCCGCCGCGCGGGGCGCCGCCGGGCGTCTACTACGACCCGCAGCAGCACCCGCCCGGCGTGTATTACGACCCGCAGCACCAGTTCGTCGATGCCTACGGCGTGCCGGTGTACGCGCAGCACTACCCCGGCCACTACTACCCCGCAGCCTACGGCGCGGCCATCCCGCTGACGCCGATATCCGACGCCGGGAGCCGTCCGCCGTCGCCGCCGTCGCCGCGGCAGTCCCGGCGGCCGCGGCGGCGGGCTTCCGCGGAGGAGGACTCCGGGGACGACGACGCGGACGAGGCGACGGGCGCGCCGACGGAGGCCTCGACCGCGAGCGTGCCCGCACCCCGGGCGCCGCGCGGCCAGACGAGTTGCCGCTTCTTCTTCGGCCCCCGGGGGTGCAAGCGCGGCGCGTCGTGCTGGTACCTCCACGAGGAGCCCAAGTGAGCGTCCCGGCCCCCAGGACCGGGCGCCAGTAATTAACAGAAGTCACGAGCCTTCTTCTCTCGTCGGGTGTTCACCGGGGGCGGGCCGGAGGCGGCGTGGCAGCATGGCGATGGCGTGCGGGGGATGGCTTGTGGTGCGGCTTCTCGTGTTTCTGTGAGAGGCTTGGACTTGGCCGGCGGGCGGCTGTCCAGGCCTCCGTACGATTTCCAGGAAAACCCGTTTTGCCGCACGATTATTTCGTCTCGAACTGCCAAAAATCCGTCTCCAGTTATTAAGCTTATCCGGCCGCTGCTGTGCGTAAGCGTTCAATTGGCAGCTAACTGTAACCGCCTGCCACATATACCAAGCGCGGCTGCACAACGGAGCGACGCCGCGGGCGGCCGAGACTGCCCCAGCTGTTTCAGAGCAATAAAAACAAAGCGCAGCCGTCACCATGGGCAAGATTACAAGCCGACTGGCAAAACTCTCAAAGCCCCAAATCATCCTGACGGCGGCCGGCGCCGGCATCGCCATGGCCATCGCCTACCGCCTGGCGGACCGGACGCTCGATACGATCATTCCCAAAAAGAAGGACAAGACGCCCGCCAAGGAGCTGTCCTCGGCGCCGCTGCCCACGCCGGCGGACGGCGCGCGCGTGCTGAGCGGCTGCTACGATGTGAAGGTCGGGGACCAAGTGGTCGCGGATGTAGCACACAAGAACGTGAAAGCCGGCGATGTAGGAAAGGTCGTAGGCTTAGTCGCCGGTAGAGGTGCAGAAGCGGGTCGAGCGCGCGTCTCCTTCGAAGGCGATCGCGGCGTTTATAATTATATGATGGGCCAGCAGTGCCACCGCTTGCCGGTCGTGGACGATTTGGTCGTGGGTGACGAGGTCATTGTGGCGGCGACGGGGCGCAAGGGCGTCGTCTGCGGCGGCGACCCCCAGGGCTCGGCTACGAAAGTCATCGTGGACCTCAACGGCGAGCGCCTCAGCGTCGAGCGGGACGACTTAGATCATGCTTCATTGGTCGGCAAGTTCCTCACGAAGGGCGACTGCGTACGGGCCTGCGCGCCCTTCGAGCACGTCGGCGTTGGGGATAGAGGCGTCGTGGCGGGGCCGTGTTCGTCCCTGGGGTTGGACTCGTTCCGGAGCCGCGTCTTGGTCGACTTCGGTACCAAGGGCCGGTACAACTACACGCGGGCCCAATTGGCCTTCGAATCGCTCGTGGGCGACTACGCCAAGGAGGACAAGGTCGTGGCGACGCAACCCTTACCGGGCGTGCCCGTGGGCGAGGCGGGCGTTGTTGTTGGACTCGCAAGACCTCGGGGCTGCGCGGCATTGCGGGTGGACTTCGGGCCGCGGGGCACGGTCGACGCGGACGTCCATTCGTTGGACCACGCGCCTTTGGTGCCGGGCCACCGCATCAAGAAGGGCGACCGCATCTGCGCGAAGGTCGCGTATGAAGAGACGGAGGTCGGGGACGTGGGCGTCGTCGTGGGGCCGTGCGACCGCGAGATGCACGCGCGCGATCTCAGAGTGTGCGTCCTCTGGGAGCGCACCAAGGCCAAGAACAACTGGCAGCCGGGCCGCCACATCGAACTGGCCTCGGAGTCGCGGCGCCGCGACGACGCCGCGCAGTAGCGGCCCTTTTTGATCTCTGCTCTGAGATAGTCCCGCTCCCCTACTACTAAAACCACTATCACACTTATCACACATACGGGACGAGATCCCCTCTTTCGTACAGGCGGTCCAACCCGACTTCATAAAACGACGTCACTGAGTCGAACGGCACTTCAAATGCAGTGTGCGCCAAGCTCAGCGAACCACAGGCGCGCCGTAGTGCGCCCTTGGTCACCTCATGCAGCAACGCGTAATCGCGGTAATAGGACGCGAGTGGCCTCCCTCGCGCAGTACTCTTCTCCGCGATTGCGCGGTCTACGGCAGACTCCAGTAAGGCCAGATCGGGTCCCAGTAACGCAGCCAGCGCATCGTAGCCGACCTCCAGGAGGAAGCCCTCCCGCGGCGCGTTTGGCGCGTGGTCCGGATCGATCGAAGCGGGCAGCGTCACGAGCGCGCGCGGCACACCTAGTTCCTCGGCGACAAGGCGCGTAATTGCGGCGATGCCCGTATCTGTTTGCGGATCGCCCTGCGTCACGAGAATGGCGTTCCGCGCCTCCGGTAGCCGCGGCCGCAGCGCCGCGGAGACGCGGCGTGCCACCTCGGCCGGATCGCGCTGGTCTCGTCGAGCGGTGCCGCCCTCAATGACTATCGGGTGGAAGTCTTTGAGTCTTGTTAGTGCAGCTGTGCCTGTTAATAGGCTGCTGCAGACCTTCATCGCACCGCTGCTAAAAATGCGAGCGCGTTGCAAACTTTTTGCAACAGAGCAAATACAGTAGCTGTGTTGTGTCAAGCCTAATAAAGCTGAATTGTGTCGTTTGCAAGCCGTAGTTGAGCGTGCCGTCAGGAGTGCCAAATGTTGCAAGCGTCCCACTGCGTGTTGCCGAGAGAACAGGTTGTACACTTTAAGAGCCGGCGGACTGAAAAAAACCCGTCTAATTTACTAAAGTGTTCTTACCCGTCCATCGTCTGCCGGCCCAGGTAGATCTCCATGATGGGGTGGACCGCGAAGTCGCCGATGCGGTCCCGGTACTTCATCTTCATGTCCACGAGGTCCGCGTCGAACGTGTCGAACATGGACTGCACGAGCTCCTCGACCTGCTCGAAGTCCATGCGGTCGTCCCCGAAGTACTCGCAGGTCTTGGCCATGCTCAGGAAGCAGCTCTGCACGTCCTCCTGGCCCAGGTAGCCACTGCCCTTCTCGTCCCAGATCTCCAGCGCGACGTGGATGCGCTCCTCGAGCGTCGCATTGGTGATCGTCGCCAGGCCGCTCAGGAAGGCCTTGGACGGCACCTCGTCGTTGCCCCGCTTGTCGTAGAGCGTGAAGAGGCGCTCGTGCAAATCGCGGTCGCTCTCGTCGACGCTACATTGTTTCTCGGCGGCCTCCCAGCCTTCTCTTTGTATACTCGACTTCCCCTCGCGCTCGGCCTTCTTCTTGAGCGACAGGAGTTCCTGCCGGCCCGACTGGTAGACTTGAGAGATGACGGCCACGGCCATGGAGTTGCCCATGGTCTCGCGTCTCTCGTGGGGTGCGGGCAGCCAGTGATTGTTGGGGGCGCTGTATGCGGACGGACGCGACGCGGTGCGCGGCGTGCGGGCAGCTATACGTGTACGTGGACGGTGTTTGTACGTCGTGTAGTCGATGGTGTGTCGGGCAGCGCGGACGGACGCTTTGGATAATATTGCCGCGCTGTTTTGACGCCACGGGTTTTGCCGTGCTAAAGACGCTAAAAGACAGCAACGCCGGCACCAAGGGTCCCATGACCCCTCGCGACGTATCGGACGGACGCCGCACGCTGAGGCCGCGGGCCCCAAACTCGTAAAACTTCTCTGTGTGGACCGGCCGGCGCCGCCCCGGGCACGTGTGTTCGGGAGCTGCCCGCTTTCCGTGCGAAAAGGACTCAGGGTCCGTCGTCGAGGACCACGCTGCGTCGCGGGCTGCCCCCTTCCGGAAGGAACAATTCCCAGGGCCTCTCAGCAGAGTGACCCAGCAGCCTCCCGTCCAGCAGACGACGCGGTGGACCTCAGCCTCCGTCCAACGGACGACACGAGCAGTAGGAGACCATGGGCGCCGGCGGCTCGACCAATGGCGCGGCGGGAGATGAGGAAGTAGCGTACCGGCTGCGGCCGCGCTACGCGGGGCCGGGCACGCAGCCGGTGCCCCCCGGCCACCTCCGGGTCCGCGTCCCGCCGGGCATGGGCCCCGGGTCCGAGGCCGCCTTCACCACGCCCGACGGTCGGGTGATGCGGGCCATCGTTCCCCCGGGCGCGCGGGCCGGGTCGGTTTTTGACGTGCGCCTGCCGCCGCGCTGGAACATCTCTGCGGAGGAGAGTGACCAGGTCAACGACATGGCGGCGCGGCAGCTCAGCGCGATGGCCGCCGTGCGCTCTACTTTAGGTGATGTGGACGTGGCCGCCGGGGCCATCGAGGGGGCTCTGGTTTTATGCAACTTCGAGGTCGAACGAGCGGTCGCGCACCTCATCAAGTCGGGGGCGCTGACCCAGCGCGTCTCGTCGAATCGGGAGGACGCGCCGGTAGTCACTACTCCATCGTCACCCAAACCATCAGCCGAGGCCTACGTGAACGCGCTATCCCGTGTCGACGGTCACGCTCGCGCCGACGCGCGCGCCTCGCCGGAGCTGGAGCCGAGCTTGAACCCGCTCCTCCAGATGGACGAGGCCAAACCGGCCGCGCCGGCCGACCCCGTCGGCGCCGAGGCCAAGGTCGCGACGGCCGACCTCCTGGGCGCCGCGCAGCGCGCCGAGGCCAAGACCGCCGAGGCCAAGCTGGACGTCCTGGACCCGGCGCGGTGCTTGCTGGCGGACGGCCTGAGCGCCGCGGACGCCAAGACCGCGGCCGCCTCGGCGCCCGCCGCCAAGGCCGCCGCGCCCACTCTCTTCCGCGAGCAGAACGAGGCAGCCGTAAGGAGCCTGGCCCAGTCGCCCCTCACGACGGCGACAAGTGACTTCCTCGACTTCGCCGGGGCGGACAGGGCCTTCGCGACAGCAGATCTACTCGCGGCCGACGCGAAGGAGGCGGCGCCCCTCATCGTGGAGGCGAGTGAGGCCAAGGGGAGTGTAGTCCAGACGCACCACCTGGAGGTCGTGGACTCGCATGTCGAGCGCGTCACACTAAAGGACGTGCGCGCGGCCATTGCGGGCGGGGACTACCTGGGCGAGGGCGGTCTTGGAAGTGTGCACCGAGGTCGGCGGGACGGGCTGGACATCGCCCTTAAAAGATTGCACGCGCCCCTGTTCGCGGAGGGCGAGGACTTCGCCCAGGAGGTGAACGTCCTCGCGCGGCTCGCCCACCGCAACCTTGTGTTAGTGCTGGGGTACACGTGCGACGTCAACGAGCGCTGTTTAGTATATGAACTGTGCCGGGGCGGGTCCGTCTTCGCGAAATTAAGGCAGCCGCGCCGCTTCGGCTGGTCCGATCGATTGGACGTGGCCGACGACATTTCAAGCGGCCTCAAGTTCCTCCGAGAACACGACGTCGTGCACGGCGGGGTCACGTCGTCCAACGTCCTTTTGAATAGTAGGGACCCGCCCTTCGTGGCCAAGCTCGGGGACGCCGGGCTCGGACGTCTTTTGATAAGGGAAGGCGGGCGACCGGTCATTCCGCCCTCGTGCGTCGAGCGGGCGAGAGGGTACGTGGACCCGGCCTACGCCAAGAAGGGGAACGTTGTTGCGAGTTCGGACGTTTATGCGTGTGGCGTCGTGCTGCTCGAGTTACTAAGCGGCCAGCTCCCCTTCACGCCGGGCCGGGAGCCACCAACTCTAGCGCAGTTCGCGTCAAATGCACAGAATCTGCTGGACCCCAGGTTAACGGACTGTCCGGCCAAGGTCTCGTCCGGATTAACGGAAGTGGCGGCACAGTGCCTGGCGGAAAAAAGAAAACAACGGTGCAAGATCCGACACGTGAGCGAAGCGCTCCACGACCTGCGGGACGCGATGCGGAACTTCCGCATGGCCTCGTTGTCGCGCACGGGCCTCGCGCCGGTCCGATCCGGCGCGGCGTCGCTCCAGGCCGTCCGGGCCGCCGCGGCCTTCGGCGGCTTCCGGCAGCCCTCCCTCGGCCGCGCGCCCCCGCAGTCGCCGGGGACGCGCCTGGGCGCGAAGCCGCTGTCGTCCTAACCACAATTTGTTATGAGCCCCCGAGCACGAGCTCGTAGACGGGGACGTTCGCCCTGGCGTACTTGGCCTCGAAGCGCGTGAGCGGGTCGCGCAGGTCCTCCACGGGGTACGGTCCGGCCGCCGACGCGCCGAGGTCGCTAGTGACGCCCAATTCGGCCGCTCTGGTGCACGCGCACCGGAGCTCGTCCAGGTACGTCCGCCACGACGCGCGCACCGTCAATTTCGACCCGCAGGCGCCGAGCAACGTGGGGAGGGTCGCGTGGCCCGCCCAGCGCATCTTGAGGTGCTTCGGCTTGGGGTAGGGGTTCGGGTACAACAGAAACGTCTCCTGCACGTCCAGGTCGCTCTCGCTCAGCAGCCGCCAGAAGCTGCCCAGCTCCGCTCTAAGTAACAACGCGTTCGCCGGGACGCGCCCGCCCTTCGCGAGGCGCGCCTCGGACCGGTCCACCCCGATCACCGTGTGCTCGGGGAAGCGCGCCGCGAGCGTGATCGTACTGAGGCCGGTGCCGCAGCCCGCGTCGACCACCAGGGGCGCGCCGCGGCGCCGCGCGAAGGCGGCCGCCTCGTGGAACGCCGCCTGGGTGTGCGCCGCGACGGGCCGCTTCGCGAGGTACGTGGCGTGCGCGCGCACGTGCCGCTCGACCAGGTGCGCGATCGCCGCCTCGTCCACGGCGCGCTCGGGGATCGCGTAGATCTCGGGATCGACGGCGCTGGCGTCGGTGGCGTCAGCTGTGGTTGCGTAGAGCCTCGTCTGGCATGCTCCCAACGCGGTACCGCGTTGAAGCGGTGCCGCTGTCAATGCGTTTGTATTGGCTCGCAGCCGCAGAGCTGCTCTGCGAAGGCCTGTGGCGCTTTTAGCGGCAATGGAGAGCATCACCAACGAGAAATAGATCATCGCTAAGGCCGCATAGAGAAATAGAGCATCGCTTAGGGCGAAACCGCGGCGCACAAGACGATTGAAATCGCTTGCGGTATTTAATGCACGGGTTTTACTAATTACTAATTGATTCTTACAATTACTACTACACATCAGCGACCGCCGACTCCTCTTCCCGCTCGTCCTCCAGCGCGTCGACCCAGCCCGCCCGCGCGTCCGGGAAGGCGTCGCAGTAGGGCACGTAGGGCTTGACGTCGAGCACGGGCGTGCCGTCGAGGAGGTCCAGGCCCCGCACGGTGATCTCCAACTTCTCTTCGTCCACCCCGACGAGTTTCAGCGCCGAGAGCGAGATGGGCGACGGGCGGTGCGGCGCGCGCGTGGCGAAGACGCCGTGCCGGTCGTTCCCGCGCGGCGGTTTGATCTGGAACCGCCGTAGCTTCCCCGTCTGCAGGTGCATGTGCGCCAAAACCCAGACGTAGTCGAAGCCGTCCAGCGATTTCAGGGAACCCCGAAACTCGGGGTTCAGCGCAATGACGCCCACTGTGTCAACGTCGCCAACCGTGGCCTGGCGCGGCGTGCCGTGGCGCTCGACGTAGGGCGACCGCACGACGCCGACGGGCGCGTAGGAGACCTGGGCCGGCGCGTCGAAGGCCTTCGCGTAGTCCCTCAATGGAGGGCTCGCGCCGCCGCGCACGCGCAGCGATTTTAAACAAGCGTCCGCAGCGCGGCGGCCCGACGCCAGCGCGCCGTTCAGGGAGGGGTCGGTCAGGTGGTCGCCGCACACGTATATGGACTCGGAGTACGTGGGCGAGCCTTCCAAGTCAGCTTTGTCCAGGCGCTGCCGGGGCTGCGCGTAGGGCACCCGATACGTCCGCTCGAAGGTCCAGCTCGCGACGTCGCTCTCCGGAAATAATGAGGCAAGGTGCGCCCGCGCGCCGCCGGCGACGTCGTCCCCCACCTCCGTAAGTGAATCGACAATCGTCGCGGAGCACAGCGCCCGCCCGGGCGGCGCGTAGCTCGCCTGGACGTTCGAGGGGAAGCAGACGTTGTTCAGGGGGCCGCCGCTTGGAACGAGGAGGATGATCGGGAGTTGTGTGGGCAGGTCCTCCTCTGTCAGCGAGAAGTAGACGCACGTCGAGGCGCGCGCCGGCGGCAGCGTGAGGTCCGGGAGGAGTTTGGCCGCTGCGGGCCCGTCTACCGCTACGACCACCCTGTCAAACGCTTGAGTGATGCCATCCACATCAATACTCCCGTCGCGGACGGCGTCTACTCTGGAATTCAACCTTACGTCAACTCCAACCGCGAGCTGCTCCGCCACGGCGCCGATGCCGTTTTCCGGGAGTGACGTGGAGCCCACCGAGAGCGCCCGGAAGGCCAGCAACCACACCCGGGGGTCCTGCTCGTCCAGCTTGGACAGAAACACGCCCCGGAAGAAGGGCTCGAAGAAGCTATTCAGCAACTTGGGACCCACGCCGAACGTGGTTGCCAAAAAGTCCCTCGCGCTTATTGATGATTGGGTCCACGCGCCGGCGCGGATCTGCTCAGCACTTAACGCGAGGCAGCTTATGCGCAGGACACCAGCTCTCAGTTTATCAGCTAAGGAGCCCACCGGCGCTCTCAGAGATGGTAGCAAATCCTGCGGCCGCCTGAGGGGATCTCCCACAAACTCGCGCTTGCCCCCTTCGCAGACGATAGCGCAAGGCTGGAAGGGCTTGAGTTTCAAGGCTGCGTAGTCTAAAGCTTCTTGCGCCTCTTCGTACGCTTCTAAGAACACGGCAAAGCCCCTATCAAACACGTAGCCGCCCTCCCGGTCGGAGCGCACCCGTCCCCCGACACCGTGCGAGGCCTCGAGCACGACGACGTCGCAGTCCTTCTGCAACTTCTTCGCGCAGTTCAGGCCGCTCACGCCCGCGCCGATGACTGCGACGCGCGGGCGCGACGGCGTGATGGCGGCTGCCACTGCTGCCGTGAGGCAGAGCAGCTTGAGTGATGGCATGGCTGCCAGCGCTCCTCCCTGGATCTTGATAAATATGTCACCGATCGATTCTAGAGGAATGATTTGCAATAGGGCCCTACGGTGCCGTCAAGAGGTGCTGCAGGCTGCAGCTGTCCAGGGATGAAAACAATTGCGAGCAAAACCCGTCATGCCCACTAACCACACAGTCCACACTAGCCCCCCTGGACGTTGTTTCGGCGAGCAGCGAGCACTCATGGCCGGCCCCGGGTGAGTGAGAGCGCTAGGGGGGGCGCAAACTCTAATTGTATTGTATTGTTCTACTGCAATTATCA
>Ga0302122_10002563_pt1 | contig 11300 bp, 10 predicted proteins | sample CB21_SCM_MG_FD_203115 | JGI IMG/M metagenome (GOLD analysis project Ga0302122, IMG submission 203115) | Marine microbial communities from Western Arctic Ocean, Canada - CB21_SCM | ecosystem: Environmental > Aquatic > Marine > Oceanic | place: Canada: Western Arctic Ocean | collected 2017-09-28
CTATTGCGCGTTCTGCTCGTGCCGGAAAAGGCGAATGAAGTGGAAGATGAAATCACTGTGACTTTCTCTGACGGCAGCAGTGCCGGCCTGGCCCTTCGCCACTGTGTTGCTGTGCCTTCAAGCGGGGAGAATGCCACTTTGTCGATGACGATCAGCCACGACCATTGGGCTGAAATACTCGGAGGGAAAATGACCTTGAGCAAAGCTCTGGCCGAAGGTTTAATAAAGACAGATGATGAAAATCGTATCATCAAGTATTTCGCCTGTTTTGATCTCAATACACTGAATAGCTAATAAATCGATGAGCGATATACCCAAACCAGTGTTGCCCGCCACAATTCATTGCTCAACCTGTCAGGCAGCATGTTGCCGAATGCAGGTCATGATCCTCGATGACACCGGCATGCCAGAACGCTTTATTGAAACGGACGGCAGCGGTGTTCAATCTATGCGAAGGCTAGATGACGGATGGTGTGAAGCATTGAACCGCAACACTTTTCTGTGCGATCAATATCTCGTTCGACCCACAATCTGCCGTCAATTCGAAATGGGGGGTGCCGATTGTCAGGGCACGAGGATCGACGTTACTGCCCCGTGGATAGGCGACGAGCCTGCCGGCTAATATTTAAACCATCGCTGCATTATCCTAACCTTATGAGCGGCGCCCCACTCCAAGAGATTTCCCAACTATCTCTTTCATGACCTCATTGGTCCCGCCGTAAATAGTCTGCACTCGACCATCACGCCAGGCGCGAGCGACGTCATAGTCCGCCATGTAACCGTAGCCACGGCCCACATTTTGACCAGCAATCGCAGATGTATATCCCTTATAACTGCCTTGTCATACAAAAGAACACCTTTCATAATGACCCCACTGCTGATTCTTCTAATGTTTACGGATTCTCTATGAGTGACTTAAATACATTCCGTCAAGAAACCCGCGCTTGGCTGAACGAAAACTGCCCTGCATCATGCCAGGGTGACGACAATATTCTCCCTGACATATTGTGGGGTGGCAGACGTCAAAAAATTGATGAGCCGGATGTCCAGCTTTGGATGGATCGCCTTGTTGCCCAAGGTTGGACAATTCCTGGCTGGCCGAAAGAATATGGCGGCGGTGGTCTTTCTGATGATGAGAGCAAAGTACTGGCTGAAGAGATGAGCACTATCGGCACCCACTCGCCGCTCTACTCATTTGGCATTAGCATGCTTGGGCCTGCGCTCCTGGAATACGCGACCGAAGAACAAAAACGCGAACACTTACCCAGGATCGCCAGCGGTGAGATTCGCTGGTGCCAGGGATACAGCGAACCGGGTTCTGGATCAGACCTTGCAAGCTTGCAATGCAAAGCAGTTAAAGACGGTGATGATTATGTCGTCACGGGTCAAAAGGTCTGGACCTCCACTGCTGATGTATCTGACTGGATTTTTTGTTTAGTGCGAACAGACTCAGATGCACCGAAGCACGAAGGCATCAGCTTTTTGCTAATCGACATGGAATCTGAGGGCGTCTCGGCACGTCCTATCGTATTGTTATCGGGCGCATCGCCTTTTTGTGAAACGTTTTTTGATAGTGTTCGAGTACCTATCGCCAACAGAGTGCACGAGGAAAATAAAGGCTGGTCCGTCGCCAAGGCGTTACTGCTCCACGAACGAACCATGTTGGCAGGCGGCCCTGGTCGAGCCTCGACTGGTGACCAAAAACGCTCATTGCTGCAAGTTGCACGCGATTCAATGAACGCTCCTACCGGTCCATTGCCGGACAAAGCTGTTCGAGCCGAGATAGCGCAAACCGAAATGGATCAGATGTGCTACGCCGCAACCTTGCAAAAGGTCCAGGATGCCGCCAAAGCAGGGAAAGGCATGGGCCCGGAAGGCTCCATGTTTAAGCTCTACCTTAGCGAGTTGGGACAACGCAACGCAGATCTTCGGCAACGACTTAATGGGGCTGATGGCTTGATCTGGGATGGCGATGAATTCCATCCGGAAGCCAAAGAATCAACCCGCGAATGGCTGTACTCGCGCGCCTCGACAATTCTGGGCGGCACTTCTGAAATTCAGCTCAACATTATTACCAAGCGTGTGCTTGGATTGCCGGAATAGCGACATGACATTAATACTCAACGAAGAACAAGAACTACTCAGAGACAGCGCCAAAAGTTTCGTCGATGATCAATGGCAATTAAACCAGCTCCGAGCGAACCGTGCAGCGCCAAAGTCTGGCACAATCGATACCGGGCTATGGCAGCAAATGGTAGAACTCGGCTGGGCCGCGATTCCTTTTCCTGAAGAATTTGGTGGGCTCGGCCTCGGATACGCTGAACTCGGCATCGTGATGGAAGAAGCCGGGCGCAAACTCCTGATATCACCACTGCTCTCATCGGTCGTACTCAGTGGCAGTGCCATCGAACTCGCCGGTAACAATGATCAGAAAACTGAGCACCTGGCAAAGATCTGTGACGGCAGCGGCCTATACGCCATGGCGTACCAGGAAACTTCACGACACGACCCTGAAAACGTGCACACAGCGCTCACGAAAAGTGACGGTGGCTATCAATTAACCGGCCACAAACAATTGGTTATCAATGGTGGCTCTGCTAATCATCTAGTGGTCGTCTGTAGATCATCGGGTGAAGCCGGTGACCGGGATGGTCTATCCCTGGTGCTGGTTAACAGTTCTGCAGCGGGGGTGTCCATCGCCAACAATCTGCTGCTGGACAGCACGCCTTCTGCCAACATTACCTTTAGAGATGTGCCAATTTCGCCTGAGGATATCCTCGGCGAAATTGGCAATGCCGCTGATGTGCTGGATGAAGTTTACGCGCGCGCCGCGATCGCTTTGTCTGCCGATATGCTCGGGGGTATTCAATCTGCCTTTGAAATGACGCTTGAGTACCTGAAAGTCAGAGAACAGTTCGGCGCGAAAATCGGGACCTTTCAAGGTCTAAAACATCGCGCAGGACGCTGGTTCTGTGAAGTTGAACTCAGCCGCGCAATCGTGCTCAAAGCGCTCCGGAGTATTGATAGTGGCAGCAACAATCTTGCGCGAGTCTCTAACGCCTGCAAGGCTCGCTGCACCGCCACTTACCAGCTATCCGGTAAAGAAGGCATACAGATGCATGGTGGCATTGGTGTGACAGACGAACACGACATCGGTCTGTACTTCAAACGGGCGCGTGTGACAGAGATTCTTCTGGGCGATACGGGCTTTCACACTGATCAGTTTGCAACCGCCAGTAGTTACTGAGCGCGTTAACCAGAGGCCGAAAGGCCTCTGCACAGGGCATCCAGATAGCCGGAAATTCCAGTGCAATAAAGATTCCGTTATTACCGAGTTTTCATTAGTTATCGAATACCCACAATATCTGAACTTGATTGAATCGTTCGCCGAAGGTGAATCACTTGGCGCGCCACAAATATCCATTCCCCGTAGATGTGTAAGAATGCAGGAAAGTCCGCTCTCGCTCAATTTCATTTAACGTAGGCTGCAGCGCGACGTGCCGGGGATCATCGCGATGAGCGATTGCGGCTTGTTCGTTAGCAAAAGCCGCGACGAACAACATATCCCCTACTTTAACGTCCGGACCACGGTCGCAATCCCGAAGCGCGAGTCCACCACTGTAGATCAGCGTGCCAGGTTCAGCATCCCTACAATAGTCAGCATGCTCGCCCGTTACTTCGATATAGCGGCGCTTCATGGCAGCATCAGTAAAGCGTGTACCAATTAACGTAATCGTGATGCCTGCGTCACTCATGGGCTCGTCCGATTGCGCTCTGTCCCACCAACCATAGCCTTTAATATCGACGAACTGGTTACTCATCACGCGACGCCTTGTCATACGGCGCTTGCCCATGGTTTCCATCAGGGTCGCGTGGGCCGGACGTGCAACATGTGCATCAAGACTGGACTGACCCTGCGCATAGCGTTCAAAGACAAGCACATGGCTTTCATCCTGCTGCGAGCGGGCAGCTTCGTAGGCACTGGTACCAGGTTCACCCACCAGTGCGTCCTGACCTCTTTTCTGCCAAACATCCAGCCACTCGTCGACGGTCGTTGTTTCTGTGCGAACTTGATATTCGACCAGTGCTGTCAATGGAGAATCACCAATACTCATATTTTCTGTGCTCATAGTCGCCTTAAAATTGTTACTTTTATTCTCTGCCTGGGTGCTCTAACAGGTTCATTGCCTTCAACGGTTACCCGCTTCTTGCAACCCACAAGTTAACCGACCCCCTGACCGCATGTCGAGCTGAATAACATCTATCAAGGACATCGTCTTAGAGAATATTTAGCATGCAACTTAGCTCATAACAGCGATCGAAAAGGCGGATCAGTAACAGGCCAAGACGCCGAAGATTCTGTCCCGCCGGGTTCACTATCCGTGTTATTCAACGTGGCATCAATCGTCAGATATGCTTTACCTGTGATGCTGATATCGCCGCTTATGCAAATTGGTTGTCTGGGGCGCAGACAAGTTTGACGTCTAGGTAAATAGCCAGGTCTTTATAACCAACCACGTTCGCCGGCGGGTAACACCTCAAGATGAAGAAACTGTGTCGAGCGTCGTGCAAGATGACGATTGTGCTAGTTGATTATATTTAGCATTCTCAACACAATTCTGGCCGACTGGTCTGCTGCTTCTCGAGAGAAGTTTTCATAGGAAATCTCTGCTTTACCGTCCGCTTTATCAGACAATGTTCTTATCGCGACAACTGGAATATCAAATTCGTACGCGACTCGAGCAACGGGTGCCCCCTCGCTCTCAACGGCATAAGCATCGAACCGGTCTCGAAGGAAATCAACATAGATCGGGCTAGAGACAAACGCCTCGCCGCTAACAATTCGACCCTCAAACACCCTAGCTTTACCTACAACTTGGGTGGCAGCTGCCAACGCCACCTCTCGTAATCGAGCATCTGCAGGGATAGAGCCGTCTTTAGCAACACCACAGTCGGCTTTCCAGACAAAACCAGCATCCGTTATCGTCCCACAATCATGAACAAGAAAATCGCTTGAAACAACAACATCTAAGACATGAGTCTGGTCAGCTACTCCGCCCGCTATACCAGAAAAAATTATCTGCCCGACCCCAAATTCATGAATCAATATACTGGTTGTCGCACTTGGTAAGATTCCGTATCCACCAGTCTTGGCTAGGACGACCTCAGATGAACCTAGGTCAGCAAGATAATAGTCTACTCCTCCGATTCTAATGACTTCTCTGACATTAGCTTCTTTCAGTAATAGTTCGAGCTCTATATCTAATGCGCTCAATATCCCAACAGGCGCAGCCTGCAAAACTGAAGAAAATGAGAGTAAAACTGTCCAAAAGGAAAGATATTTCAACATCATGTAAAGAAATTTAACATGTTTCGAGGAAATAAAACCTAGACCTGATTTCTATCCTTCCCACTATGTTCTCTCACACGCAACTATTAAGTCGTTAATCAGAAACTACTGGAAGAAAATTCAACGTGCTTCAACAGAACACAACCGCAGAAATGTTTCAGGACTTATTCTGTAATGCCTGAGGCCTCACGGGCATAACCTGACTTACTGGCTTATCTAGCATCGGCCGTTAGGTCTCAGAGTTTGCCCTGTAACCAATTGGCTTCGTTGGAGGCAAGATAAACCGCTGCCCAGGCGATTTAGACCGTCTGAAGATGCCTCACGCCCGAAACTCAGAAAAATTATTAGTAAAACGAGCCGCACCTACTTTGAGTGAGGCTAGAGCAAATAGCCGTTGGACCAGTGCAGTGCAATGCCTCCACCTGAGATTTGGATGAGTTTTGCCGTCAAATTCTCTGGATCGTGGCTCATTGATACCTCGGGATAGTCACCGAGTATGGGAATGACCTGGGCTTTATAATGCATATGCTGGAAGGCGTTGCTACTCTATGACCTTATCATTCTAATACCGTCAGTGAGAAAATATCATGGGCACTATTGATCCTTTAGGTTATTACCGAGCGGCCCCCGGCGAACAGCAGATCACGCCCGACCAGGAAATCAACTGGCAACACCTCATCACTCCTGAGGCCCGACAGACCTTCGCTGAAGATGGCGTAGTATTGATCAAGCAGACTCTGCACCCGGAATGGCTGCAGCTGATCGACATGGCCTACCAGCGAGTTATGCTTACACCAGAAACCATGGCGCGCTTCTTTCAGGGCACGCCTCAAGAGTTTCTGGAGTCAGTCCATAACTACCCAAATGTGCCTGAAATCAGGCAATTACTGACCGAGTCGCCGATTGCAGACATCATCGGCTCACTCATTGAATCGGAAAATATCTGGTACTTTTTGGATGAGTTTTTTATTAAAGAGGGGGGTAATTGTGGCCCGACGCCCTGGCATCAAGACCTACCCTATTGGCCTATTCAGGGTCGTCAGTTTGCTTCAATGTGGATCAATCTCGATCCGTTACCGAAACAAGAGTGCCTGGAATTTGTGCGCGGCTCCCATCTCGACACTGTCTATGACGGTTTTCTTCCGACTGTGGTCAACGACGACATGCGACACCCTTACTTCGGTGGTGAAATGCCCCAGCTACCCGATATAGAGTCCGAGCGAGCCAAATGGGATATCGTTTCCTGGACTATCGAACCGGGAGACGTAGTTCTGTTACATCCAGGTGTACTTCATGGCGGCGGCCCCACGGGGGACAATTCTCGGCGACGGACGCTAACAGTAAGGTGCTATGGCGATGATGTCGTGTACGCACATCGCCCAAGCTCAATGCCTACGGCACCACAACGACCTGGCCTGGGTTTAAGTCTCAACGCTGGCGACCCGCTGCGCCACTCGACCTGCCCGCAACTACGCCCCAAAGGAGCTGGCTAACGAAGTGTTGATGTCGTGATCAACTACCAGGAGCAGTTCTCTTCCACTAATAACCTATCGTTTTGGTACACCAAGCTCATCGATATTTAGCATCCATCGCTGCAATATAGGCGTAGGTCATGGCGGCGCCAATCGTCCCACCGGCGCCAGGATAATAGTTACCCATCACCGATGCTGAGCTGTTGCCTGCTGCATAGAGACCAGGTACTACCGTGCCATCCTGACGAACTACCTGTGCGTGTTCGTTGGTTAGCAACCCACCTTTTGTGCCCAGGTCACCTGCCTTCACTTCCATGGCATAAAAAGGCGGCTTTGCAACGGGCCCCAGGCAGGCATTGGGCTTGTGACCAGGGTCACCGGCATAGAGATCAAATGCACTTTCGCCCTTTTGAAAATCTTCATCCTTGCCGGCAACGGCCATGTCATTGAACCGGGAGACCGTTTGGCCGAGCCCGGTGGCATCTATGCCGGTTAGCTCAGCCAGCGCATCCAACGTCTCGGCTCGCTTTACATAACCGTTTTCAATATAGCGCTCCGGCGTAATGCCTGGCAACATGCCACCAATCGCATACCTGTTACGAAACTCCTGATCGAAAATAATATAGGCAGGTGGCGCAGTATCCTCATAGATAAGCCGACCCAGCTCATTGTAGGGTCTAGCTTCATTGGCAAAACGCTGGCCGCGTGAGTTGACGATCATCATGTGTGGCAGACCACGTTCAAACACTATAATCGCAGGCGCGCCGCCTGGCGGCAGGGCAGATGGCATCCACCACATGTCATCCATCAAATCTATCGCAGCACCGATTTGAGCGCCTGCATTGATGCCGTCTCCTGTACTACCGGGCGAACCAGAGGTGAAGCTGCCTGTATTCCAGTCGCTTCCACCCTTGTCGCCAAAGAACTGTTTTCGCATGGCAGGGTTGCGCTCAAATCCACCCGCCGCCATCACCACGCCTTTCCTTGCTCGTATGTTGACACTGGCACCATCTTTTGTGGCACGAACACCCATCACAGCGCCACCCTCTACTACTATTGCTTCCAGCGGCGTTTCAAGCCATAACGGCACATCTTTTTTTTGCAGCGTAAGGCGCAATCGAGCAATGAGCGCCCGGCCACTAGAGAGGTGCTCTCGCCGGGCTAGCTTGTTCCAAAGATTGCGCGGGAAGAATTTCCAGACCTGCAGCAGCCCCAGCGGATTGGCACGAAAGAATGCCAGCCGTCGCAGCTCAGTGACGGAACCTACTACACCACCCGGCACCGCAAGGTTCGACTTTCGCAATTTGTCATAGTCCTTAAGCCGTCGACCCGAAACCACCTTAGGATCTATCGACCGACCGCCCTTAGAGCCGCCCGGCGTTTCAGGACGGTAATCGGGAAAACCATGAACCAGATTGAACTCCAACTCGCTGTTAGCGATCAGATAGTCAGCCATTTCAGGTGCACGGTCGACAAAGGCCTGCAGTTTGCTCTCTGCTACTCGCTGGCCAATATTGTGCTTCAAATAAGTCAGCGCATCGGCTGGATTGTCATCAATGCCCGCCTTCGCCATCAGCGAATTATTCGGCACCCACGCGACACCACCAGATAGCGCCGTTGTGCCACCATAGAACGCTTCTTTTTCAAGCACGATCACCTCCAGACCTTCATGCTCGCCAACGACAGCAGCTGTCAAACCGGCTGAGCCCGAGCCTATGACAAGGAGGTCTGTTTCAAAATCCCAATTCACAGTATTCACATCTGTTTCCTGCGCAACTTGACCGGGTTTAATCTGAACGATTAGATATTTTTATGGCACGACTGTCATAGGATTAGCCGGTGAAGTCAAGCGATTGCTAAAGGGCAGGAATGTCGTCGCCGGCTTCTCACTATCGCTCATCAGACACGCCGATGACCCCGTCCTCCTCGGTTTCTTTAATCTGGTACTAAACAGACCGGTACTTCACTGCGGGCAAATTGAAACGCAGCGAAAAAAATTGAACCTTACAGAGATCTAGCCCTATCTGACTTTTCCAGGCAACTCCCACAATGCACGTCCATAGTTCTCCGCCGCCTCTTCCCATACCAGGGACACGTGTGTCACACCGGCATTGATATCTCGCTGGTAACGCTGAATCGGGTTACTGAGATTAATCGACGTGGCACCGGACATAAGGGCAAGGTTGTTGGCCACTTTGCCCATCAGCCGCGAAACATATGAGGCATCGCGCTGAGACGATAAGGCATCCAGTGTGGAGGGCGGCGCACCCGCCTCCCCCCAACGCATGAGTTCAGTCAGCCGATGGCGCATGATGAGTTCCGCTGCATGAATATCGGTCAGTGCTTCGGTCAACTTCATCTGATTGGCAACCCGCTCCGCCTGCAATTCTCCGCTGAACAGCGCTTTTTTACCTATTAGAGTCTGGCGCACGGCCTCTGCCATGCCATTAGCCATGCCGACGAGGGCTGGCGGAATCCCCCACACCGCCGGGAGCACAAACGGTAGCCTCGCCAGAGGAATACCATGCGCCTTACCGCCGGGTGTATTACCCGTCGCAAGATCCATAATCGGCAGTCGGCGGTGTTCCGGTACAAAAACATCATCGAGGATCAGGTCTTTACTACCGGTGCCTGACAAGCCCGACACAAACCAGTCATCGACAATGTCCAAATCGCTCCGCGGCACGAGTAGCCAGTCCATACAGGTAGGACTGGGCTTTAAGATAATGAACCAGCCTGCAAAGTCACAGCCGCTGGAAAACTTCCAGCGTCCAGAAAGTCTAAAACCGCCATCAACTTCTTTCATTTCGCTGTGGGTTGCAAAGGACGCCGTGGAACACACCTGATCTGAACCGTCCGCCCAATATTCTTCCTGTGCCTGCATAGGAAACAGCCCTATCTGCCAGTTATGCACAATGAACAGGTTGGCCACCCAACCGCTGGAACCGCAGGCAGTTGCTAGCGTACGAATGACTTCTGCAGCTGTCTCAAAACCCAACTCAAATCCACCAAACCGCCGCGGCTGCAGAATCTTGTGAAACTCAGCCGCCCGGAATTCACGTACAGTTTCATCAGAAAGCCGTCGATTCTCTTCCGCTGCCCGGGCACGCTCGTGTAACCCCGGCAACAACGCTTCAGCCCGCGCCACTAGCTCTGCCTGATTCGGCACACGCTCTACCTGCATTTGATTCAACGTCATACCTGGTTCTCCAGACCCTCTTATCGGGAATTGACTTGATAGTATACTGGTCTAACTTGTGAACAAAATCGAAACATCTCAAATCACTCTGACCATTCATCAGGAGATGAAAACATGGATAACCGCTTTAACTACGACGATGTCAGCCACTACACGCTGGAAGAAGAAGATGAGCAGGCGCTCATAGACGCCCAGAACGAATGTACCTTCATGTGGAGCACCAAAGAAGGCTGGCCCGTGGGTGTCATCATGTCTTACGTTTATGATCGTGGTTACTTCTGGCTTAGCGTCTCATCCCTACGGGTACGGGTGCAGGCAGTTGCCCGGGAACCTCGCACATCAATCTCCATCACCAGTAAAGGTTGTGACATAAAAGCACCACTGAGCCTGACCTACAAAGGAACCTGCGAAGTGCTCAGGGATCAAGAAACAATAGACTGGTTCCTGCCGACCCTGGCAAAACGTTTGCGCGCAGGTGACGACAAGGCACAAAAGAATTTCGTCAGACTGAACAACACGCCAAATCGGCGTGTACTAAAGTTCAAGCCGGTCAAGAAAATCGGCTTCGACAGCCGTAAAATGCGTCAGGCAACACTTGATGCAGGCTAGGGTCGCAGCGTGATGTGCTAGTGATATCGCACATCCTTGCCAGCGGTGCCTCAGAATGGAATATCGTCATATTCGTTGTCATCGAAAGGCGGTGGTGAAGCGCCTTGATCAGCCGACGAAGACGAATGTGATCGACCTGGCGCTGGCTTCACACGCCAGGCCTGCAAGCTGGTAAAACACTTCTCCGGGTTACCGCCACCCGACCAAAGCCTGCCTGAAAGATTAAACTGCACCTGAATTTCATCGCCGATATTGTGATCGTCCATCACTGCGCACTTGTCTTTAATCAGTTCAAGGGCAATGTGATTCGGGTAGGTTGGATTTTCATTTTCGCCGGTCAGCTTGATCACAAACTCTCGTTTTGTGAAGCCGTTGTTGCCGTATTCAGTGGTATCGCCAATGGAATGGATCAATCCCTGGACTTCAAAACTTTGCGACATCCTTGGGAGGTCTCCTTTAACTCAAAATTTGATCAACAATCCCCTATTGTAATTCAAATTAGAGCAAAGCGAGACTTATTGTTCATAGTTCCTTGGTTCTAATACGAACATCACAATCCGCAGGCAGCCAACCGAGAACCTGCGCAACGCAAACCGGAAAGCTGCGCTCGCTATTGCCAAACAGCTCGACCACCCGATCGACCTTGTAAGTTCAGACGTCATCCTGCCTA
>Ga0302122_10002567_pt1 | contig 11297 bp, 15 predicted proteins | sample CB21_SCM_MG_FD_203115 | JGI IMG/M metagenome (GOLD analysis project Ga0302122, IMG submission 203115) | Marine microbial communities from Western Arctic Ocean, Canada - CB21_SCM | ecosystem: Environmental > Aquatic > Marine > Oceanic | place: Canada: Western Arctic Ocean | collected 2017-09-28
AACGGTTTCAAAAATTACAAACCAACAGGTACACAATTACTGTGACAAGGATACCTTTGAAAAAGGCGAGCCAAAGGAATTGATAATCCGTCATACCTAATCTCCTCTGCCACGATTCGTTGTAGCGTTTGTGCCATTCGATGATTTTCATAGTGTCCAGATTATATACCTCATTCTTATCATGATAAACAAAGTTCGATTTTCCCCCTACGCACTTCCCTATGTACAGGTGTATATGGGGTTATCACTCCCCTAAGGCCGGGGAATATATCCCGGAAGGAGAGACTATGACTGACGTAACCACCATTAAGGTGCAAGGCCAAACGGTCTGGTTTGAAGCGTTAACCGATGAGCAGGTTGATGATGCCCTTACGCACATGCCACCCACCCAACAACGGATACTGGGTTTGGCTGGTAGGGGGTTAGGAAACAAAGAGATATGTGCGCATCTGCGTATCAAACCAGCGACATTAGTAGCGTATAAGAAGCAAAAGCTCTTCCATGATTGCTTCTACACTATGGCCCAGCTTCGTACAGCGGTTACTACAGCGACGGTGAAGAAGGTTGCTCAGGCTGATGCGTTAGATAGCTACTTGAACATCCGTACACTAGCAACCGTACCCCCGGAGGCCACTGCTGCGGAAAAGCGTGTGGCTCTGAGTGCCAATGAAGCCATCCTTCGTCTTGCTGGTTCCTTTGCGTCGGAGGAGGCGCTATCACCAGCAGCCACCATCGGCCAGATACTCACCAGCCTTGACCGTGAGCATGGTCGGAAGCCTGAGCCATGGGCAGATGCACTCCCTGAGTGGAAGCGTTGACCGCTAGGTGTATCATCTCCACATCGACTGACTAAAGCGGCTCAATGATTCCAGCCTAGGGCAATTTTTCTTTGGCTACTGCCCATTGCTTGGTTTTATGGTCAATAAACTAAGAGGAGCGATTCATGCCTGTACAAAATCGGTTGGCAGCGGCAGATTCCTATGCCAGAGCATTAACCAGTGGCAGCAGAGATGCAATATTTGAAGTGTCAGAACATCTTACTAAAGATGTTATTCCCCAAGTAAGTGAATGGAGGCCAGCTACAGAGGAATGGGATACTTCTACTGCAGAAATGACGATAATTGTAAAAGGGGAGATAGCAACAGCTGACGGCCGGTCATCTGCTGTGATTATCTCATTCTCATTCGACAGTTCTGACGGAATCAGCGGTGTAGAGATACGGGAGGAGCGTTGACCTTAGGTATATCATCCCCGCATGAAATTTCTACCGATACTCCTACTATCGCTCCTACTCTCCTTGGGAGTGGCGTGTTCCTCTGAGCCACCGCAAGTACCCGATGTACCTAAGTACACAGAGGATGAGGCTATAGGCCTTGTTCAAGGGCTGTTGCGAACACATTCGTTAGAAGAATGCAACCAGTTGGGCGTGCTTCCTTCTATAACCTATGTAGCGGAATACAAGGGCAAAGGGAAATGGTTAGTCAGAAAGCGAATATCCTACGGCTCTACCAACGTCGACATGGGATGGTATGTCTACGAGCGCACCAAGGCGATAGAGAGAGATAAGGGGTTTTGTTGACCACACCCAGACGCGCCATCAAGATGGCAACTACCAACACCTGCTCAACTACCATACAACCACCGGTAATGCCAACCCTAAACAAAACTATGTGGCAGATGATGGGTTCAGGCTTGGTACTTGGGTCAATAGCCAGCGAATTTTTTGCAGAAGGGATAAGTTATCGGTTGCACGGATAAAGAAGCTTGATAAATTAGGAATTGTTTGGAGCTTTAGAAAGAACTGAGTTCGGCAGTGGAGAAAGTTCAAATGCAAACTTTAGTAGCTGTGGCCATTGGTGGGGCTTTTGGAGCACTTAGTAGGTACGGTATTGATCAAGTAGCTCTTACGTATTTTAAATCTTCCCTGCAAGGTACATTTATAGTTAATTCAACTGGGTCGTTCGTTCTTGGTATCGTTGCCGGGATACTGATTTCGCATGGTCACTTTCCCGATCCCCTTAAATTTCTAGTTACTGTGGGGTTCCTAGGATCATATACCACTTTTTCTACCTTGAGTTTTGCGACAGTGCGCCTACTGCAACAGGGGGAGATTCAGATCGCGACTGTGAACCTCCTAGGTACCGTTCTTGCCGGAATTGCCGCCGCTGCGTTGGGACTTCTGATAGGAAGATCAATTTAGTAGCCACCTCCATGGTTGAGTACTTCAGAACATTTTGGGGTACATCCTTGTGGCAGGCACCCCCTTCCCTTAATTTCGTTATTGGGTGCTAATGCATGCAGCATCTACCCGTTGGCACCTAATTGGCATTCTCGAAAATCAGCGATTGCTGGCCCCGTCTTAGCCGATGTACAACATTGACCTAATTTTAACGAAACTGTTTAAAACGGAATATAATCGAACAGTGAAAATTTTTATTAACTAATTTTTCTGGCTTTACTTAGTTTTGCTTGCAGCAGTACTGAACCCGCTCAAGTGAATACTGCCGACACACAAACTCGAGCAACGGCAGTACCTGCACAGGCGACTCAAACCATTAGATTAAGGGACAAATGCCGCAGACAGTTCGGATGGGTATCATAGGTGCCGGAAACTTCACTCGGAGTCGCATGCTGCCGAACTTCATATCGCTACCCGATGTGGAGTTGGTCGCGGTGGCCAATCGTAGCCTTAAGAGCGCTGAGTATGTGGCTGCTGACTATGGAATCACTACGGCGTTGGCAGATTGGAAACAGCTCCTGGCCAGAGTTGATGTCGACGCGGTTTTGGTTGGCACTCAGCCCAGCGCCCATCACGAAATCGTCCTGGCAGCGCTGCGAGCAGGTAAGCACGTCCTTTGCCAGACCCGTTTGGCCTCCAGCCTTCAACAGGCAAGGCAGATGTACCAAACAGCCCAGGACACAGGCCGTAAAACAATGCTGGTACGTGCTTCCGCCTACTCGCGCACCCACCGCTATGTGAAGCACCTGCTGACCACTGGATATGTCGGAAAAGTGCGCCAGGTGTTTGCCTACTATTTTGTTCCTAACTACGTGGACAGCAGCTCTCCTTTGCATCGAAGGCAAGACCACCGAAACTTCGGAGTAATCAACCCCATGGCTTTAGGGATATATTGGGATGCCTTGAGGCCCTGGTTTGGTGACCCTCAACGGGTCTTGGCAAGTAGCGACATTTTCACTCCAGAACGATCCGATGGGCTTAATAGCCCACAACTGGCCATTGAGCTGCCAGACGCGATCACAGTCATTGCGCAGATGGAGGGAGGGGTCGTCGTCACCTGCATTCAGAGTGGTGTAGCCCACTTCGGCCAAGAGCGTATTGAGATCTACGGAGAAGAGGGAACCCTCATCTGCTCACCCCAAGGAGATTTAATAGGAGCACAAAGGGGCGACGAGGCCTTGGGGCCTCTCACAGTTCCCGAAGAATACCTAGCCTTCTGGCATGTGGAAGAGGATTTTGTGCGACTTATCCGAGGAGAGATCACGGAAGGAGACCTCACGTTTTATGATGGAGTCAAGAATGTGGAGTACCTGGAGGCATCTCACCTTTCCTCAGTTGAGGGACGATGGGTGGAGCTACCGCTGCCCTAAGATGGGAAATCGGGCCCGTCCCAGACGCACTTCCCCAATGGAAACGCTAGCCCGTATAACATGTTATGGTAGCACCATCCCCTCCGTTGATCGCAGGCACATCATCTCCGCACGGACGCCAATTTTTTCTAAAACAGCCTCAAATTTATAAGGGAACACACTTTGTTCCTCGCTTAATTTTGGATATTCCAATCAGGAGCTTTATATGTTGGCACAGAAAGAGAATGACTATTTAACACGCACTGGACCAGGGACGCCGATGGGAGACCTGTTCCGTAGGTACTGGCAACCATTTCTGTTAGTGAGCGAGCTTCCAGAGGCAGACGGTACTCCGGTGCGTGTTCGATTGCTGGGTGAAAATTTGGTGGCTTTCCGCGACACGGACGGGAAGGTCGGCCTGATTGATGAGCGATGCCCGCATCGCGGCGCTTCAATGTTCTTCGCCATCAACCAGGAATGCGGCTTGATGTGCATCTACCACGGCTGGAAGTACGATGTGAGAGGCGACTGCGTGGATATGCCCTCAGACCTACCGGGCAGCGAGTTCAAGGGTAAAGTCCACATCACCTCGTACCCCTGCATAGAATCAGCAGGGGCCATTTGGGCCTACCTGGGTCCTGCTGAAAAAGAACCTTCTCATCCCAATTATGTGATAAACAACCTACCAGAGGCTAATGTTAACGCTACAAGGACGCCCATATATTGCAATTACCTACAGAGTCTAGAAGGGAATATCGATTCTACTCATCTTGGTACATTGCATCGATCTTGGGACGATTTTAATCCAGTGGATGACGGAACTGATCGGCCTGGATATCCATCAATGGGTTTCTCGGTATATCTACGTGCTTTTGCAAGATATGCCATGGTCGATGTCCAAGATACCAATTATGGTTTCCGGTTGATTGCAACCAGACCAACTCCAGCAGGGAACAAGATTGTTCGGATTAATTGCCAGGCTCTACCTAATATCTCGTTTATTGCCTCCCAACGTGACAATGCCGCAGTCCTAATTCATGTTCCTTCGGATGACGATAACTGTTTTAGGATGAGTTTTAGTGCGAGGCCAGACCGCCCATTCAGCTCTGCTGAGCGCAAATCTATTCAAGCGATCAGTACGTACATGGACCCCGAGCACCCGACCCTTCGAATGGTGCGTGCAGAAAATGATTATCTAATAGACCGAAAAGCACAAAAAACTACAGCTTTCTCAGGGATTTGGCCTCCTGCTGAACAGGATTATGCCATCACCGAGAGCATGGGGCCAATCTATGATCGAACTAAGGAACATTTATACGGGGGGGATGCTGCAATAATCCGTTTGAGGCAAATGCTTATACAATCGGTAAAAAATCTTCAAGAGGGTATAGAACCATCATCACTTGACCCTACTATACCGTTTCACAAGATACGTTCGGAAGAGATTATTATTGGACCTGACGATGACCCATGGAGTGTTGCTGTCGATGCAGGCGAGACAACAAAACGCGGAGAGCGGCTTTTGTAACGAAGCAAACTTGCTCGGTCAGGTTAATTCGTAAATACCAGCACGTACCGTCGTAGATACGTCACGCCCTTGGTTTCACAAATATTTCTCTTTTACCCATGGGCCATCTTCTAATGCTACGTTCCGAGGCTGCGGAAAAGCGCATTGCTCTTCTGCCAATGAAGCCATCCTGCGTCTTGCTGGCTCCTTTGCGTCGGAGGAGGTGCAATCATCAGCAAACCTCATCGATCAGATAATCGTTAACCTTGACCGTGAGCATGGTCGGAAACCTGAGCCGTGGGCTGACGCTCTCTCCCAATGGAAGCGTTGACCGCTAGGTGTATCATCTCTTAATAAATATCCGATATGGAGAGTTTGTGATGGCCGATGTCTATGTGTGCGTCAAGTGTAATGGAACCGAATACACGACCAGTGAACCCCTGCGTTTCTTCTGGTCCTGCTTGGCGCTCAAAGCCAGGGCCTACCACATTACCTAACAAGAGAGAGGTGGATATGGACGTCACAGATAAGGTTGCAATAATCACGGGAGCGGGACGGGGAATCGGGAGGGGCATCGCGCTGGTGTTTGCGCAAAACGGCGCGGACATCGTTGTCGCTGACATCAACATGGAAGCCGCTTATGCTGTGGTATTAGAAATAGAGAAGCTCGGCAGGAAGTCTCAGGCCCTTCACGTCGATGTGACTGATCAGGAATCAGTAGACACGATGGTGCGCGAGGCCATGAGCCACTTCGGGCGCATCGACATCCTAGTCAACAATGCTGGCGTCATCGGTGCGGCGGGCTGGGAAGGCCGAGATATCTCCTCTGAGGAGGACTGGGATGTGGTCTACGAAGTGAACGTGAAGGGCATGAACCGGGTGATGAGGGCCATCATTCCTCACATGAAGGAAAGGCGCTATGGCAAAATCATCAACATTTCCTCGCAGGCAGGCCGACAGGGTGACCCTGACAGCCCTTACGCAGTATCCAAAGCTGGGGTGATAAGCCTGACCCAGGGCACTGCCACGGAACTAGCGCGATACAACATTAATGTCAACGCCATCTGTCCTGGCATACTACGGACGTCCATGTGGGAGAGGGTAGCTGTGAGGCAGGGGAAAATCCTTGAGTCAGCCAAGGGGCTAACCTCCGAGGAGGTCTTCGATAAGAACATTCGGGAGAGGATACCCATGGGCAGGGGACAAACGCCCGAGGACGTCGGCTACACAGCCTCGTTCCTAGCCTCGGACTACGCCAAGAATATCACCGGTCAAGCCATCAACGTGAGCGGCGGCTCACGCATGAACTGACGCATGGGATCAGTTACTCCAGATCACCTCAGTTGGAGCCGGTCTTAGTAGCCACCTTCAGAGGTACGGCGAACTCCACTGGCGTGGGAGCAAACTCCATAGCACGGGGCATTACGTCGAGCAATAATGCTTTCAGATTTTCTATTTCATCGGGCGGCGTCTCAAAGATAAGTTCGTCATGCACCTGCAGGAGTAAATTGCTCTTGAACCCTTCTTCAGTCATTCGACGGTCGACGCCCAGCATCGCCAGCTTCAGTGTTTCCGCAGCGGTTCCCTGCACCGGCATGTTGATGGCCTCGCGCTCTGTGGCTTGCCTCAACGTATTTTTCTGTAACACGTGTGGCTACGGTATCTTCAAACGATGGCTCAGATGAGCATGCCACTTCCCTAAACGCACAACCTCTCATTGGTGCAATAACACCAATTGGAAGCAGAGTATTTTTCGGTACCGATTGGTTAAGTCCACTGCCACAGTTCCCATGTTGCGATTCCTTGAGCGTCCACATCCCAATTATAAACAATAGCAGCGCCGTTTAAGCTTACAAGGGAAGGGGCTGATGCTTGGAAGTAGACCATCCCTTTGAAAGTAGCTCCTCCATCTTCGGTAAAGGTGCCAACACCGGTTGCTCTGAAAGTTGCAATTCCGTCTGCAGCGATAACGAGGCCAGCATTAGGGACCTCTCCATAAAGAGTTCCATCTGCTCTCATTTCAGCTGTATAAGTAGCCATCGTTTTGAGAATTTCTACCCCCGCCAAAGTTCCGCTCCCACTTGATACAGTCACTTCGAATTTGGGGAGAGCACTGTCTGATGGAAGTGTTTTAGTCGCAGTGACTGCCTTGATGGAACCCAATTTTTCACTCGGCATACTTTACCTCTTTTTTATTTTGCCCTCCTCCATTCAAACATGCTGATGATAGAATGCAGCCTCTTTGAATGGAGGAGATAATTATCATATACTCGCTATCTATTTACAACTTACGCTTACCCTTATTGACGACATGCCGAGGTGATATACCTGCGGGCAACGAAGGGGATGATATCCATGGAGTTGTCCGTTCCGCCATTCCCACTACCTCTGAGAACGGCGGAATGAGCTGGGGTTCTGGCACTACCTTGAAAAGAATTGCAGGGGAGCCTGAGGGTTAACAACTCACGGGCTTATTCCCACGACTGCTTTAACGAGATTTTTTTGAAGTCCATGGCCCTGAAGGGCCAACGGCAGGTTTGCAAACCAGACAGCTCCTAAACCCTTCACGGTAAGCTGCTTGAAGTGAAGTAAAGCGCCGACGGTTTTCGGGCTTTGTGCGTCTTCCTGGCGGGCAATTCGGGCGGCAGACAATTTTCGTTGTAGTACAGGCGTTAAATTCAGCCATTACACACCTTCCCATAAGTTTCATGCGGAGATGATATACCTGCGGTCAACTGAGGGAATCTAACAAATAAAGTCACCCTCTTTGCTCTTGCAGGGATCAAAAACAAGGTCGTCCACCCAATCGAGAATGGGGGAAGAATCTGAGAATGCCTGAGCGATGCCACCATAGGCGTGCTCGATTCCGGGCCCGCCCTGGAACACGCAGACTGCCTGCGGATCGCCCCCATTGGTGCGGGCATAGCCGACTGCCATTGCGACGGCGGTACGTTCTACCCGGGAAATGATGGGTCAAATTCCCACCGCGGATGTTGCGTCAATGAGCGGGTTTTGTGGGAAGCAAAAGAGGTATCGCACACCCTCTTGCTTCAGAATCTTTGCGATAGCGGCTCCACCCTTCATAGTTGCCTCTTGCTGATGTCGTAGCTATAGAAAGACTACGCAATGGTCTGAAATCAGAGCCCGTGAAGTGTACCACTACGGAGGCGGGTGCGTTACGATTTGCTACAGGCGACGCAGCGCGGGCAGTGATGTGAAGCCAACGAGTACTAGCGTGACGATTACTACTCCCATACCTATCACCACCGTCTGAACGCCCAACGCAGCAACGAAAAACCCCATGGTGAGTGTGCCCAGAGCGATCATGCTGTGGCCAACGTTGTAGATGCTCATGACGCGCCCCTGTAGTCCATCCGGAATCCGACTCTGCACCAGGGTCATATTTACCGCGAAGAAGATGGACTGTGTAGCGGCCAACATCGTGAGGAATACCAGTGATAGTGGCAGCATTGAGGACGCGCCTAGACCCAGAAGCGCCAAAGACATACCCGTACCCATGACGAGCATGAGGCGCCCTTTGCGCTGGACGGTCCCAGCAGTGGCCAATGACATGGTTCCTATAAGAGCTCCTACACCAGCAGCTGAATAGAGAATGCCGAGTCCGTCAGCTTCGAGGGAAAGCACATCCTCTGCCCAGACCGGCAGGAAGTTTGAGACTGGCATGGTGAAGAAAATCATAACGAACTGGATAATGAACAACATGCGGAGTGTACCGAGTCCCCAGATGAAGCGTAGACCCACAGCGATCTCTTGCCAAATACCTCCGCTCCCCGCATGTTCTCCGACCTCTCGTTCTGTTGGCTTAATGCGAAGAGGGAAGGCTGCCATAGCTACTCCGGTGAGAAGCACGGCCTGGATGATGAAGTTACTTTCTACCCCCACCCCGACGATTAAAAGCCCTGCCAACGCAGGCCCAAAGATACGCGTACTGGTCAACGCGGCAGAGTTTAGCGCGATGGCGTTCATCAGCGCTTCACGAGGAACCACTGAGGGGATGAGGGCCTGTCTCACAACGTGGATGATGGTACTCTCCACTCCGCTGATTATGGCGAAGATGTATAAGTGCCATGGCTGCACATACCCAAGAGCTATGTCTGTAGCTAAGAACACAGCCATGACGGCCATAGAGAGTTGGCTAATGATGAGGAGTTGCCGACGGTCGATCCTGTCGACAAACACGCCGACTATAGGCGAGAGGATCACCGAGGGAGCCTGATAGACAAAGATAATGGAACCAAGTAACACCGCCGAGTCCGTCAGGTCAAAGACCAACCATCCTAACGATGTCATCTGAATCCAACGCGCGCCACTTGATAGGATGGAGGTCATCCATACTAAGCGGTAATCCCTGTAATGCAATGAGCTTAACGCCTGACGCCACCGAGGCCCAGTAGGTGCGCTGACCTCTGTAGCGTCGTCAGATTCTCGTTCGTTGTGGGTCTGCGCCAAGATACGCCTCCAGTTTGTTTCCGGAAGGTTTAGATTTCATCGCCACTCTACCACAAAGAAATCTCACTTAGGGTGAGTAAATGATATACATAGCAGGAGCCTCGGGCGTGCCCGAGGCTCCTGCTATGTATATCAGCAGAATACTACGCCTTTGTCATCAACTCCGGGTGCTCAACAAAGGCCTCCCGTAGGTGAGCGGTGCTTTAACTATCCCCAAACGTGTTAGTGGTCGCCCTAAGCTGGATGACTACGGGGTTGTGAGGGAGTTAGTTAAGGATGCATTGGCTGAAGGGGTAGAGCTGACGCCCTGCTGCTTACAAAGCAGGTGCTGAACTGTTCAGTATTTGAAAAAATTCTCCATTTAGGCACGAATATCTGATTGAGCTCTTATCTAAGGAAATGGTAAAAATTTACCGGCCACCATGCTAATAGTGACCATGAAGAGGAGCACGGAACAAATCACCAATGCGACTTTTACCCCGATTGTACGGATATCTCTAATATCTACGCCCATGCCGATAGCCGACATCGCAACTAGAAATGAGTACCTAGAGAACTCCCGAATACTGTTTCCTGATGCTTCACCAATAATTTCTATGGATCGCAGGGTTGCAAGGACTATGAATCCGATAACAAACCATGGTACGTATTGGTGTATGGCGATGCCCCTAAATGTCTTTTTCCTATCTCCTGCATCCAGATTTTTGGAAGAGTCTGTATCCTTCAAAGTGATGAGCAACTGGACTACTATAATCAATGGTGCTAATAGGACAACCCTTACTAATTTAACGAATGTGGCGACCGATGCTGAGGTAGCGCTAACCGTAGCGGACGCCGCATATACCTGAGCCACTGCATAGACAGCCATTCCCGCAACAATTCCGTAGTGGTACTCGCTCAACCCAAAAACAGGGACGAGTAGAGGTAAGAGAATGATTTGGATTGCGCCCAAGAGACTACTGATGGCGATCACCGAAGCTAGTTCAGCGGAACTTGCTCCAATTATCGGAGCCATTACCACCGCAGCAGAATTGCCGCAAATGGAATTGCTTACGCCAATCAGAATGGCCAGTTTGGGGCTCAATTTAAGGATTATGTGACCGATAACAAACGCGATTAACATACTTCCAACTACGCCGGACAGGATCAAAGCAAAAAGCCCTAACCCTGCACTCGCAACCTTTGGAAGAAAGATACTGGCACCCAATATCATCACGGAGAGTTCCAGGATGAACTTCGCTGAAAACTTGGTTCCAGCACTATGCCAATGTGCTTTAGGGAAAATATTTTTGAATGCTATGCCCAATAGGAGAGCTATAAGTAGAGGATCTAAAATAGTCTTTGGAACCTGGTTTGTTACTCCAATAATTAGAGCGGCCATAACGCAGCACAATCCCAGTCCAGGTGCAACATTAAATAGATTGGTGTGTCTAATCATTGTCTAATGCCCCGCCCCAATCCCCACAAAATTTCGATTGGTCAACAAGCTCTTTCCCGCAAGATGTGCAGAACACGAACTCCTCCGGCAACATTTTTCGACAGCCCGGGTCAATTGGGGTTTCATGCGGAGATGATATACCTGCGGTCAATTGAGGGAATCTAACAAATAAAGTCACCCTCTTTGCCCACGCAGGGATCAAAAACAAAGTTGGACACCCAATCGAGAATGGGGGAAAACCCAAACCAAAGAAAGTCCACCAAAACGAAAAGGAAAAATATCATAATCCAAAAC
>Ga0302122_10002573_pt1 | contig 11288 bp, 8 predicted proteins | sample CB21_SCM_MG_FD_203115 | JGI IMG/M metagenome (GOLD analysis project Ga0302122, IMG submission 203115) | Marine microbial communities from Western Arctic Ocean, Canada - CB21_SCM | ecosystem: Environmental > Aquatic > Marine > Oceanic | place: Canada: Western Arctic Ocean | collected 2017-09-28
AGGCCGGGTGTTGGCACCCAGGCGCGCGCCGTCTAGCTGATCAAGCTTGTTCATGTTGATCAATCGAAGGATCGACGCCACGTACTCAGCGCCTCGCTGCGAATAGCGCGTCATCGTTTTCGCCAAGATCCGTGAATCCATCGGGCGGTCAGCGGCCCGCAGGATCGCGCGTTCGCGACGGAACTCTCGGTAGGCGCGATGGTTGTTTAGGTTACGTACGTACTGCCGCACGGACCCGGCAAGGGATGGAAACGCTTTGACCTCGTGACTCGCGCCTTCATCACGCCCTTTCGGCACGATGCCGGCGCCCTTGCTGAACGTCCATTGCCCGAACACGGCGTTGCCCTGGAGCGCGAAACGCGAGGTGCCCCAGCCGGACTCCTCGATGCCCTGTGCCAGTGCGAGGCCGACCGGGACCACGTCATGCCGATGAAGAAGTGCGCCGAGATCGTCTGCATCAAGTTTGTACTCCGTCGCCAGTCGTTCCAGCCATGCCGTCTCGGCAGCGGTCAGGGACCTACCCGCCGTACGGCGCGCGCGAAGCGCCTGAATCTGTGCCCGTTCGAACAAGACTTCCTCATTCGCGCGCAGCACTAAGGGAAGCAACGAGCGAATAAACACCGACTTGCGCACCGGCACGGACTGAATGTCAGGCAGGTCCCGAGGTAACTGGGTGAGAAATACCCGCGGCACCGCGTTATCTCGTTGGGCGGTACCCGCCAATGTGTAACCCAACCGGTCGTACTCGTTGATCAAGGTCGCAGAATTGGGCACCAGCACGGCCTGGCCAGAATAGGCCGCTAGCGCTCGCAAGCCTGGGCCGACGAGCTGCGGTCCAACCGAGATAGACATCGCCGAAAACGCATCAGCACCCTGTGCGGGCTGCGCCGCATATGCCAGTTCGTCGATGGGACTAGGCCCAGCGTAAATCGCCAAACCAAAAATTACTGAAAACCCAACCCCGACCCTGATCATCATCACGCTGAACCCGTGGCGGAGAATCGTCATGGTGTTTATCACAATTCCCCCGAAAATCGCTGGGGCGGAATATACGGGGTTCCAAGTCGAGGACAACCACTACATAAGGGTTTTTGGACAGCCAAAACCCCGCAGTGGACCCCTCAAAAAGAGAGGCGCAGAGATCATTGGCGCGAAGGTATTGCCTATTGGTTAATGACTTACGGGACGGACTTAAAAAGCGGTGTTAACGCCTGCCAGGTGAATCCCAAAAGTTATCCACAGATATTTTTTTTGGGCCAGCGGCGTTTAAGTCAATAGGTCGAGTTGATCGTCGGACAAACTTCCCGGCACAACCGTGACCGGGACTCGCATGGCCCAGGACATCTTGCCGGCCATTTGGCTGACCAACGGGCCCGGTCCATCTGCGCCAGAACCGGCCCCGAGGACCAGAATACGGATGGCGTGATCCTCGTCGATCAGCTTTATTAAAACGTCGCGGATGGGACCCTCACGCACCACAAGTTCTGGCAAGATCTCCGACTGTTGCTGCACTTCGACCGCGAGTTTCTTCAACAAGGCCTCGGCTTCCTCGTGCGCTTCTTCGCGCATTCGTTCTTCGACTGCCAACCAATGCTGAAAATCAACCGGATCAATCACCCGGAGCAGCGTTACACCAGCGCCTGTGCGCTGGGCGCGCCGCCATGCAAAGCGCAACGCCTTACGGCACTCCAGCGTGTCGTCGACAACGACGAGAAACTGAGGGGATTCCGATTCATTGATCATGGCACGTCCGCGAGCAATCAAACTTAACTTGAGCCTATAAAATGAGCCACCGCAAGAGGGCGCGCGGTACGAGGCTTAGGGGTGCAAAAAGCCCACGATGTCGTGCACTTCACGAAGAATTGGTGCGGCCATCACGTCAGCGCGCGCGGCGCCGTCCCGTAATACCGCGTCGATATAGGCGGAGTCATCCAACAAGCGGCGCATCTCAGCCGTGATGGGTGAGAGTTTTGCGATCGCGAGGTCGGCAAGATCGTTCTTGAAGCTTGAGAACTGCGCGCCATCAAATTGCGCGCATACTGCGTCACGGCTGATGTCGGCGAGGGCCGCGTAGATGCCAATCAGGTTATTTGCCTCGGGCCGTTCGACGAGGTCACGGGCGCTACCGGGCAGGGGCAGTGGATCGGTACGGGCCTTACGAATTTTCTGCGCGATCAAGTCGGCGTCGTCGGTCAAGTTGATCCGGGTGTAGTCGGACTCATCTGACTTGCTCATCTTCTTTGTACCATCGCGCAAGTTCATGACGCGCGTCGCCTCACCAAAGATCAGCGGCTCGGTGAGCGGGAAAAACTCGACGCCATAGGCGTCGTTAAATGACCCGGCAATGTCGCGGGTGAGTTCGAGATGCTGCTTTTGATCTTCGCCAACCGGCACATGGGTTGCTTTGTAGGCCAGGATGTCGGCCGCCATGAGCACCGGATAGATGTAAAGCCCGGCTGACGCGTTCTCCCGGTTCTTGCCCGCCTTATCTTTGAACTGCGTCATGCGGTTGAGCCAACCAATTTTGGCGACACAGTTAATTATCCACGCAAGTTCCGCGTGCGCGGTGACTTGCGATTGATTGAAAATGATCGAGCTTTTGGGATCGATGCCCGACGCAATCAGGCTTGCAGTGACCTCACGCGTGCTGGCGCGCAACCCAGCGGGGTCTTGCGGCTGCGTGATGGCGTGCAGATCGACTACGCAATAGAGACATTCGTAATCTGCCTGGAGGCGAGCCCAATTGCGGATCGCACCGAGATAATTACCAAGGTGCAAGTTGCCGGTGGGCTGGACGCCCGAGAAAATTCGTTTGGTTGCCGTCATCGGCCCGCGCCTTGGTTGGGTAAGGTCGGTTTATGGCGCGGTTGGTGAAGCCGGGTCAAGCCGAGGTCCCCCGACAACGAAGGAGCGTGCGCAATTCGGCAATTCGCATGGTGCCACTGATCTGCGCGGCTGCGCCATAGACTACCATTCCAAGAACGACTAGCCCGGCCAGAGCAGCGATGCGGGCGCTGCGCGAGTCTATCCAGCTGCTCGCGGCAAGGGCGTCGCGCGCGACCCACAAAACCGCCGCCATCAACACCGTAATGCCGACTATCCGGCCGAGGCGCCCGCGCAAGCGTGCATCGAGCGTCAGGTGACCGCGCCGCAATAGCCCACCCGCCAACAAGGCTGCGTTGAGCCAAGCCGCCAGCGCTGTTGCCAACGCCAACCCAACATGCTGCAGCGGCCACATCAATATCAGATTGAGCACCAAGTTGACCGCCATTGCCACAATCGCGATACGCACCGGGGTGCGCGTGTCTTTGCGCGCGAAGTACCCTGGGGCCAGCACCTTGATGAGCACATAGGCCGGCAACCCCACCACGTAACCCATGAGGGCGAATGCTGTGGCCGTGCTGGCTACGGCATCAAAGGCGCCGCGCTGGAACAACACGCTAATCACTGGGAGCGCCAAGACCAACAATGCCGCGGTGGCGGGCAGCGTGAGAAACAGCGCGACCTCGATCGCGCGGTTCTGGCTGTGGCTCGCCCCCGCGGCATCGTTGGCTGCAACTTGGCGCGACAAGAGCGGTAGGAGGGCCGTGCCAGCGGCAACCCCAATTACGCCGAGCGGCAATTGGTTCACACGATCGGCAAAATAGAGGAAAGAAATCGATCCCTCAGGCAGCAAAGACGCAATAATCACATCCGTCAAAAGGTTGATTTGGACGACCCCAGCGCCCACGGCCGCCGGCAACATGAGCCAAAGCAATTGGCGCACTTGCGGCGTCAGGCGCGGACGCGGCAGCCGCAAGCGGAATCCAACACGGGCCAGCGCCAATGAGACCCAAACAAATTGAATGGCGCCGGCGGTGGCGACGCCCCATGCCAAAGCGTGTCCGGGGGTCTCAAATGACCGCGCGGCCAAACCGAGAAAAGCGATCAAGGTGAGGTTCAGCAAAATCGGCGTCGCCGCGACCGCCGCAAAACGTCCAACACTGTTGAGAATACCGCCTGCCAACGAGACCAAGCTGATGAACAGCAGATAAGGGAAGGTCAGCCGGGTCAGCGTCACCGTTAGATCAAACTTGTCTGGCTCGGCGATAAACCCAGGCGCCAGGCCGTACATGGCGAGCGGCATGAGAATCTGCATGCCCGTGACAAAAATGAACAGCGTCAGTAACAAGACAGAAAGCGCCTGTTCAGCAAACAACTGCGCGGCGGTTTTACCTTCGCGCTCAAGAATGCTTGAGAACAGCGGGACGAACCCGGCGTTGAACGCCCCTTCCGCAAACAGGCGGCGGAAGAAGTTGGGCAGCTTGAACGCGACAAAGAAAGCGTCGGCGATCGGGCCGGTGCCCAGGATTGCCGCAACAAGGATATCGCGCGCGAAGCCCAAGACACGACTGATGAGGGTGTAGCCGCCGATCGTTGCGACAGCGCGCGCTAGAGTCATCGACGAGCGACCCGGGGAAACCGGCAGATTATGGACATTTGGCGTTCTAGAGCTTCCTGGTATCGTGCGGACATCCAATTGACCACATCGGCTTCCCCCATTGAATAGAAAAGACCCTGGTGGCATCTCGCTGCTCCTGATCTTGGCCGCTTTGTCAGCCTCCGCGCCGATGTCGGTAGACATGTACCTGCCTGCGTTCCCCGCGCTCGCGCAGGATCTGCTCACTAACTCGGGCCGTGTCCAACAAACGCTCAGTGCCTTTCTATTGGGCTTTTCCGTGGCGCCCCTAGTGTGGGGGCCCTTGTCCGATCGATACGGACGCAAGCCTATCTTGTATGCCGGGTTAGCCATTTTTGTGGCGGCCAGCATTGGCGGCGCTCTGAGCGGATCGATTGACGTTTTGATCGGATTCCGATTCCTCCAGGCATTGGGCGGTTCGGCAGCAGCATCCCTAGCCCGTGCAATCGTCCGCGACCGCTATGATCGCGAGGAAGCAGCGCGTACGTTGTCATTGTTGTTCGTCGTGATGGCTATCGCACCAATGGTAGCGCCCATCATTGGTGGCCAAGTCTTGGTATTATTCGGTTGGCGCGCGATTTTCTGGGCGCTGGCCGGTTATGGCGTGATCTGCCTTTTGATCACCGTGTATCCGCTCCGCGAAACCCTCCCCATCGAACGACGCACGCACCACCATGCCGGCGAAATGGCCAAGTCGTATGGCACGTTGCTGCGCAATCGCCGTTACATAGGGTACGCGCTATGCCAGGGCCTGAGCTTTGCCGCGATGTTCGCCTATATCGCAGGGTCCCCGTTCGTCATCATTGAATTATTCGGCATCTCCCCGGAGTTGTACGGCTTTTTGTTTGCTGCCCATGTCATTGCCCTAATGGTTGGTAGCGCCACCAACAGCCGCCTTGTCAGCCGCGTTGGTGTAGACCGCATGTTGCTGGTCGGAGCGGTAGGACTTGCATTTGGCGGCGTCCTCGTCTTTTTCGCAGGCGCATTCGCTGTACCACTGGCGGCGCTCATCGGATCGGTCGTTGTGATGATGCTGTTCGTGACAATGATCGGCGCCAACGCAACAGCCGGCGCGTTGAGCGAGTTCCCCAACATGGCCGGCACAGCATCGGCGTTCCTTGGCATGATGCAGTTCTCCATCGGCGCCGCGGCCGGAGCGTTGGTCGGATTTTTTCACGATGGTACGGCGATGCCGCTTGTCATCGTCATGATGTCGAGTGGGCTTCTGGCTCTCGTCGTCAGGGTGGTGCTGTTGCGCCAGCCCGCAACCAAAACCGCCTAAAGGCTACTCCGCGGCGGCGAGCGCCGCCCGTTCGTCCCCCTCACGAAGCGCCGCGAGAATCTGGCCGCGAACCTTTTCCCGTTTACCGTCGTGCGTGATCTTCAAGCCAAAGACATCTTTGACGTAAAACACATCAACCGCGCGTTCGCCGTAGGTCGTGATCTGCGCAGTGGCGATCGACAGTCCGGCCTCCAATATCGCCTGCGTGACGTCATACAAAAGACCCGCTCGGTCGAGAGCATTGATCTCAATAACGGTATGCACGTTGGACGCGTTGTTATCAATCAACACGCGCGGTTGAACGGAAAAGACGTGCGCGCGTTGCGGCCACTGGCTCGGACGACGTGCGAGTGCATCGGCCAAGCGCAACCGACCGCCAAGTACGTTTTCGAGGTTTTTTCGGAGGCGCTCACGCTTGCCCTGACCGGCAAAGGGCCTGCGCTCTTGATCTTGTAGCCAGAATGTGTCGATCGCCATGCCATCAGAAGAGGTGTGGATTCGCGCGTCAACAATGCTGGCGCCCGTTAGCGCGATGGCGCCCGCCACCAGTGAAAAGACCCCGGGATGATCGGGTGTGTAGATCGACAGTTCTGTGACCGCGGCGAATTCGACGACATGACTGCCGATGGCTATACGTCGCTCTCCGGCTGCATCCGCATCGCGGATTAACGTCGCGTGCCGGGCTTGGGTTGGCGTATCGAGGCCGAGCCAATATGGGCGATAAAAGCGCTCGGCATGGGCATCAAATGTTGCCACCGGCCAATTCAGCTCTTGGCTTAGCGCGGCGACGGCGGCATCGCGACGGCCTGCACCGGTTTGTTCATCGAACGCACCAGCGAGTGCATCGCGTGTCGCGTTGTACAGATCGCGCAGGAGCTCACCCTTCCAGCCATTCCAACGGCCTGGCCCAACGGCGCGGATATCGGCGACCGTCAGGATGAGCAAGAGGCGTAAACGTTCGACGCTTTGCACTTGTACTTTGAAATCCAGCACCGTCTTGGGATCGTGGATGTCGCGCTTGAACGCGGTATGGCTCATCGAAAGGTGCCAGCGCACCAGCCACGCAGCCGTCTCGACCTCGTCGGGCTCAAGACCGAGACGCGGGCCAAGCTCATGCACCACTTGTTCGCCGATCACAGAATGATCGCCGCCGCGGCCCTTCGCGATATCGTGCAACAGCACCGCCAAGTAGAGCGCCCGGCGCGACAGCACATCTTTAATCAAAACGCTGGCCAGCGGGTGATCCGCTTTCAATGAACCTGCTTCGATCTCACTCAGAATGCCAATCGCACGGATCGTATGTTCGTCGACGGTGTAGACGTGATACATGTCGTGCTGCATCTGCGCGACGACGCGACCAAAATCGGGTACGAACCGCCCCAAGACCCCGGCTTCGTTCATCCGGCGCAATGCTTTTTCGGGTGACTTTCGGGCGGTCAGGATTTCCAAGAACAAGGCATTGGCATCTGCATTCTGGCGCACATCATCGTCGATGCGTTTGAGTGCCCGCGTGATGTACTTGATGGCATCCGGATGGATGTCGCGGTCGTGTTCTTGGGCAACCGCAAATAGACGGATCATCGCCGCGGGGTCGTTCTCGAACATTGCGGGGTCCGCCACGTTGAGACGGCCGCCTTCGTCAGCGAACCCATCCGTCTCGCGACGGAAAAGGCCAAGACGTGAAAGCGCGAGAATAGGCTTTCGACGCTGTTGATGCTCCAAGCTCGCGCAGAAGATGCGCGTTAGGTCGCCAACCTCCTTCGCCACGAGATAGTAGTGCTTCATGAAGCGTTCGACGCTTGAGGTGTGTCCTTTGTCTCGATACGCCAGCTGTCGACTAATTTCGGGTTGAACATCGAACGTCAGTCGTTCTCCGGCACGACCGGCGGTGTAGTGGAGCGTGCAGCGCACTGTCCACAAAAAGTTCTCGGCGCGACGAAAGCGTCGAAGCTCTACGGCAGTGAGTACGCCCAGGCCAACGAGCCCCTCAACGTCGCGAATGTCATGAACGTATTTGGCGATCCAAAACAACGTGTGGAGATCACGCAGCCCGCCTTTGCCGTCCTTCATGTTTGGTTCTACGAGATAGCGCGAATCGCCCAGACGTTTGTGACGTTGGTTTCGCTCGAGCAGCTTGGCTTCGACGAAGTCGTGCCCGGTGCCCTCGACGATCTCTTTGGAGAAACGCGTGTGTAACTCGTCGAAGAGGGCGCGATCGCCCCAGACATATCGCGCTTCAAGAACGGCCGTGCGAATCGTGACATCCCTTTTGGCAAGCCGGATGCACTCATCGACGGACCGCGTCGACTGACCAACAGTGAGCCCGAGGTCCCAAAGGAAATAGAGTAAGCACTCGACAACTTGCTCGCCCCAAGCCGTCAGTTTGTAGGGATAGAGGAACAAAAGGTCGACGTCGGAGTAGGGCGCCATTTCCGAGCGGCCATAGCCGCCAACGGCAACCATCGACAGACGTTCCTGCGCGGTTGGATTGGTCGCCCGGTAGACATGGCCCGACGCGTGATCATAAAGCGCCCGCACAATCTGATCGATTAAAAAGGCGTTGGCGCGGGCTGCGTCAAGGCCGCCGCGTCCGGTTTCAAATTGCGTCTGAATGGCTCGGCGCCCAAGGTCTAACGTCTCTGTGACCAGCGCCAATACCGCCGCACGAGTCTTCGTGCTGCGCGGCGGCTCCTGCGAGGCAAGGTCGTCGATCGCCGTCGCCAAGCGGCGGCGGTCGATGATGTCTCGTTGTGCGGGTATTGTGACCATAATCTGGTTAGCGACGCGCCTTGGCTACGTTGGCGCAAGATAGTCGCCCAGCCTGACTGCCGCACGCGAAAACAAGCCTCAACCGCTTTGCTGCGTGGCCAAGCGGGCTATAGGCTGACCCGCCACCGGGAAAAGGGGGAAATCACCGTATGAATACCACCAGCGCACCCACGCGTTCACTTGCCTTTCCGCTCGTGTTGCTTGTCGGCGGCGGCATCATTTATGCGACTTTTTTCTCGGCCAACCGCATTGCCGTCGATGGCGGCGTGCCGTCGATGGCGCTCGCATTTTGGCAATCGTTTTTCGGAGCCGCGGCTCTTTTGGTGGTCTCGGTCATTGCGCGAGATTTGCCGCGACTAAGCGGCGCGCACCTGCGCCAGTATGGCTTCACTGCAATTTTTAGCTTTTCCATACCGCTGGTCGCCCTGACCTTTGCGGCGCCCCAGCTACCTGCAGGCTTGTTGACCTTGGTCCTCACGCTGACACCCGCGTTAACCTACATATTCGCGTTCATCGCCCGTCTGGAGCGCTTCAACCTGTGGAGCACCGGCGGCCTCGTTGTCGGCCTGGCTGGTGTTGTGCTGATCGTGCGGCCGTGGACATGGGGTGGCCTCGGCGGGGACGTTTCGGGGATGTGGTTTCTTGTCGCCTTGATCGCGCCACTCGGTTACGCCGTCAATAATGTGGTAGTTGCCCTCATCCGCCCCGCTGAAACGACCACATTGCAACTCTCGACCGGCGTGATGGTCTTCGCGACAGTGGTGATGTTTCCCTTTATGTGGGCGATCGACGGCTTCTATCTGTTCGAAGGCGCGACCGCCGGCGGGATCGGCGGAACCGTTTGGGCGGGCTTTACCGATATCGTGATCTTCCTGGTTCTGTTCGAGGTGATTCACCGCGCTGGGCCGGTCTTTTTCTCACAGTTTAACTACATCGTTCCCGCTGCTGGGATTATTTGGGCGTTCATCCTCTTTCAAGACAGCTTTCCACCCATTGTTTGGGTAGCCATCGCTTTCATGGCCGTGGGACTGTTCCTTGCCAATCGTGGTACCAATCAATCAATTCGAGAACGCGAAGCTGAGCAGGCTGCGAAGGGATAAAAATTGAATGATCCAAACACGACGCCCGGCGTGGCGCGTGCTGTCTCGCCACGCGAGGTGCCGTCTCTCGTTGTTCCGTGGCTTTTGTTGATCGGTGGCGCCTCGATCTACGGCAGTTTTTTCAGCGCGAGCAAGTTTGCCTCCGACGGAGGCGTTCCGTTTATTGCGTTCACGTTTTGGCAATCAGCCATCGGCGCCGCGATCCTTTTGGTCATTGCCGCTGCGACCGGAAACCTGCCGCGCATGCGGCGCGACCATATTGCGTCATATCTGGTCACGTCGGTGCTGGGAGTCGTTCTTTCGGTGATTGTGCTGGCGTTCGTCGCTAGCAAACTCCAGGCTGGTGTGATCACGCTTGCGATCACGTTGACTCCAGGAATTACGTATCTGTTTGCCGTCCTCGCGCGAGTAGATCGGTGGCGGATGCTGAGCCTGTTGGGTTTGGCGTTGGGCCTCGCGGGGATCGGCATTCTGGTGGTGCCTGAAGGCGGGTTGCCGACCGGTGATTCGGCGCTTTGGGTGATCCTCTTGATGGTCGTGCCGGTGTGTTTTGCCGCTAATAATGTCTTTGTGGCTGTCGTGCAGCCGCCTGAGGCAACGTCGATCATGCGCGCAACTGGTCTCGTTGTCGCCGCGGCGATTATATCGTTCGTCCTGATGATGGCGACCGACGGGTTCTTCAAATTCTGGGAAGTCCCGGGGATGGGGTTTTGGGGTGTGGTGTGGGCCGGTACTATCAACACCATCACGTTCTTCTGCATGTTCGAGATCATTCGACGCGCAGGGCCTGTGTTCTTTGCGCAGTATAATTATGTCATCGTTATCGCCGGCTTGGTCTGGTCCCAACTAATCTTCGACGAAGCATTGGGGACATGGTTTTGGCTCGCATTAGCCACGATGCTGGCCGGGCTCTACTTCGCAAACCTCGGCGCGAAGCGAGGCATGAAAGAGGCGGCGGCCGGTTAACACGTGACGTCACGACCGATCCCGCCAGGCCTGTTGCTGCCAACCCTATTATTGCTCGTGGCGGGCGCAGCCTACGGCAGCATACTGGCGGCCAACAGGATTGTTGGCGAAGCTGGTTTTTCCGTTATTCCCTACATGTTTTGGCAGGCCGCATTGGGCGGCGTTCTCGTCACGGCGATCAACTTGGTACGTGGCGCCAGAGCAAGTTTGCGTCCTAAACATGCCGGGCATTATTTCGTCTCGGCGGCGTTCGGCATGTTGTTGCCGTTCGGCGCGTTGAGTGTGGTGGCAACGAAACTACCCACCGGCGTGCAGACTCTTGTTGTTACCTTGGTGCCGGCAATCACCTATGGCCTTGCCTTCGCCTTAAGGATCGAGCCTTTCCGTGCCATGAGCGTCGCAGCACTCGGTCTGGGTTTTGTCGGCGTGCTCATGATTGTGCTGCCAGGGGGCAGCTTGCCGGACCCCAAGGCTGTAATTTGGATATTGCCCGCACTGATAGCGCCCTTGGCGGCCTCAACCAACAACGTGCTGGTCGCCACCTTGCGCCCCCCGGATAGCGATTCTCTAACCCTCGTAGGGGCCGTCATGATGGCCGCCACGATCGTAATGCTGCCGGTGGCATTGCTGACCAGTGGCCTGCAACCCTTCTGGACATCGGGTGTGATCGCGGGCGGCGTGATCTGGGCAGCGGCCGTGCAGGTCGTCGGAT
>Ga0302122_10002574_pt1 | contig 11287 bp, 8 predicted proteins | sample CB21_SCM_MG_FD_203115 | JGI IMG/M metagenome (GOLD analysis project Ga0302122, IMG submission 203115) | Marine microbial communities from Western Arctic Ocean, Canada - CB21_SCM | ecosystem: Environmental > Aquatic > Marine > Oceanic | place: Canada: Western Arctic Ocean | collected 2017-09-28
AGTAAACGTTCTAGCGCGGGCCGGGCCTCGTGGAGTTGGCGCCGCGCCGCCGCGCCGCACGCCGCGGCCGACACGTGGGCGTCGTCGGGCGTCTCCGCCAAAGGGTCCCCCTGCTCCAGCTCCCGCAGCACCAAAGCGTCGGCCCAATTGAGTACAGGTGCTTCCACGTCCTCATCTCGATCCTCCTCCTCCTTGTCCAGCGACGCTATGACGTCCCTCAAGGCCGCGACGCGGACAGACGGCTCCCACGCGTCGAACGCCAGGAAAAGCTCGCGCACCTCCCTGGGCCGCAGCACGCCGGCGCCGATCTCCCTCAGCAGAAATAGTTTCGCCCCAACGCCGCCCCGCCGGAACCGCTCGAACACGAGCTCCGCTAAAGCATCGCGGCCATCGCCCGCGGACGTCGCGTCGCGCACGTCCGCCTCGACCGCGACCAGGTGGCCCTCCTCGTCGACGTCGCCCCACGCCTGATCGCCCGGCAGGGGCGCCTTGCCCACGAACGACGCCGACGTCCGCAGCACGGACCGGCGCGCGACCCGCCGCCGCATCGCCGCCAGATATCTGAGCCGGAGCTGGAAGCCCACCATCGTGAGCAGCGCGCACGAAATTAGAGCTAAAGCGCACAGCTGGGCGATGTTGAAGCCGCGCGTTGTAAGATAGCCCAGCACTAGCGCAACAACCGCCGCCGTGGCCTTCTTTGCGAGCGACTCGACGTAGGGCCGCGCCGCTCGAGCGACCGGAAGGTCCACGGCGATCCAGAGGACCGATTTAAAGGTGTTCGAGACGGACCAGCGCGCCGCCAGGTCGAAGGCCCGCGCGGCCGCCAGTGATTCGACCGACGCCCCCTGGATGCAGATCACACCGAGCAACAAAGCCACGCCCAGCGGGTAAGCTGCTGATACGGCTAAACCGAACCTTCTGAGTAGTCTCCGCGTGCCGCCGGCGTTGAGCACGGAGGCGGCGACGCCGGCTGCGGCGTACAGGTAGCCCGTAACCGTGACCATGGCCTCCGGGCTGCGCGTGTCTTTTGCGATGACGCACGTGTAGCAGTACTCTAAAGTGGTTTTGACCGCAATGACTAAGACAGTGTAGACGCCTAAACCCAGGACCAGGTCGTCGGTCCACCACTTCGTCGTAGAGGGTCCCGGTCTCAGTGTACTTTTTTCGACATGCACGTTCGCGACGTAGCCCGTGGCCGGCAGGCCTAGGAGTAACGCGACGACTTGGGCGAGCACCAGCGAGTTCGCGCCCAAATAACTCGAAAGCCCGCCGCAGGTCAGCCCGGCGAAGACCGCCCCGAGACTAGAGCCGAGCTGCACGAGGCCCACTACTCTTCGAGCGGCCGTTGCGGTGAACAGCTCCTGAACGACCGCGCCGTTCTGCATCATCACGAGCAGCGTCGTGAGGTCCTCGCACACGAAAAAGAGCGTGTAGAGGCCCTGCGTCGCCAAGGATGGCGGGCCCGGGTGTTGGTGGAGGTTCAACAACATGACCCATAGCGACAGGAGGAGCGCGGCGCCCGCCAGCTGCACGGAGGCGTATATTCTAACTGCCCGGCGCGGCCGGGCGTAGGTCGAGAAGCGCGGCGTCACGGCGCAGATGGTGAGGGCGGACAGAAACATCGCCCGGGCGAGGCGCCGGCTCCCTAAAACGTGGACGTACAAGGCGGGCCCGGCGTTGCGCCCGTACACAAAGGCAATATTGGCCAAAGCGCCCATCAGGATGAGGCGCGACACGATGCGCGCCTCGGCGGCGTCCTTCAGGCCTAGTGCATCTGCGAGTCGTGCCGGCCACCGGCTCTTCGCCCGCTCCGACCAGATGGCGCCGCCTTCTCGAGGCGACTGCGCCGGGCTCGCGAGGAGAGAGGTCGTCTCCCTAGGTCTGAATTGCGCCGCTGGCGGCGCGTTGCGGCGCATGGCTGCAGCAGTGATATGTCAATGCGCGAGCTGTCTTTTGCACAGTTTGCAGTCCCAGCCAAGAGCTTTGCACTACCCGAGAAGAACGCACTGGGCCACTGCAGCGAAACCCGTGCAATAGCGCCGCGGGTTTTGCCAGCGCGCCTCGTCCGGCCGCTGCGGTACCTGGCGGCAGTTCTGTCACGTCGCGCGTTCTTTTGAAACGCTGCAGAGACATTCGTCTCGCCCCTCATCTGTTAGCGCGCGCCTCTACCTACAGAGCCGCCTGAGCTATCTGTAGCGCGGGAGCCGGAGCATCGCGCGATACGCTAGCGCGTACGCCGGCGGCCGCGCATACGCTACCATGCCCCGCGCGCGACGGCGAGCCGTCTTCTTACTGGTAGCCGCCGCCGACGCCCTCGTCATAAGACTGGAGGCAGGGGCGCGAGAATGTTTCTTACTAGACGTGAGCAAGGAGGCCGCCGTGAGCGGCAACTTCGAACTCATCTCCGAAGGCTTGTCACCGCAACCATTGGGAGTGGTCGTGAGCGGCGCGGCCGGCGCCGATCCTCTGTATGAGACGCACGGGCAGCCGGATGGCACCTTCGCTTTTGATGTTGCTGATGATGGTGTCGTGGACCTCTGTCTCAGTAACGGGGACACGTCCACCCACGACGGCAAGGCCCGGACGGTGGGCTTCGCCATTCGCTCTACAGTGCACCATCCGGATCATGATGGCGAAGGCTCGATGGACGCCCTGCTGGACGTCTCCGAGGAGCTCAACGAAGGGTTGCTCACGTTGACGGACCACCAGGCGTACATGCGGCGGCGGGAGGAGCACCACGCGGCCGTGCTGGAGTCTACTAGGGCTCGGGTCCTCTGGTGGACCGCCGCGGAGACGGCCGTGCTGGTCGGGCTGTCGCTGTGGCAGATCCTGACCGTGAGAGCGTTTTTCGAGACCAAGAGGAGGCTCTAGGGGGCGCGGGTAAAGGTGTGCACATAACTTGCGAGCGCGTCAGTTTGGTGTCCGTGTGATAGGCGCGTGAATAACCAAAATGACCCCCCGACAGGTCTGCAGGGCGGCGTTTTTGTTACGGTGCTAGGACGCCCGGAAAAAACCGGGGGGGATACACCTCGCTTCGCCGATTCATCAGAGGTTTCGTGGGCCCGCGGAGGGAAACCCGTTTGAGTTCAAGAACCCGCACGAAAGCAAGCATGCGCGCCACCGCCACAGAGACGAGGTGCTCAGCCGTCGGACCCTTCTGGCGTGATAGCAGAGCCTTCAGCACCACCGCTCCACCAGGTTTGGGCAACCGGTGCGACGCCGTCGCGGTAGCAAGCCGAAAGCACAGGCCCCAAACCTCCAGAGCCGCGGGCGCAGCAGACGGGCCTCGAGGGCCGCGCAGAGCCGACGGAACCGGCCGCAGCAATGCGGCGCGCCTCAGCACCCGCCACGCTCGCGGGGGCCCGGCCGCAAGTGCCCCGGCAGCACCCAGAGGCCTGGGCGCTACGGAAGGCGGCGGCCGCGGCCGGCCGGCAGACCTCCGAAATTGCTCAGGCCCTGGTCGTGCGCGAGGTGCTCGCGGAGTGCGTGGAGGACGTGGCGGAGGCGGCGCACCAGAACGCGGTGGCCGAGCTGCAGGACTTGGTCGAGGACCAGACGTTGCGCCTGGAAGTCGCCGCGGGCGACCGCGACGCCGTGGTGCAGCGTATTAAAACGCTCGAAGCCGAGCGCGCCGCGGTCGCGCGGGAGTGCGTGCAGGCCCGGGACGCCTTCTGCGCGGACATCGTGCACTGGAAGCGCCAGCAGCTGAAAAACGAGGAGGACCGGGCGCGGCACGAGCGGGACGCCAATGACGCGCGGCGCGTGCCGGCGCTGGAACGGCGCGTCGGCGGGCTCGAGCGGGACCTCCAGCGGGCCCAACGGCACCTGGACTTGTTTTCGTCGGCCTCGCAGAGCGCACCCGAGGCGCGGCTGGCTCTATGTGCGTTAGAAGACCGCGTCGTCTTGCGCGTGTTTTCGTTTTTGGTGGCGCCGGAGGTCCTGGCGGCGGCGCAGGCGGACCGGCGCTTTTTCGGAAGGGTGGACCGGTTGTTTTCCCTCAACTCGAACATGGGGCGGCGTTTAAGAACCACGACGCCGCAGAAGAGCGTGGGCTTATCCTCCGCGATCGCGTCCGCGATCGCGTCCAAGCTCTCACCAAGTGAAATCAAGGGCATCATCGCACTAGATCGGCGGTGCAAAGCTTTAGATGGAGAAGCGCGCGTTTTAAGGGCCGAGGCCGACGATAATAGAGCGGCGTTGGAAGGAGCGGAGCGCGTCAAAGAGTTTCTTCATTCGAAAGTTCGGGACGCGGAGGAGGCTTTAGCGGAGGCTTTGGGGAGCACGGCGGGCATTCGTGCCCAAGCTTCGGCGGACCAGGAGGTCATCGCCTTCCTGGATCAGCGCGTGCGGGAACTCGAGTTGGAGGTGGGCGAGGCGACAGCTTCTCGTAAAGCCCTGGAGCTTGGGCTGGGGCGCGACCGCGACGCGGCCGTGGACCAGCTCGCCGCGGCGCAGGACGCGGCGCGACAGGACGCCGAGCGGCGCGACCGGCAGCAGGCGGCGCAGCAGAAGGCGCGAAAACTCCTCGTGAAGGAGGTCCGGCAGCTCCGGGGCCAGCTGGACGTGATCCGGCGGGCGGCGGCGTCGCGTGTATAATTTGGAATGTGTTTTTTATTATCAGGTGGGAAAGGTCCTGCGCGATGGAGGAAATATGTGGTGTGTGTGACTACTTTTCGTGACTAGCCCCACTAGTACGGACCCCGAGCGCACTCCGTGTGCAACAAAACCCGTTTCATTATTGAGAACGACCGGAATCCCGTTCGATCTTCCTTGGAGTCTTCCGGTGCAGCTGCGGCTGCGAGACATAGGTTACTCGAGCGTCGCGAACACCTCGAAGGCGCCCATGCCCCCCGCCCGCGCGTGCGCCGCGAGGTCCCCGAAGAAGTCGCGCAGCTCCCCGCAGGCCAACAGCATCTGCTCCAGGTCGTTGTCGTCCGCCACTTTGACGCGGACGAGGGACCGGGCCGCCAGCGCCTTCTGAACGAGCTCCCGCGCGTCCTGTTCCGGCAGGCCCAGCTCCTCGAGCTGCTCGTACTCAGCTCTATTGGAAGTGTGCGCCTGTTCCAAGGTGGACGTCTCCTCGCCATATGGTAGGAGCATTTTTGATAAGGCGCCGCCGCGGATATCCAATGAAAGGGCTACGCGCTTGACCTCCTCCACGTACGCGACGCCGTCCTCGGCCGCGCGGCGCGTCGTCTCCATGGCTTCGCTGTCCCGTATCTCCGGCGACCGCAGTAGATACACACAGGTCCCCCACCGGTCGCGCAGCTCGTCGATTGACACCGGCGGCCGCTCTACCACGGGCGTCGCGGGCGTCGGCGGCGCGGGCGTCGCGGGCGACGCAATACCTACGGGCGTCGCGTCGTAGGCCCTTATTGATGCATCGCGCCGGCCGCTCGTTGGTGCGGCGTCCCGGGGCGTCCCCTCGTCGCTCGGAGGCGCGCCCTCGCCGGCGGGGTACTCGTCCCACTCCTGACCGCCGCCGCCCACGGGCATCTCGTCCCACTCGCGCTGGGAAGCCACGACCACGCTGCTCACTTGTTTAACCTCCGGCGGCGCTCGTCGCGCCCCGCCGCCGCCCACGGGCTGCTCGTCCCACTCCCTTGCGGAAGGCGCCCCACGAATATGCTGCGCCTGCCAGTCCGCCGGGGGCGTGCGCGGCCGGGCGGGCGCGTCGTCGTGCGCGGCCCGCCCTCCACCTACGGGTATGTCGTCCCAGTCCCCGTCGTCGGTCCGTGTTGGACCCACGTTCACGTCGTCCCAGTGCGCCGGCGGCGCCTCCGTGGGCGGCGGCGGCGTACGCTTACTCGGCGGCGGGGAGCGCGGCGGCGGCGGGGACCGCAGTTGTGGGGGGGGCTGCCGGCGCCGGCCCGTGCCCCGCAGGCGCGCCAGCTTCTCGCGCCGGCGGTCCTCGTCGTAGGTGGCCGCGGCGGTGGCGGACATCGCGTTCGTGCGAGTGGCGCCCGCTCGGATCGACCGGTTGTTGGGTTCCGGTTGTTGGCTGCGCCCAAAATCGAGGCGCCCGCAAAACTTGGAATCCTCTGGGAGTACGTTCGAGAGATCTGCTCTTACTTGAAGGTGCGTCCATACGGGTTGGGGATGGCGGAATTCCTAAAATATTCGGGTTTTGGCTCTGCCAGCGCATCGATCGATCAAGCTTTGCTGGGACATAACCGACAGCGCAGCACGAGTCGCACGACTGGAAAGAATGGTCCGCAGCGTTCCCTTACTCATGCTCGCCTCCTCCACGAAGGCGCTCACGCGCGGGGCCTTCACACGGCTGACACCTACCGCGTTGCTGGGCTCTTTACTGGGCGCCAACGGGGACAAGTACGCTGGTGCGGTCATGGGCGGTGAAGAGCTGATGAAGCCCAAGGCGCACGGTGCGACGACAGCGTCTTTCAATCGTAAAGGCGGGGGCGCGGCGGCGACGGGTCCCTCGGGTCCCTGGACGCCGTCGATGCGTCGATAGCGGCCGAGGGGGCGCCCCCTCGACGCCGTCGACGTGACCCCGCGCATTGCTCGGGTGGTCCTCCCGACGCCCCGCGACCCCGGCGCATCGCTCGCGCGGTCCTCGACTGCGGCTGATACCAGAGGCGCTCTCGACCGCAGCGTCACCCGCGCCCCCCGCAGGCACGTCCGCCGTCCCCGTCCAGAAGGACCTGCGCTGGAACTGCGACGCGGCCACCGCGGACCGCATCTGCAACTTCAACCGGCACTACGCGGAGCACGCCGGCTACTGGGAGCAGGAGACGAGCTTCCTGACGGACGAGAGCGAGAAGAGCGGCGAGATCGCCTTCTACGACTCGAACACGGGCAACGAGTTGTTTACAGCGCCCAAGGGCCGGCCGTTCGAGCAGTTCGTGGCGGAGTCCAAGGTCCACGGCTGGCCGTCCTTCCGCGACAGCGAAGTCAACTGGGATTATGTCCGCGTCCTGCCGGACGGCGAGACCGTGTCCGTTGACGGGACCCATTTAGGCCACAACCTTCCGGACAAGAACGGGAACCGCTACTGCATCAACCTCGTGAGCGTCGCGGGCCGGCCGGCCAAGGCCTAGGCGTCCCATTGTGTGTGGTCCCCGGGTAAGTCGGCCTCCGAGGTAGCCTGGCTGTTTTGGGCGGGGTACTCCACCTAGTTGCTGTTTGAGGCGGTCGACATGGACGGGGTACTCCTCCTAATCGCGCGCGGGCCGCGGGCGGCGACTGACGAGAAGATCCCCCGAGCTGCGCCCTACGTCTCCAGATGGAGCGCCACCGGTGGCATCACGAGTCCGTGGCGTGCCGAGAGATGAGATACATTTATCGCTCGGTAACTTTTCTCCTCATCCAAACTCAGATTGCAGCGCGGTGGGACACTCGTCGTACAACTGCACAACTGTGGCCACCGCACCACACGCATTAACTCTCACGCCCGACGCGACAGAAAGTCACGCCGGCGTAACTCTCAGCGAGTAATCCAAACAGAGCACTGAAGTTCAAAGATGAGTGCAGCCTGCCGCATCATCAGGGCGCTCGCCCTCGTTGCGACGGCCTCGACAGCCATGGCGCAGACTTGGCAAACGGCGGCCAAGCTCTCGAAGACTGGGCAAACGACGGCCAAGATCACCAAGTCCGCCGACGTCGCGACCGGCGCGCGCGCCCTGCAGTTGCTCACGGACGACCTGGCCACGGAAGCGTGGCTGTGGGACGACGCTGTCGAGGCGGACCCGGCGCGGTCCGCGTGCGCGGAGGAGTGGGTCGACAAAACGTCCTGGTCCTGGGTCTGCCGCTTACGGGAGGGCCCGCGCTTTGAGTCGAGACGCGTCGGCGCTTTGCTCCGAGGCGTCCGCGTGGTCCTCGCGCCGGAGCGGCGCGTCGCTATAAAACACGACACGGGCGAGCGCGTGACGCGGCGGCGCGTCCTCAAGCCCATCGCGGGCTGGATCTCGCAGAAATGTATAGGGTCTCTCCGCTTCGCTTCGCCAATCGCGACGACGGCCCAGCTGCGCGCCACGGAGGCGCGGGGCCGCGCACGGGCGACGAACGACGACGAGTACGATCCACGCGGCCGACCCATAGTGTATGGAGGCGCGTTGAAGCTGGATCTCGTCCCCGAGGCCGACCTCGACGCGACGGCCGGCGTGCCGCTGGACGCGCTCGAGGGCGTCCCCGACGACGCGTCGAGTACGTCCCACGAGTACGACGCGACGTCGGCAGACGCGACACCGATCACGGACCGCTACGACGCGGCGACGCCCGTGACGGACCGCTGCATCCTGGGCGCCTTCCTCAACGAGACCCCGGCGACGCCGACGACAGGCTACCGGTCGCACCGGGCGGAAAAAGATGGAGTGGTCGTCACGTACCGTGTGCCCCCGCTCGACGCGCGGCAGGCATCCGCCACGAAGCTCGACAAATTGTGCCGCAAGGCGCGCATCCTGCGCCAGGCCACGGTCGGCGAGTACGGCGACGCGCTGGCGGCGCGCCTCGCGGCGGCGGGCGCGCGCGCGGCCGAGGCTCGCCGCGCCGGGCGCCCCGTGGTCACGCCCGAGCGGCTGAGGGAGATGATGCGAATTGTGAATGCGCAGCGCTCGGCCGCGGCATTACAGCGGTCGCCGCGCAAGTCGCCGCGCAAGTCACCGCACAAATTCCGTGGGGCGACGATCTACCTGCCACCGAAGATGCGCGTGGTCGTCCCCGTGCCCACGTTGCCGGGGTTTTAGAGGACGAGGAGTAATCCGCGGGGAATTGCCTGTGCTTGCCTCCCAGATGTCGCACCGGCGGCGGTAACCTACTCGTGGGCGCCTTTTAAATAACTTACTCGCAGACGCCCGCCAAGTCCAAATCCGCCAGCACCTTTTCGCGCTCCTCCGCGGACCGCGCCCAGGCCCGCGGCGGCGACATGTCCCCGAGTTCGTCCATGGCCTCCACGGCCGTCAGCTCGCGCGCCGCGGGCGCGACCTCGCGCAATAACGGCGCCACGGTCCGCCGGTGCATCGTGCGCAGCGCGGCGGCCTTGGAGGGCCGCCGCGGCTTCTCCCCGTACAAAATGACGTTCGGGAAGAGCGAGAGGTGGCGCCCCTCCTTGCGCGAGCGCGGCAAAGACTGCGCAGAGCGGCGCTCCTGCTTGTTATAGAGGGCCTCCCGCGGCGTCACGACCCGCGGCGGCTCCAGGGCGCAATCTTCCCGGTCGAAGGGCAGCGTAAAATCCGGCTTCTTTGCCAAACGACCCGTCGCCTCCGCATAATGGACGGGGCCCGGCCGCGCCCAGTCCTTGTCCAACCCTAGGCGCAGCGCGACTTCGTCGTCGGCCTCTCGCAAGACGTCGTCCTCGTAGGCGTTGCCTCGTTCCAGTAAAGCGTGGAGCTCGTCCATGTCGATGTCTCCCGAGCCGTCCTGGTCCACGGCGTCCGATAAAGCGTTTAAACCGTCATCATCCAGCGTGAAGCGGTCAATCCGTAATCGTCCCCGGATAATGTCCTTGAATTCCCCGCACTCCAAAGAGCCGTCGTTGTTCCTATCTAAGTGAGTATAAATGGCTTCCCGTAACGTTTGTTCGGGAAAGACGGGAACGACCATACCGGCGTCGTGCATGTGCTCGAAGATGTACTCCTGGACACTTAAATCTTTCAAGCGCCTGACCACGAGCTTCAGCGTCTTGAGCGGGATGCACTCAGCGTCGAAGCCGTCCACGGCGGCCTGGCGTCGCGCATCGGCTGCCGCTAATTCAGCCAGGCGGATGCGCTCGAGCTCCTCTAACCGTTCGCGCTCGGCGCGGGCCACGCGTTCGGCGCGCGTCTCGAAGCCCGCGCACGAAAGGAGATTGTCCACGCAGGACTCGCCGTCCTCCGATATCGAGTCCCAGATCGCAGCCACACTGTCGTCGCTCAGCTCGTCCTGCGTAATGCGCAGCTGGAGGCGCACGCCCCGGATCAAATCCCGCCACGTGATGACTTCGTCGCGGCTTGCGAGTCTCGCGAAGAGGTCCTCGGGTTTTGTCGCGCCCTTTATACTCCCGCGGAGCGCCCGCCGTTGGGCGCGGCGCTCCTGCTGGGAGGCGGTCGTCGCGTCGGTCGCCGTCGAGGTGGTGCGGAGGAGGCGTGGCATCGCGGTCCACTGCTTGGAGCGCTGCTGGTTGGCGCTCCGCCTGGTAGAGGCAGCCCGCGACCTGCCGCGGTGCGGGTGCTGGCGAGCGCTGGTGTCGTTGGGGAGCAGTTGCGTCACGCGCTCTGCTAGGTGCAAGCACGACTTGGGAGAGCACGGCGGCCGCGTTATCGTCTCGCGTTAGCCCCGCGACCGTCCGGAGCTGATGCGCCGCGCGCCGCGTTGCCCCGCGTACACGTGTCGCCGCAAGTCTGGCGCCGCGAAGGACCTGCACGCAGCGTTCCGCGTGCGGTGCCGGGTTTTGCTCCAAGTCGCAACCAAGCAAACCAAAAGCCATCGACTGCGTCGTAGGCCGCAGCCGTGCTTTAGCAAAGTTGCCGCAGCGTGAATAGTTGCCGCAGCGTCCATCGCCGCCGAGACGCCAACGCCTCGCCGGGTGCCGGGAACGCTAGGAAGCTGCATAAAGCATCTGCCGCACCGTGACTAGCTGCCGCAGCGTGCATCGCCAGCGCCGGCAGGAACGCCAGGAACCATGGCGGACGCGGGTGACGGCTCGTTACTGGCGCCGACGCCCTTGAAGCGGCGACCCTCGCTCGGCGGCGGCGTGAGCCCGCTCAACTGGTTACGGAGCCCGAGCCCGATACCGAGCGACGAGCCGCTCTCCGCGCGCTCGATGGAGGAGGTGCGGTGCACGACGCCGACGGGACCTAAATTAAGACACCTCCCCACGAGCGAGGGACCGGACGTCTTGTGCTTCGGGGACGAACTACGATTGTGGGCCGTTTCTGAATACGCCGTCCAGAAGCAGAGCGACCGGCCGCCGAAGCCGCAGCGTACGCGCTCCGCGTCGGACGCCTCGCATGCCATGACGTCGGCGGACGTCGGCGGTTACGTGGGCACGTTCTTCAAGGACCGGAAGCGGCGCGCGCGCACGGGCCGGCAGCCCCTGGCGTGCGTGCCGCCCGTCGGGAACGACGCGGGCGGCGGGTTTGTCGAGACGGCGTTCACGTGCGTGGACCCTAGAGGCTTGAAGCGGGAGGGCCAGCCCGTTAGGATCGGGGACGTGTTAATATTGCAGAGCGCGGACGGCCACGTCTGGAACTCGATGGTGTCTGGTGTTGTCGGTTACTTGGCGCCGCGACTACGAGGAGAACGGGGCGAGACGAGAGTGAGATTCGCGGACGACGTCAAGTCCACGCGGAGC
>Ga0302122_10002575_pt1 | contig 11286 bp, 12 predicted proteins | sample CB21_SCM_MG_FD_203115 | JGI IMG/M metagenome (GOLD analysis project Ga0302122, IMG submission 203115) | Marine microbial communities from Western Arctic Ocean, Canada - CB21_SCM | ecosystem: Environmental > Aquatic > Marine > Oceanic | place: Canada: Western Arctic Ocean | collected 2017-09-28
TTACGTTTTAGAGTTCGTAGGTTGTTGCTACAATATTTCGCATGTCTACAAGTGAGTGGGAATGAAGGGGTATAAGGGTACTAGCTTAGTTGGTAATTTTACCAGTAGATATGACACACTCGGGTCATAATTACAGGAGTCCATATCCATTGCGCCACATTAAATCAATAATTCATCAATCTCAGGAAGCTTTGAAAATTAATAAGTTATCCGAATCTGAGAAACGCGGTACATTTCAAAACACTTCCTTTGTAAAATTTTTTAGAGGCTCTGTCATTGAAGTTCCGTTTTCACTAGGAAGGACAATCAGAGGCTCATCATTTAATTCCATTGATTTAGACCCATTTAGTAAATGCTTATTTAATCAGGATTTTTTGAATTTTGATGAAAATAGGTTTTCAAATGAGTTATTTGATTATTATTTGATTGAAAAGTCGAAAAAAGTAGGTGACTTCATAGATATTGCTAATAGCGAAATACAAAAATTACCAAGCTGGGCAATAGCTTATCCGTGGGAAGGATTGGGTTTCTATGATCTACAAAATTATTATTTAAATCTTTTGGCAGGGAATAGACATGATCATCTTGAAAGCACTAAATCTTTAGTACTAGATAATGATGCATATTCCTTAGATTACGCAAAAAGTCATGGAAAACAATTTAAAAAATTAGCTATAGAAATTACTAAAGAGGGTTTTAACAAATCATTTTTAAGACCTAAAATTTATATTCTTAAAAATACAAATAACTGGAGATGGTTAATGGCCGGAGATGGGAATCATAGAGCATACATAATGGCGGCATTACAGCACAAGACTCTACCAGTTCAGGTATCCAAGGTTCTAGATAGGTCAAAAGCATATAATTGGCCAAACGTTAAAAATAATGAATACTCAATAAATGAAGCACAAGAAATTTTTGATATAGTGTTCGACGGAAATTCCTGCATCAGAGGATGCTATTAATTGTAAGTCTGGACAAAAAAAAGATGAATACTGTGCAGGCGTTTTTTTTGCCCTCTGATTTTCTGAGATGAAGGTTCGAATATTTCTAGTCAACCAGTTTTGAAATCAGTGAATCGATTTGCACGCGCGCTCATGGTGCAAAGATTGATTTGATTGCAGGGGTATCCATCCATTATGACTTACTGCGTAAGCTAATGGATGTGAGTCGTATTGGTTCATTTGGTAGCCTTTATTCTATGGGGTAGCGGTTTGGGATGTTCACAAATGCTATTTGGGCAATGTGGATGCGCTTCGTAGTTGAGGTTTTTGAATTGCCGCGATTCCCTCGCAATTACGGATGTTGGGTATGATTATGGATAAGTGTTTTAACCCTGTGGTAATGGCGTGTGGTGTGGGAAATCGTTTGTGGCCTTTGTCTCGAGCTTCGTTTCCTAAGCATTATGATATACCAAACTGCAGCAAACGTTCTCTAGGTTGTCTAAAATAACCACTCTGTAGCAGTTTTTTAATAACTCAACCACGGTATGGCTGCCTATGTAGCAAGTGCCGCCCGTAACTAGGATAGTTTGCAGACAAAACTCCGTCGTATTATTTGTTTTATGTTGATGTTGATATTTTCCCGATTTTTTATGAAACAATTGTGATTAACATTTTACACTTTCAATAGGTTGGTAACACTTAATCTCTGTGAATTATGACCAAATAAAAAAGCAGTTTGTGTCCTTTATGTGCGTTTATCTTGGATGGTCAGTATTTCTGTTTCTGTTTTCATCACGGTGCTGTAGTATCTATCGCACCATTTTCCCACCTGGTTAATATCTTGGAAAACACCAGTAATGGGGGATTACAATATCATTTACCTTGTATGGGGTTTATTGCTAGAAAATTAATAGGATAAAAAAGTTATTTATAACCAATGAAAATTTTATATTTACATCAATACTTTAATACTCCAGAAATGTCTGGCGGAACTAGATCTTATGAGATGGCAAGGCGTTTAGTCGAAATGGGTCATGAGGTGCATATGATCACCTCTTGGCGGGGTGAGTCTGACAATAAAACATGGTATGAAACAGAGGTTGAAGGCATACATGTTCATTGGCTCCCTGTTACCTATTCTAACCGCATGACCTATAGTGAAAGAATTAAAGCTTTTTTTAAATTTGCTTTATTTTCAGCTATAAAAGCGACCTCATTAGAAGGAGATATTGTATTTGCGACAAGTACTCCTTTAACTATCGCTCTTCCAGCTGTTTACTCCTCCAAAAAACTAAAGATTCCCATGGTGTTTGAGGTGCGTGATTTGTGGCCGGAGTTGCCCATTGCTATGGGAGCTCTGAAAAACCCGGTAATGAAATTTTTTGCTCAAAAATTAGAAAACTTTGCCTATAAGAATTCATCATCAATAGTTGCTTTGTCCCCAGGTATGCGTGATGGAGTTATTGTCACAGGCTATCATAAGGAAAATGTTGCAGTAATTCCTAATAGCTCTGATGTTGAGTTGTTTGATGTCGATTCGAGCTTAGTAGAAGGTTTTAGAAATGAACGGGAATGGCTGATGGATAGGCCTTTATTAGTTTATGCAGGAACATTTGGATTGATTAATGGTGCTGGTTATATGGTTAATATAGCCAAATATTTATTACAAAATTCGTCAAATATTCGAATTTTACTAATTGGAGATGGATTTGAGTTTGAAAAGGTTCAATTGTCGGCCAAAGAAGCTGGTGTGTTAAATAAGAATTTATTTATTGAAAGGGAAATTCCAAAAAAAGATATTCCTATTGCGTTTAATGCGGCAACAGCCTCATTGAGTTTGTTTATAGATAAACCAGAGATGTGGGTAAATTCAGCAAATAAATTTTTTGATGGGCTCGCCGCAAAAAAACCAGTATTAATTAATTATGGTGGCTGGCAAAAAGAATTATTAGAAAAGCACAAGGCAGGAATTTCCATATGGGGGCTATCTGATAAAGATGCGGCGCAAAGAATTTCTGAAGTAATTCATAATAAGCAATGGCTAGAAGTGGCGGGTCAAGCGTCTTATAAAATGGCTGTAGAGTTGTTTAATCGAGATATTTTGGCTTTGCAACTTGAATCCATCCTTGCCAATGCGGTTAATGGTAATGCTGATAAAGCTTCCATAATTGCACCTGGCGAGTATTAATAATATATAGATCTACCTGTGAATAAATATATTCAATATTTAACAGTGTTCACGAGTAAAGTTTTGAAGTTCATCACTGGTAAGTTTGCAGTGCCTACTCAAGATCGAGAGAGGTTTGCTAATTTATGAAACGTATATTTAATATAGTTAACGCCTCCCTTGGACTACTACTCTTGTTGCCTGTAATAGCGTTAGCTACTTTGGTGGTAAGAAGTAAATCAGGATCTCCAATATTTTTCAATCAACCGCGTTCAGTGCTAAATGGTGATGTGATGATGACACGCAGTATGTTGCAATTACTGGTGCCTGAATATCAGCCGGATGAAAAAGTGGTTGATTGGGTGTATTGGGAGCAGATAGCTCAGTCTGGGGTTACCATTTAGAGCCAGATTAAATTATAATTATCGCCAAACAACTTTCAATTATGGATTAACATGAAAACTGCTCTTATTACCGGTGTTACAGGCCAAGATGGCTCCTATCTAGCTGAATTTCTATTAGAAAAGGGTTATGAGGTTCACGGCATTAAGCGCCGCTCCTCCTCCTTCAATACCGAACGTATTGACCATATTTATGAAGACTCTTCGATCCATAAAAATCGCTTTCATCTGCACTATGGTGACTTGACTGATTCATCAAACCTCACACGCCTGATTAAAGAGATTCAGCCGGATGAGATTTATAACTTAGCAGCTCAATCTCATGTCGCAGTCTCTTTTGACTTGCCAGAGTACACCGCAGATGTGGATGGTTTAGGTACGCTGCGTATCCTTGAGGCCATTCGGTTTTTGGGGCTGGAAAATAAAACTCGTTTTTATCAAGCGTCTACTTCTGAATTGTTTGGTTTGGCACAAGAAACACCTCAGCGTGAAACAACGCCTTTTTATCCTCGTTCTCCTTATGCTGTGGCCAAAATGTATGCCTACTGGATTACGGTAAACTACCGTGAATCTTATGGAATATATGCGTGTAATGGCATTTTGTTTAATCACGAGTCTATGCGTCGCGGTGAAACCTTTGTAACACGGAAGATTACTCGTGGGCTGGCTAATATTTCCCAGGGTTTAGATTCCTGTTTGTTCTTGGGGAATATGGATGCATTGCGTGATTGGGGACATGCTAAAGATTATGTACGTATGCAATGGATGATGTTACAGCAAGAGCAGCCAGATGATTTTGTAATTGCCACTGGCAAACAAATCTCTGTACGTGAGTTTGTGCATTTGTCCGCCAGTGAACTGGGTGTGGAGCTAGACTTCCAGGGTGCAGGGATAGGTGAGGTTGCAGTGGTGTCGGCTATTACGGGTGATTTGGCGCCGGCTCTTTCTGTAGGTGATGTGGTAATACGTGTGGACCCACGCCATTTCCGCCCAGCAGAGGTTGAGACCTTGTTAGGTGACCCGAGCAAGGCTAAAGAGCTGTTGGGGTGGGTGCCAGAAATTACAGTAGAAGAAATGTGCGCAGAAATGGTGGCTCATGATTTGGACCAAGCCAAGCAAAACTTTTTGCTTAAGTCTCATGGGTATCATGTGCCTGTGACTCAGGCAAACAAAACGTGACTAGACGTATTTTTGTAGCGGGACACAAGGGTATGGTGGGTTCTGCCATCGTGCGCCAGCTGTCTAAGCAGCTAGATGTAACGTTGTTGTTAGCTGCTAGGCCTAAACTAGATCTCACGGATGGTTCGGCTGTGCAAGCGTATATGCAACTGCATAAGCCAGATCAGGTGTATCTTGCAGCAGCCAAGGTTGGGGGCATCCATGCTAACAATACCTACCCAGCGGAATTTATTGCAGATAATTTGGCTATGCAATCTAATATTATTAAGGCGGCTTTTGGAGCGGGGGTCTGTAAATTACTATTTTTAGGGAGTTCTTGCATTTACCCTCAGCTTGCAAAACAACCTATGAGCGAAGATTGTTTGCTCACTGGCAAGCTTGAACCTACTAACGAGCCTTATGCCATTGCTAAAATCGCTGGCATTAAGATGTGCGAATCGTATAACCGGCAATATAGTGTGGATTACCGGTGTGTGATGCCGACTAACTTGTATGGTGAAAACGACAATTTTCATCCACAAAACTCTCATGTTATTCCCGCTATGATGCGACGCTTTCATGAGGCAAAGCTAGCTGCTCTAGAAAAGGTTGTAGTGTGGGGCACAGGTAAACCTATGCGGGAATTTTTGCATGTTGATGATATGGCTGCAGCCTGTGTTCATGTGATGAACTTGCCACATGATGAGTTTGTTGCTGCAGTGCCCAACCCAATGTGTTCGCATATTAACGTCGGCACAGGGGGTGATATAACAATTGCAGAATTGGCTACCATGATGGCTAAAGTGGTGGGCTTTGAGGGTGATATAGAATTTGATACATCCAAACCAGATGGTACGCCACGTAAGTTAATGGATGTGAGCCGTCTTGGCTCATTGGGCTGGCAGTATTCTGTGGAGTTGGAGCAAGGGCTTGGCATGACTTATGAATGGTTCTTGGGTAATTTGGATGAGCTTCGTGGGTGAAATTTTAAATATGGATAAGTGTTTTAACCCTGTGGTCATGGCCGGTGGTATTGGTAGTCGTTTGTGGCCTTTGTCTCGCGCTTCGTTTCCTAAGCAATATCAGCAGCTTGTTGATAATGAGCATGGCTACACCATGTTGCAGCAAACGTTTGCCAGATTATCTGGGTTAGGAGTCGGGTTAAGTCAACTTATATGTAACCAGGAGCATCGGTTTTTGGCTGCGGAACAGATCCGCGCTGCTAATGTCGATACTGAGATAGTCCTGGAACCCTTTGGTCGTAATACTGCACCCGCTGTTGTTCTGGCGGCTTTGCGGTTGATTGCGGCTGGGAGAGATGAGCCTATGCTAGTGCTTTCTGCCGACCATGCAATTGCAGATGAAACTAGCTTTCGTAGTGTACTGGTTAGCGCCCACGAATTGGCAGTTGCGGGCAATCTAGTGACCTTAGGTATTGAGCCAAGTTTTGCGTGTACGGGATATGGCTACATTCGTTACGGGGCACATACCGGAGTTGGTTTTAAAGTTAATAGATTTGTAGAAAAACCTGATGAAACCACTGCACAAGACTATTTAAAACAAGGTAATTATCTATGGAACAGTGGTATGTTTATCGTGCGGCCGAGTGTATTGATTGCAGAGGCTGCATTACATTGTGCCGAATTATTATCTGACTGCAGACTCGCTGTTGAAGCTGTCACAAACGACTTAGATTTTATTCGGTTGCCAGAGCAAGAGTTTTCTAAATGTGAAGCTATTTCTCTAGACTACGCCATTATGGAACACACAAAAAACGCGGTGGTAGTGCCCATAAACTGTGGTTGGGATGATGTGGGTGACTTGCAAGCGCTTTTCCAGAACAAGAAACTCGATAGTGACGGCAACTCACTACAAGGCGATGCAGTCGCGTTAAACAGCAAAAATTGTCTTGTTCATTCCGACAATAGATTAGTTACATTGGTGGGTGTTGAGGGACTTGCGGTGATAGAAACTAAAGATGCCGTTTTAGTTGCGCCGCTAAGTCAAGCGCAGCAAGTTAAAGATATGGTTATACATTTGGAAGGCCGCAGTGAGCTAGCTGATCACCGGCAAGTGTTTCGTCCCTGGGGCAGTTACGACAGCGTTGATTCGGGTTCGAATTATCAGGTGAAGCGGATTACGGTAAATCCCGGTGGACGTTTAAGCTTGCAACGGCATAAGTATCGCGCTGAACATTGGGTAGTAGTAGAGGGAACGGCTAATGTCCATGTTGATGGCGCTGACCACGTTCTCCATTCCAATGACTCTATTTATATTCCTTTGGGCGCGGTGCATAGTTTAGCAAATGAAACGGATGCACCTATGCATTTAGTGGAAGTTCAATCAGGCAGCTATTTGGGTGAAGATGATATAGAGCGGCTGGAAGACATATATGGACGCAGTTGATTGAATATGTGCTGTAAATTTCGGAAAATAGACCGCTCACCTTGATTTTTCCGGCTGCAGAGGATGATGAAAATAAAATCTATATATTCAAACTACTTAGGCATATTTGAAAGTTATGACTTTTAATGAAAAGACTCATTGATTTAATCCTGACACTGGTGATAGTATTCTTATTATAGGTTGCCATTGTTGCTGTGTTAGTAAGAGAGACGTCTAAAAGGTACCCTCCTGTTTTGTCCTTTTACTTATCAAAGGCTGCAAGAAATAAAAGAGGCTTCTTTGTATATTCATAATTTGGCTAGACCTACTTTATGAATTCTCAGCTAACTGCGATCTATTAGTTTGTAGCATCGCACTAAAATAGTAGTGGTATCTAGTGCTGACGCTGCCGTATTCGGCGACTTGAAACCTCTTAATGCGAATATAACGTTTGAATTTGAATAGGTAGTAGTTAAATGAGTCTTTGTGAAAATTTTATAGCTGAAACAAAATTAATCTTCGGTGAGAATTTCGTTCCGCTTCATCGCCCAGTCTTTGAAGGTAACGAGCGGCAGTATTTGGTTGATTGCATAGACTCGAATTTTGTATCTTCCGTAGGAGCTAAAGTTACGGAGTTTGAGCATAAAGTGGCTGAATTTACAGGAGCTCGCTATGCCGTAGCGACGGTTAATGGAACGTCTGCGTTGCATGTGGCTATCCAACTTGCGGAGGTTCTTCCAGGAGATGAGGTCATTTCTCAAGCACTAACCTTTATTGCGACCTGTAACGCTATCAAATACTCAGGTGCGTTCCCTGTGTTCATTGATGTAGATTTGGATACGATGGGTATGAGTCCATTGGCGCTGAAAGCTTTCCTCGAGACTAACGCAGAAAAAAGGAGTGAAGGGGTATTCAATAAAGTTTCTGGAAGGCGCATAGGGGGTTGTATCCCCATGCACACCTTTGGATTTCCCTGTCGTATCGAAGAAATTGCTTCTATCTGCAGTGATTGGGGCATTGCTTTAATTGAGGACGCGGCAGAGTCGCTTGGTAGCTACGTTGGCAGCCGGCACACTGGTACCTTTGGAGCTATGGGTGCATTAAGTTTTAATGGTAATAAAGTTATCACTACTGGAGGTGGTGGTATGCTGATTACTGATGATCTGCATATTGCAAGGCGCGCTAAGCATATTACGACAACAGCGAAAGTACTTCATCCTTATGAATTTGTACATGATGAAATAGGGTACAACTATCGTATGCCAAATTTAAATGCTGCCTTAGGTTGTGCGCAAATAGAACGATTGGAAGATTTTTTGGTAGCAAAGACTGAAGTGTCACAGCAGTGGGGTCAGTTTTTTGATGCGCAGAGCGTTAAATTTGCTCGCGGGATTGAAGGTAGTAGAGCAAATCATTGGCTCAATGCTATAGTATTAGAGTCTAAAGCTGATCGGGACAAATTCTTAGAATATACCAATGCTAATAGCGTTATGACCCGTCCAATTTGGAAGTTGATGTCTGAGCTTGAAATGTTTAGAAACTGTCAGACTGATGGTCTTGAAAATTCACTTTGGTTGCAGGACAGAGTGGTTAATATCCCTTCTAGTGTTCCATCTGGTGCTCTGCCGCCATATTCTGGTAGCGAGAAGTGAGAAATAAAAAGCAGATATATCAAGATGCGGCTAGTCTTCATATAGCCTCGATACCATCTGGATTTTTACCGACTTTGGGTTTAAATTTTTTATCTCTCATGTATCGCTGTATTGATGAGTCTGTCTCTGCAACTTTAATTACTAAATATAGAGATGATCATTTGATAGGGTTTGTGACAGGTTCGGATGGGACGTCAAGCCTATATCGACCAATGCTTTCTCATCCTTTTGCGCTTGTATTTGCTCTTTTCCCTGTGGTATTTAGCATTCAAAAAGTTAGAAAAATTTTTTCTATCCTAAGGCATTCGTCTGGTTCAGTTAGAGCAGGTTATCCCGCACCTGAACTGCTCACTATATGTGTGAATTCTTCCTTTCGGCGGCAAGGTATTGCTGATGAGCTATATGTCAAATTGTGTCATGATTTTAAATCAAAATCGGTTAATGAGTTCGTTATAGTAGTGGGTAAGGCGCTTGATGCGAATCAGTTTTATATAAAGCAAGGAGCTAGTGTAGTTGGCCAATTGCAGGTTCATGCAGGTACCGACTCAAATGTTTTTATTCAGAGGGTAAGTTAATGGAACGGTTTTTTGATATTTTATTTTCAAGTTTGGCAATTTTCGTTTTTTCCCCGGTTTTTGTTTTGATTATTTTCGTCCTCAGGTTCACTGGTGAAGGGGAGGTTTTTTTTCGCCAAACACGAGTCGGGAAGGACAAAGTCAGGTTTGGTTTGCTTAAGTTCGCTACGATGTTAAAAGCTAGTGAAGGGATAGGTGCGGGGACAGTTACGCTAAAAGATGATTTTCGAGTTTTACCCTTCGGAAAGTTTTTGCGTAAAACGAAATTAAATGAACTACCCCAGTTGGTGAATATTTTCTTGGGTGATATGAGTGTTATTGGGCCTAGGCCGCTGCATAACAAACAGTTCTCTTTCTATTCCCTTGACGACCAGAATATCATCGCATCCACTATGCCGGGTCTGTCTGGTGTAGGGTCGATTATTTTCAGAGACGAAGAGAAAATCCTACAAAATAGTAGCGATCCTGATACTACTTATAAGGAGGAAATTACTCCTAAGAAAGCTGTATTAGAAAAATGGTATGTCAAAAACAAATCGATTGGTTTATATTTTAAGCTTATATTTCTGACGGTCATTGCGGTAGCTTTATCTAACATTGACATGAAGAAGTTTTTTACAGACTTATGACTAAAGCTTTAATTTATCCTTAAACAAGGAGGTACATCCGTAATGGAAAATTTAGATTATTGGGGTGATGTAGATGCCAGGTTAGCTAAACTTGTCAAGGATGGATGTGTGAAATTACCTTCATTAGAAAAATTTGGATTGGATGAGATAGCCAGTAATATTCATGCTGACATGAGCGGTAATACTTTTGCAGAATCATGTCTTAGCCACCAAGAATTTTTACAGAATTTGGGTTTAGATAAAAACTTAGCACCCAAGCTCTTTGAAATTGCGAGGGATGTGTTTGGATATAAGGGTGATATATCGAACCAATACCATATAGCGCGGCTGGTCGAACCTGGAAATTCAAAAGAGATGTTTAGAGCTCATTTTGACTCTCATCTATTCACAATGGTGTTGCCTATTAAAATTCCTAAACCAGTAAATGGAGGTACTGTAGGAGACCTAATTTACTTCCCAAATGCTAGGAAAGTACCAAAAAGTGAAATTAGTAATTTTTTAGGAAAAGCATATCATAAGCGTTTTGCCTCGAAAGACGGTATGGACGATTTTGCTAAAGATCATAAGCATTTTGTTGATGATTTCCATGATTACGCCCCGTTACTATTTATTGGCAACACTACGCTTCACACGAATCGACAGGTTTCTTTGGACTGCTCCAGTTATCGGCTTACACTTCTCGCGCATTTTTTTGACCCAAGCCCAAAATATGGGGTAGGCGGGCTGCTGAGGTTGTTAAGAAATAGGTAAGAGTTTACGTTCTTACTATTTTTGCCTATTACTTAGCAGATTGAACTCCTTAAATATTTCAGTGCCGTTGAATCCGTCTGCCAGCCCCCTCTGAGCATTATCCTTTCAAGCGGCTCACCTTGTTCTAATAGATCAAGTGCTGCCCCCACTCTAAATGAATGACCGCTGAGCGGCTGTTCATTGGAGTCCATTTTCAATTCCTTTTGCAGTGCTTTCAATAGGGTGCTTATACTTGCTGGATGTAGGTTGCTCCCAAGATGCCCATGCCTATTAATTGATCTTAGAATATAGCCTTCATCGCTGATCATACTCCTCCATTTTTCTAATAAGTCGAACAGTTCTTGGCTTCATTTTATGTACTTAAATGAACAGCCAAATGCTTAACAGTTTGCTTTTATCAGATATCAGGTTCACCTAGAGAGTAGTACTAGCTTAATTCTCCTTAAGGCACCTGTATTTTGATGCGTCCAGTTAATAAACCTTGAAGTCAGTGAATCAAGTTTGCTAGCACGTTCGTGGCCACAATATACAATAAGCTTTAACATAAACTCAAGACCGCCTTTGTGAGACTGCGCGCTGAAGAGAGGTTGGTCGTATATTCCAGATATAGAGACATTTTTTGCAG
>Ga0302122_10002576_pt1 | contig 11285 bp, 5 predicted proteins | sample CB21_SCM_MG_FD_203115 | JGI IMG/M metagenome (GOLD analysis project Ga0302122, IMG submission 203115) | Marine microbial communities from Western Arctic Ocean, Canada - CB21_SCM | ecosystem: Environmental > Aquatic > Marine > Oceanic | place: Canada: Western Arctic Ocean | collected 2017-09-28
TTATCTGTTTCTTTACTCGAAGATTTAAAAATATCATCTGTTAAAGGAAAAATAAAAAAAAATGTATAATCACTTGATACACCATAGTTTCTAAATGATGCCAATTCTCTAGATCGTTTATCCATGTTTTTAGTTCTTAGTGTTTTATCATGTAAAATAATAATATCAATTACTTGCTTGGTAATATCTTGTCTTCTAATTTTATGTATTTGTTCATTACCTAAGTAATAAGTGAAGTTATTAATTTGAGCAACTCGTTCAACTAATTTATCCATATTTTTAATTAAAACTGTAAATTTTGAATATTCTTTAATTTCAGATAAATTTTTAGATGTTGTAATAATTAAATCTAGTCCAGATGACCCACCTTCATATGGATTAGACAAAAAATTTTGAATATCTACAAATTGTTTACAACTTTTACAAATATATTCATTATCAGCATTTGTAATTACATATTTTTTAATAAAATTATATAATAATTCTGAATGTTTATTTGGATTTTTATTTCTTAGACGCGATAATTCTGTCCAATCCAATGTATGTTGGCAATATGCTGTCTCTTCATCTAAATCGATTAATTCCTCTTTTTCAAGATAAGGGATATGTACTGTATCATTTTTTGTTTCTTTTCTATTATCTATTGGTAACTTTTGAACATCTCCTATAATTCCATAAATAGTATTTTCTTTTTCATCGTAATATTCTTTATTGATAGGCATCATGTCATAAATTTTTTTATTAATTGTTTTTTCTAAATCTGAATTTTTTTGAAATTTTAATATATTATGCTGGTAATAAGTACTTAAATAAAAAGAGTGATATAAATCTAAATTTGTATAATTATTTAATTTATTCATAATTTTATTAAAACATTCGTTTAAACAAAAGTCATATATTTGAGATACTATTAATTTATTCAAGTCATTGTTTTTATTTGATTCAAGTTCAAACGTTTCTTTATCAAATGTATCTTTTTCAGAATCAAAAATCCAATAATAATTACTTTTATTTTTAACAGAAAATTTATTTAATAAGACATTTTTTGTTGCTTCAATTCCATTCTCATTTACTGTACGAATATCTTTAATATCTTTATATTTAATTTCATTAATATTTTTGCTATCAGCTAAAATGAACAACCCTACGATATGTGCTTTTTCATTCTCATTAATTGTTCTAATATCTACTTTCAAATTTTTACTAACGATCTGCTTACTTTCTAAACTTTCAATTCCAGAATATCTAACTGCATTACATGATTTGTTTATTAGATGTCTAAATCCATCATTTTTAAAATCTTTAAAATTAACATAAGCATTCTTTCTTATACGAAGTAAGTCGTGATAAAATTCATTTGAATCAATTGCCTTTTTTCCAGATAACAACAATTTATTAATAATACTTAATTCTTCAATTTCATTATAAATGATTGCCTTTCTATGTATTAAAGGTCTATAAAACATTTTATCGACTTCTTTTAATAAATCTTTGTTATTTCTTATTTTTTTAGAATATAAATCTTTAATTTTTTCTAATTTAGTAATAATATATCTAATTTTAGTTTGGTCTTTTATATTCTCTCTTTCATTTTTATTAATATGTGTTGACATTTTTTCATATTTTTCAGTTATTTTATGATATCTTAAGAACTCGTCAGTAATTGGTATTACTAATTTTGATTCAAATAACTTATTAATTTTTTCTTTTTTACTTAGTTCAAAATTAGTACTAATTGATTTTTCATAATCTTCATAAAATCCCAAAATTTCACTAACAAGACCATCACTTACTTCCTCTGTTGTTAATATACTTTCAATATTACTATAATCTAAAATTTTAAGTTTTGGTAAAATAACTTCTATAAAATATTTTTTGTTATTTTCTGTAAAAATAAGATCAAAAATTTCTTTTCTGTATTTTTTTCTATAATATCTAGAAATAACACTATATTTAATTAAATTATGCTTGTGTTTTTTTGTATCTCCTTTTAGATTTAACATTGTATTTTCATATCCAAAATCATTTAATAAATCGATACCCAGTTTATATTTTTCATTCGCATTATATAAATTTAATAATTTTTCTTTATTTTCTTCTTTTAAAATTTCTTTTAAAATTTTTATTTCCTCAAATATTGTAATAATATCACCTAAATTTTCACTATTTAAAATTTTACTACGAATTAATACTGTCTTTACTTCATTTATATTTTCTTCATCTGTTAAAAATTTTATGCAAATTAAGTAGGCATAAATTATATTTTGAGTTATAATATTAATTTGCTTTATTATACTTGCATCTTTACTTAATTTATCAATATCTTTAATATATTTATTTGAATTTCTTAATTGTTTTTCTAAATTAATTTTTAATATATCTTCTTTATCATAAATATTATCTAATATCTTATCTATTAAAATATCGTATTCATTAATAAACATTATTATAATATAGTTAAGAAATTCATTTTATTAAAAAATCACTAAAAAAAATTGAAATTATGATTTTTAAGGATTTAAACAATTAATAGTAAATATTAAATATGGACAATTATCAAGAAATGGTTGAATTACAAATTAATAATCTAGTATCTTCTCTAGAAGATAAAACTTTTGAGGCATTCAAAACTCTTCTTTTAGAGAAAGTTAACAATGTTCAAATTAAAGAATCTACTGAGAGTGACTTAGTCATTATTTCAAATTCTTTTACTAAAAAAACATCTATACTAAATGATCTTGAAAGAGAATGTAAATCTCTTATCATGGATAAAAAAACACTTGAAATAGTATGTTATACATATGATGATATTCTTTATAATCAAGATGCAAAAGATTATATTTTAAGTAAAGGAATTGAAGAATATTCAATTCAAGAATGTTTTGAAGGTACACTACTTTCATTTTACAACTATAACGATACATGGAATGTTTCTACTAGATCTTGTTTAGATGCTAAAAAATCATTTTGGGGAAGTAATAAATCTTATTATGATTTATTTTTAGATTCGATTGGCATTTCATTCGATGAATTTACTGCACATCTTAAGCCAGAAAATAATTATTATTTTGTCTTAGTACATCATGAAAATAAAAATATTGTAGATTATACAAATTATTTTAATAACCCGGATTATAAAGAAATAGTTCATGTTTTAACTAGAGACAGAGTATCTCATAATGAGATTAATTTAGAAGAAACTTCACAATGGAATGTTATTCCTAATTTTAAAATTCCTAAAAGATTTTCTTCCAATGAGGAAAATGTTCAAAACTTGGTGAGTTATATTAATAATGATGATAATTTAACAGTAAATCATCCTGATTCATTTACTGACTTTCAATATTTAGATAATCTAAATAAACAACTTAAATTAACATTACCAGTTCAATGTGAAGGATTTGTAGTAAAAATTTGGAATGCAGATAGTAGAAAAACTATCATTCTAAAATTTCAAACAAATTCATATCAATTTATGAGTGTATTAAGACCTAATAATAATAATATTTATATGAGTTTTATTGAATTATATCAACACGATTTTCTTAAAAAGCATTTAGAATATTTTCCAGGAAATGCTAAATTACATGTAGAAGATATTAATGAATCATATGATACAATTGGTGTAGTGGATGCATCATATAAAGTAATTACAAGTGAATTATTTGAAATTTTTAGATATTGTTATGACCTAAGAGACTGTTCTCATAAGAACAAAGGTTTTTATCAATTACTACCTACTGAATATACTGTAGCATTATATAAGATTAGAGGAATTTACTATAAAAAGAAAGAAAAATATATTAAAAGTAAACAATCTGATAATGCTACAGACAATACTCCTCAGTATAATTATTCTTTAAAGATATTTGATATTTATAATATGTTGAAGAAAAAATATGAAATTAAAGATCTATTGAAGTTATTTAGAGCAAGAAAAATCCTATTAGGAAAATACCAAGATGATAATACAAGTGTATCAAATGTATTTAATCATTTGTCAGATAAATGTGATAAAGTATCAATTAAAATGATGGCAATTCTTTTAAATAAGATGTTTCCAAATGACACTGAATTAAACACATACACTAAATTTAATGCTAAAACTAGTTTCAAGAAGAAATTTAGTAATGAACCTAGTAAAAGCATCTAAATTAGGATAATATTATGAATACTATTTATTTACATTAAAAATAGTATTTTAATATAATTTGATATATAAAAAAAATTGAAAATATTTTTACTATTATAGTACATTATTATTTGAACTTAATTCTTTATTCTTTTCGTCTCTAAAACTTTTTCGTCTTTTAACTTTATAATGGCATCGATAATTTCGGAGGCTGCACACAGTCATACTAAAACTTCAGCACATAGTGGTAATGCTGATGATAAATCAGCCACTTGTGGTGGCAAGTGTCACCACGCGGAACCGGTATTAAGCCGACGCCGTCGTCCCCTGTTCAAATGGAAAAATGAGGGAGGAAATAAAGCTCTCTATCTCGCCGATGCATCCCACGAACAAGGGTTTCATGATGGAGAGCGGCTATCACCTGGTAGCCAGATCACTTGGAAGAAAGTCGACCCCATGCATTTTGGGATCCTGCACTCATCTCGTCGCCAACTTCACTTCATTGTTATTTTGGTTGAGGATGACGGTGGTTTGGATATTGATGACTACTTGGAAGTCAAACTCAATATGTTGAGTGAAACGATGGTTGTCGAATCCTCTTCTAGGGGTGATTGCCGACCATATGAGGTTCTTGTTAAATGCCCAAAAGACCCCGGTGCACCATGTGAGTGTACTATAATGATCCCTGCACAAAAAGTCTCCGAAAGTCTGTCTCGGTCAATATTTTCTTTGGATGATGGACCAGTTAAGGAGAGCTTGACAACGATATTGAATCGTTTCGAAAGCTGTGTAATGGAGAAACTGATGGAGCATGACAAGAAGAGAATCGATCGAGAACGCGCCGAAGGTTCCATGCGATCATTTGCTTACTTTGCACGTTGTCCAAAACCCGGTTGTACAATGTGTAACGGTTTTTTCTGTAACCCAAGAGATCGCATGTCAGCCAGAGGACCTCTGAAGCTTATTCGCTGCCCGACGGGTTGTATCGACGAACACGGTGAACCCAATTGGTGGTGTACCATTTGTGGTGGTAAACATATGGAGCATGAGAATTGTCCACTTCCTGATCCTCGGAAGGATATGTCTGCAGAGCAGCTCGCCTTTTTTGATAGTGAAGTTAAAGCTGGACGGATGCAGTGGTGTCCAGAATGTTTCGCATGTCACAGTAAGGATCTGAACTGTGATCATGTCACTTGCCCTAGGTGTAAGACCGAGTATTGTCATGGCTGTGGTGAGCGTTTTACAGGCGACTACGTCAATCATATCATCATGGGACCAGTCGACGAGATGTACCCTCGGGGACACTACGGTTGCAGAAGAACTCTCATCAGATGGTCTGCAGAGAACAGAACAGGACATCGAGATTGGTTGATTGGCTCTGTCATGTGTTCTCCACTGATGCAAGAGGTACGCGTTGTACTAGAGGACCCCATGCGTCCGCTTGAGGATGATGGTCGACTGTTTCTCCAGGAGATTATCGCACGCGCAATTGATAGAGGATCACTGCGGTGATAGACATGTGTCTAAAGTGATAGAAGAATTTATTCTTTATTAGTAAGCTGTCATTTAACACACATTTTGTACAAAAAATAAATTTATTTTTAGTACAAAGTTTTTTTCTAATTGATACTTTTTATTTTATTTGTTTTTTTAATAAGTCAATTTCTTTTTGTTGATATTTAATTCCCTCAATTAACATAGGTATAATATTATTATATTTAACTCCTTTATATTTATCTTTATTATCTACTATTTCTGGAACTATACTTTCTAATTGTTGAGCAATAACGCCTTTATCAAATTCATTTGTTACTTTATTTTTATAATCATAACCTTTCATTTGCATTAATTTATTTATATTATCTTGTTGATTTATAGCTTTTATATCTTCTTTTAGCCTTATATCTGAATAATTTATTGAACTAGATGTTTTAATAGAGTCAATTTGAGCCTTTTGAGCTTTTAATAAATTTGTATCTATACCATAATATTTACCAGATCCACTTCCTTTTACAATTAAATTATTTTCTACTACAAAACCACCCTTAGTAACTTGTTCACCATTTATTGCTAACCCGTCATTTATAGAAACATCTTCGGTATAACTTATAACACCATATTTATCATCATTATTTTCAGCATATAACTCTAATCCCATATTTGTTTGTATTCTATTATTTTGAATCATAGTCCATTGATCATCTTCTCCCTTAGTTCCCCACATTGAACCCAATTTACTATGAAAAGTTTTTCCTTCAAATTTTGCATTATTTTTTACTAACATTCCAATTTTTTCATCACTATTATATTCGCCTTCGGGATTAGGACCAGAAAATGTAGCTAAATCTGTAAAATTTACAGGACCTGTAAACTCAACACCTTTTCTTGTGAAAGAAATTAAAGTTTTACCTCGATAATCATTCGCAGGACCATAATCGATATCCATATTATTACCAAAAAATCTAATTTTTCCTCTTTGAACATCTCCTCCCATAACTTCAATACCTTGATTTAAACTTTTAAAATCCTTTCTATCACCGATATTTTGATTAAAATTTACTTGTAATGATGCATCACTACCGCCTGTTAAACGAATATCTTTTGTAAACTTTGCATTATCACCAACATGTAAAGAGAAATTGCTATCAGGATCATCTGTTCCAATTCCGGTTGATCCATTTTTTGTAACTAAACTATACTTTTCATTATTATCATCTTTAATAAAAAAACCCAAGTTTGTAGATCCAATTGTAAAATTTTGATTACTTCTATTATCTTTAAATTTTATACCAGCAGATCCACTTGTTGGATTTGTATTTTCTATAGTAATTGGACGATCACCTTTTATATGTAAATTATTATCTGGACTTGTACCTTGCATATTAATTCCAACATAACCACTCTTATCATTCAATAAGGTTTGATTACCATCCTCATTAATATAAGTTTTACCCCTGCTATTTTTTCCTAAATAAATATCTCCAGGTTCTATATCATTTTCATCAGCATTTGCTGCATCTAAATAAACATTTCCATATGTAGTATATAACCCAGCTTCCCCAGTTTCATTACTTTTACCTCCTAATATTAAAGATTTATTCCCAGCTGTATTGGGTCCTACTTTTATATAGGTATCATCTCTAAATCTGGCTACAATGTTTTTAGGAGTAGCACATTGATTATCAGTTACACACCATAATGTTTTTGCAATCATGTCACCTTCTGTTAATCCTTCACCAGAAGGTCCCTCTGGACCTGCGGGTCCCTCACTTCCACGTATTCCTCTATCGCCCCTTAAACCTCGCATACCAAGATCACCAGGATCGCCTTGCGCACCTTCAAAAAATGGCTCAGTTAATTGTCTTTCATTAAAGAAATTATTTATAATATTTTTTTTATCGGGATGTATTAAATAATCTAAATTATTAGACATTATAATTAATAAGATATTAATTATAATAAAATAGAAAAATTTATTTTATAGTAATTCTAATTTGGTAGATGAAATGGATATTTATTTAATGTAGTTTTTTCTCCATTTATTAGATCTGTATTACTTATAAGAGGACCATTTTTTACAATACCCCAATCTGGGTCTAATTTTTCTTTACCTTCTTTTAATATTGCTGGACCTCCTTTATTACTATTTTTTGCTATTTCTTTTGCTTTACCAAAATTAATAATATTTAGTCTATTTATTTTTTTATTTGCCTGATTTATAGTAGCATATATAGGTGCCATAATTCCTACTTCTGGATAATCTGTTTTTACTAATTTGCCATTATATATATTTTTATATTTTTCATAAATTTGATTATCTGTTAATGATGGAGCAGCACTTGATGAAAAGGGCATATCCACACAACAAATTTCATATTGTCTATTATATTGATATGTAGTCATAGGACGATTTACACAATATTTACATTTTGTTTTACAACATCTTGGCGGCCATCGAAAACAAAATTTACATTTTGTTTTACAACAAGTTTTTGTTTCTACTTGTACTCTAGAAATTCTTCTACTTGATCTAATTCCATTCATTGCCTTATTTCCAGGACATTTACCACTATCAAAATTTTTATCATGACTTAATTTTATCCATTCACAACTTTTTCCAGGATTATCAATACTAAATCTAGAAAATTGCATACCACTGTCACCTATAGGTCCTTTCGGACCTTTCGGACCTTTCGGTCCCTTGTCGCCAAATTGTCCTAAATCTCCCCTCTGACCTCTTGAGCCTCTCGGACCCTTATCTCCGGTTGGACCTTTCACACCTTTCACACCTTTTACACCTATTTTACCAGGATTGCCTATTTTACCAGGATCCCCTATATCTCCTCTATTACCTCTCACACCCTGTATCCCTTTTGCGCCACGCAAACCGTCTGGTCCAATCGCTCCACCCAATCCCCGTAATCCTACATCACCAGTAGTGCCAATAAACCCCTTGTCACCTTCTTTACCCTTATCACCTTTTAATGTATCAGTAAAAGTCTCTAAAATTTCATCAATTAATTCATTATCTTCATTTAAAACTTTAACTTTGTCTAATTTAGTATCTTTAAAAAATTCAATATTTAAATCATTCTTATAACTATCTAAATAATAATAATTATCATTATTCATTATATTTATTAAGATAATTTTTTTAATAAATATATATTTATCTAGTTTTTTTGAATGGTACAAATAATGAGTTATATTCATCATCTGTCATAAAATCAGGATAAATTCTTCCACCACCGTCGCGATATTTAAATTTCTCTACATTTAATTTTCTAATTAAAGAACCAAATTGATAATAATTTAATTTCCCTCCTCCATTTGGAGATCCAGTAACTGTTTGCCAAACTTTTAAAAAATTAGTATAATTTGCATTTTGTTCAAACACTGCAAAGTTATCACGAAAAAAAGACCATAAATTAAACCATCCTATTGTGCCAAGTCGATCTTCGTCAATAAACTCATATACTCCAAAATCTAACTGACTTTTTTCTAATTGTTTTAATGAGTCAACTTTAGCTTTAGATTTATAATCTAAATCATTAATTATTTCATGAATTATCTTTTCAGTTTCTAAACCACCCATTGTTGGGACCCAACAAGGAGGATTATTACATCTACTTCTATCATACTGACTTGTATTAAAACTATCAATTTTCTTTCTTGTATTCATACATTCATATTCAACATCACCATTTATTTTACATTGTTGCCCAATATTTGAACAATTGCCTTCATATTTACAGTTTTGTAAAGCATATATTTTTTGCCCATTTGAATCTAATAAAAATTTTCCATTATATTTTACAGCAGTAGACTTACATAAATTATCACCTGGTTTTTTATTTTTTCTATATTTTTCAACACATTCTTTATCATATTCTTCTCCATCTTTTGCACATTCTGTTCCTTTTTCAAAATCTGAAACTGGCACATTATTTGGCTTTAAATGATGATGACATACTCTTGGTTCATTTACTGGATTCCAGCAAGGCGGGGTTACACAAGAACCATATTTTACATCTAAACATATTTTACTATAAGGTCTATTTTTTTTACATTCAGAATCTTCTACCATTTTTACATTGCCATTTTTATCTTTAATCACATTTTCATTTTTATCTAATTTAGGAACCATGGGACATTCTGGACCACATTTTTGACCAATAAATTGACATTTACCCGATGGACACGTATTAGTATAGTTTGGTATTTTGTGCCAACATGGAGGTTCCCTACACCATTCAGACATATTATCAGATGGGTTTTCATTTACTTGATCTTTACAAACAAAACCAGTGTGATTATATTTAGTTCCTCCCAGACTACATTGTTGACCAGGAGTTGGACATCTTTTACCTGGGCATTTTTTTAGATCAGGAATTTTATTCCAACACGGAGGAGTTTTGCATTTATCATTAGTATCCATACTACAAATTTTACCATCTGTACAATATTGCCCCAAAAAATTTTTATTACAATAAGATGTATTGCATGAATCGGTTGGAGGAACTTTCTTGTGCCAACATGGTGGTTTTAAACAGTCATTTTCTGGATTAATTTTATTTAAACATATCTTTCCATCTACACATAATTGTCCTTCTTTACTACAAAATTGAGAATCACAATTTTCAGCATAAGGTATTGGTTTTTGTTTCATCATACTATCAATCATTTTAATTGCGCCTCCAATATTGTCAGTTCCAAAAAATCCATCAGGATAATCATATAATGTTTTTTTTAATCCTTCTGGTTTTAAAACTATCCAAATTTTATTAATAGCTCTTTCTTCTGCTTCACCAGCTTGCCCATAAAATAATCTTCTTTTTACTAAAGTTTCTTTTTCTGGAATGTCCCAAATTCCATATTTACAACAAGTCAATCTATGTTCACAATCTCTATCCTCTCTTCTTGTAGAATGAAAACCACATTTTTTACTACTCAAATCTTCCCCCATGTACCATTTATTCGATCCACATCCACATCTTGTTTCTATTTTTGTTGCAGCTGTCCCAACTGGACACATTATTGTATAGTCTTTTCCCCATCCAGACCATCCAGTATTACTACAAAATTTATCTCCATATAAAAAAGAGAAAAAACCCTTATATCCCCTTTCTCCTTTTGGACCATTAACTCCTTTATCCCCTTTATCGCCTCTAGATCCCAATGGTCCTGGATACCCCCTTTCTCCCTTTGGACCTCTATCACCCATTGTACCTTTTTGCCCTATTTCGCCCTTTGGTCCTTTTTGACCTCTTAATCCTTGCTTGCCTTTATTCCCTGGCAATCCAGATGGTCCACCCATTCCTTGAGGTCCAAGTATACCTCGCTTTCCAGTATCTCCCTTATCACCTTTTGGTCCTATAAGTCCACGTTGTCCTTTAACGCCTGCATTACCAATATCTCCTTCAATTCCTGTAATACCGTTATCACCTATTTGTCCTGAAATTAAATCAGATGGATTAAAATACTCTATATTGTTTTCATATTGCCCTTGAATATTATAATGTGTTTGAAATTTATTTAATTTCATTATAATATAAAATATATTTTATTTTATATTAATAATTTACTTTTGACCTATATCATTTTCGACTACTTTGCATCCTACTCTAAAACGATATGGTAAACCAGTATTATT
>Ga0302122_10002578_pt1 | contig 11281 bp, 10 predicted proteins | sample CB21_SCM_MG_FD_203115 | JGI IMG/M metagenome (GOLD analysis project Ga0302122, IMG submission 203115) | Marine microbial communities from Western Arctic Ocean, Canada - CB21_SCM | ecosystem: Environmental > Aquatic > Marine > Oceanic | place: Canada: Western Arctic Ocean | collected 2017-09-28
CGTAGACAGGATCAAAACCCGCATCGCCCAACTTGTCCAGTGCCGCGTCGGTCAAAGTGAGTGTGAGATCACGCGCTGCCAGGCGGTCCTGCAGAATGCCAACCTGAATGCGGGCAATCGCCTGTAGCTGTTCACGCTCCAACGGATGAAAGACGATCATGTCATCCACCCGATTGATGAACTCCGGGCGAAAGTGTCGCTCGACTACGGTCATGACCTCAGCTTTCATCTGCTCGTAACGTTCTTCTCCTGCCAGCTCCTGGATTCGATCGGAACCCAGATTCGACGTCATCACAATAACCGTGTTGCGAAAATCCACGGTCCGGCCCTGACTGTCGGTCAGGCGACCGTCATCGAGCACCTGCAGCAACACGTTGAAGACATCCGGATGGGCTTTTTCAACCTCATCCATCAGAATCACTGAGTAAGGCCGTCGACGTACGGCTTCAGTCAGATAACCGCCCTCTTCATAGCCCACATACCCCGGAGGGGCACCAATCAGACGAGCCACTGAGTGTTTCTCCATAAACTCGGACATGTCTATCCGCACCATCGATTCTTCGGTATCAAAGAGAAAAGCCGTTAACGCTTTAGACAGTTCTGTTTTGCCTACGCCGGTAGGCCCCAGGAATAAAAACGAACCGTAGGGTCGGCTCGGATCGGAAAGTCCGGCCCGCGAACGACGAATAGCGTTAGCCACGGCATGAATGGCTTCTTCCTGGCCAATGACGCGCTGGTGCAACTCGGCTTCCATACGCAACAATTTCTCGCGCTCACCCTCAAGCATTCGGGATACCGGAATACCGGTCCAGTGCGCAACGACCTCGGCAATTTCTTCGTCAGTCACTTTATTGCGCAACAGTCGGGCCGGTCCTGTCGACTCACCAGCATCGGCCTCGACCAACTGTTTTTCGAGTTCTGGAATACGGCCGTACTGCAGTTCTGACATGCGGGCCAGATCTCCTGCGCGGCGTGCCGCTTCGATTTCGCCACGAGCCTGGTCGAGCGCTTCCTTGATATGCTGACTGCCCTGTACGGCTGCCTTCTCTGCTTTCCAGACTTCCTCCAGATCAGCGTACTCGCGCTCGAGTTCTGCGATATCCTTGTGTAAGGCTTCAAGGCGTTTGCGTGAAGCTTCATCGGTATCTTTCTTAACCGCCTCACGCTCGATTTTGAATTGGATCAGGCGTCGATCCAGCCGGTCCATAGACTCCGGCTTAGAGTCGATCTCCATACGGATCCGGCTCGCCGCCTCATCCACAAGATCAATGGCTTTATCGGGAAGTTTCCGGTCACTGATATAGCGATGTGAGAGAGTCGCCGCAGCAACAATAGCGGGATCAGTGATATCGACTCCGTGGTGGACTTCATACTTTTCCTTGAGCCCACGTAAAATCGCCACCGTGTCTTCTACCGTGGGCTCTCCTACCAAGACCTTCTGGAACCGCCGTTCCAGAGCTGCATCCTTCTCGACATACTTGCGATACTCGTCTAGCGTGGTAGCACCAATGCAGTGCAGTTCACCTCGAGCCAGAGCTGGCTTTAGCATGTTGCCGGCATCCATAGCGCCGTCAGCCTTGCCCGCGCCCACTATTGTGTGAAGTTCATCGACAAACAGGATCACTTGGCCTTCTTGTTTGCTGAGATCACTGAGGACGGCTTTAAGCCGCTCCTCAAATTCGCCACGAAACTTCGCCCCGGCGATCAATGCGCCCATATCCAGGGCCAACAGGCGCTTACCCTTAACGCCTTCAGGCACTTCGCCATCAACGATCCGCTGCGCCAATCCCTCAGCAATAGCGGTCTTTCCCACACCAGGCTCTCCAATTAATACCGGGTTGTTTTTGGTGCGCCGCTGCAACACCTGGATGGTACGGCGAATCTCCTCGTCACGGCCAATCACTGGATCGAGTCGGCCTTGCTCGGCACGCTCGGTGAGGTCGATCGAGTATTTCTCAAGTGCTAGGCGCTGTTCTTCGGCATTGGCATCATCAACCGACTCGCCACCGCGTAGTTGTTCAATCGCCTGATCTAGTGCGCCTTTAACAACGCCTGCCTCTTTCAACAGGCGTCCCAGTTCACCCTTATCATCCTGTGCGGCCAATACAAAAAGTTCGCTGGAGATGAATTGGTCGCCTCGCTTTTGCGCCTGCTTGTCAGTCAGATTGAGCATACGCGTAAGATCGCTCGAGATCTGCACATCACCGCCGGCGCCTTCCACCCGCGCCAGACGATCGAGCGCTTCTCCCAGTCGGGAGCGCAGAGTATTGGCGTTGGCGCCAGCGCGTGTGAGGAGGTGCCTTACCCCGCCACCTTCCTGCTCAAGCAGTGCCAGCATCAGGTGTGTTGGCTCAATAAACTGTTGGTCTCGCCCCAGTGCCAGGCTTTGTGCATCTGCCAAGGCCAACTGAAATTTGGTAGTTAGTTTATCCATTCGCATAAGATAATCACTCCGATAATCGACAGCTGACACTGCATCGTAGCGTTAGTGTCGGCCAGGATGTTTTACTCCATTAAAGATGGGGATTGAGCGTGGATAATCAAGATACATCGCAGCGGTGTGGCACGCGATTTGGCCGTAACCGGTAGCAGTTCAACCCCAAAGCCAAATTAAAGTTGCCTCGTAGACGGGTTATGATCAGCATTTCGTATTTAGTGAAATTTGATCATGCACAAACTCCCACCTCGACAGGTGATCGCAGAGCAGGTACGCCAAGCCCTGTCTGAAGATATCGGCACGGGAGATCTCACGGCCACGCTGGTGCCCGACAACGATACTACTCGGGCGACGCTGATCAGTCGTGAGCCCGCCGTCGTCTGTGGCATTGCCTGGGTCCAGGAAGTTTTTGACCAACTTGGTCCTGACATCAGTATCGACTGGCTCAGTCACGATGGCGATGATGCCATCAACGAGCAGCCCTGGTGTACCATCCAAGGCCCGTCCCGGGGTATTCTGACCGGCGAACGAACTGCGCTCAATTTTCTACAATTGCTGTCAGGGACTGCGACCGCCACCAAACGCATGGTGGATCAGCTTAAGGGCACCACGGCGCAATTACTTGACACCCGCAAAACCGTGCCGGGCCTTCGCCTGGCTCAGAAATATGCCGTGCGCTGTGGTGGTGGCACGAATCACCGGTTGGGCCTGTATGACGGTATTCTGGTCAAGGAAAATCATATCCGTGCAGCGGGGTCAGTCGCCCAGGCTGTGACTGCGGCCCTTGCTCACAGTAACGACGTATCACTGATTGAGGTTGAGGTCGAAAGCATCGCCGAATTATCGGAGGCCCTGGCTGCCGGAGCACAACGGTTGTTACTGGATAATTTTTCGTTAGCGCAATTGCGCCGCGCTGTTCAGATCAACGCTGGGCAGGCACAACTTGAGGCCTCTGGCAACGTCACGGCAAAGACTATTCGTGAAATTGCCTTGACCGGGGTCAATTTTGTTTCAAGCGGGGCAATGACCAAAAACATTCACGCAGTTGACCTTAGCCTTCAATTTGAGGAATCACCAGCAAACTGATCGAGCAGCTGCTCCAGCTGCCCAGCAGTCACAGGGCCCACATGGGCATGCAGGTATTCTCCGCGGGGTGACAACAGAAAAGTCGAAGGTAGGCCTTTTAATGGCTCCAACGGTACCAGCGGCTCCTCACCGATAAGCAATATCGGGTATTTGATATTAAACTCCTCAACAAACCGACGGATCTGATCAACAGGGGTTTTTTCAAACGCAATACCAATCACGTTCGCCTGCTGCTTGCGCCGAGCCCCGAAGGCATTAAGTTCAGGAATCTCGGCCACACAGGGGCCGCACCAGGTTGCCCAGAAATTGACGACCAACCACTTGCCGCGATACTGGGCGATGTCCTGGAGTTGCCCTTGCAAATCAGGCAGGCGAAAGTTCACCACTTCCTGCGCGGTGCACACCACCGAAAAAGGCAAGAAACCCAGTAATAGCAAGCTAAATAGGCCGGACTTGACGTATGACAGGATCATCAGATAATTTGTTGCTAGATAGTAAAGTGATTCTGATCCGAAACCAGACAGCCGGGCACCCTTTGGGGGTACAGGGATTTTCTAATATTAGGATATTTTAAGGATTGATTGTCATGAGATTGATTTTCACCGCCCTGATTGCCTCTATGCTGGCGGCCCCAGCCGCTGTTGCTGGTGGACCCCCAGAAGGTGAAGACCCAGCTGCGTGGTGCGAAGCAAATTCGGATGCTTGCGTCACTTGGTGTGAGAGCAATCCTGAGGCCGAGATCTGCCAAGAACCTGAATGCGACTGATTTTAAATTTTTGCGTTGACCGCCACTATAATGGTGGCGGTCTTAGCGCGAAATGCTGTGGGCGCTCCAGCAGTGCCCTTCCCATACCTTAAACCTGAACCAAAAAAATAGGAGAGACAATTGAATAAATCTAAAACTCTGGTCAGCGTCCTCGCGGGCCTGATCCTCGCCCTGCCAATCGCTGCACAGGCTGGCAAACCGGTTGGCATTACTGGCGACATCATGGCTGTTTCGGTCAACCACAATGGTACGGCAACCGACATTACTCGTAACCAGGACAATGCCAATACTGTAAACCCGGCTTTTGGCAAGACCTCGCGACCCTGCCCGCCGTTTTGTATCCAGCCGGCTGTTCTGGCCCCGGGTGTTGAAACCATTGCCGAGCGTGAAGTTATTCATTACGCCAAGATGATGAGCGATGGTGACTCTTCGATCATTGTGGTCGACTCCCGCACCCCGAGCTGGGTTACTAAAGGCACTATTCCCAGCGCAATTAATATCCCATGGACTAAGTTGAACCCGGCCAAGGGCGCTACCCCGATCGACATCGCGGAAATCATGCAAGAAGTGTTCAATGTAACGGAAAGCGAAGGTCTGTTTGACTTCACTAATGCGAAGACAGCAGTCATGTTCTGCAACGGCATGTGGTGTGGCCAATCACCCAACAACATTAAGAATCTGCTGAAATTTGGCTACCCGGCCCACAAAATTAAGTGGTACCGTGGCGGCATGCAGGATTGGGAGATCCTTGGCCTCAGCACAGCCAAGCCGTAATTTTCTGTTATCCCAGGAAAAAGCGGGGTATTGCCCCGCTTTTTTTTCGCTTAAATCTCTCAGCCACACGCCAAACTGGCACCGCTTGAGGGCGTCCCGGCCAACCAGATCAAAGACGCCATGCGCCCACAATGGCCTTGACGTCGATGTGAAAACCATCGCCCCGGCTCAGAATAAGTGCAGCAATCACTGGCTGCGGCAAAAGCAATCTCGCAGCGGTTAAGCCGGGCTAGCACTAAGCCTGGTAGATCGGCCCTGTACCGATCACCTTTGCGGGTAAAATATTTCTGATCTGCCGGATTTGCTGCCAGAAATTGTTCTCGGACTTCGTTACCCACCTCAAAAGCACTCTGGCTGATGCTGGGCCCCACCCAGGCGATGATGTCCTGAGGCTCAGCCGGTACCTGGGCAATTCCTCGCTCAATAACACCGGCGATGACACCCCGCCACCCGGCATGTAAGAGACCAACGAAACTACCTTTGTGGTCGCTGAGAAATACTGGCGCACAGTCCGCGCTTAGCACGGCGCAAACTACCTCAGTCCCGGGCCGAGTGGTAAAGCTGCCATCTGCCACAGGCTCATCCCCTGACCCATCCAATTCACATACTCTCGCACCATGAACCTGAGTCAGCCATCGCGGTTGTCCTACGAGCCTCAATTGTTGCATCAGGGATAATCGGTGGGCCACAACCCGGCTCGGATTATCTCCAACATGATTACCCAGATTGAACCCGTTATAGGGGTCCCCCGACTGACTTGCACTGCGCTCGGTTGTCAGCGCCCGGACATGGCTCGGTGCCGGCCAGTCTGGAACTACCGAGACGGTTGTGGCAACGTTCATGTCTCGATCGCAGCGTCGATGCTCAACGCATCGGTCAGCGCGGCGAAATCCGATGGAACTACACTTTCCCAACGAAGAGATTCACCAGTCGCAGGATGTGCCAGCGCAAGAACCGCCGCATGCAGTGCCTGACGCTGAAAACCCTGCAGGGCAGAGATCAGCTGCGGGCTCGATCTGGGCGGCAGCTGGAAACGGCCACCATAGACCGGGTCACCTACCAGCGGAAACCCCAGATGGGCCATATGCACACGGATCTGGTGCGTTCGACCGGTTTGCAACTGTAACTTTAATAGGGTGTGTGATCGATAACGCTGGCCCAGCCGATAATGGGTCACTGCGGGACGACCTTTGCTTGTAACCGCCATTTTCAACCGGTTGCGTGGATGTCGGCCGATCGATGCGTCCACGGTACCACCGGAGATCGGGCGACCATTCACCACTGCGAGGTACTCCCGGCTGATCACACGCGCCTCGAGTCCCCGGATCAATTCGCTACGGGCAAGCTCAGTAAGCGCCACGACCAGCAGCCCGCTGGTGTCTTTGTCCAAGCGATGGACAATACCAGCCCGCGGCAGAGCCCCGGTAGCTGGAAATTGGTGCAAAATGGCGTTCGCCAACGTACCAGCTGGGTTACCCGCGCCGGGATGGACGACCAGTCCACAAGGCTTATCGATAACTACAATATGTTCATCTTGATAGACTACTGAAAGCGGTAGGGGTTCGGCCGCCCATCCAATCTGGGTCAGTGGTGGTATTTCCAGACGCAGGACCTCACCTCCGACCACGCTGAGTCGCCCTGACGGGGCCTCATTTGCCAGTGTGATCCGACCCTCCTTGAGCCAGGCCTGTAACTGTGACCGCGAGTGAGGCGGGAAAACCTTTGCCAATACCTTATCGAGGCGCTCGCCGGCTGCCTCGTCAGGCACTGCCCCAACCACTACTTCGCCACTTTTGCTTGCGCCTACCATAACTGTCGCCTTCGCCGTTGGCTCTCGAAAGTATAATAGAGGCATATCCACCAGTCTCTACAACCATGCACCAGTCTATCCGCCTCATACTTTGCTTGCTAATCGTTCCACTGCTCACCGGTGGCTGCACGATCCTGAAGGAGAAAGATGAAACCGCCAAATGGACCGCGGAGCAGTTCGTCGCGGTGGGGCAAACCCAGTTGGCCGCCGGGGATTGGCCAGCTGCAATCACGACTTACCAGAAAATGCAAGGTCGTTTTCCTTATGGTCGCAATGCCGAGCAAGCCCAGTTGGACATCGCTTATGCCCATTTCAAGAACGACGAATCTGCTCTGGCAGTCGTCGCCGCAAAGCGCTTTATACAGATGCACCCAACGCATCCTAATGTGGATTACGCGTACTATCTTAAAGGCCTGGCATTGTTCGAACCGCCGGACAGCCTGTTTGATGATATCACTGGAAAAAGCCCTGCCAACCACGATATCAGGCCAGTGCGCGAAGCATTCGTGGCCTACCGCGAACTCGTGAGTCGCTTCCCTGACAGCCGATATGCCTCAGACGCGCGCAAACGCCTGGTGTATATCATCAACGTACTAGCGATTCACGACGTCGATATTGCCCGTTACTACTTTTCGCTAGGTGCAGACGTGGCTGCAGTAAACAGGGCCCGGTCGGTGCTGGAAACCTATCAGAATTCCACTGCGGTCGAACATGCGTTGGGGGTGATGGTCAGAGCTTACGAACGCATGGGACTGACTGAACTACACGACGATACCACCCGGGTTTTACAACTCAACTACCCGAAAAGTAAGTACCTCAACTAAACCCCGAAGTAATCGGATAACGTCGGTCCCGACCAAAAGCGCGCCGGGTGATACGTACGCCGGGTGGCGCCTGGCGCCGCTTGTACTCGTTGCGCAGCACCATTTGCGAAATCCGAGATACGGTTTGCAGATCAAAACCCTTGGCTGCAATTTCCTCGATTGAGCAATCGTGTTCGATGAAATCCTCAAGTATCGGGTCAAGGACTTCGTAGGGTGGCAAACTGTCGGTATCAGCCTGGTCTTCGGCCAATTCTGCTGACGGTGGCCGAGTGATGACACGCTCGGGAATCACGACACTGCTGCGATTACGGTAGCGGGCGAGTTGGTAGACCAAGGTTTTAGGAACATCCTTGATGACGGCAAAGCCGCCCGCCATATCGCCATACAAGGTGGCGTAACCAACGGCCATTTCACTCTTATTGCCGGTGGTCAATACCAGGCAACCGGTTTTGTTGGAAATTGCCATCAGCAGGTTACCGCGAATTCTGGCCTGCAAGTTCTCCTCGGTGGTATCGGTAGGCAACCCCCTAAACAGCGGCTCGAGTTGTGTGCGATACGCTTCTACCAACGACTCAATAGGTATCACCTGATATGTAACACCTAATGCCTGCGCCTGCGCTTTTGCATCGGCAAGACTCATGTCCCGGGTGTAGCGCGAGGGCATCAGTACCGCTTGCACTTTATCCGGACCCAACGCGTCTGCCGCCACCGCAAGTGTCAGGGCTGAATCGATCCCGCCCGATAACCCCAATACCACACCGTCAAACCCATTTTTGGTTACATAGTCACCCAGTCCAATCTGCAAGGCTTGGTAGACACTTTCCTCGTAACTCGGTAACGGTACCAGTTCACGGTTACTGCATAGATCATCTTGGTGGATATCAATACGCGCCAGGTCCTCAGAAAAAAAAGTACTGCGGTGGATAACCTGGCCAGTCGCATCACAGGCGAAAGAGCCGCCGTCGAATACCAGTTCGTCTTGCCCACCAACCAGATTGACATAAACGATCGGTACCGCGACCTCGCGTGATCGCCCAACAACAACCTGTTCTTCACGTTCGCGGGCCTTATGTACATCGAAGGGTGAGGCGTTGAGATTAAATATCACTTCAGCCCCGGCTGCCACACAGTCCGCGACTGGCCGTTGATGCCAGATGTCTTCACAAACGGTCAGCCCAACTGCGAACCCATCGATATCAATCACCCGTGTATCAGTACCAGGAGAAAAATAGCGCTTTTCGTCGAAGACTCCGTAGTTGGGCAATTTTTGCTTGAAATACCGAGCACGTACCTGCCCCGACTCAACCACTGACGCCGCGTTATAGAGTTTTCCATCCTCGCGAAACGGGTGTCCCACGACAACACAGATATCGCCGGCTTCGGCCAGTAACCGGGCCAACCCGCGGTCGGCTCTATCCAGAAAATCCGAGCGAAACAACAAGTCCTCAGGCGGGTAGCCCGTCACCGCGAGCTCCGGAAAGACCACCACTTTGCAGGCAAGCTCAGTGCGCGCCCTATTGCAGGTCGCGAGCATCTTATCTACATTGCGGTCTACATCACCAACGGTAAAATTCAATTGCGCGATTGCGACGGGGAGATGCTTCATTGGGAGATATTAAGAAACCAGTTAATTCAGATGCCAAAAAGGAGGCTGGGGCCAATGATAAGGGGCTTGAGGCCCGCATCACAACACACGCAGCCATGGATCACATCCCGCGCTCCCAGTGGAACGCCCTGGTCCCAGAGGATGTCCCCAGCCTGCGTCACGAATTCCTTGAGGCGCTGGAGCGCAGCGGCAGTTGTACCACAGCCACTGGATGGACGCCGTGCCACATTACGGTACACATCGGTGACACCTTAGTCGGCGGTGCCCCCTGCTATCTTAAGCATCACTCCTACGGCGAGTTTATCTTTGACTGGGCCTGGGCCAATGCTTACCAGCGAGCAGGCCTTAAGTATTACCCGAAGTTACTAGTGGCCGTACCGTTCACACCGGTGAGCGGCAATCGGCTGTTGCACCATCCAGAATTTGAAAGTGCATCGGTCCGCAGCATAATTGCCGAGGCACTGCCGCAGATTGCCACGCGACTGGGGGCGTCGTCTGTGCATTGCCTTTTTTGCACCGACTCGGATCTCTCACAACTCACGGCCAACGGCTTCGTTCGTCGCGAGAGTCACCAGTTTCACTGGCGCAACGATAGCTATCACGATTTCGACGACTTTTTACAAAAGTTGTCCTCAAAAAAACGAAAAAATATCCTACGCGAACGCCGTCGTGTTCGTGAGCAGGAGATCACTTTGCATTGGCTGCAAGGTAACCAGCTGAATTCCAGCCACCTTGACTTCCTGACGGCCTGCTACACCAACACCATCGCTGAACATGGATCGCACGCCTACCTCAGCCGCGAATTTTTTGCGCAACTCGCACGGGAACTTCCTGACTCAGTACAGCTACTGCGAGCAACACGCAACGGGCAAGACATTGCTTGTGCGTTCTTCATCCGCGGCAAAACTGCCCTGTTTGGTCGCTATTGGGGGGCGCTCGAGCATGTGCCGGATCTGCATTTTGAGGCCTGCTATTACGCCCCAATCGAGTACTGCATTAAACATGGTCTGACCCGGTTTGAAGCCGGCGCCCAGGGTGAACACAAGTTGAGCCGCGGACTTACGCCTGAAATCACTCTGTCAGCACACTGGCTGGCCCATCGGGGATTTCACGATGCGATTGGGAGATACACGACTGAGGAAAGTTCGCAACTCGCAGAATATACCCGTGTCCTTAACGCCCATACACCATTTCGTAAGCACGATCCCTAAATTCGCCAGTGCTAAAATGACTCGCACAATGACCCGCCTCCCCGAGAAATATTCCTTCCCTGCGCTGGAGACTGCCTCCACCGAGGGTTTGCTTGCCATCGGTGGCGATCTTAATCCTGACCGAATATTGAGCGCCTACCGGCAGGGAATCTTCCCCTGGTACAGCGCCGGACAGCCGATACTGTGGTGGTCACCAAATCCGAGAGCCATCCTGTACCCACAACAGGTCCGGATCTCTCGCAGTCTGCGAAAGAGCCTTCGTCAACGAGGCTTCGTCATTACGGCTGATCGCTATTTTTCTGGAGTTATTCGGCAGTGCACTCAGCCGCGCAACGGACAATCCGGCACCTGGATTACACCCGACATGGAGCAGGCCTATACCACGCTTCACCAGATGGGATACGCGCACAGTATCGAGACATGGCAAGACTCCAAACTCGTTGGTGGCCTCTATGGGATAGCAATCGGCAAGGCCTTTTTTGGCGAGAGCATGTTCAGTCAAACCACTGACGCTTCCAAGGCAGCGCTAATTGGATTGGCATCGCTACTTGCAACGCAGGGCTATCACTTTATCGACTGTCAGGTGGCATCGCCACATCTCGAGTCACTCGGTGCCGAGAGTCTGCCCCGACAACAGTTCACGCAACAATTAGCTCAAGCCGTAAATGCCCATATAAGTGCTGAAGCTTGGCAGTTAGAAAAACAGGGGACACAACTGGCATGACCCGCCAACAATCAGCGCCAGACCTGTATCAATCCACGCCACA
>Ga0302122_10002581_pt1 | contig 11277 bp, 6 predicted proteins | sample CB21_SCM_MG_FD_203115 | JGI IMG/M metagenome (GOLD analysis project Ga0302122, IMG submission 203115) | Marine microbial communities from Western Arctic Ocean, Canada - CB21_SCM | ecosystem: Environmental > Aquatic > Marine > Oceanic | place: Canada: Western Arctic Ocean | collected 2017-09-28
CGCGCGGCCCACAGCCCGCAGCCGGGCGCCGCCATCGTGCGGCGCGCGACAGGCTGCTACCTGAACGCCTTCCACCGGCGGCTCGCGAAGCGCGAAAACGACGCCGAGGTCGACGACGGCCGGCCGCTCTACGTCCTCGACGTCGTCCGGTCGGCGGACCCTTCGAGGTCCTCCGCCCTGGCGAGCGCCAACACTACTGATCCATTTGCGATTAGAATACACCAGAGTCCAAGTCCCGCCACCACATAACTTATTTTGTTCTTACGTTTTTCGATGGGGGCAGGACCTCGAGTTGCGTTGCGACCCGCGCCCGGGGGCACCAGCACCGGTGCGCGACGTCGTCGAGGGGGACATCCGCGCCGAGCTTGACGGTTCGCGCGCAGAACGCGCACGTGATCTCGTCTGCGGCCGACGCGTCCCAGCCGCGCCGCGCGAGCGAGGCCGCGCCCCGTAACGCCTCGGTGTCGCGCACGGCGAAGACGTCCAGGCGCTCCGTGAGTTCCTGCTCGCGCTCGGCCACGCACGCGGCGCCGTCGGCCCACACCGTGGCCGGCACCGTGCACCCCTTCCGCACGCAGCCGCCCTTGTGGGCCGCGTCCGCCTGGTCCGCGGACGCGAAGGGCGGCGCGCCGGCGCCGCACGCCACGCACTTCAAAATGGTCACGACGTCCGTGGCGACGAGCTCGAAGCCCATCCGTGCCAGCAGGTCGGGCGGGGCGCCGTCGTCGGTCGGGAGGCGCCGCGACGTCGCGAAGGACCGCAGGCGCGTGGCGCACGCGCGCTTGCTGAAGGGCGCGGCCGCCGCCTTCCGCTCGGGCTCCCGCTCGCGCGGCGCCTCGAGGTCCGGGTCCTCGATGGATTTCAGCCGTCGGAGGATGTCCCTGGCTAGCGCGGCGGACCGCTGGCTGCTCGCGCGGTGGTACGTCGGGCGGGAGCGCGGCGGCGGGCGCGTGTCTGCCTCTATGTCCGGAGGTTCCATCGCACAACTGCGCAGCGGCTGGCAGGCTCGAGATATGGGATCGAGATATGCTTATTTGCAGCGCGCAGCACGGCGTGGAGCCGTGAGACGCAGACCAATAAGCCAAACCCGTTTTACAACACGAAACCCGCACTCTTAATATAATTTTGGCAGCTGACTGTCCTGTAGCACCGCATACACGATCTCTGGGTTGGCATTCGTGCCCCGGGTGACCGTACAGCGACGCACAGCAACGTTTGAGCATCTGTGCTTACATTGCAGCGGCAGCCAGCCAGCAGCCGTGCTTGGCAGTGTTAGCATGGAGCGTCTCGGCAGCATTGCTGTCAGTGGAGCCTTTGCTCTCGGTATTGTGAAGGCACTCCTGCAGCAGCGCTCTCGGGCAAATGATGGTGCATCAGCGCCAGTCTCCCCCGACTCCTCTCTGCACATAACCAGCATGGCTCCGGACGACGCCGCTGCTAAAGCTTTCGTCGTGCAAGGCTATACGGACGTGATCGCAGCCGAGAGAAAACGCGCGACGCTGCCGGAGCTTGACTTCGTGCGAGCCGGCCTCGAGGCCGAACACGGCGGCGTCCTGCTATGCCACACTGACGACGGCAAGCTCGTTGGGTATTTGTGGTGGCTCGACACTGAGAACTGTCCATACGGTCCGGGCTGCTATGCAGACAAGCCCGAGAGCTTTCTCTGGGTCCACACCGTCTATACAGTACCGTCGCATCGACGGCGCGGCGTCGCGCGGGCCCTCCACTCGGAATTAGAGAGCGTTGCGCGACGACGGAAACGCAGCGCGATCTGGCTCGACGTGTACGCGAACAACCCGGGGTCCCAGCAGCTCCACAGCAAATTGGGCTTCGAGCCTGTCACCGTCGTCCAGAAAAAATTAATATCTTTAGTCTATGGCGAAGTTCCCCAGGGCGGAGCCCATCGCCTGGGCCTCCTCTTCACTTTTCTTGGCGTCCTCCTCCTTCTTGCGCTTCGCGAGGTTCCGCACCTTCTTCTCCTCGTTGGCCTGCGCCTCGAGGATGTAGTTCACGAGCTCGTCCTCCGTGAAGTAGTCCTCGCCGCTCCGCGAGACGAGTTCCGTGATGCGCTCCGCGTGGTCCTCCGAACATTCCAAACCCTGTTTCCTTAAAAACAGACCGAACTCCGCGTGCGTCATCCGCTCCGGGTGCTCCTTCGCCATGAGGTGGAACGCCCGCCTCACCTCGCCGCCCTTCCCAAGCTGGGCCTCCATGGCCATGACGCAGTTCGCGAACACGTCGAAGCCGATCGCGTCGCTCGTCGGGAGGCTCGGGTTCCGGAAGCCGATCAGGTCGCACATCTTGCGCATCGTCCTCCGGTCGATCTTGCCGTCGCGGTCCGTGTCGTAGTAGTCGAACACGGCGTGGAGCTGGCTCAGCTTCTCGACCGTCTCGGGCGGGTAGCCGGCCTCCGCGAAGGACGAGGGGTGGGTGGCCATGCTGCGTCGAGGGGCGGCCTGCTGTGTCGACGGGCGTCCTGGGGCAGCTCTTAATGGCCTGTGCTGCTTTTTTCGACCTCGGGTTTTCGTGCTACAGTTGCCCATTGAATTGCTCCGGGAGCTAGCCGTGCTGCCCGCGGGGGCAACGCATAGTGCACCGGTGCCAGCACGCACGCTCGAAGCCGGTGACGCCATCGTATTGGCGGGGCGCCATGCTCTTCCCCAGCGGCGGCCCGGACATCACGCCCGGCGCGCGGCGGCGCAGCGGCGGCAGCGGCGGCCGGCTCTGGGACCTCTTAAGGCGCAACGCGAAGCAGCTCGAGCCGGACGAGCTCGAGCCGAGCGACACTATTGACGTGCCGTTCGAGACCGCTCATGCGGCGGCGGCCCTCCAGTTCGCCTTCGAGAAGGGCCTCTGCGTTCTTTCGCGTGCGACGGGCGACCTCCGGGCGACGGACGAGCTCGTGGCGGTCAACGGCTCGAGTATTGGAGTGGGCGACAGCGCGACCTTACACCGCGTATTCAGAGATGGGGAAACAGACGGGCTCGTGCTCACGTTCGCGCGGCGCCGGGGCCGCTCGCTCCTCACGTTAAGGAACGCGGACGTTATGACCACGCGGCACGCCGCGTCCTGCGGCTGGTTCGAGCGCCGCGCGCGGAACGACGCCGACGCCGAGGCCTTGTTGCGGTGCGCCGGGGCCGTATCAGCTCGGGCGGCATTAAACGCGGACCTCCCACCGGCCTTGGCCCTCAAATTAACACGGGGCGGCGCCGTGCAGGAGCGCACGGCGAAGAAGTGGAGCCGGGCCTACGCCTATACGTCCGTGGACTTGAGGCATCTGTGCGTCGCCAAGAGCCGCGACGCGACGAGCGCCAAGTGCCTCCCGCTCAAGGGCGTGGCGAGTATAAATGTCGCGAACGACATAGGAGACGGGCGCAGCATCGGGTGTCGGGTCGTGGTGCAAACGCAGGGCGGGACGATGACCCTGGACCTGGCCGCGCCGAACTCGGATCGATGGGGCACGTGGTGGGTCGACAGTCTAGCGAAGTGCGCCGAGGCCGCGCGGGCTTCCACACCTACGACGCCGGAACCGGCGTCGAACGACTCCGACGAGGAACGCCAGTCCGTCCGGTCCGTCAGCCACAGCTTCCTGAGCGACGTCTTCGAGCCCCTGGACACGGACGCGGCGCTCGCCGAGAATATCGTCGTCGCGGCGGTGGCGGCGCGGTTGGAAGCGAAGCGGAAGAAACGCGTCCAGAAGCGCGGCTACGTCGCGCAGCGTATGGCGTCTACACTAAATCGGACGAGCTACAAGCGGCGGTTCTTCGAACTGGACCAGACGAAGCTCATGGGCTTCGTGGACGAGGCGGACGCGGCGCGCCCGGACGCGCACCCGGTCGCGTCCTGGGCCCTGATCGATTTCGTGGGCGCCATGCCTGGCCGCGCGGTCCACGAAGTGGAGCTGGCGGCGTCCATCAACGGCGGCGCGGACCGCGTGCTGCGGTGCGAGTCGGCCGCGGAGCGGGACGCCTGGGTCACAAGTTTGGACGCCGCGATCCGCGCCGCGCGCGGCGCGCCGACCGCGGTGTCGGGGGGCGCCTCGACGAGCAGTGCGCCGTCGCCCGAGGCGATCCCGGCGGCGGCGCCGGCCCGGCCGCCGCCCTTCCTGGCGCCGTCGCCGTCCTTCGAGGCGCTGGAGCTCGCGCCGCCGTCCGCGTCGTCCTCGGAGCCGCTCTCGCCGACGGACGCATTTTTGGCGGAGACCCAGGGCACGACGGGCTCGTCGTCCTCGTCGGAGGCGGACCCGCGGTCGCCCATCGAGGCCTTCCTCGCCGAGCACTCGCCGCGGCCGGACCGGTCGCCGCCCTCCTCCAAGGAAGCGCCGCGCTGGCGGAAGCGCCCCGTCGCGGAGGTGCCGCCCCCTCCGACAACGCCGTCCACGCCGCCTCCGGCGGGCGGAAGCTGGCTCCTGGAGCGGGCGGCCGACGGGCGGGCGTGGAAGCGGCGCCACGTCGTCCTGGACGGCGGCATCCTGCGCGCCCGGGACGGGCGGGGCGGCGCGGATGTCAGCAAGGTGGACGTCGGGGCGTACCGGCGGGCCGAGGCCGTCGCGGCGACGGACGCCGACGGCCGGGCGTTCGAGTTCGAGCTCGTGGGCATCCCCGGGGCGATGGTCGGGCGGCGGTTTAGGGCGGCGACCTGGAACGAGCGCGACGCCTGGCTCCGGCGGCTCCGCCCCCACGTCGGGGTCGCCGCAGTCACCTCGCCGCCGGACGACGCGACGACCGCGGCGCTGCGGGTGGGCCCGTCGCCCGCGACGCCGTCGCGCGCCGACGTCGAACACGCCATGGCGACGCCGCCGTCGCCGCCCAAACCAAGGCCCGCAGCGTCGCCACAATCCCTCGGGCGCCAGGCCTGGCAGCGGTCCGTCGCGGCGCTGGGCGCCGAGTCGTCCGACGAGGACATGCGCGAGCGCTTGCGCGAGCGCAGCGCGTCGGAGCGCGAGGCGACGGCCCGGGCGCCGCGGTCGCCGGCGTCCGCCTTGTCGCTGGCGTCCGCGCCGCGGACGCTGTCCACGGCGTCGCCGGCGAGTCCGCCGGCTGCATCGCCGTCGCCGGGCGCGATGAGACAGAGTCCACCCGGGATTCCATTGCGGTCGCCGTTGCCGGTGAGCCCGCCGTCGTCGCCGGCCGCGAGCCCGCCGTCATCCGATAGTGACACGCGCGAGCGGCGCCGCGAATGCGCCGCGTCGGCCGAATGGTCGACACCGAGCGACGAGCGAGCGGGGGCTGTCGAGCGAGCGCTTCGCGAGCGGTCGTTGTCGGTAGCGGCGCCGCTGGCGGTGTCGCCGGCCGAATCGTCGCCGGAGACGCCGGCGCGCGCGGCGGCGCGCGCGGCGGGGCGCGAGCGGGCGCCGTGGCCCGAGAACCCGGCGCCGCCCGCCGCGGCGCGGCCACCCTCTCCCGCCGATTCGCCGACTCCGCCCGCCGCGGACGCTCCCGCGCCGCCGCCCGCACCGGCACCACCGCCCGCGACGCCGCCCGCGCCGGCCCCGCCGACGCTCGTGTCGCCCGCCTCTCGACGCACGCTCGACGACACGCCGTCGACGCTCGCTCGTGCCCCCGCCGCCACCCGCTCGACAACAACGCACCACCAGACGAGGCGCTGCGCCGGCCTGCTCTACGCGCGCGCCGCGCGCGACACCGCGGAAGCGGGCAAGGAGACGTGGCGCCTGCGCTGGCACGCGTTCGATGGGAGCGTGCTGCGCTGGCGCGACCCCGAGGACACCGAGTGGCTCGGGGCCATGCGCCTCGGCCCGGGGGCGCGCTGCCGCCGCGGCGCCTCGCGAGAGGACGGGTACGTGGCGCTGGACGTGGCGTGCGAGGACTGGCGGGCGACGCTGCTGGCGCCGTCGCGGGACGAGCGGCGCCGCTGGCTCGCGGCACTCGATCCGCGGCTGACCGTTCCGAGGCCCACGCCCAAACAGCTCGTGCTCAAGTCGCCGCGCGCGCCGCGGTCGCTCGCGTCCTCGCCGGCGTCGACGCTCTCGCCGTCCTCCGTGTCGACGGACTTCGAGCCCTTGCTGCCGCTGTCGTCGCGCGAGCGTGCCCAAGCCGCCGCGTCATCCCGCGCCATCGACGCCTACGTCTCGAAGCGGAGCGCGCGGACCCGCAAGGTCGTGGTGGCCGCGGTCCGGGCGTCGGCGGCCCTCGCGGACGAGACGTACTGCCGGCTGCTCCTGGCGGTGTCCGAGAAGCACGGCCGTCGCGCCTGGGAGCTGCTCGGCGGCGTCGCGGGCGCCCTCCGACGCGGCGCTTTGTGGGGTCGTGCGCGAGGCGGCCCGCGTAGACGGGTCCGCCGCGGCCGGGACCGTGGCGGCGGCGATGGATGCTGCTTTGTCTGCGGCGGCGTAAGTGTGTTTGATGTGATCCCTGAGCCCGCATCCGCCCCCCTTTCCCTTACGTTTTAGGATCAGTGAGGGATGTGTGTGTGACTACTTATTGTGACTAGCCCCACGAGTAGCTACGTAGGTGCAGCGAAACCCGCACGCAAAAAGCTACATTAATTAAGACTAGGGCGCCTCTTCATTAATTAAGCTTAGTCTTCTTTGTTATTATCGCTGCGCGCGAACCTGTGGTGCCTCTGTACTCCTTAACAGCGAGCAGTGCGTCTCGTCGCCGCTGCCTAGCAAACTCGCCTGGCGCCGCGCTTACTCCGCTGCGGCAACACAAACAACCATGGCCGCGCAAGCAGAGGCCTCGGACCAGATGCCGTACGTGATCTTCGAGACGTCGCTGGGCGCGTTCTCCGTCGAGCTCTACTCGCAGCACGCGCCACAGACTTGTAAAAATTTCCGGGAGCTCGCGCGGACCGGCTATTACGACTCAACAACGTTCCACCGGGTCATTCGGGGCTTCATGACGCAGGGAGGCGATCCAACTGGGACTGGTAGAGGCGGCGAGTCGATCTACGGCGGCAAATTTAGAGACGAGATCACGCGAGAACTGAAGCACACCGGTGCGGGCGTGCTGGCGATGGCCAATTCTGGACCGAACACGAACGGCTCGCAGTTCTACATCACCCTAGCTCCGGCGCCCTGGCTCGACGGCAAGCACTCCATCTTCGGCCGCATCGCGTCCGGCATGGGCGCCGTTCGAAAATTAGGCATGGTGCCCGTCGACGCGAACGACCGGCCGACGTCGCAGATCACGGTACGACGGGCGTACCCGTCCATGACTTCGGATCTACCGCTGCCTGCGACGACGGCGGCGATCGCGGCGGGGGGGCAGATGGGGTTGTTGACAAGGTAAACCATCGTTCCGAGTATGGTTTTTGTTACGCTGCAGGACTCGATTTTTGTTACGGTGCTAGAACTAATATAAAGGACTAGTAGGCGGAGCCTTGGCCGGCCGGATGACCGGATGATCGGATGATCGGATGATGGATGATCGAAATACTGGACGGGTTTTTCCACGTCGATTTGTTTCAGCCTTTTTGGGCCCTTTCTCGGATCTCCACGCGCCATCACTCAACAGGCGCAACGCACGCCGCCACTGACTCACCCCAATATGATTCTCACAAGCTGCGCCGCATGCGCTGCTCCCCTAACACACAAGGCCCCCCAGTGTGGTCGCTGCCAGACGCGCTACTGCGGGCGGCCTTGCCAGGAGCTGCACTGGAAGAAGGGCGGCCACAAGGCTATGTGCAAAAAGGTCAAGAAGGGCGGCGGCACTGAGCAATACCACGCCGAGAAGAAATACGCGGAGGCCGTCGCGGTCGCGGTCGAGGCGTGCGCGGAGGACACAAAGGGGCAGACGTGCTACATCTGTACGGAGGCCCTCCACTGGAAAACGAAGGAGGGCCTCGTGCGCGGGTGTGCGTGCCACACAACGGAGGGCTTCGTGCACGTCTCGTGCTTGAGAGAGCAGGCGAAGATTTTGAATGACGAGGCCGAGGAGAACAATTCGGGCGTCAAGGTGAGGAATGCGACGTGGGCGCGGTGGTACTCGTGCGGCCTGTGCGAGAAATGGTACCACGGCGTCGTAGCGTGCGCGCTCGGGTGGGCGTGCTGGAAGACGTACGTGGGGCGACCGGAGGAGGACGGGGCTCGGCGTTCTGCCATGGAGGTCCTTGCGGACGCCTTCAGCAGAAACGGCGACGACAAAATGGCACTCATGATTTACGAAGCCAGATATGACACGGAGCGACGTCTTTGTGCGTCCAACTTCAAGGAACGTTCAAACGATGATGATATGATTGATCTCCAAAGTTACATCGCAAGTTGCTGCTACAATCTTGGGCGGCACGAGGAAGCACTCATCGCAAGACGGACGGTCTACGAACAGAGACTAGCCAAGTACGGTCCCATGCACGAAGACACAATTTATGCCGCCTCTGGTCTGGCACACTCGCTCGTCGAAGACTACTGGTTTGCAGAGGCCAAAAGGTTCCTGCGTGATAAGATCTCCAATGCTCAGAGCGTCCTCGGTAATCGACACCGGACCACCATTATTTTGCGTCTGCTTTATGCGCAAGCTGTTTACATAGACGACGGCTCCTCTTTCGATGAGGTGCAAGAGGCCGTTGCGACTCTCGAGGATGACTGTCGCACCGCGCGACAGGTCTTCGGTAAAGACCACCCTGACCATCTTCAATCGAGAAGGGCCCTGAACCAAGCACGCAAGAGACTTGCATATGAGGAAGCGCGCCTGAACTCGGTGGATTCCACGTCCGAGAAGCTTAACCGGAGCCTGCGCATCGACGGCGACGACGAGAGCGAAGCCCCATAGTATGTGATTTTGTACACCTAACAATTCGCCTACTCCTCATAGACCAGCGAGAACCCCACGTCGCCGGGGTCGACGTCCGCGCGGCACGTGGCCTCGACGCCGTCGACGCGGCAGCGCCGCCGGGGCAGCGCGGCGGCGCAGCGGAGGCAGGCGGCGTTCAGGTCGGGCGCGGCGCCCCCGGCCGCGGCCCGCTCGTGGTCCTTGACCCGCCAGTCGCAGGGCGCGTAGAAGCCCTGCGCGTCGCGGACGATGCCGCCGGCGTAGGCCGCCTGCAGCGCCCCGAGGCGCCGCCGCGCGTCCGGACCGCCCGGCGCCGCCGCGAGGCGCGCCTCAGCCAGCTCGCGCGCGAGGGCCCACAGGTGGGTATCGTCGGCGTTGCGCCGCTCCACGTATTGTCGCGTCTCGGGCCGGAGCTTGCCCTTGCGCGGCGCGTTCCAGCCCAGTAGCGGCCAGACGCCCGACCACGCCACGACCGACGCGTTGTGGTGTGCCTTGGCGTCGGCCCGCTTCGCGAGGCGCTCGTCCCGCCGATCCCCGAGGCGGCCCTGGATGAGTTCGGTCCGCGGCGCCGGTGCCCGGGCACAGGGGTGGGCGCGGCTCGCCCCGTGGACCGCGTGGCTCTTGCGCGTCGCGTACACGAAGTTGTCCAGCGCCCAGCCCAGGTCGAGGGCCAGGAGCGTCAAAAACGTCGGGAGGTCCTCCAGAACGCCAATCACCGCGAACTCCTCCCTGAGTGCTTTCTCCGCCGCGGCGCGCACGCGCCGCAGCCCCTTCAGATCTTTCGTGGGGGGCGATATGTGCGGGTCCGGCGCATCGACGGCACCGCCGCTCCGCTGCAATACGCCGCGCCGGCCGTAGTACCCCAAGCGACCGAGCACGACGGCGTACTCCTGGGGCGAGTCGCACAGCCCCCCGCGCCACTGGCAGTGGCCGCCGTTGATCAAAACGCACGCGCGGCACGAGATGCGCTCCATGCGCCGTACATCCGTGGGCGTCCACGAACTTGCGTTCGACGCGAACGGCGGCGCCAACAGCAGGTCCGTGGCGCCGCCCAGCTCGTAGTAGAGGCGCGAGATGAAGCGCGGCGCCGGGTCCCGCAGGAGCGTCACGAGCTTCGCGTTGGGGCGCCAGGGAACGCCGCCGCAGCGCGCCATGCCCGATTCTCCAAACACGCGGTAGGCCTGCGTCGCCCAGTGGCCGTCGTAGTTGCCGCAGAACTTGCCGAGCTTCTGGAAGGCCAGGGACGGCACGAGCGCGGCGAGCGACGCGTCCCCGCCGGACCCGGGGGGCGCTTTCCTCCCGTCGAGGCGCGCGCGCCACGTGCCGTAGGCGGCGTCCTCGTTCAGCACGACGCGCGCCAGCGCCGCCGCGACGGACGTGCCGCCCGTCTTGTGCAGCTTCAGGTAGAGGGGCAGCGGCCGCGCCAGCGCCTCGCGCGCCGGGCTGTCGATGGCGAGCTGGGCGACGAGGTACACGCCCAGGGCCCCAGCGGTGAGGACCGCGCACCAGCGGCGGCGCGAGCACGGCACGCGCACGCGGCCGCCGTACTTTTCTCCCATGGGTCAGCCTACTTGCTTACACGCTGCGCAGCGCAGGCAACGAGCAAGCTGTGCAGTGCTACTACTTTGCAGCAGCGGTAGAAATACCTGCGCTGCTCACGCTTGCGACCAATGTTTTGCTGGACTAAGATGGGCGTTGTGCCTCGCGCCAAACCCGTCAAGCTTGTACCGCTCAAGTGAGCCCGATCGAGATAAGTTGCGAAACCCGTCACGGTGCAACAGGATGGATTTCCACTTATATTACACCTCACATAGATCGACCTCACAATTTGGATCCGGCTCGGGCGCCGTCGCCGCGAGGAAGCATGCGGCGATGAACAGTGCGCCGCCGACGCAGCCCTCGACGCCAACGGTCTCGCCGAGGAAGACCAACGAGAGGATTGCGGCCCACAGTGGTTGAGAGGCGTACACGACCTGTGCCCGCGCCGGGCCGACGGCTTGCTGCCCACTTACTTGCAGGACCGATGCAAACGCATTCACGAACACGCCCGACCAGATCGCCGCGAGAGCGACCGGCCAGATGCCGAGGTCGCTCGCGACAAAGTCGTCGAGCTGCGGCGCGACCGAGGACCAGGCGACGGCGGCGGCCGCCACGCTAAGTCCGGCTTGCGTCGTTATTTTTGTAGTGATGAGCGTCAGCGGCGCCACCCGTGAACCGTGCTTGAAGAGCCGCAGATCGTATGTCGCGTAGAATACTGCCGCCAGAACGCAAAGCGCGTCGCCCTGTTGGCTGGCGGCGGTCGCCGTCGCCGCGGGGTCCAGGGTAAACACCAAGACGCCCGTCAGGGCGAGGACGACCGCGGCCCAGATGCGTGGTGGGATGGGCACGCCGCGCGCGCCCTGCACGAGGGGCACGATCAGCGTCGTCAGCTGGATAAGAAAAGCACCATGATCCGACGACGTCAGCGAGAGGCCGTAGAGATTGGCTGTTGCTCCCAGAAATTTCCAGAGGCCGAGCTCGCCGCCGGCGCGCCACGCCGCCGCGTCAG
>Ga0302122_10002582_pt1 | contig 11276 bp, 5 predicted proteins | sample CB21_SCM_MG_FD_203115 | JGI IMG/M metagenome (GOLD analysis project Ga0302122, IMG submission 203115) | Marine microbial communities from Western Arctic Ocean, Canada - CB21_SCM | ecosystem: Environmental > Aquatic > Marine > Oceanic | place: Canada: Western Arctic Ocean | collected 2017-09-28
TCCACTCCGCTCAGCAAACATCGTGTTTAACTCGCAAACAGTGAACTGTAGGTGGATAGGTGGATGGCTAATGGAGTTTCAATTGTCAAGGATGCTAAGGACTTGTCACCAGGTAAAAGTATGGGGGTGCTGCTCCATGGCGTGCCCCTGGAGTTGCCACCATCAATTAAGCAGGCTTCATCGAAGATCAGTGCCAGACCGATTTCCCAGGACCTTGGTCAAGCCAAGAAAGAGGTCATGCGCAGACAAGACTGGCGTCACAGAAGGCTTCAATGCTCTGAAGAGGTACGATCGATGTGGGAGCCATCGATAAAGGTAACTGAGCTACCAAAGCCGGCGGCTGTGTCCGAGTCATTGATTAGCGATGGTCGTTACGGTGGCAACTTGCCACATTTGCAGATGCCGTTGCCATTTCTCTACCCTATCAATGCCAGGGGCTTTGGAACGCACGATGCCGCTCGCAAGGGCATTGAGGCCATGGACAGCCTAGGTAAGGACGACAGTGGAATTGGGAAAATGGGTATAGTGCAACGGTCCAATTTGGACCGTCATGCCCAGGTTCTGGCGCTCTCGAAGTTTGGGCAGCTACGCAGCGTTGCGCAGAGAGCTGAGTCCTCAAGACGTCACACTGCACGGATTGTTCTTTCTAGTTTTGAGAAGGCAGGCTCTGATTTGGGAACGGCAGGACAAGTCCGTGCCAACGCAGTGCTCACCGCAGGTTTCCCTTTCCACCCCCTTCCGGACCGAATTGGGTACAGACGACTTTGCCAACTTCAACTTGTGGCAAAGATGGGTTCGATTACTTCACGCCACGGTGATGTTGCTTTCCTGATACGCCAACCGGTCATCCAAGAAGGGCAGAGGTATAACATTGACATAAGAGGAGGGACATTATCAAAGAATGAAAAGCCACTACTGCGGCGACGGAATTCTTTCCCGGCCCTTCCGGGTCTTGCTGCCAAGCCAAGGTCAAAGCTACTAGAACAAAAGGATGAGACTAGACTTAAGGCACTTGCTCGTGTCGCCGGCGGCTGCCTTCGGACCTTCTGGGCTTGCGATGGTGACTTCCATTCTCATCACCACACAGTTAATCAAGTTGTATGGTCACTTGATGAAAAACGAATCGCATCTTGTTCAAATGACAAGACTGTGCGTCTCTGGGCGCCCCAAACAGGCCAATGCGTGCGTACACTTGTTGGTCATGACGACGCTGTTATGGGATGTGCGTTTTCTGAGGATGGCCTCCGTCTTGTTTCTTGTGGGATGGATAACTTCCTCATACTGTGGAACACTGTGAACGGCGAAATGTTACGCAGGTTTTTTGGTCATGACGACATTATCTATCGTTGTGTGCTCTTCCGTAACTCATCAGCCATGCTCTCGTGCTCATCTGATAGAACGCTAAAGTCATGGTTCCTCACGCCACAGCCACCCAATCCCCCGGATCGACCAGCAATATCAGATGCAGGCCAGCGTGCTGCTTATGTTACTTGGCGCGCCCCACCAGCTTACAATGACGATATTGTTGCTTACAAAATACAATGGCGTGTTGGTCTCCGCGTGGCATTTAAGAACGAGACAACAGTTGATGGTTCAACTTTCATAAAACAAGTTGACGGCCTCAAGCCGGGCCAGAATTACCAGTTCCGTATCTGTGCTGTTAATCGCATGGGCCAAGGAGACTGGTCAGAACCATCGGCCCAGCACGTCACCCAGGTTGGCATCCCCGAGCCCCTCGAGCAGCCTGTTGTCATCCGGTCATGGTTCCGTCCGCGTAGGATTGTGTTCTGCTGGCATGCACCTCTTGCTACAGTCGAGGGTACTGCAATCCATCGGTTCCGGACCCAATGCGCGGGCGAAGGTGGCGCCTTTGGCACGCGGCCTGACTTCGAAAAATACGTTACATGGAAGGAGGGTCGTGCATTGGCACAGCACGTCGAGGCCGCCCTTCTAGACGAGATACGTGAGGATGCGAACACCTGGCGGCGATCAGGACCTGCCACCAAGGGCAAGACATTCGAGGTCCCAGAGTATCTCCTGGTTAAATTTAATCAAGAGGCGACTGCAATGGTCAATGACGAAAAGTTCTCGCCTGAGGAGCGCAGCATTAGACTTCGCCGAATCGATCGGCGTCGGCGCCGCACTATCAAACGTCTCACTCAAAATGAGCAGAAAAAACAAGAGGACCTTTGTTTTGCTAAATTGAGCAAGGGAATTCTCATGGCCGCCGCATTTGATGAGCTCAAACCCGGGTTCGATTATCGTTGTCGTGTATCTGCCGTCTCATCAGTTGGCGAAGGCCCATTCTCATTGCCAACCTACAATGCCAAGACCCCTCCAGATCATCCGGCAAATCCGAGATGTCCCATAGTCAAAGCGCTTTCTCAGACAGCACTCAAGCTTAAATGGGTGGCACCGCTTGAGAATGGGTCTGCGATTATGCATTTTCTTATTCGACGTAAGGATGCTACAAATGATGTCTCCGAATATACTCGACACGATTCAGAGGCCGTATTTGACGGTCTTAAGCCAGGGAAAAAGTACTCGTTTCAACTTTGTGCTTTCAATCAGATAGGACCATCGACCTGGAGCCCCTGGAGTGAGCCTACATCAACTCTCACAGCTCTCCCCAAGGTTCCGGAGCGCCCCACAGTTCTCGAAGCCACCATAATTGCGGTGACGCTCCGCTGTGTTAAACCAGATAACGCTGGCAAGATAATTTCGACGGTTGTTGTGCAGCGGCGCGAACTCCGACCTGGCGGCGTCAAGTCAGAATGGGCAAACAAATTGAGATTCCCCCCCAACCCAGGTGGAACGGGAGTTGCTTGTATCTTTACTATTTCTTCCCTCAAGCCGTACACTGTATACCAGTTTAGATGTGCTGCCATCAATGCACACGGGCAGTCAGACTGGTCGCTACCATCATTCCGGATACGAACTTGCAAGGCACAATCACCAGCTGCACCGCAGCATCCAAGAATTTCCGAGGTACACCCTGCAAGTGTGCACCTCATATGGATCATGCCAGACCACAAAGGGTCTCCAATAATTGGCCATACTCTTGAACTCAAGCGCCTCCGCCGAGAACAACCCAAGATGGCAATGACACGTTTATCTCAGGAAGCCATGTTCTTAGATACCCACGAGATGCCCCGCACCACCACCATGGATCGCGAGACTGATGGTATTGTCTCCTCACTCGATATTGGCTACAGAAACAAATATGAAGCAGAGAATCTCGAGCCCTCTGCGAAGTATATATTTCGTGTGGCTGCTTACAATGACGAAGGACAGGGTGATTGGTCATGCTGGTCTGACACATTCGTAGGTGGATTAGTAATACCATTGGAGACAGCGCAGTAACTTCATAGCCCTTGATGGACGTGGGGAGTGCGGTATGAATTTTCCTTATTTTCATGAGAAAAGTTGATATTAACAGAAGAGGTTACCATGATTGTGCACGCCTGCCTCATACACCATGTGAAGACAGGTAAGCTACACAGCATTGTCCGGTGCACGCATTGCAGTCACGGTATGCGAGCACAGCCACTAACCTCAACGCCACGAGACCGGCCCCATCTCCGGACCGGGCCTCAAAATTGATTAACCCGGAGCCTAACTTGACTTGGGGGGCTTCTTGAAGGCAGGCGGTCATCTGGATGGTCTTGTAGTTGTCCCAGACTCCACCAGGTCCCGTGCAACCGTAGCAGCGTTCGAAACCGCGCCGAGAGGTATTTACCCTGGGAGCAGCAGCGGTGGAGACCGCCTGATGGGCTCCCCTGGTATAAATAAATAAATAAATAAATAAATAAACATACTAGAAGTACAAATAAATAAAGTAGCCCTCCCCTAGCTAGCCCGCCGGGGGTTTCACCTTGCTGCCAGCGGGGCGCCCGTGTACTGCAGGCCTTTTTCGGAGTTGCGGTTAGGTAGGGCTCCTGGGGAGGCGCCGCCGCGCCGGTCACGGTGCAGTGGCCAGGTAGTCTAGCTCCAAGCAAATCGACCCGGAGGACGGGAAATCCGGGTCGGACGCGAAGGTCAACATCGCGCCGCTTAGCTTCTGTATATCCGCGCGCCTTCTTTTATTAAATAAATAAATAAATTAGAATTCGAGGACGGAGGACACTCCCATGGGAAGGTCCACATCACAGCGCTTAGCGCTTTTCGCCCCGGGCCGTAGGCTCCCCGAGGCGCAATCTTTGACGAAGAGGAAAGAAAGCCCCGTACTGTTTCCAGTACGGGCACCGTGACACCCCAGCTAATGCATGGAGCCATAGTCCGCAGCAGCGTTCCTCCCCGGCCGCGTCGGCTACTAGTAACGATTAAAAGGGGAACGCAACCCTCTGACAAGGATTTGGACACCTCGAAAGCCACGAGCAGATGTCATCTGGTTTTCACCATGACCGGGCAGGAGGACAAAGCTAGGGGGGGTCAACCGAATTAAATTATTTATTTAAGTTTACTAAACGGGTTTTACCCCAAATCGCTGATCCCCCATTCGTAGTCACGCCCCAATGTCGGGAGTTGCATACTTTGGTATGTTGTATGGGGCGCCGCCCAATACTCATATCCGCGTAGCTAGCTCCCGACATTGGAAATAGACTTCGTTTTGGGCCGGGGCTCAAAAAGGCTAACCTACTAGGATCATACTAGGGTTTGGGGAATTGTCGAGCTAGCGTTTCGGGCATCCAGGTGTGCTCAAGCTAATGTAAAGCTCTAATAATACAGCTCCGCAGCTCCGCAGCCCGCTCCCCCGGGGGAGGTAGAAAGCTCACGACGCCGGAAAAACCTGTGGAACTTGAAGACCGCGTTGGCCCTGCGCGGGCCGGTGTGTGTTTAGCCTGAAATAGCCTCTTATGGCATTTGCGGCTGCTTGCCGGCCCGACGCCGACCGGCTGGACCACGGGGGGGGGTTGGGATGGCTGCCCCTGTGCTGGAGCCTGAGATCGCTAGCGAGGCCCTGTTGCCCCGAACGCCTCCTCAGCCGATATTGCCGGTGGCCGGCGGCGGTCAATATCACGGCGTCGCGATGTCGAGCGTGCGTTCCCAGCCACTACAACCACCGTGACAGCGAAGGCGCGTGGGATCATCGCAGACCGCGTTTGGTCACGGGGGCGGCACTGAAATGAAGAAAATGGCCTAGCGTTTCCCCCTTACTAGTCTGAACGTCGAAACTTGCTATGAACGGTACTACGGTACTAACTCTAATTCAAGCATGACAAGCGCAAAAAACGGTCCTGGGGATTTTTTGTTACCACCCCGCGCGTGCTCTAGGGTAACAAAACCCGTTTAGTAAGAATAAGAGATGGGTAAAAAGGTGGCTGAGTAGCGATTTCCCGAGCAACCAAGCGGTCTACGTAGCTCACACGACCCCTCCGAGGCAAAATCCTTCCGGCCAGTCGTTTGTGGGCTATGGGCGAGCATTATATCGAAAGATGGTTAAGCTACGACCCAATTACGGATTTCGTGCCGGAGAGCAACACGCTGTTCACCAGCGCCGCGGCGCGCCCCCGGGGAGAGTAGCTCGTTTTCATCCGGCCTTATGATATATGCACCGACGCCAGCCCTCGCTGGTGTCTAACTGGGCCCCGGGGCCGCGTGCGCGCAGTGCGCTGCTGGGGCAGCCCGAGTCCTTTATTTGCAAAGAATAGCGAAATGGCCATACTTACGGCTCTCATTTACACGGACAGACCTCACCGCACGCCCCTCGGAGCTCAAGCGGCCCTTAAGAGGGCCCTACGAGCTCCCCGGATCAATGCGCGACCTTCGGGCGCTCGATGGAGGCATTCCCTACGGTGGGTGCCGGTACCTTGTTTGGTCCCGTACCCAAAATGTCGGGAAAAAGGTGGGCGTCTCCCGGCCATAGCTTTTCACCACCCGGTCCGTTTGTCGTCAACTAGGGACTACAACGGGCTTATCAACGCCCCTCTAAAGGATGTTGGCGATGTTCGGGGTTCCGGGGCGCTCCTAGCGAAGTCGGGTTTCAGTGTCCGCCCCTAACAAAGCAAGGGAAAAAAGGCCCGGGGGTTCAAAAGTAGTAACCCCCCCAAAACCTCGCACCGCTACCGTCTGCGGGTTTGTTTAAAGAATCAACATCCAGACCGACCAAAATCACACTTTGAAGAGCCGACCAGGCCTGACCAAACCAGGCCGACCAGGGTTATGAAATATTTTTTAAAAGAGCTGCCAGTGGCTACTTCGTTGACCAACTTCCCCTAGTATTTTGTAGTTGGTTGCTTAAAATTCGCCCGGCCCTAAGGATGATCGATAATCCCCCTCCCGTGGGCGTTAGAGGAGCTTTCGGAGATCTCCCTCATCCTTCGGTTAAATTGTGTCTAATCCGACCCTCGTTTCTCGCCGCCGAGAGGAGGCCCGGCTAGGTGTGCTCAACATATTGAGGAAGGAGGACGCAAAGGTACACATCTTGCCGCTTGGCGGTCTTCGCCCCGCGCCCCCAGGCTCCTAATGGAGCCAGAGATACGGCGACGTCCCGCCCCGACCGGGGTGCTCTGACAAGCTCTTCCTCGCCCGCGAGCTTACGTTGGCTACCCGGGGTCCAGTTTCAGGTCGTGTATCAGTGTCCAAATCATGGCCGGGCGGGGGTGCTAGGACGGGGGAACTCATTTCCAATCGACAAAAAGGTTCAATGTCCCATGGCTCCTTTTGTCGTGACAAGGAGTACCTCGCAAGATATTTGTTCGCTTCCACTCAAAGCCTGGCTGGCGCAGAGGCCACGGGAGGCATCGGCTACCCGCGAGACCCTGGTTCGGCCTTTTGCATCATTTCGCCTTATATCAAACAACACCATACCCTCCATCATGCGGAGACAGTAGTCAAGGGCTGATGGACGTATGTCACAAATGGGACCGTCACGATAGTGACGAAGGTCTCGGTGGTCCGGGGCACGCGCATCATAGAGATAGGAGATCGCAGCTGTTAAGATGCACTTGTGGCCGTCAAGCTCACAGAGCTTATCAAAAGCACTGCAGTGGCGATGTTGTCGCAAGCGCCAAACCAATTCAAACATCTTTGCAACTAGCAGCTCCTCACTATAAGTCCGCTTTACTTCGGGGCCATCCAAGGAACAGCATAACCGAAAAAGGCGGATACCCAAACATTCAACGACCAGCCCAAGCCCAAGACATGAACCCCAGACTTCTCGTCTTGCCGCAATGCAAAGTACCGCGCATGCATCATGAACCGTTGTTAAACTATCTTGGTCCATGCAAAATGCACCAGTGCACGAGACCATGCATGGCTCCAACATTAGAATTACGTGGCCACCCCGGTTAATCGCGTTTGCAAGCATTTCCGCTGACAGAGCACGGAGCTTTGAAGGGAATCCTCGGCCTGTACGAATTATTGCAGCCTGTGAGGCGCGTTTGAATGCCAAATAAGGCAACATTAGAAACGAAGAAACGCACTGCCACGAGGTGCGCATTAGCAGCAATCCACTCGAACACACCCACTTCCCTATCGAAGCTTCTGATCGTTAGTGCCGCACCAGCAGCAAAGCGAACATCTCCTGGACGGAGGTTAAGCGTCTTTGACCGCTGGAAAGACGATGCCTGCACTGCATAGTAAGCATCATTTCAAAAAGATTTCACGGCCCGGACGAAAACTAGCTCGATACAGCATCGGTGCTGACTCGACGGAATGCTGTGTGCTGGCTGCATTGCTTACGTGCGGTGCTTGGTTTTAGAGCTAGCTAGGGTAAGGAGCTGGGTAAGAGCTTGGAGGGGGGGGGGTTCCTAACGACCCCACGCCCCGGGGCGACCTTCTCAAACTGGCCCATTGCCGAATTTAATCATCACCGATACCAACCGTCAGAGCCCCCCAGGAGCCGGCCGCGGGCGGCACCTTGGGGCTTGGTTTGGCCATGGGGAATGATGCACGCCCCGCCGGGACTAAGGAGGCCCGGGGCCCCTGCAGCACGGCGGTCCTGCGGGACCTCCGACTTCCCCGCGTCAGGTCCGCGGAAAGATCGCTACGGGTCCGCGCCTTGACCGCGAGGCCAGTTCCGCCGGACCCGCAGCCGGTTTTTTCCCGCCCGCGGCCCGACCGCGAAGTTTAGTCCTCCAGCCGCCCGCGGCCGGTCCGCCTTGACCGCGGCCTTATCCGCCGTCCGCGGCGTCCGCAGGGTCCGCGTAATATTCCGCCCGGGCCCGCGCCGGGTCAGCGTGCAGCTCGTTGTCGGTCCGCGAAAGGTTTCAAAGGTACGGGGCTTGACCGCCGGCTTGACCGCCGCCAACCGCAGGCTGAACTTCAAGTTGAAGTTCAACCTGGCCTTGACCGCAGCCGACCGCCGTCCGCGAGTTTATCCGCCCCGCCCGCCGCCTGTGCGCCGGCCGGCCGCCGAGTGGCGCCCGCCGCCCGCGGGTTTGTCCGCCACTCGGCCGCCCTGGTCCGCGAACACCGAACCGCCCCGACCGCGCCGACCGCCGGTTCCCTACACGCACCACGGCCGGCATGCGGGCACGAGGGGCGCGTTCAAACCGGTCGATCAAGTACTAGGCCCCAGAATCCGCTGGGCAGTGGGCACATGTCCGGGACCTCGCGGGGCCAGCGATCGTCGGGGCTAGCGGGGCCCTTGTCGGGGGCCCGGCCGGGACATAGCTGAGATCTTGCGGGGGCTGGGCCCCGCAAAGCTTCGGCAGTGTTTCGCTGGCGTCTCGCAGCGCTCCGCATCTGTTTTGGCAGCGCCTCACGTGGGTTTAGGCGTGAAGGTCCTACAGCACCGGCGCAGCCCGCGTAGGTACCGTCCCGGGCTTGCCCCCAGGAACCGCGGCCCGCTAGCGGTCCCTTTGATGGTGCGTCATCTGGCCAATACCGAGTCTAAGGAAAGGCCCACAGGCCGACTATTCCCCCAGCTAGAGTCAACCAGGAAATATGGTCCGGTTGGCCCGGTACGAGTGGGAAAAGAACCTCCTGAATCTCGCCGTGGTGTACACGGAGCCGGGGCTAGTTGGCCAATGTAAAAGCGATCCCTTCCTGGAAGCGGCCTCTTTTTCTGGACAATCATTTGGCGACCATTCCCCACTTCTGGACGCAGTACGACATGACTTGTCAACACGCTTCACTAGGAATGACAACCCACTTGATGTTGCACACGCATCAAGTCAAGCACGCAAAAGGGCTAAAATCATCCAGTACAGCCCACAAAAGGAATAAATATGTGTAGGCTAAGTCAGCAAACGAAAAAAGGGCGCGCTACAGGTGGAACAACTTATTATGCGCAAGAGCGCGCTGGTATGAAAATAACCTGACGAGATTCCTAAGCACCTACATCCTTTTTGTCAAAACCTATCGTGCTTAATGGTCCAGCGGCTCGTGCCAGGAATTTGGAGACGATCCGACGCTGTCGCTCGAGGTCGATGGTTTGTTCCAGCTCATTCCGTTGTCTCCGCGCGGCCTCGCGTTCCCGCCGCCGGTCCTGGTCTCGTTCATGCTGTAAAATAGATTCTGCGTTGCCAGCTCTTATGCCCGGCAGATGTTCACCTTCACCATCGCATCTGAGCTTCGAAATACGCGCGATACGTGTGGCGTCAACTGTGGGCTGCTCTCGTGTAGTTGCATTGCAAAGGAGAGCGCTCCGCCTAGCGCACGATTCGAAGTGTGATGCACCCCAAAGAAGTTTGAGCATGCGAGAAGTTCGCTGTGGTGCCCGCATTACAGCTGGCAATCCAAAAGGACGGTGGATCGTGTCAAATCTAATTTCAACTGAGGTACTTGCCGCGTCGTCCCAGTTTAAGGCAATTAGCATCCGGTCAGCAGCCATTGCAGCCGGTGAGCATGATTGAAGCAGCTTAGATGGCTCTGTGTGCACATATCGCCGTGTACTGCATTCCTGTGCACTGCATCCTGCTATGAGGTTGGAAAGCCTTTCCTCAAATAGCTTCGAGAGTACACTGGCGGCGTGGTGAACAGCCAATTTAGAATTTGTGACATATATGCGTGCGTTGTTAAAGACAAGCCGTACGTCACGGGCGAAAGCAATGAATGTTTTGTATGTGGTCAGGTGCCCACCAATGGCCTCAAGATCCATGGGCTTGTTGATGATACTTGAGTAATCCTCAAGTCCTGATGCTGCGGAAGTAACCGCCCGGAGGAAAAATGCTGAGGCAGGCTGATCAAGGACTAATGCTCGAAATATGTGATGAACTTCACAGAGTGGTATTTGCGAAACGCAATGTTCGGGGTCGCTGAAGGCAAGATATTTTTGGTGCGCACCTGCACTCGCTGCACGCGTAGTACATGTGAGCGTGGATGGTTTTATTACGCATGTTTTAAGCTCTTTAAGAGCATGCTCAAAGCGACCTTTCAGATGCACTGTTACAAGATGAACCTAAGCGAAGGATAATTGTCAGAAAGTTGGGAGGCGGGGAAGAATCTTAGTTTCATAGACTCGTATAGATAGTACTGGGTGTGTAGGATCGACGTTGTTGAATTGAACTATATTTGCCAACATTAGTCTGATATCATTGGTGAAGGGGTCCACGCAATGATAGTACCCCTTTTTGATGCGAGACCCAATAGTTCTCAGATCCATTGGTTGAGTTATAACCTGCATGGGTATTTGCAAAAATGTCCCGGTGCAGATGTAATCTTGCACTGTACTCTTTACTTTGTGATTGCCAGGGCGATTGAAATATGATTGTGCACAGGAATCTTCCACAACAATGTCAAGAAGCATCATCAATGTCATGCGCGTCACTCGATGGTTTGTAGAAGTAGGTGATGGAGTTGTGAGAGCATCCAAGCGGGGTTGTGTCATGAGGGTCTGTGCACACCAGTAAGAGCTAAAGTTACAAAGCGATATGACGTGACTCTGGGTTGACAAGGGCTGTCTTTACTTCAAGAGCAATCTGAAGTTTCAGTGTGGCGACATTGCAATAGCCTTTGACGTCAGTAGTTGTGAGCTCCATGAGTGACTTGTTGACTGCTTGGTGGTTTTGAATACCAATAGAAACATGATCCAGAGATTTGCGAAAGAGATATGATTCCGTCGCTATGGCAAGTGGCTGAACAATGTCTCTAAGCGATTCACGCGGGGCAATATCATCTTGATCAGCTAAATGAAATAAGCTGTTTGAGAAGTTGTGCGTTGAGGATCCACAGGTTGCAAGGCCCGCCTCGAAGACGGCCAGGAGCTTCTTGGCAGCCATACATTGGGCTATGAATCCATTTGAACTCATGGCCTACACGAGCACATAGTCGAATTGGGTAATAGTCTGAAGCGCACATAGACACGGGGCAGTTTAACATTTATGATCATA
>Ga0302122_10002583_pt1 | contig 11275 bp, 8 predicted proteins | sample CB21_SCM_MG_FD_203115 | JGI IMG/M metagenome (GOLD analysis project Ga0302122, IMG submission 203115) | Marine microbial communities from Western Arctic Ocean, Canada - CB21_SCM | ecosystem: Environmental > Aquatic > Marine > Oceanic | place: Canada: Western Arctic Ocean | collected 2017-09-28
CTGAATTTGTGAAACCCGTTTGGCGCTTAACGGAATGTCCGGGTGGAATATGATGGCGCCCCGCGCGGATAAGCCGAAACGGTTTTCGAAATATTGATAAGCATCGTGAAAAACATAAAAGCGCCCCTGGCGCAGGGGCATTAATCTCGCAGCGATCTTTTGTTGCAATGTCTTAAGGCGCGCGCGGAGCTGGTTGGCATTTGATATATAAATCCGCGTATTTGCAGGGTCGATGCTCTTCAGCGTGGTTTCTATTTCTCGAGAGAACGCTATGGCGTTGACTGGGTCGAGCCAGAAATGTTGATCGGTATTTCCGTGGTGGTGTCCATGATTATGCTTCTTTGTTTTAGCATTTCTCGATTTGAATTGAACGGCTTTACGGAATTTATGGCGGGTTAGCTGTTCCGTCTTGGATAAAGTCACGATCTGCGCCCGGCGGCCCAACGTCTTTAGCGGTTTCACCAGAAAGTTTTCGAACTCTTCGCCGATCCAGAAAACAACTTTGGCGTTGTGCAGCTTTCTGGCTTCTGAGGGTCGCAGGCTGTAGGTGTGAGGTGACGTTTGGCGCTGCAATATCAGAAACGGTTCACTGACCCCTTTGGTAACTGACGCGACCAGTGAATGGATCGGCTTGATCGATACTACGATATTGTCCGTGGCCGAAACAGGCGCCGCCAGCCCGGAAACTAACGTTAACCCGACTCCTAAACAGACGACCCGCTTAAACTTCATAAGTTACCCCAATGTGTTGATGACGTGTTTTCACGGCCAATTCGATATAAATCGTTATAATATAACATTATGAATTGGATGTGCCAGTAAAACAGGGAGATGTAACAAAAAAAGATATAATCTTCCTTTTTTTTACAAAATCACCGAATTCTGATAGATCTATTGGTCAATAGACAATTGTTATTCTCTATATAGGAAAGCGCTGCACCCATGGCTTGGAAAGTATTTGGAACCCGTGCCAAACGGCTGGAAGACCCTACGTTGTTACGGGGGGAAGCCAACTTTATCGACGATATCCGTCTTCCCGGCATGTTACAGGCAGCGTTCGTCCGCAGCCCCTTCGCTCATGCCGCGATCAACGGCATTAATACCGACGCCGCGCTGGCACATCCGGGTGTTCATGCTGTCTTCACGATGGATGATATCCGACCCCATTTAATCAATGAGCGGTTGGTCGTTGGCATGCCGAGCGCATCTTACAAGCAGAACCGGGATCGTCCGGCACTTGCCTATGATGAAGTGACTTATGTCGGTGAGCCAGTCGCCGTCGTAATTGCTGACAACAGATATATTGCTGAAGATGCTGCGACATTGGTCGATGTTGATTATGACCCGTTGCCCGCGTCTGCCGATTGTCGCGATGCGATGGCGCCGGGCGCTCCTGTTGCGCATCGGGATGCCGAACATAATCTCCTCGCTGAATTCAACATGGATTATGGCGACGTCGCTGGCGCCTTTGCCAATGCGGCTCATACTTTTTCGGAATCGCTTTGGATTCATCGCGGGGGGTCGCATTCTATCGAATGTCGAGGCTGTGTTGCGTCGTTTGACGAGTTTGCTGACCAGGTGACGCTGTGGAGCTCGACTCAAATGCCGCATTCTCTGCGAACGACTTTCACCGACATGACCGGCCATAATGAAAACCAGATACGGGTAATTACCCCCGATGTTGGTGGCGGGTTTGGCCCCAAGCTGGTGGTTTATCAAGAAGACATTGTGCTGACGCTCGCCACCCGGATGATCAATAGCCCGATCAAATGGGCGGAAGACCGTCGCGAGCATTTCATCACGACGACCCAGGAACGCGACCAATACTGGGAAGCAGAAATTGCTGTGGATGAAGAAGGCCTAATCCTTGGCATTAAAAGCGCCGTTATTCATGACCATGGCGCGTTTACCGCGCGTGGTGTGAATTTGCCGTATAACGCGGCGGAAACCATTCCTTTACCTTATGAAGTCCCTGCGTTCAGTACCCATGTCCGGCTGGCGCTGACCAATAAGGTACCGGTAACGCCGGTGCGCGGCGCTGGTCACCCACAGGGTGTGTTCGTCATGGAACGGTTGATGGATCGTGTCGCATCAGAGCTGGGCATCGAACGCGATGAGGTGCGCCGCCGAAATCTGATCCCCGGCGATAAAATGCCTTACGAAAAACCGCTCAAAACACGTGGCGGCATGCCGGTGGTGCTGGACTCGGGTGACTACCCGGTGTGTCAGCAGAGCGCTTTGGACAAAGCCGATTGGGCTGGTTTCCGCGCGCGTCAGAAACAGGCCCGCGCTGAGGGTCGCTATATCGGCATCGGTCTCGCCAACTACGTAAAAGGTACCGGTCGTGGGCCTTTTGAATCAGTTACCGTTCGGATAGGGCCGTCCGGGAAAATCCATGTCTATACTGGTGGTACTGCGATTGGGCAGGGCACGCATACGATGATGGCTCAGATCGTCGGCGAGAAATTTGGCGGCGATATGGAGAATATCACTGTGACCGCTGGAGATACTGGAACGATCTCATTGGGCATCGGGACTTCGAATAGCCGCCTCGCCGTGGTCGCCGGGTCGTCGGCGCATGTCGCGGCCGAGAAAGTGCGCGATAAGGCGCTCAAGGTCGCGGCGCATATGCTGGAAGCCTCGGAAGAGGATCTCGAGATCGAGAATGGCGAAATCCATGTTCGTGGAGTACCTGATCTGAAGGTGACGTTAGGACAGGTCGCCCATGCTGTCGGCGGGACGCCCGGTTATGCGTTGCCGGGCGGGATTGAGCCTGGAATGGAAGCAACCGAGCATGTCGTTCTCGATAACTTAGCTTTTGCCTGTGGTACTGCGGTGGTCGAAGTCGAGGTCGATATTGAGACCGGTGGGGTGAAGATCTTGAACTATGTGATCTCGCATGACAGCGGCACGATTATCAATCCGATGATTGTCGACGGTCAGGTTCAGGGCGGCACCGCGCATGGTATCGGCAATACCTTGTACGAATGGATGGGGTATGACGCTGATGCCAATCCGGTAACCACGAATTTTGCTGAGTATCTGCTGATCTCGTCAACCGAGATGCCCAATATTGATATCATCCATCATGAATCGCCGTCGCCCTTAAACCCGCTCGGTGTGAAGGGCGTTGGAGAATGTGGCGTCGTGCCGGCACCGTCGGCGATTATTTCTGCGGTTGAAGATGCCTTGAAGCCTTTCGATGTTCATCTGACGCGGGCACCTCTCATGCCGTCTGAAATTATTGAGGCGATTGCCGGAGCTAAAAACTCGGGTGCTGCTTGACGATCCGATTTGACGATATTGGTGACCGGCTCAAGGCCTTCCGGCTTGCCTCCGGGCTAAGTGCTGATGAGATCGCCACGCGTATCGGTATTTCACGGACCGCGCTTTATCGATTTGAAAAAGGCGATGTCGCCAAGATCGAGACACTGGAGAAACTGGCCGATTTGCTAAATGTATCGGTACCCACCTTGCTCGGTGTCGGTGTTGAGTATATCCCATCGGCGGTCGCATTCTTTGAACGCCTTCGGCAAATCGAAGAAACTACAGAGCATATCGTCGTATTGGCCGGTCCAGTTTCTTTCCTGCTGGCCTCCGATGTTTTTGATCAGACCCTCGAACAATGTTTGATCGAAAGTATTCCGGCGGAAGAAATTGATCGCGATAGGGCAGAAGAACAGGTTCACGGGCTCCTGCCGATCTTGAAGCAACGCAAAGAGACGTATCTTGAACGGCAGCCAGGAATCTTGAATTTGATTTCAGGCGCGGAGATCGAACGGTTCCTGCAGAACGGTCTCGTCGGGCGGCTCGACCTGCCCGAAAATGTGATGTGCGAACGCCGGGCGCGGGCGCGATCAGAGGCAGAGCATCTCGTCGCCATGATGGAGGACGAGCCGATTGCCGTTCAGATCGGCATCGTGCCCGGTACTTTGCCACATACTAGTTTTCAGATTTTTCGTCAGGCTGATCGCAAAGTGTTAGCCATGAGTCCATTCCGCCTCGGCGAACAACCCAACGTGCATGGCGGGATCGCGATGATTACCGCTGCACCTGAGGCACTCGAGTTGCACGAACGCACAGTGCAGGATCTTTGGCGGCGGGCCCTGCGCGGTGCTGAGGCAGCAAAATTCATGCGCCAGCTTATCGCGCGCCAGCCGGGGTGATCTCTATCATGTCGAGCGATATCATTGAACGTGCAGCACAAGGCGTTGGCTATCACAGCGAGGGCAAGTTGGAGGAGGCGGAAATAGCCTATCGGGCAGTGCTCGCCGAACGACCCGATTATCCGGCGGTGTTGCATAATCTCGGTGTCCTACTTGCTAGTTCAGGTCGAGTTGACGAAGCGATTGTTGAATTCCAAAAGGCAAGCGCTGTTGATCCTGACTATGAGCCGGCGCTGTGGAGTGGGGCCAAAGCTTTGCAACAGGCTGGGCGGTATGAAGAAGCTGCGGAAGCCTATGCGCAGGTCATTGTCATCAATCCTGAACACTACGGCGCACAACTGGCCTTGGGAAAGTTATGGCTTCGGCTTGGAAAGCGTGACCGGGCGATGGATTTCTTCGCTCGTACGATGGATTTGCGGCGCGGCGAAAACCGGGCAGGCAATTTGGATCCGTCGCTGGCATCGACAACACGGGCAAAGCTGCTTCACGATATTGATCAGTTCCGTTATCTCGCGACTCAGAAACGCGACACTGAACGAGTAGACTCATTGGCGCGGGCGTATGAATTCGCGATGAAGCGGATTGACTGGCCCAACGATGATAACGCCGTCGTGGAGTTATCTTCTGAGCAACTCACTTTGTTCGGTGAGAGTTATAACTATCCAAATTTCATTGCCGATGCGGCGGAGCTTCCTTCCGGCACCGTAAACTCGCAATTGGCAGTGGATGAAATTTCAAAGGCCTTTCAAACCGGGACCCCTAGAATCGCATCGTTTGATGACTTTCTAACAGTTGAGGCCTTGGCGCGTTTGCAACGTTATCTGCTGTGCAGCACCGTCTGGTTCGATTTTTCTCATATCACTGGGTTTTTGGCGGCCTATCTCGAAGATGGTTTGGCCTGTCCTCTTCTGTTGCAGATCGCCGAAGACGTTAAGAAAAAGTTTCCACAGATTCTTGGTGATCATCCGCTGACTCAGGCTTGGGCCTTTAAAGGTTTGGTGGGCGACATACCTATTGATGTCCATGCTGACGATGCTGCGGTCAGTCTTAATTTTTGGGTCACGCCTGACAGTGCCAATCTCGCGTCAAAGCAGGGTGGTCTGGAGATTTACACCGTGCTGCCACTCGATGACTGGGCGGTAACGGATTACGATCAGGATAAAGCTGCGATCAAGACGTACCTGGAGGGGCAGAGAGATCAGAAGATCGCTATCCCTTATGGTGAGAACCGGGCAGTTTTGTTTGATTCCCGCTTGTTTCACGGTACTGATGCGCCAAACTTCGCGGCTGGTTATGAAAATCACCGGATTAACATCACCATGCTGTTCGGAACGCGATAGCGATAAAGGCTGTGCCAAAAATGGAACATGTCTTTATTTTGTTACAATTAAGTGCTATAAACGCGATCAAGAGAGAAGCAATAAGGGCCAATAAGTCATGACTGATCTGACGCCGGAGGATAAATACTCCGCCAAGCCTATCCGTATTGGAGAGGTTGACCCTCATCCGGATAAACCCGCCGGAGAGTTTATTTCGATTGTCGTGTCGAATGATTACGTCAATGACGAGTACCTTAAGATGGTGGTCGATGTGCCGGATCGTGCCCTTACCGCTAAGGCCGGGCAGTTCTTTCATCTTCTGTGCCCGACGCCGGATGGCGCCGAAGTTTGGATGCGCCGGCCGATGAGTATATATCGGGTCGATAGCGAGAATAAACGTCTCGAGTTTCTTTATAAGAAAGAGGGTCGTGGCACTCAGGGCATGGCGATGCTCGAACCGGACGATGAATTCAATATCGTTGGACCGCTCGGCGTAGGATTCTGGCTGGAGGAAGGCTGGAAGAACATTGTCGTGCTTGGTCGCGGTGTTGGCTTGGCGACGCTCGCCCCACTGTCTCAATTGGCGGCAGAACACAATGTCGGCGTCACCGCGATCCTAAGTGCGCGGAACCCGGAAGTTGTCATGTCGCGCGACCTGTTTGAAGGGCTTGGCGCCAACGTGATTGAAGTTGTCGATACCGATGACAGCAGCAATGTCGATAATGTCGAGAAGATCCTCGAAGGCCTGATCGCGGACGGTAAGGCGGACGCCTTCTTTACCTGTGGATCGAACCGGCTGCTGACCCTGATGAAGCGTCTCGGCAAATCACATGATGTCGCTGGTCAGGTGGCGATGGAACAAAACATGTGCTGTGCGCTGGGCGCTTGTTACATTTGTATGCGGACATTCGAAGTCGATGGCGAAAAGACGCTGCGCCGGGTGTGTCGCGATGGACCGTGTTTCAATATGCAGGAGGCCGTCGGATGGTAGATCTTTCCGTAAAAATAGGGGATATCACCCTTCAGAACCCAATCATGCCGGCGTCGGGCGCATTTTCGTGGGAATACGGCGATGTCATTGACCTCAATCGGCTCGGTGGACTGGTCGCCAAAACCATTTGCCGCGAGCCGCGTCTTGGCAATCCAACACCGCGCATGGCGGAAACCGAAGCTGGCATCATCCAGTCGATCGGACTGCCCGGAAAAGGCATCGATTATTTTCTCGAAAATATTGTTCCTGAATATAACAAATGGGAACCGCCGCTGATCGTCAGTGTTTCCGCTGATACGGCTGAGGATTTTGCGGCGATGACTCGTGACCTCTCGGTTGATGGCGTTGATGTGATCGAAGTCAATATTTCCTGCCCGACCAAAGCGCCGAGCGGCGGCAACTTCGCGATGCATTCCGAACACACTAAATTAGTGATGGATGGCATTCGTGCGGCAACTGATAAACCGGTCTGGGCGAAGCTGTCGCCAAATGCTGGAGATATCGTCTCAATCGCCGTCGCGGCGGAAGAAGCCGGTGCCGATGCGGTGGTGCTGTGCAACACCTTCTTGAGCCTGAAAATCAGGACCGACAATTTCCGCCCGGCATTGGGTAATAAATTTGGTGGGCTGGTATCGCCTGCGCTCAAACCGATTGTGATGCGGATGGTCTATCAGGTCGCTCAGGAATGCTCGATCCCGGTTATCGGCATCGGCGGTGTGACCAAGGCGGAAGATGTCGTTGAATATATGCTCGCCGGTGCTTCCGGTGTCGGGATCGGCTATGCCGGTTTCCGTAACCCAACGGCGCTAACCACCATTATTGATGATCTCGAAGAATGGTGTGATGAACGCGGTATCAAAGAAATCTCCGAGTTGATCGGTGCGGTCCGCGATGACGATATCGAATGGGACCCGTTGGTCGCCGCCTCACACGGTGTTTGATCCGATTGGTTAGCTGCCGTCGCCTGGCACGGTGCCGGGCGGCAGGGCAGCGACGTGACCATAGATTTCCCCTGGTTTGGTAAACCAGATTCTGTCGGCATCCGTGTGATTGACGATATGGGTCAGGATGTTCCGTAACCCTGCGAGACGATAGGGTTGCCCAACTACGAATGTGTGCAGGGCGAGGGAGAAGACCAGTGGTTGTTTCTGGCTTTGCCGCATCTGCTCATCGAAATGTCCGCAAACTATCTCGGTAAACTGGCTGGCTGTATGACGGCGTGATAGTTGGGCAGGGGAGTCATTGATCTCAATATGATAGGGGATCATCAACAGCCGGCCGTTGCGGGTCCGCATCCAGGTCGGTTGATCATCGCAAGACCAATCCATGATGAAACGGTAGCCGGCCTCTTCGAGGAGGTCCGGTGTATAATCGCTTTCAGAAATCCACGGTCCCATCCAGCCGCCCGGGCCACAGCCTTCATATTTCTTAAACGCTTCCGTAGCGTCGTTAATTAAGGCGCGCTCTTCGTCTTCAGGGTAATCTCCCTGCTGTTCTGAGTTGGTAATGCCGTGCCCCACAAACTCATCGCCGCGTTCGCGAATGCGGGCCGGGATTTGCGGCGCATAATCATAGATAGATGTATTCATCAGGTGACAGGCTGGCAGTCCAAGCTCTTCCAGCAACTCAAAAACCCGCCAGATACCGACGCGAAGACCATAATCGCGCCAGGCAAAATTGCGGACGTCAGGCTGAACGCCGGGATTAGTAGGGGTGTGGCCCAACCCTTCGCCAAAGCTGAAATGTTCAATATTCATACCGATGTAAAAGGCCAGCCGTTTACCATCGGGCCAGTCATAATCGGGGCGTTCGGTGATCGGCGAGTAGTCGTAGCGACCGTGTTGTTTGAGTTCCATTTCAGGCTCTTTTATGGCTGTTTTCCGATGCAGAATGACATTGCCTAAACCACCCCGCAAGACCGCGTTGCAGCTTTTCCCTTGTCGCATTACCGTATGGGGATGGGCGTAGAAATCATTCCTTGCAGTGCGACGATGGCGGCGGAGATCCGCGGTGTCGATCTTAGCCAACCGGTTGGTACCGAAATGGCGGCTCAGCTTTCTGCCGCCTGGCATCAATATGTGCTGCTGCTGTTTCGTGATCAGGACATGGATAATCAACAGCTTAAAAGCAGCGCCGCCTGGCTTGGCGAAACCTCACAGATTTCCATGCCGACAGAACGCCGTGGTGATGATGATGTTGAGATACAAAAGGTCTCAAACATTCTCGATCAGGCGGGTAAACCCATCGGTGCGCTTGGTGACGGGGAGATGTGGTTTCACCACGATAATTCGTTCACCGAAGCGCCGGATAAAGCGACCTGGCTCTATGCGGTAGAACTGCCGTCATCCGGTGGTAACACCTTGTTTGGGAATTGTTACGAATCCTATAACGCTTTGCCAGAGGATCTAAAACGAGAGATCGAAGGCCGCAAGGTTCTGCAGGTTTACGACTATACGATCCGGGAGAAACCGGCGCGCGATGACCTTAAAGGTGTACCGCATTGCTGGCAGCCCGCCGTGGTGCAGCATCCAATCACCGGGCGTAAAGCGCTCTACCTCGATCGGTTGATGACGGCAGCGATAGATGGCTGCAGCGAAGCTGAAAGCGATGCGCTATTGGCGCAGCTATTTCCCTATATCGAACGTACTGATTACGAACATGAATGGCGGCTTGGTGATTTCGTCATCTGGGATAATCGATGCTCGGTGCATGCGCGGCGGGATTTTCCGGCCAACGAGCGCCGTCTTCTCAAACGCGGCAAGGTCGAGGGCGATCGTTTGATCGCCGCTCCATCAGTTTCTGCTTAACTCCAAGACGCTAGCGCTAGCGCGCTGTTCCCAATTTATCCATTACCCAGCGCGACCAGCTGAGCATGGTTTCGTCCTGCCAACGGCGGCCGACCAGCTGGATGCCCACGGGTAATCCCGTGGGACCAGTATGGGTTGGCAGGGAAATCGTTGGAACATGCAGGATGGTCCAGCAGCCTTGAAATTGCGGATTGCCGGTATAGTCGAGCCCGATAGGGGCTTCCCCGGTTGCCGATGGTGCAAGGATGAAATCAACGTCGCCAAACACATCATCGAGCTGCATGCGACTGTCATTAGCAAGGACGACTGCGTCGCGATATGTCGCAAAATCCATCGGTGTGCCATTTCCGAGTTGCTTGGCAATGTTGTCGCTAAGCTGGTCGCGCTCGTTTTGCCACAGATCAGCCATCACGCGGCTGCGTTCAAAATCGTTGAGGACATTGCGTGCGGGGCTCAAATCGGCAAAGGAGTCGGGCAGGGTAATGTCGACAATCTCGGCCCCTGCCGCTGTCAGTCTCACGACGCTGTCATCCATAGCGGCAATAGTCTCGGGCAAGGCCGAATTCCAATGATGTGTGCGGCACAGCCCGATCTTGGGATTGGCATCGTTTGGGATGACTTTTGAGCGTGGGCGGTTAAGCAGGACACTCATGAGTAGGTCGGCATCATCGACTGTCCGGGTTAGTAGCCCGATTGTGTCGAGATTCTCTGCAGCGAACATCAAGCCGGAGCGGTTAATTAGATTATAAGTTGGTTTGTAGCCGACCGTTCCGCAGAAGCTCGCCGGGCGGAGGACCGACCCTCCGGTTTGCGTGCCGAAAGCGCCATGCACCATAAAGTCGGCAACCGCCGCGCCTGAGCCACTGGAGGAACCACCTGGCGTATGGGCCGGGTTCTGAGGATTGGTTGTCGGTCCCGGGAAAGAACCGGCAAATTCGCAGGTCACGGTTTTGCCGAGGATAACCGCCCCCGCAGCCCGCAGCATTGCGACACAGGCCGCATCGGTTTTAGGCTGATGATCCTCATAGGCAGGTGATTGCATTTGGGTCGGCATGTCGGACGTGTCGATAACGTCCTTCACCCCAATCGGCAGACCGTGCAGCGGACCTTTTACCTCCGTGTCATCGAGAATACGCGCCTGTGCCAGGGCATAATCTGGGTCAATATAGGCCCAGGCTTTGACGGTGTCCTCCCGTACCGCGATGCGGTCGAGACAGGCTTGGGTTACCGCTTCGGCGGTAATCGAGCCATTGCCAATTTTTTCAACAATTTCGGTAGCCGGGAGCTCATTCAATATATCTGTGGACATAAATTCTTCTTTTGGGTTTCGATGGTTTGAAGCAGCGCTGTGCGCATGATAGCGTCACCCTCACAGGAACGAAACGGGTGAGGATAAAATGGCCGATAAGCTGCTGATTAAGGGTGGTCTGGTTTATGATCATGATGGCGATGTGCATCGACCATCGATTGCGGATATACTGGTAGAGGGCTCTGATATCTCCGCCATTGGTACTGATTTTTCACCAGAGCAGACTGCCGGTGCGGAAGTCGTCGATGCGTCCAATCATCTTGTCGTCCCGGGATTGATCAACGCTCATTACCATTCGCATGACACGCTGTGCCGCGGGATGTTTGAGGATATCCCGCTGGAGTTCTGGCTTCTCTATACTTTGCCAATGGGCACTTTCCGCTCAAAAGAAGAAATCCGAATCCGGACCTTGGTGGGTGCGCTGGAATCGATGCGCTGCGGGATTACCACTGTGCAGGATATGCTCGGGCTTATTCCGATGACCGAAGAGAATATCGATGTCGTTCTCGACGCTTATGAGGAAATCGGCGAACGCGTGGTTTTCTCTCCGATGGTGTTCGATATCCCAGCCGTTGGGATGCTTCGACATAAAGACCTGTTACCGCCTGAAATCCAGGAAATGATGGGCAATCAGGCGAATAATCCAAAACAACAGCTCGATATGTTGGAGGCACAGATTAAGC
>Ga0302122_10002586_pt1 | contig 11271 bp, 9 predicted proteins | sample CB21_SCM_MG_FD_203115 | JGI IMG/M metagenome (GOLD analysis project Ga0302122, IMG submission 203115) | Marine microbial communities from Western Arctic Ocean, Canada - CB21_SCM | ecosystem: Environmental > Aquatic > Marine > Oceanic | place: Canada: Western Arctic Ocean | collected 2017-09-28
CATCGCTCGCCGCGCTTTTCAAGGCTTGGACGATGTGGTCCGCGTCCTCGAGCGTCTGGGGCAACGCTTTTGTTTTCTGGTTCGCCATGTCCGCACCTTTTAATTTAGGAGCCTTCCAGTTGGGGTCCTTGGCCTTTTGCTCCTTGATGTACTCGCGGACCGTGCCCTTGCGCTTGTCGTAGTCGTCCTCGGTCATTCTATAACGCTCCACTAAGTTCACGTTTTCCAAGGCGCCGTTCCTGGAAATGGAGTGCTCGTCCACGTCGACCACGTGGATGAACATGCCCGACGTTGCTGAATAAAATCCGAGCATCTTGTCGTCGTCATCTAAATGAGCAATATCGACGCCGCCATCTCTTAGTGTAAGACGCTGCATCGACGACGGCGTGCCGTGGTGCAGGTGCAACCGCGCCTTCACCTCGCCGATGGTCTGGTGCAGATCGAACCGTAATTCGAGCATCTTCTGCTTCAAGTTAGAATGCGTCACGGAAATGCAGACCTGGCCCTCGACCATCCCCTGCCAATTCTCATCATCTCTTTGCGTGACCCAGCTCTGGACGCCCTTCATCTCCGTGTTGTTGATGCCGAGCTTCTTCAACTTGTCCGAGGCCCAGTTGCCCTCGCCGGCCTCCACGTTCTCTTTTTCTTCTTTCTCCTTGCCCTTGGAGACGGTGCCGAGCTGCGTGTCGATTTTCTGCGTGCCGGCGTTCTGGCCCTGGAAGCGGCGGGCGCGGCCCAGGTCCTCATCCAAGTCCTCAAGCTCGTCGAGCTCGTCCCGCGCTAAGGCGGCCATCTTGGTGCTGGCGCTTTGGGTTGGCTGTTTCAGGCAGCTTTTGCAGCTAGGCGCCGCGTCGAAGGCGTGCCGGCTGTCAGGTGCTGCTTGTTTGTCACTGGGTTGCGCACGACCACTCTACGCGTCCAAGAATAGACGATGAGTGGCGGTTTGGATCGATTTGCGCGGTCGATTTCGAGGGCGGTTACGGACGCACGGGTTTTATTTATGCGGGTTTTGCTTGCTTTTGAGGCTGGGTCCGCTCGCACTAGTTCGCCTGCACACGTCGTCCAGGAAGTATTAAACTACCCTGCGAAACCCCAGGACACGCGTGCGTCCCGCGCAATCGAGCCAGCATCCTCTAGGGATCCGCTGCTCATCGGAATCTGTGCCGCTACTGGCGGAGAGGGTCAATCTCTGCGGGCAGACGCCGCGCTACCTTGTAAATCGATCCTGAGATCTCATGCTGCTCCTCGCCGCGATGGCCGTAGGCGCGCGGCTGCCCTACGCCCACTGCCGCGCAATGCGGACCGCGCGTGCCAGCAACGTGCGCATCGCGGCGACGAAGAGCAAGGGCGCCGGCGCCTACGCGACGGAAACCATCGCCGCGGGCGCGCTCCTCGGGTTCTTCGAGGGCGAGGCGTGCACGAGGATTGAGGTCGCGGCCCGCTACTGGGGCGGGTCGGACGCGACGGCCGCGGACGTCGCCTGGCACGAAGACAGAGCGCGCCGACGCGTGCCGACGTCGGACGACTATCTTTTTGACCTCGGCTCGACGTTCGTCGACGCGGAGGACTGGAACCGCTCGAACTGGTGCCGCTTCATGAACGATGCGGAGGGTGGCACGCGCGCGGCCAACGTCGACGCGCGCGTCCCCGACGCCGCCGCGCCGAGGCTGGCGTTCACGGCGAACAGAGAGATCGCGCCCGGCGAGGAGCTCCAGTACTCCTACGGCGCGGACTACTGGGACGCGGCCGAGGCCCCCGCGTGATCGCCCCGTTGTGTTCTCTCGCTCTCACTCGTCGGCCGTCGCTCCGTCGTTCCGTCCTCTCCGTCGCTCTGTCGCTCCGTCGCTCCGTCCGCTCCGTCGCTCTGTCGCCCCGCCGCTCGTCGCTCGTCGCTCCTTCGGCCATACTAGAAGTAATATTACAACAGGGATGGCGCGCGGAAGGGGATGGATTTTTGTACTTGTGCGGGTTTTTTGCTTACTTTCGATATCCGTCCCGTCGCGGATGCTAAAACTAGAATCAGAGAGGTAAAGTTGCTTCGTGCGTAGTTCCATCCTGGGACTTAACCCCTGTGCATGTGGCCGGAGGCTCTGCTTGCCAGGCTCTGTGGGCAGCCCATTTTGTTACCAACCATGCGCAGCACGAGGCCGACGTGGTTGATAGAAAATACGGCGGCGCAGCGCCAACTAGCCATGGATGCAGAAATCGCAACAATCGCGCAGAGATTGCAACAAGCCGCAGCTCCAGAGGCTGGTGCCAAAGCATCCAATCGCGGCACACCGAAGCGGCGGCCCAGGACCATTGAGGCAGCGCTCTCGTACCTGGAGAAGGCCTCGCCCGCGGCGCTGGCGACGCACCGCGTGCGCCTCGTCGCACTCGCCGGGCGCGCCACGGCCGCGCCGGGCGCGCCGACGCAGCCGCCAGTAGAACAGGACCAGCCACCGGTAGCGTCGGCGGTAGCGGCGGTTCTGGACTGCGACAGCCTTTTCTTCCAGATTCTCAATTTCTGTGACGCCGTCGGCGCCGACAAATGGTGGGCGCGAGAGTTGGTCGACTTGGTGGAGCAGCGGGTTCGGGGCTCCAACGGCTCCCACCTGCACATTGCGGCAGCCCGCGGCAACCGAGGCCTCGTCGAGTTCCTCCTGCACGCCGGCGTTCCGGCCGAGCTACCCATGTACGACGATCTCGACGGGCCCCACTCCCGCGATCCGTACAGCTGCGGTCCCCCGCGGCCCGGTCGGAGCTACACGCCAGCCGACTGGGCGCGGAACCGCGGCGAGGTCGAGGTCGCCAAGCTGCTGGAGACCTACGAGCATCCCGAGCGGCCGCGGCTCATCACGGGCGAGGCGTATGCCCGCGGCACGCTCGTCCGCTTCAACGTCGAGAAAGGCTTCGGATTTATCGAGCCGGAGCAAGACGAAGACGAAGATGAGCTACCGGACGTCTTCGTGCACTGTTTGACGTTCTACGCCGCGTGCGCCCCGTGGTGCAGCGACCGTCGATCCTTCTTCCCGGAGTCCGGACAGCCACTCGCGTATGTCGTGGGGAAGGGGAAGGGAGGGCGGCCCCGGGCCGTGCGCGTCGCCAACAAGCGGGCGCTGAGCTACATTGAGGCAGGCCATGATGTGGGCGGCGTGTATTGGGATCGTGCGACGGCCATCTGTAGATGGGGCGAGTACGTCCACATGTGCCGCTCATATCAGGAGGACTCGCCGGACTACTATTACTAAGCATTCTTTTTGGAGGAGCATCATCATCTTCATCCTCCCCAGTTAGGTAGTAAATCTTAGAACAACAGGGACGCGCGCGGACGGAGACGGAGAGATGCGTAGTGGTGCTGGGAGACGGCGCGGCGGAGAGAAAGGAGTTGATCATCACGCCTTCTTGGATGCTTGCGGCAGGCCCATATGGTACGTCCAGCTCGGGCCCACGGGGATATCCGAGGCCACCGGAATCATCTGCGGCGAGCTGGATCGCGGCGACGCGGCCGCCGCGGCGGCGTGCGGAGACGCGTCAATGCGCGGCGCCGGCGCGGTCGTCGGCGCCTCGACCGGACCCGCGTTGGGCGCGCGCGGCGCCGGCGCGGTCGTCAGCACCTCGGCCAGGCCCGCGCCGGTCGCGCTCGCCGACGCGGCGGTCCGGACCGTCCGGGACGTCGCCGGCGTCGCCGACGTCGCGTGGCGGGCGTAGGGGCCCTCCGTTTGCGAGGCGTGGCCGGCGGCGAGCAAGAAGAGCGCCGTCAATATGCGTGTCATGCGCCGGAACATCGGCATCGTCGTTGCACTTTGGCTGTCCAGCGTCGGAGAGCTAAATAGCGAGCGTCGGGCGCGCGTCGGAGATGCGGCGCGCGTTGGCGTCGGGCGCCTGGGGAGTCTGGAAGTTCTCGGACGTCTTCCGTATATTTTCTGGCGAGGCTAGGACTGCAGTCAGCTCGGCTTTCGATTTTGCCGAGCAAGGAAAAAAAATGATGAAAACCCGTCCACCTACAGCTGCACACGCCTCAAACGCGGCAAGAGTGAGCCACGAGGCATCCGGGGAGTACTGACGAAAATCTCTTACGCCTCGGTCCGCACCGCGACGAACGGCGCGTCCGCGGCCGCCGCCCGCAGCGTCTTGAGAATGCGCTGCTGCTGCGCCAGCAGCGGCTTGGACGAGGGCTCGACCTGCAACGCTCGCATGACGTCCTGGGCCGCGGCGCGGTGCTTTCCGAGCGCGTGCCGGGCCGTCGCCCGTCGTTGCAGCGATTTGAAGTGCTGCGGTTCATAGCTCAGGGCCGTGTCGCAGTCGGCCTCGGCGTTGTTGTACTGGCTCTGCTTGAGGTACGCCATCGCCCGGTTCGAGAGCGCGACGTGGTTCCGCGCCTTGAGCCCGAGACAGAGCGAGTAGCTGCGCACGGCGCCCTCGTAGTCGCCCGCGGCGAAGCGCTCGTTGCCCAGCGTGCGCTGGGCCGCCTCGGGGTCCTGCGGCGCCGAGAGCGGCCGCGCCACAACCGGTTCATCCGGCGCGACGGTCTCGTTGTCGTCGTCGATGTCGTAGGCGTCCGCGTCGAACTGCTCCCACTTCTTATACCCCTTGTCGTATACATGAGAACCGGGCGCCCGCTTCGCCTTCGCCGCCTGGGCGAGGTGCTCTTGGGCGCCCGCATCCGTCTCATTGGAAGAGTTCCGCACGCCGACGCGCAGCCCGCCCCGCACGGGCGGCACCGCCGCCGCGTCGGTGGCGCTCCGGCGCTCCTTGTCCCTTTTGGCAATGTCGCGGTTCCAATCGGCGAACTCCCCGAAAGCGACCCGCTGGGACTGGGCGTCGTGCCGGATCTTGTGCTGCATCTCGAGCATGCGCCGCTGCTGGGCGGCGGGATCATCGGGCATTGTAGTGCTGGGCAGCGGCCTCGGTCGCACGACTGGTGTGGGTCCAGGAGACAGCTTTGGAGGCCTTTCTCGAGACGAGTGGCGCGCGCGGCTGCTGCGGACGCGTAAGCAGGGATTCGGTGGTTCTTCCGTTACTGCTACAACAACGGTTCAGTGCACGCTTGCTGTTTTTGGCGCCTCCAAGCGGTTTTGCGGATGCGTCGAAACCCGCACGCACGCCAAAGCGCGCAAGGATTAAGCCGCCGTGCCGCATTGGTGGCTTAAACGGCCATCCAACAACAGTTCGTGCCATCCAAGGCCGCTGGACTAGCGTGCATCGATCTGCGCGCCCGTTGCAATCCCCAGGCCACACCATGCTCAGCAGGATCCTGCTGCTGGTCGGAACGTGCGCTGCAAAGAGGCAAAGCAGTGGCGTCCGCGCCGTCGAGCGGACGCCTCAATGCCGCGGCGGCGGCGAGAGCCTCTGGCAGGCCTACTCGCGCACGCTGAAAGCCAGGCCCGTTGCGGGCAACATGGTCACCGGCGGCCTCCTGGCCTTGACCGGAGACACGATCATGCAGATCCACGAAAGCAACGACGCCTACGACCCCCTGCGCGCTCTAAGATTCGTGGGCTTCCGCGTGTGCGTCGCGCGTGGCTACACGATCTGGGTGCGGGAGCTGGATCGCTGGGTCAATGAAAAAGTGGACGCGGACGCGCGGCGGGTGCTGACCAAGACTGTTTTGGACCTGGGCATCTGGCTGCCGGCCAAGGACTTCGTCTACTTCGTGTGGATGGCGCTATTGGAAGGCATGACGCTAAATGAGGGCGTGACGAGGAGCATCACGATGCTGCCGCGCACGTGCCCCGTGTCGTGGGCGGTCTGGGGGCCCGCGCAACTTCTCAACTTCAGTGTCGTGCCGCTGCACCTGCGCGTGGTCTGGTGCAACAGCTTCGCGTTGTTCTGGAACGTGGTGATGAGCGGCTTCAACCAGGCGGCGCGGGCCGAGAGTAGTTAGGGGGTAATGTGGTGTTCGTTCGAGTGCTGTTCTCGTTTTTCGTTTCTGATAGCATACCTCCGTCTGAGTAGACGGGTAAAACTTCGCACGGGTTTTGCGAACAAAACCCGTTTGTGGATTTTTTCGACGTCGTGCTGCAAGCGTCGCCTAGGTACCACTGCGGAGAAGTGACAAAGGGGCCTTTGCCCCTGGGAGTGCTCAGCGAGCTCGTTCGGGTTTGAGCTCTCCCGCCTCGGCCAAGTCGACACAAAAGGCAACTCGCTGGCAACCCATTGCACCCGTTCTCTTGCCCTCTTCACAGCGAAACCCACAGCGCAACGCACAGCCCAACTCAATCAACGCTGCGGCGCTCCTCGCCGCGAAGCCAGGAAACCCTGACAGGATCTCCCAGCGCATTCCCAGCGCACAGCCACAGCGGATAGCGCCGCCACCGCGCACGTTGCCCAGCCACGGAGGAGAACGCCACCGGCGCGCCGCTCGCACAACCATGGCCGAGGCCCCGCCCTCGACGCAGCGCTACGACAGCTCGCTCGGTCTGCTCACCAAAAAGTTCGTGGCGCTGATCAAGAGCCAGCCGCACGGTTCTTTGGACTTGAACCATGCCGCGGCGCAATTGGGCGTGCAGAAACGGAGGATTTACGACATCACGAACGTGCTCGAGGGCATTGGTCTCATAGAAAAGACCACAAAAAATAATATCGCCTGGAAGGGCAACCGGGCGCCGCACCCCGACGACGACCCGAATAGTTCGGACGATGAAGATGATGATGAGGTGCTACGGGTGAGAAATGAAGCGGAGCAACTTAGAGCAGAGGCCGCTACTTTGGACAATTGCGTGGAACATCTGGAGAGAGCCCGGGCGGAGTTCGCCAAGGCCCACGCTTCCGATCTATCTGTAACCCACGCCGACCTCAGAGCAGTGCCCGGTTTGGCGGGCGAGACCATCATCGCGTTACGAGCACCACCGGGGACAGACCTCGAGGTGCCGGACCCTCATAGTACAGGAACGGCGAAGTACCAGCTCCGGTTGCGATCACCACTCGCACCGATCGAAGTCTTCCTCGTGGACCGGGCGGATAAAGAATCGGATACGGATACGGAGGTGGCGCGTGCGACGGCCCGGTCCGCGACCCCGCCCGCGTCGGACCGGCCGCGGTCCTCGACGCCGCCGGAGCAGGTCGCGCGGCCCGTCTGCGTGTCCTCGAGCGCGGTGGCGAAGACGCCGCCCTCGTTCGCCACGCCGCGCATCCTGGCCAAGGCGACGCCCACGGCGGACCAGCTCGACAAGGACTTCGTGTTCGACCCGGGGACGCTGCTGGGGACCGTGCCGACGATTCCCAAGATCCCCCAGCCATAAGAACCGGTGAAATATTTGCCCGACGGCATTAGGGGAGAGTCTCAGTTAGGTGGCGCTTCGCGGGCGCGGAGCGCCGCTCGCGCGTCTCGTAGGCCAGAGGTAATCACCATTGCGACCGGATGCGAGCTTCCAAGCACGCGCCGCGCAGTCCGTGTCAATTCATTCAGCGTCGCCACGGCCTCGCGCAGATCATCGAGCGTGGCGCTGGCGTTTTTGTAGAGCACCTCAGCGTACTGCCACCTCATCTTGAGCGTGAACTCATGACTCTCGCCGAGAACGCGTCGCGCCACGGGCATCATCTTGCGCATTAGTGACTTCGCTTCTTCGTAGCGCTTGAGACATACTAGCGAGGCCGTGTAGTTGACCACTTCTCCGAGGGTATTTATATCTTCCTCGCCAAAAAGCTTCAAATGTGCGGAGTATAAGTCTTGTCGCACAAGAAAGGCCTTCTCGTGGTACCCCATTGCGTAATACGTGCTCGCAAGGTTGCCCTGCAAGACGAGCATGCTGAATTTGGATGTCCCAAGCCGCCGCATCAAAGACAAGCGGGAATTATACACGGACAACGCGGCCTCGTGGTGGTCTGCATCGAATAAGCCGTTTCCGAGCGCACTCATCGCCAGCCCCCGAGCCCTGTCCTCCTCCGGCCGGCCCACGTACGTCTTCCAGCACGCCCAGCCGAGCGCGCAAAACACGACGCCATGGTAGTCTTGCTCGCATAGGCCGAACGTGTGCCACTGCGCCCATCTCGGTTCCATATCCAAATTGTTCTCCTCGCCCTCCGCGACCAAAATCTTGGCCTGCTCCGCCAAGCACGACACGTGCACGAAACCCTCCGTCGTGTGGCAAGCACATCCGCGCACGAGGCCCTCCTTCGTGTGCCGATGGACGGCCTCCGTGCAAATGTAGCACGTCTGGCCCTTGGTGTCGTCCGCGCACGCTTCCGCCGCGACAGTTGTGGCCTCCGCGTACTTCTGATCCGCATGATACTGCTCGGCACCGCCGCCTTTCCTAATCTTCTTGCAGCGCTTGTCATGGCCGCCTCCTTCCCAGTGCTGCTTCTGGCAGGCCGGTCCGCAGTAACGAGTCTTGCAGCGGCTGCATTGCCTCGCCAGGCGTGGGAGTTCGGCAGCACAGGAGGCGCATTGCGTGAGGATCATTGCACTTTATGTTGGGCAGCCCCAGCCTTTCACGAGGCCCTCATGATCGATTGCAATCGTTTTGCGGGTGAAAACCCGTGCGTAAACCCGAACCCGAACCCGCACGCTAGTCACGCGGAGCTGGGCAGCCGCCGCACGCCGTCCTCGCGGCCAAATACATCGCAGCGATGGACGCCGCGGCCTTCCGGCCCCGGGCGGTGGTCGTGCTGCGCGAGCTGGAGCCCGCGGCCCGGCGCCGCTACGTGGCCATGCTGGCTGACCGGAAGGTCCAGTCGGCGCGCGACGGCGCCGCGTGGGTCGCGAATTTAAGGATCCTCGCGCCCGGCGTGGACGCACCCCATGCAACGGAGAAACCATCGACGAAGGCCCGCCTCCCGTTGCGCGACCGGCTGCAAGCGGCGCGCACCACGGAGACCCCGCCGCCCGACCTGGCGGGCATCAACACTTTAGCATACCCGCACTTCGCTTCTTTAATCTGGCGAGCCGTCGGGACGCAGCCGGCCGCGGAAGTGAGGCCACTCCAATGGCTCATGCGGACCGCCGAAGCCATATATGATGCGCGCTACCGGTCCGATGCTCTCGCACTACAGAACGACCAGGCCGTGGACCGCTTCCCCGAGTTTGTCATCTCGGTATTTATGAGGGAGTCGGGCATTGACGAAATTGTAGAAAAAAAATGCTGGGCGCTCCTCTGCTCCACAGAGTTCCACCGGAGCCATTCGCCGGAGGCCGAGGTCTTCGGGCGGTTCCTTTCCGAAATCTGGGACGTCGACGCTTTACTGTTCTACTTGCGGGGTCGGTCCGAAGTGATGCAGGCGACCAAAACGACGCTCGGCGCGCGCTGGGCAACGGAGCCGTCTAAGAGAACGCAGGCGCTGGTGCTATCACCAAACGACGTCCAGCGCGTCGCCCGGAGCGTGTGGCGGGAGCGGTGCGACGAACTTGTTGACACCGTCGAGGCGTTCCGCGAAACGACGGGATGCGTGGAGGCGTCGCGCTTCCTGGAGCTGGCGGTGGGGGCCTACGTGCGCCAACGCGACGCGACGCAGCCGGACGTGGCCGCGCTGCTGGAGGCCGAGGCGGATTCTTATGTTTCGGCCGTACCTTTACCGGCGCTCGTGGTGCGCGAGATTCGGGGCGAGGTCATGGACTTCCTGCGGACCGCGACGTGCGAGGCGGCGACGTGCGACGAGGTTGCGAAGCGGCTGCCGGAATTGAGAAGCGAGGCGGCGGCGCTCGTGGACGCGCTGGCGGCGTACGCGGCGGAGCATAGTGCGGGGGAGTGAGTCGGTTTTCTTGTGTTTATGTGGAAGTAGAGGGGTCTGAGAGGGGACTCCGGACGGGGTAATTTGAGCAGGGGAGCGCCTGCCGCCGGACGCCGCGGGGGCCCCTCGGGGTCGCGGCCTCAAATGCCGCTGGGCATGCCCCGCCCCAATCCTCCACGGCCTTATTATCACTCCGGGGATGCTTGCGAGCTTTCTGTGCCCGCGCCAAACCCGAATTCTTTTCAGAGGCAAAAAACCAGTATAAATTGAGATCAGTGTTAATTGCACTTTACGCACTGCCGTGGCGTCGTTTCGATAAAATGCGCGTTACTAAGCTCAACAGACGTCGCTCGGCTCTCATATGATGGTCTCGTGTGCGTAATTGGTTACTTGTGCGCTGCGTAAACGGTCTGAACGTCTAGGGACGAAACCGTGCGAGCGTCGCACGGCAAGGCCCACAAGAGGCCGTACAAACCGACGCGGCGCAGCCGCAGCCGCTGCGCAGCCGTAACGCTGCGAAACGGCTGCGATGGACGCTTGCTGCGGTTGAACACACACCGTGGCGTCACGACCGCAAAGCAACGCTGCGAATGCGACGCTTGCTGGATCGACGCCGTCACGCCGTCCTACTCACGCAGGTAACATCACGTAAGCTACAACCATGGAGGCAATCTCGAACTTCTGGAGCAAGATCAGCCCGTTCAAGGGCGCCGCGCCGGCGGAGCCCGCGCCGGCCAAGAAGTCGGCCAAGAAGGGCAAGAAGCCGGCGGCCAAGAAGGCAGCGACCAAGAAGAAGACCGTGGCCAAGGCCAAGAAGACGCCGGTCAAGAAGTCCACCAAGAAGCCCGCCGCCAAGGCCAAGAAGGCCTCGCCCAAGGCCGCGGGCCCGCGGAGATCGGCACGGAACGCCGGCAAGCCGGCGAAGTAAGGCGCGCGCCGGTGTGTGCCGACGCCCCGCGCCGCCCCGTCGCCCGACGCGCTCCTATTGCGCGGCGCGGCGGGGCGGCAGGGCGTTTGCGCGCCGCCGACCCGCTCCCTACGTTTGCCACCACCCGTCCCTAACCCTTCCGATTCGCTTGGAACCGTAAGTTTAGTGTAAAAGTAGACATAGACAGTAATTAACTTGAACCGCGCCCGCGCGATGGCGTGTAAGGGCGCTTAAGCCGACCGCATCTTCTCCTTCTCGGCCTGCGTTAAAAGCTTGCCCTCTTCGTACCGCTCCGACCGCTCCGAGAACCGGTCGTTCAGGTCGTCGCTGTACTCGCGCATCACTAATGTGAACTTGTGGAACTCCTCCGTCACGTCCACGACCCGGTCCCGGAAATCCGAGGGCTTCATGCGCCCACTATCGTCGAACTCCTTCCAGGCCTTGGCCACACTCGATTGGTTCGTGCAGCAGGGCATGCGCATCCACCGCGCCAGTCTTCGCATTTCATTAACAGCGTTGAAGGACTGCGAGCCGCCGTTCACCTGGAGCACGACGCAGGTCCGCCCCTGCGTCGGGCGCACGCTGCCCGTATTTAAAGGGAGCCAGTCGATCTGGTTCTTGAAGCAGCCTGTTAAGCAGCCGTGCATCTCCGGACTGACCCAGACGTGGCCCTCGCTCCATTCTGATAAAGTTCG
>Ga0302122_10002587_pt1 | contig 11269 bp, 22 predicted proteins | sample CB21_SCM_MG_FD_203115 | JGI IMG/M metagenome (GOLD analysis project Ga0302122, IMG submission 203115) | Marine microbial communities from Western Arctic Ocean, Canada - CB21_SCM | ecosystem: Environmental > Aquatic > Marine > Oceanic | place: Canada: Western Arctic Ocean | collected 2017-09-28
ATGCTGAAAGCCAGAGAAAAAGCGGCTTTCAGGCAAGGTTTTTCTTGACTTGAAAGAGCGCCGACCTTAAAATTCGCATCCTTTTTTGACGTTTAAAGGTTGAGCGCTGAAAAAGTAAGCAGTAACTAATTAATTTTTAAGCAAAATCTTGGAGTTTTAGGTAGATGTCAAATCCGTCAGCTCAGCGAATCAGAATTCGCCTTAAGGCCTTCGATCACCGGCTGATTGATCAATCTACCCAGGAAATCGTAGATACTGCAAGGCGCACTGGTGCTCAGGTCAAAGGACCGATCCCATTGCCTACGAATAAAGAGAGATTTACTGTGCTGATTTCACCACACGTCAATAAAGACGCGCGGGACCAGTATGAAATCCGCACTCATAAGCGACTTCTGGATATTGTCGAACCAACTGAGAAGACAGTTGATGCTTTGATGAAGCTAGATTTAGCAGCGGGTGTGGAAGTGCAAATTAGTTTAGGTTAATAGAACTAGCAATAACTAGAAACAGAGTAATATAGAAATACAGTAATAAAAAAATACCAGGCAATAGAGCATTCAGTCCTTTTTGCCCTTTATAAAAGTTTTGGCGCACTGATATTTATGTCACTCATAAGTGGTGGCACACATAGTGTAACGCGTCAGCGGCCATAGCGGGTTTTAGCCCCGTGCACGGTGAGGTTTATAATAATGTCGATTGGTTTAGTCGGTCGGAAAAGCGGTATGACACGCGTTTTCACTGAAGATGGCACATCTATTCCTGTAACGGTTGTAGAAGTACAACCAAACCGGGTTACCCAAATTAAAACCGCGGAAACAGATGGTTATAGTGCTATTCAAGTCACTATGGGAGCGCGTCGTGCATCTCGTGTGAGTAAATCACTTGCTGGTCATTTTGCTAAGGCAAACACGGAAGCTGGCTCTGGTCTTTGGGAGTTTCGCACTGAAGGCGAAGAAGCAGCAGAGCTCGAAATGGGTAGTGAAATAAAGGTAGATCAATTTGAAGCGGGACAGAAAGTAGACGTTACAGGTATTTCGAAAGGTAAAGGTTTTCAAGGTGGCGTTAAGCGCCACAATTTCCAAATGCAAGATGCAACACATGGTAACTCAATTTCTCACCGTGCTCCTGGTTCGATTGGTCAGTGTCAAACGCCAGGTAGAGTTTGGAAAGGTAAGAAAATGGCTGGTCAAATGGGGAATGTTAGAAAGACTACGCAGTCTTTGGAAGTGATTAGAGTTGATCTTGATAATAACCTTCTTCTTATCAAAGGTGCCCTTCCAGGTGCTACCGGATCAAACATAATAGTCCGTCCAGCAATTAAAACTAAGGGGTAAGCAATGGAACTTAATCTTGCATTGCCCGGAAAGAAGACGGGCAAAGAAAAAATCTCATTATCTGATGAGTCATTCGGTCGCGAATATAACGAACCTCTAGTTCACCAGACAGTTGTTACTTATTTGGCTGGCGCTCGCCAAGGCAGTGTTAAGCAAAAGACTCGTTCAGAAGTACGTGGTGGTGGGCGAAAACCATGGCGCCAAAAGGGAACTGGCCGAGCACGTGCAGGAACTATTCGAAGTCCAATCTGGCGTAGCGGTGGTGTTACTTTCGCAGCTAAGCCACAAGACCACAGCAAGAAACTTAATAAGAAAATGTACCGCGGTGCAATGCAGTGCATTCTTTCAGAATTAATCAGAAAAGAAAGATTATTCGTAGTAAGCGACTTCTCTTTGGAGTCTCACAAGACCAAGGATCTGGTTAGCAAACTTAAAGAATTTGAATTAGACAACGTTTTGATTGTTTCAGATCAGGTCGAGAATAACTTGTATCTAGCTGCTAGAAATTTGCACAAAGTTGATGTGTTAGATGTTACCGGCGTTGATCCTGTTAGCTTGATTGGATTTGATAACGTGTTGATAACAGTTGCTGCTCTTAAGAAAGTTGAGGAGATGTTGTCATGACTCCGGAGCGTATGTACACAGTAATTCTTGGACCTCATGTGTCAGAAAAAACGACTATCTTGGGTGAAGAAAACAATCAGTACACATTTAGAGTGGCGATGGATGCTACGAAGCCAGAAATTAAGGCGGCTGTTGAAGGGATATTCGAAGTAGTTGTCGAAGACCTTCAGGTATTGAATGTTAAAGGCAAAACCAAGCGTACCAATCGCGGTAAAATTCGTCGTCGCTCGAATTGGAAAAAAGCCTACGTAAGACTGGAAGCAGGTCATGAAATTGATCTAGCTGACGTTGGATAGCGGGGATAAAGGATTAAATCATGCCAGTAGTTAAGTGTAAGCCAACTTCCCCAGGGCGCCGGTTTGTCGTCAAGGTTGTGAATCCTGATCTGCATAAGGGTGCGCCTTATGCGCCGTTGACTGCTCCCAAGCCAAAGAATGGTGGTCGTAATAATAAAGGCCGAATTACTACCCGTCACCAAGGCGGTGGTCACAAGCAGAAGTATCGAATTATTGATTTTCGTCGCAACAAAGACGGAATCGAAGCAAAAGTAGAGCGACTTGAGTACGACCCCAACCGTTCCGCGAATATTGCTTTATTGCTTTATGCCGATGGTGAACGCCGTTACATCATAGCGCCAGGCAAAATAAGTACTGGTGATGTCTTAATGTCCGGCGAAGGTGCCTCAATAAAAGTAGGTAACTGCCTACCACTTAGAAACATTCCATTAGGTAGCACAGTCCATTGCCTAGAAATGAAGCCAGGTAAAGGGGCCCAAATAGCACGTAGCGCGGGGACTTCAATCCAATTGGTTGCCCGTGAAGGTGATTATGCCACTTTGCGATTACGCTCTGGTGAAATGAGAAAAGTACTTTCCGATTGTCGCGCGACATTAGGTGAAGTATCAAATTCAGAGCATAGTTTGCGCTCACTCGGTAAAGCCGGTGCTAAGCGATGGAGAGGTGTTAGACCAACGGTCCGTGGTGTTGCTATGAACCCAGTTGATCACCCTCATGGTGGTGGTGAAGGTAGAACGTCTGGCGGGCGTCATCCTGTATCGCCTTGGGGTACACCGACTAAGGGTTATAAAACAAGAACTAATAAGCGAACGGATAAAATGATTGTCCGTCGCAGAAATTCAAGCCGCTAAGGCTGAATAGGGGAAACTAAGCGTGCCACGTTCACTGAAAAAAGGCCCATTTATCGATCTTCACTTGATGAAGAAAGTGCAGACTGCTGTTGAGGTCAATGATAAGCGTCCAATCAAAACATGGTCGAGGCGCTCAATGATCTCTCCAGATATGCTGGGTCTAACAATTGCTGTGCATAATGGTCGGCAGCATGTTCCTGTTTTCGTAAGTGAAGACATGGTTGGACACAAGCTGGGTGAATTCGCTGTTACTCGCACTTATCGTGGGCACAACGCAGATAAGAAAGTACGTTAAGAGGCTGAAAATGGAAGTAAGAGCAAGATTAAAAGGCGCACGCCTCTCAGCACAAAAAGCCAGGCTTGTTGCGGATCAGGTACGTGGAAAGGCTGTCGAAGAAGCGCTAGAGGTGCTGTCTTACAGTCCGAGAAAAGGTGCAGCAATAATTAAGAAGATTTTGAATTCTGCCATCGCTAATGCTGAACATAACGAAGGCGCTGATGTAGATGAGCTAAAAGTATCAACGATTTGTGTTGATGAAGGTATGACTATGAAACGTATTATGCCAAGAGCAAAAGGTCGCGCAGATAGGATTCTTAAGCGTTCATGTCACATAACAATTACAGTTGCTGATAGCTAGGAGTATCGGATGGGTCAAAAAGTACATCCAACTGGAATTCGACTCGGCATAGTCAAGAAGCACACTTCTGTGTGGTATGCCGAAGGTCAAGAATATGCAGATAACCTTTTGGTTGATTTACAGGTTCGTGACTTTGTGAAGAAGCGATTGGCAAATGCGTCGGTTTCTCGAGTTGAAATCGAACGGCCTGCACAGACAGCCAAGTTAACCATTTACACCGCGCGACCTGGTATCGTAATTGGCAAGAAAGGCGAAGATGTTGAAGCTCTGCGTAGAATTCTTGCTGAAAAGATGGGTGTTCCTGTTCAGATTAACATCGAAGAAATTCGCAAACCTGATCTTGATGCTCAATTAGTGGCAGACAGCGTGGCTTCTCAACTAGAGCGTCGAGTAATGTTTCGGCGTGCCATGAAGCGATCAGTGCAAAACGCCATGCGTCAGGGAGCTGAAGGGATCAAGGTGCAGGTTGGTGGTCGTTTGGGCGGAGCAGAGATTGCGCGTTCAGAATGGTATCGCGAAGGTCGCGTGCCTTTGCATACTTTGCGCGCAGACATCGATTATGCAGCGTCTGAGGCCAACACTACTTACGGCATCATTGGTGTAAAAGTATGGATATTTAAAGGTGAGATTTTGGATCTGGACGAGGCCATCGTGCCCGCACAAACCCAGGCCAACTAGAGGAATAAGAACGTGTTACAACCGAAGCGCACAAAATTTCGCAAAATGATGAAGGGCCGTAATAGAGGTCTTGCACATCGTGGTAGCAATGTTGATTTTGGTGAGTACGGTTTGAAAGCCATTTCCCGCGGCCGATTGACGGCGCGTCAGATCGAAGCGGCTCGTCGTGCAATGACACGACACGTAAAACGTGGGGGAAAGATCTGGATTCGTGTGTTCCCTGATAAGCCAATTACTCAGAAGCCATTGGAAGTTCGTCAGGGTAAAGGTAAAGGTAATGTTGAGTACTGGGTTGCCCAGATTCAGCCAGGTCGAATTATGTTTGAGATCGCGGGTGTTGATGAAGTTCTTGCGCGTGAGGCATTTGACCTTGCTGCGGCAAAACTTCCTTTTGAAACAACCTTTGTTAAGCGGACGGTAATGTAATGAAAGCGAATGAATTGAGAGAGAAAACCGTAGAGGAGCTGCAATCGCATTTGCAGGCACTTTACAAAGATCAGTTTAACAATCGCATGCAGCACGGCACTGGCCAGCTAGGTCAAGTTCACTTGATCGGTGATGTCCGCAGAAGCATTGCACGAGTCAAAACTATTATTACTGAAAAACAGAGAAGTGGATCCTAATCATGTCGGAAAGTGAAAACCAAGAGAAAGTAGCTCGTACGGTTTCCGGTAAGGTGATCAGCAACAAGATGGATAAGTCCATTGTTGTGATGATTGAACGCCGAGTGAAGCACCCTGTATACGGAAAAATTATTAAGCGCTCTACCAAAATACATGCCCATGATGCAGAAAACGCCTGCCAAGCGGGTGATGAAGTAACAATTAAAGAAGTGGCCCCAATATCAAAAACTAAATCTTGGTCTTTGGTATCAATAGATGGGCGCGCTACACAAGTTTAATAGCAACAAAAGAATTAGATCTGTATTCCTCAAACGAATACATGATGGAGTGAATCGATGATTCAAGTGCAATCCTATTTAGATATCGCAGACAACAGCGGTGCACGACGAGTAATGTGCATTAAGGTTTTAGGCGGTTCTCATCGCCGTTATGCACGTATAGGTGATGTCATCAAAGTAAGCGTTAAGGAAGCAATTCCGCGCGGAAAAGTAAAAAAAGGGCAGGTATTAACAGCGCTTGTGGTTCGCACAAAGAAAGGTGTGCGACGCAGTGACGGTTCATTAATTAAGTTTGATGATAATGCAGCAATTTTACTCAACACACAGGACGCGCCAATTGGCACACGTGTATTTGGCCCAGTGACAAGAGAGCTTCGTAATGAGAAGTTCATGAGAATTATTTCACTGGCACCGGAAGTTCTTTAGGATTTACTGGTAGAGCTTCAGAGATTAAGAGAGATATAGAGCACCATGAATAAATTAAAACGTGAAGATGAAGTGATAGTTATCACTGGTAAAGACAAAGGTAAGCGTGGAACTATTTCTCGATTGGTCGGTAAAGATAGGGTAATTGTTGCTGGTGTAAATATGGTTAAACGTCATACCAAGGCAAACCCTAATGCCGGTCAGCCTGGTGGAATTATTGAAAAAGAAGCATCACTTGATGTTTCAAATATAGCAATTTTTAATGCAGAGACTAATAAAGCTGACCGAGTTGGCATTGCGGTTTCTGAAGAAGGCGATAAGAAGCGTGTCTTCAAATCAAATGGTCAGAACGTAGATTAAATACTGGTAGGTTGCCAAACATGGCTCAGTTTAGAGAGTTTTATAAAAAAGAAGTTGTACCTGCATTAACTGCTCAGTTCAGTTATGACAACCCAATGCGTGTTCCAAAAATCACTAAGGTGGTTTTAAATATGGGTCTTGGTGAGGCTGTGACTGACAAGAAGGTACTTGAAAGTGCCGCGGGTGATCTAACTCAGATCAGTGGTCAGAAAGTTGTTATCACTAAAGCACGGAAATCAATTGCTGGCTTCAAGATTAGAGAAGGCTGGCCCGTGGGTTGTAAGGTAACTCTTCGTGGCGAGCGCATGTATGAGTTTCTTGAAAGGTTAGTAAGTATTGCGATTCCTCGAATTAGGGACTTTAGGGGGCTTAGCCCGAAGGCATTTGATGGTCGTGGCAATTTCGCCATGGGCGTTAATGAGCAAATTATTTTTCCGGAAATCGATTACGATAAAATCGATACTTTGCGCGGTTTAGACATCACGATTACTACAACGGCAACATCGGATGAAGAAGGCAGGGCGTTACTAACAGCTATGGGCTTTCCATTCCGGGGATTGATTCCAGCAGCTGATGAAGCCCTTGTGAAGAATGAAGTAGAGTCTTTAGTTGAAGCAAAAGTTGAAGCAAAAATTGAAGAAGCATCTGTAGTCGAACAGGCCAGCGCTTCTAACGATCAAGCACCTGCAGCAAAAGACAAAATGGCAGCAGATGAAGTACCGGTAGCTGATGAAGCGCCTGCAGATAAAGAGGAGTCCTGATCCATGGCTAAGACTTCAATGATAGCCAGAGAAAACAAGCGAGCGAAGATTGTTGCGAAGTTCGCTGCTAAAAGAGCTGCACTTAAAGCTATTCTTAGCGATGTAAATGCAAGCGACGATGAGAAGTGGGAAGCCCAGGTAAAGTTTCAGAAACTACCTCGTGATGCTAGCCCAATTCGTCAACAGAGACGTTGTCAGATCACTGGTCGACCACACGGAGTTTATCGAAAGTTTGGTCTTTGTCGTAATAAGTTGCGTGAAGCAGCAATGCGCGGTGATTTACCTGGATTAACTAAGGCAAGTTGGTAATTGGGAGAAGAAATATGAGCATGTCAGATCCTATTGCAGATTTCTTAACCCGCGTGCGCAATGCGCAGATGGCACAGCTGCCTGAGGTTTGCTGTCCGTCTTCGAAAATTAAAGTTGCGCTAAGTAAGGTTTTGGAAGACGAAGGGTATATAAGTGGATATTCCGTTCAGGAAGTCGAAGGTAAGTCAGAGTTAACTGTTGATCTAAAATATTTTTCTGGCAAGCCTGTTATTGAAGAGATTAAGAGAGTCAGTCGACCTGGTTTGCGTTCTTACAAAGGTAAAGAAGATTTGCCCAAGAATAGAGCCGGCTTAGGAGTAGCAATATTGTCAACCAATCGTGGGTTGATGACTGATAAGCAAGCACAAGCCTCAGGAATTGGTGGCGAAGTGTTGTGTACAGTTTTCTAATCGTATTTTTAAATACGAAGTTAGTTAAAGAGCAACGAAGATATGTCCAGAGTAGCAAAAAACCCAGTAGCAATACCAAAGGGTGTAGAAACTAAGATTTCTGATACTGAAGTTTCCATTAAAGGAAGCAAAGGTAACTTAAATCTCGAATTGCATCGCCTTGTAGTTGTGGCTCAAGAAGGTGAAGAGCTAAAAGTTTCTGCAAAAGATGCATCAAGGTCAGCCAGCGCGATGGCGGGCACTTTTCGTTCATTAATTAATAATATGGTTGTTGGGGTTAGTCAGGGGTTTGAGAAGAAGCTTGAACTTCAAGGTGTAGGTTATAGGGCTAAAGCCCAGGGGGCTTCAGTAAATTTGACAGTGGGATATTCACACCCAATTGATTACAAACTTCCCTCTGGAGTTACAGTTGATACTCCAAGCCAGACAGAGATTGTTATAACAGGTGCCGACAAGCAATTAGTTGGTCAGGTAGCAGCAGAAATTAGAGATTTTCGACCGCCTGAGCCCTACAAGGGCAAAGGAATTCGCTATGCTGATGAGCGTGTGTACAGAAAAGAAGCGAAGAAGAAATAGGATTTAAGTTATGAGCGTTAAGAGATTAGCTCGCTTGCGTAGAGCGAGACGAGCCAGAGCAAAAATAAGTGAACTTCGGGTAAATCGGTTATGTGTGTATCGCTCACCGCGGCACATATATGCGCAGGTTATTTCTCCCACGGGGGACCAAGTTTTGGCGAGTGCTTCAACCGTTGAGAAAGCGGGCAAAGGAGGAGCTACTGGTAACATCGACGCTGCGGGTAGAGTTGGAAAACTTATTGCTGAGCGTGCTAAGGCTGCAGGTGTAGAGAAGGTCGCTTTTGACCGCTCTGGTTATGCGTATCATGGTCGAGTGAAAGCTCTGGCTGAAGCTGCACGTGAAGGCGGATTGGAATTTTAACGGGTTTATAGATATGGCATTTAAAGACGATCCAGGTAAGAACGAAGAAGGACTGCAGGAAAAGCTGATCCAGGTTAACAGGGTAGCTAAAGTGGTTAAAGGTGGGCGAATTTTCGGATTCACTGCGTTAACTGCTGTAGGCGATGGCAATGGTCGAGTTGGTTTTGGCCGAGGCAAGGCTCGTGAAGTTCCTTTAGCAATTCAGAAGGCGATGGAGTCGGCACGGCGCAACATGATTTCTGTAAATCTAGATGGTCATACACTGCAATATCCAATTAAAGCTCGGCACGGAGCTTCAAAAGTTTATATGCAACCAGCATCAGAAGGTACTGGTGTTATCGCCGGTGGCGCGATGCGGTCCATTCTCGAACTGGCTGGTGTGCAGAATGTGTTAGCAAAATGTTATGGGTCAACCAATCCGGTTAATGTAGTCAACGCTACTTTTAAAGGATTGCGAGATATGAGTTCGCCTGAAGACGTTGCTGCCAAGCGTGGCAAGACAGTCGAAGAAATCGTAGGTTAGAGAAATGGCTAAGAAAACAGTCAAAATAACACTAGTACGTAGCCCAATAGGCACTATAGGCAAGCATCGCTTGTCACTCAGAGGCCTCGGACTGAAGCGTATGCATCAAACTGTTGAGTTGGAAGATACGCCAGCCGTGCGTGGAATGATTAATAAAATCAGTTACATGCTAACAGTAGACTGAGGGAATCGAAATGCAATTAAATACATTGAGCCCGGCTCCTGGTAGCACTAAAGTAAGAAAACGAGTTGGGCGTGGTATAGGCAGTGGATGGGGTAAAACCTGTGGTACTGGTCATAAGGGGCAGAAGTCGCGAACTGGCGGAACTGTCAGACCTGGGTTCGAGGGTGGCCAAATGCCCTTGCAGATGCGTTTGCCAAAATATGGTTTTAGTTCGCGCATCGGCCGAAAAACTGCGGAAGTTCGCACTTCGGAATTGAACCTAGTAAAAGCTGACTTGATTACAGTAGAAGCCTTGCGGAAAGCGAATTTGATTACAGCAAATATCACTCGAGTAAAAGTAATGCTTTCTGGAGATGTAACTAAAGCAGTTACCGTTGAAGGTCTAGGAGTTACTAAAGGTGCTCGAGCAGCGATTGAAGCAGCGGGTGGCAAAGTTATTGAAGCTGCTCCAGTGGAAAAAAAATCAGGCAAGTTAGTGAAGAAATTAGCTAAAGCTGACACAGAAATAGAAACTAAGAAAGCAGCCAGGAAAGAAGCAAAGGCTGAGGCTGAAGAAAAGTCAGCTGAAGAATCTTCAAATGATTCTGATGAAGCCACAGCAGAATAGGAAACACTTTTTCTTAATAGATATTGAGACGCGCTAGTAAAGAAATGGCTAATAAACCAAACATCAATCCAGAAAACATTGGCGCCGGCCTTGGTGAGCTTAAAGCTCGTCTATTGTTTTTGCTGTTTGCTCTTTTGGTCTATCGAATAGGTACTCATATTCCTGTGCCAGGAATAGATCCTATCCAGTTATCACAATTTTTTACTAGTCAAGAAGGCACGCTATCAGACATGGTTAATATGTTCGGTGGTGGTGCTCTAGAGAGAATGAGTATTTTGGCGTTGGGCATAATGCCTTATATATCGGCGTCAATTATTATGCAGCTTCTCACAGCTGTAAGCCCGCAGCTCGATCAATTAAAGAAGGAAGGCGAATCTGGTCGTCGTAAGATTTCCCAATATACGAGATACGGTGCATTGGTGTTAGCGACGGTTCAGGGCACGGGAATGACAGTGGGAATCTTGTCGCCAATGGCCTACGCACCTGGTATTGCATTCAATCTAACAGCAATTATTTCCCTAGTAACCGGGGCCATGTTCCTCATGTGGTTAGGTGAGCAGATTACTGAAAAAGGAATTGGTAACGGCATCTCTATGTTGATTTTTGCCGGCATTGTTGCGGGCTTTCCAGCTGCTATTGGTACTTCATTAACTCAGGCCTATGAAGGTCAGATAAATGGCGTTCTATTACTTGTTGTTGGTTTAATCGCCATCGGTGTTATTGCAGCTATTGTTTACGTTGAGCGTGCGCAACGACGAATTACAGTTAACTATGCGAAGCGCCAGCAAGGGCGAAAGATGTATCAGGCGCAAGCTAGCCACCTACCCTTGAAGATTAATATGGCTGGTGTAATTCCTGCTATTTTTGCCAGTAGTATTCTTTTGTTTCCAGCATCTCTCGGTCAGTGGTTTGGTCAATCTGAAGGATCGGAATGGCTGCAGGAAATCGCTTTTTTAATCGGCCCTGGGCAGCCGCTATACATAATTATTTTTAGTGCCATGATCATCTTCTTTTGCTTCTTCTACACAGCATTGGTGTTTAACCCCAGAGATGTTGCAGAGAATTTGAAGCGATCTGGAGCTTTTATTCCTGGAATTAGACCAGGTGAACACACTGCAAAATACATTGACGGAGTTATTACTCGCCTTACAATGTTTGGGGCCGTTTATATAACACTGGTGTGCCTTCTGCCAAATTTCATGCAGATGCTCGCTAACGTCCCGTTTAATTTAGGCGGAACAGCATTGCTTATTTCTGTAGTTGTAACTATGGACTTTTGGTCACAGGTTCAATCTCACCTGATGTCGCATCAGTATGATGGCCTAATGAAAAAATCGAAACTAGGCAACTATGGCCGCAGCGGCATATAGAAGTCGGAGCGGATATTAGTCTGAAAGATATTCCTTTATAACTAAGGACTAATGGAGAAA
>Ga0302122_10002589_pt1 | contig 11256 bp, 12 predicted proteins | sample CB21_SCM_MG_FD_203115 | JGI IMG/M metagenome (GOLD analysis project Ga0302122, IMG submission 203115) | Marine microbial communities from Western Arctic Ocean, Canada - CB21_SCM | ecosystem: Environmental > Aquatic > Marine > Oceanic | place: Canada: Western Arctic Ocean | collected 2017-09-28
GGTCGGTTCGATGATCAGGACCGTGGCAACGCGGCATCCTGTAAACCCGATAGCAATATTATAAAGAGCCTGCTTAAAAACAGCGCGTTTGAAAAACTCGGAGAAACGCTACTGAACGACTCTGGCGCCACAGAGGGAGCGAACCCTCTTGAAGACATGTTCAAAGATTTCCTGAATAGGAAACTAAACTAAGACTTCCATGACACCAACAGACTTTCAACATGCAGTGCTGAGCTGGTTTGACCAGTACGGGCGAACCAACCTGCCGTGGCAACAAGATATCAGTGCCTATCGAGTTTGGGTGTCTGAGATTATGCTGCAACAGACGCAGGTCAGCACGGTAATTCCGTACTTCGAACGCTTTATGAAAAGCTACCCCGACGTACAGACCCTGGCCTTAGCGTCCCTGGACGAGGTGCTCCACCACTGGACGGGGCTTGGCTACTACGCCCGAGCCCGCAATCTCCACAAAACGGCCAACTGGCTTATGACGAATACAGCGGGTGAATTCCCCACCAGTATTGAAGGGCTCTGCGCGCTTCCGGGGATAGGACGCTCCACCGCAGGCGCCATCAGCTCTATCGCATTTAAAATACCGGCAACGATTTTGGATGGCAATGTTAAACGCGTGTTAGCGCGATTTTCGGCCACCCCTGGTTGGCCGGGTAACAGTGCTGTCGTGCAAAAGCTCTGGTTGGTCGCCGAGACTTACACGCCGCACATTCGTGTTGCGGACTATACTCAAGCAATGATGGATATGGGTGCAACGCTCTGCACCCGATCCGCTCCTAGATGTAGAGAGTGTCCACTAGAAAAACATTGCAAGGGCTATCTGCAGGGCAACCCAAAGGACTACCCGGGTAAAAAGCCACGCAAAATATTGCCCATCCGAACACAATTTTTACTGATGATTCACAATTCACAGGGTGAGGTGCTGCTTCAAAAAAACCCGCCAATGGGGCTCTGGGGCGGACTATGGGTGTTCCCACAGGCTGAAACCGAAATTGGTATTGCAGAAGCCTGCAGCAATCTAGGCCTCCAGATCGCCAGCCGGACTATAAATCCTAGTAAGCGTCACACGTTCAGCCATTTTCATCTGGACTACCAATCTGTGGTAATTGAAGCCCGTGCAAAACATGGCATGGTGGCTCAGAGCGATAATCACATCTGGTATAACACAGAGAAACCACTATCATTGGGTATGCCAGCTCCAATCAAGGCACTACTCAATCAATAACATCGAGGTTAACCATGGCGCGTATCATTTTTTGCCGCAAACAGAAGAAAGAATTGCCCGGCCTGGACATGGCTCCATTCCCAGGGCCTAAGGGGGAGGAAATCTTTAACAATATCTCCAAAGAGGCCTGGGCTGAATGGATGACCCACCAGACCACATTGATTAATGAAATGCGTCTAAACATGATGGATCTAACTGCTCGGACCTATCTCTCTGAGCAACGAGAAAAGTTCTTTAATGGCGATCAGGTCGATCAAGCTGAAGGATACGTGCCACCTAAGCAATAAGCCTTGACGAAGTGTAATTCAGACGCTTTAATACCCGCCTCTCGCGATATGACAAAAAGTAAATCGTGAAGCCCGGTTAGCTCAGTTGGTAGAGCAGTGGATTGAAAATCCTCGTGTCCCTGGTTCGATTCCGGGACCGGGCACCATAAACCTAAAGAGCCCTCAGTGAGAACTGGGGGTTTTTGGTTCCAACGAATCTCATCGAACGGTTAGATGCTCTCGGGCGGGCGGGCGCCCCCTAGCATAATACTAATCCAACGAGTTTCCGGCTGATTTTCTAGGGCGATTTTAATCATGATCGTCAGCGGGATGGATAACAGCATACCCACAGGTCCAAGCACCCAACCCCAAAGCACCAAAGAAACAAATACCACGAGAGGTGATAAATTGAGCCCTTTGCCCATCCAGCGCGGCTCGATGACATTGCCCATCACCAAATTGACCACCACAAAGCCCGCTAGACTAAGGCCGGCATAGAGAGGACCCAGCTGCACCAAGGCCAGTAAAACTGCAGGTACCGCGGCAATAAAAGAACCCACCGTCGGCACAAAATTGAGTAAAAAAGCTAATAGCGCCCACAAAACGGCGTAATCAACCCCCAGAATGGTCAACCAGATAAAAATAATCACCCCGGTGGCTAAACTAATCGCCGCCTTTATCGCCAGATAGCTGTGCACACTGCCTGAGAATTTGCCCAACCATTCCGCCGATGCGCCTTTACCCTGAGCTAAGCGGAGCTTCTCGCCGAAGCCCATATTCTCGGTAAGAATAAAAATCACTGTCAGTAGAATCATCACCGCATTGGTCATCACATTGCCAAAGGATGCCAGCGTACTCCCCACCAGTTTCATGACCGCCCCCGGATCAAAACTGTTCTGCCATTGCTCAGCATCAATTTCAATACCGCGCAAGCTCAACCACTGCTGCACCTTCTCGCTCATGGCCGATAGTTTTTCCGAGTAGGCAGGCACCTCCTGGCGGAAGTCTGTGAGCGACGACCCAATCACCGCGCCAAGAATAAGGCCTGCGCCCAAGAGTAATAGCACCACCAGAAAAATCGCCAATCCGCTCGGGATACGGAAGCTTTTCAACCAGTCCAGCAAAGGGGACACAATCATGGCTATAAACACTGCCAACAAAAACGGCACCAACAGAGGCCCGGCCATCTTCAAACCAGAAACCACGATTACAAAGGCTGCAAAAACCACCAGAAATCTGGCAATAGGTGATGTCATTTCTGTCATGGCTATCTCCGTCTAATACTGCGCATCGCGCAGAGTACTTAGCTGATTAAGTATTTTTTCTAGGGATCGGCGTCCATTGGCGGAGAATATTACCCTGCCCTGCCGCTCGATCATTTCATCGACTTCTAACATACCACATTGAACGCGAATTCTATCCAGCTCAGGATTGTGCACAATGACCATACCGGTAAAAATATCCCAATCGGCGATGGTGGCATCTTCAGCCAATACCGCTTGAATCAAGCGCTCGATGTTAATTGCCTCGACGCGATAGACCGGTACACCAATATACCAAAATACCAGCAGGGCAATCACAATTACGATGAATGACAGCGCAACGGTAATTAAGAATTCCATGACAAACTCGGCACTGTAATACTCATGTATAAAATAACAGTTTTATCGCCATAATGACCGTCACCCAGGTAATGATTGGCTGCACAAAATTTTCCCCACGGGTCATAACAAGATTCGACCCCAGTCGTGCACCTAGCATCTGCGCAACCGACATACCAATAGCCAATTGCCAAATTACATAGCCGCTAAAGACAAATATGAGCGCCGAGGTGCCATTGACCGCCAAGATCATTAGTTTAGTTTCGGCGGTCGCCTTAACGAGATTATGACCTAGTAACCAGACAAACAAAAATGGCATAATCGAGCCCATGCCGGGGCCGAAAAAGCCTCCATAGAAACCCATCCCTAACGCGGCGGTACAGGCAAACCATTGCCGGCTAATCTTCTCGCGCGAATCTGCAGTATTGACCTTAGGTGATAATAAAAAATACAGAGCAATCCCTAAGAGGAGAAAGGGAATGAGCCTGCTCAGGGTTGTGCCGTCGAGACTCTGCACCAGAAAAGTACCGGCGACAGACCCCATTATCGCTGTAACCAGAGACCGATACAGAGGCTTGACATCCAGATGCCCTTGGTGAAAAAAATTCCATGTGGAGGACAATGTACCCAAAGAACTCTGCACCTTGTTGCTTGCCAAAGCATTTAGTGGTGGCAGGCCAACCCAGAGGAGCGCAGGGAGCGTGAGCAGGCCCCCAGAGCCCGCAATCGAAGAGATAAGCCCAGCAAAAAAAGCTAAGGAGAATAGAATGATTTGTTTATTTAAAGCTATTTCCATATAAGTTAGCGCTCACTAACTTGATTAAAATTGATCGGGGTACTTGCCCTTAAATTGATTATAATATTGAATGATAGCTGCAATATCTGCTTCATTATCACCGGTAGGTTCAAACACATCACCTAACACAATGCGCTTATTCGGGAAGTCTAGTGCGCCCAATTGGATCGTGCAGCTATTGTTTTTCGCAATGCGTAAAAAGCCAGACTTCCATTTCTTTGATTTTCCTCTAGTCCCCTCTGGAGCTACAACAATAATTAGGCCATTGTCTTTTTTGACCGCCTCATCAACATAGCTCATAACAGAATCCGGATTGTCACGATTCACCGGAATGCCGCCCAACCAGCGCATAAACCAGCCAAAGCCCGGCACAAAAATCGTGTGCTTACCCAGCCAACCTATCCGTGCATTAATCCCCAATACGGCTGTGATACCAAAGACAAAATCCCAGTTCGATGTGTGTGGGGCAGCAACCACCAAGAGCCTCTCAGCATCAGCAAGAGAACCCTCTAGATTCCAACCAATAGAACGATAAAATGTCCGTCCGATCCAGCGTGTTAAGGCACTACGATTGGCGCGTAAATGTGCTGGGCACTGCTCTTGGGATACCGGGATTACCTGTCTACTCATGCCTAATCTCTGCTGTATTTGTTATTTTTTTCCGAGGTTAAACAAACGTACTTAATGCTCTCGCGTGGCACGAAATGCAATCTCGGGATGACGCTCTTCGGCCAAGGATAAATTGACTCGCGTGGGTGCCAGGTAGGTCAAATGGCCGCCACCATCCAATGCCAGATTATCTTCAGCTTTACTTCGAAACGCATCCAGTGTTTTCGCATCAGGGCATTCAGTCCATCGCGCCGAATGCACATTGACCGGTTCATAAATGGCCTCGACACCGTACTCTTCACGAAGACGGTAGGCCACCACTTCAAACTGCAACTGGCCAACGGCGCCAACGATAACGTCATTATTACGGAAGGGGAAAAAAACCTGGGTGCTGCCCTCTTCCGACAGCTGGCGAATCCCATTTTGTAGCTGCTTGGCGCGCAGGGGGTCTTTAAGGCGAATGCGCTTAAAAAGCTCAGGCGCGAAGTGCGGAATACCGCTGAATTTTAGGACTTCACCCTCAGTAAAGGCATCGCCTATCTGAATAGAGCCGTGATTATGTAAGCCAATAATATCTCCCGCTACAGCTTCTTCTACAGAGATTCTTTCGCCAGCCTTAAAGCTAAAGGCATCAGAGACTCGCATATCTTTGCCTGTACGCACATGTTTCATCTTCATGCCTTTAATATATTTACCTGAGCAAATACGTAAAAAGGCAATACGATCACGGTGTTTAGGGTCCATATTCGCCTGAATCTTAAACACAAATCCACTGAATTTAGCTTCGCTTGCCACCACCTCACGATGCTCTGTTGAGCGCGCCTGGGGCGGAGGAGCCCAGCGCACAAAATCATTGAGCATCTCTCGAATACCAAAGTTGCCCATAGCCGAACCAAAGAAAATCGGAGCCAACTTGCCCGCCAGGAACTCATCCATATCAAATAGATTGGTTGCACCCCTTACTAGTTCAAGCTCTTCCAGCACATCATCGGCATAGGCTCCCAACGCTTCGCGCGCGGCGGGACTAGACAGGCCGGCAATCTGGATATCATCACTGAGCGTGTGGCCTTTACCCTGGGTATAGACATGAATCATGTCTGTTTGAAAGTTATAGACCCCTCGAAATTCACGACCCATACCGATAGGCCAATTGATCGGAGCCGCTTTTATCTTAAGCACGCTTTCAATTTCGTCGAGCAGCTCAATCGGCGGCCGAATTTCGCGGTCCATTTTATTGATAAGGGCAAATATAGGCGTGTCTCGCAGGCGGCAGACATCCATCAATTTAATGGTGCGCGCCTCAACTCCCTTGGCACCATCAATCACCATTAACGAGGAATCTACGGCAGTCAGCGTGCGATAGGTATCTTCAGAAAAATCTTCGTGTCCCGGGGTATCCAACAGATTGACCATGCAGCCGTTATAGGGGAATTGCATCACCGACGAGGTCACCGAAATCCCGCGTTCTTTCTCCATCGCCATCCAATCAGACGTGGCATGACGATCGCTCTTACGCCCTTTCACTGTGCCTGCCACCTGAATCAGGTTGCCGAGCAGCAACAGCTTTTCAGTAATGGTGGTTTTACCTGCGTCTGGGTGAGAGATGATTGCAAAGGTGCGCCTATCTGAGGCTGATTGACTCATGTGTTATTCTGACTGCCGCTGAAAACCGCATTATAACTTAGATCCGTGCCACTGGCGGCGGCTTTTTACCGCTCATCATATGACTAGTGAGGCAGCACCTTTGCTCCTCTGCTGGGGTTCATCTACCAATGTTGGCGGCAGTTTGCCAATCGCTATCTGGTCAACGTTTTCTTCACCGGCCCGGAGCTAACAGAATATTACTCTCGCTCGGCGCAGAACGACAACAACTAGGGCACCATTCTCAGTCTATGACTGCCAGGTTAGGCCAGCGAGTCGACTGGGATAAGAGAGCCCAGTGTGATTGTCAGCCCAATACACAGCAAACTGACGAGACCAATACGCCGATACAGCACATCGCCAAACCGCTTAAAACAATGCGTCACCTAGCCAGTCGCCAACTCGCACAGCGGGAAACGTCCAGAGCAAGTACCACAACGATTGCAGTGTACTAAAACCCGCCAACGCAAAAGACACTAGCGCGACCATGGCAGAGAATAGAAAGAACGTCATTAATAAGGCTCGACTTCGCTCAGGCTGAGGCTCAGTGAGCATGGCATAGACAATCATCGGCGGACCTGGAATCGCAGGGCGCCATTCATCAAGCCAGATAATAAGCCGGTGCCACTGCGCAGCAATAGGGTGTTATGACTCTGGGAAGGGTTAACAAAACTAAGCCAGGCACAGGCAAGGATAACGGACAGACCAACCCAAAGCCGAAACTGCTCAGGCGAAATCATATTTAGGAGCAGAGTGCGAGCGGCAGTGCCCAGTATAGACATCAACCCCAATGGCAGCATCGGGCGCAAGGGCACGACAGCCCAAAAAGTTCTCATTGTTAGTAAACTGCTAAGCAGGGTCAGCGATGCACTCAAAACCACCGCCTCAACGGGGGCTAAAAACAAGGCGAAGACCGGCACCGCCGCAAGGGCAAAACCAAATCCGGTAAAGGCACGCAGCACTGATGCAAAAAGCGCCGCCAACCAGATAGCCAGCAACTCAGCTATACCGATATCGGCGATAATTTCAAACATAGTCTGTCATCATAGGACAATTGAATAGGCGCCAGTATGAAGCGGTTAATTCTATGCCGCCATCCGCGAGCAAAACAATAACCGCCCGAACTCTTAATGCATACAGAATCAATCCACCGGCACCTGCGGCGCGTATTTCAGCACCATAGCGTAGAATTAAATTTGTCGATTCGAGCCACTTGCCGTATCGTTTCGCCCTATCACGCGCAACCCGGTTTCAGGAGCTACCAAATGAAGTACCAAGGCCAAACAGACTATGATCATGAAGGTCCTTCGCCACGCCGCGGTGTACTGCTGTGTAATCTGGGTACACCGGATGCGCCGAAAACCGCTGAATTGCGCCGCTATCTGAAGGAGTTCTTGAGTGACCCTCGTGTTGTAGAGGTCCCTCGCCTGTTGTGGTGGATGATTCTCAATCTGATTATTTTGCGAATTCGCCCACGCCGTTCAGCCAAACTGTATGCCAGCGTCTGGTCTGAAGGCGGGTCCCCACTAATGGTCCACAGTGTCGCGCAGGTTGCTGGCGTGAAGAAGATTCTGGATAAAAAGTTTAAGACCGATGTACCGGTGGTGCTAGGCATGCGTTATGGCAACCCCTCGATGGCCTCGGCGATTGCTGAATTAACAGCGCAGAATGTGCGTAATATTACGGTATTGCCGCTGTATCCTCAGTATTCCGGCGCGACCACGGGCTCTACCTTTGATGCGGTGGCCCAGACTTTCGCCAAAACTCGCTGGGTTCCTGAGTTACATTTTGTCGGTGGTTACCAGCAGTCTGCACTCTATATTGACGCGCTGTGCGGCACTATTCGCAAGCATATTACTAAGCACGGCCAGCCAGATAAGCTCGTGTTCTCTTACCATGGTACGCCGCAGACTTACTTGAAAAAAGGCGATCCGTACCATTGCTTCTGCCATCAAACCACCCGCTTAGTCCGCGAGCGTATGAGTCTAGATGAATCCCAAGTGATCACCACCTTTCAGTCGCGTTTTGGTCGAGAGCCCTGGCTGCAGCCCTATACCGACAAGACTCTAGAGGCTATGCCTGCGGAGGGCATTAAGCATGTCGCGGTCATATGTCCAGGCTTTGCATCGGATTGCCTTGAGACCATCGAGGAGATCAATATGGAGGCGCGTGAAAGTTTTACGGCCCATGGTGGCGAGACATTTCATTATATTCCCTGCCTGAATGATGACCCTGCTCACCTTAAGGCATTGGCCAAGATAGTCAGCCAGTATCTTTGAGCCCATCGAGCCAGCACTGTAACAGCGTCGCACAGTCGCCAGTCTTTTTGACTGTAGCCATTTCGTCTGCTCTTGTCTTGCCGTCATTAAATATGAGTATGGGTTTGCCCTGCTTTTTCGCCCAGAGGCAAAAACGGTAGCCAGAGTAGGTCGTTAGGGATGACCCCACCACCAATAGTCCCGCCGCGTTATGCAGTGCTTGCTCGGCTTTCAGGATTCGCTCCTTTGGCACAGAATCGCCATAAAAAACAGCGTCAGGCTTGAGTATGCCTCTACAGCCTTGGCATTCAGGCACCTGCATACTGCTGTAGTCTAGATCGTCGATGTCGGCGTCACCGTCTGGCGCTATTGCACCTGCCATCTGGGCATATTTAGGGTTCTGCTCTTGCAGCCATTTTTGTAGTGCCGCTCTTGAGTATTGCAGCCCGCAGCCCATGCAGGAAGCGGTGTCAATGCGTCCATGCAGGTCTATCACTCCCTGGCTGCCTGCTCGCTGATGTAAGCCATCAACATTTTGCGTGACCAAGCAGGATACCGCTCCCAACTGTTGCAGATGAGCCAGAGCATCGTGCGCAGGATTGGGCTCGGCATCAACCATAAAGCGCCAACCGACCATATTGCGCAACCAAAAGCGCTGCCGTGAACTCTGCTCAGCCATAAATTCCTGATGTGTGACCGGCTGTTTGCGCTGCCACCTCCCCTCGCTATCGCGATAGGTGGGCACACCAGAATCAGCGCTAACACCAGCACCGGTGAGCACTAGCCAGCTTTTATGGGCGGTTAATAATGAAATAACTGCCTGCACTTTGGCATCCTTTGGTAACAATTAAGGTTTTTATACGTGCCCCTGAGAGAAATTGGCTGGATACCGCTGAAAATAAGGAATTATGCCTGTACACGCCGTATAATAGCGCTTTTTATAGGATTGATTGCAACCAATCAATCCTGACGGAAACTTAAGAATTATCTATGGATATTAACGCTTACATGCAGGACCTCGGCATTTCCGCTCGCGCGGCTTCTCGCGTGCTGGCCCGTGCCGACAGCGCCATAAAAAACAGCGCCTTAATGGCTATTGCTGAGCGTTTGGATGGGGCCCGCAGTGCTGTTTTAGTGGCTAACTCGCTGGACATGGAAAATGGCCGCGCCAAGGGCTTAGACGCCGCCCTATTAGATCGCTTAGAGCTTAACCAAGAGCGCATCGGTAGCATGATTGAAGGCTTGCAACAAGTGTCTTTACTACAGGACCCTGTCGGTGAAATGACAGACCTAGGTTACCGTCCCAGCGGCATTCAATTAGGTAAAATGCGCGTACCTCTCGGAGTGATTGGTATTATTTATGAGTCACGTCCCAATGTGACCATTGACGCCGCTAGCCTATGTCTGAAGTCTGGTAATGCCTCTATTTTACGCGGCGGCAGTGAAGCCATTTTTTCGAATCGAGCGATTGCTGTGTGTATTTCTGAGGGATTAAAGGATGCCGGCTTACCTGAAACCGCCGTACAGGTAGTCAACACCGCAGACCGTGATGCAGTGGGTGAGCTCATTACTATGTCAGAGTATGTCGATGTCATTGTGCCTCGCGGTGGCAAGGGCTTGATTGCTCGCATTAGTGCCGATGCCCGGGTGCCTGTGATTAAACACCTAGATGGGAACTGCCATGTGTATATTGATGACCATGCCGACCTAATAAAGGCTGTAGCGATTGCCGACAATTCCAAAACGCATCGCTACGGTGTCTGCAATGCTATGGAATCCTTATTAATAGCCGAGTCTGTAGCGCAGATTATCCTTCCGCAACTGGCAAAGGTCTATACTGAGAAATGCGTTGAAATGCGTGGCTGTGAGAAATCTCGCGCTATAGTAGGCTCGATGGTTGCAGCCAGTGAACAGGATTGGAGCGAGGAGTACCTTGCGCCTGTTCTATCCATTAAGATTGTTACAGGCATTGACGAGGCGATAGAGCACATTAACCAATATAGCTCTCAGCACACTGAATCGATTGTGACAGAGGACTTTAATCGAGGTAGGCGATTTGTGGCCGAGGTGGATTCCAGCTCGGTGATGATTAATGCTTCAACCCGTTTCGCCGACGGGTTTGAATATGGTCTCGGTGCTGAGATTGGTATTTCGACAGACAAGATCCACGCTCGAGGTCCCGTTGGACTCGACGGGTTGACTAGCCAAAAGTGGGTTGTGTTTGGCGATGGCCAGATCCGTGAATAAAGGGCCTGTTGCTCTGTTTGGTGGCTCTTTTAATCCAGTGCATTTGGGTCACCTGAGAATCGCCACCGAACTGGCAGAACTGTTGCAAGTTGAGTGTATACGCATGATGCCCTGCGCACTGCCTCCTGGGCTAGGCGCAGCGACAGCGTCCCAGCGTTTGGATATGGTGCAGCTAGCGATTAACGAGCAAGTCATGATACGAGCTGAAAATATTGAACTTCAGATGCCTGCACCCAGCTACAGCGTGGATACGTTGCGTCTGGTTCGCGAACAAATAGGAACCGAGACACCGCTATTTTTATGTATTGGCATGGATGCACTGAACGGCCTAGATAACTGGCATGATTGGCTCCAGATTCTAGATTACTGTCACATTATTGTGTCATCACGCCCAGGTTGGGACTGCCCCCAGACTGGCACACTGGCCGACTGGATTAGTACTCGCCGCTGCGATGATTTGGCGGCGCTTAAGGAGCGCGTTCGAGGAAATATACATTTCTGTGAACTAACGATGCTGGCTGTTTCGTCGACCGGCATTCGCAAGAAAATACAGACTGGTGAGACAATTCGGTTTTTGACTCCGGATTCCGTGGTCAACTAT
>Ga0302122_10002590_pt1 | contig 11255 bp, 2 predicted proteins | sample CB21_SCM_MG_FD_203115 | JGI IMG/M metagenome (GOLD analysis project Ga0302122, IMG submission 203115) | Marine microbial communities from Western Arctic Ocean, Canada - CB21_SCM | ecosystem: Environmental > Aquatic > Marine > Oceanic | place: Canada: Western Arctic Ocean | collected 2017-09-28
TCATTGGGTTTTATGGTTTTAGACAGATAGGACATCCGTTCTTCAAATAATCCTTTATACGATGGTATATCAAATATCATGAATTTCACATCCTTCCACAATTCATTAATCTGTGATTCAGAGTATTTACCACCCGGTATTAAACTAGATAATTTACCCACTTCTTGGAATTTATTACGACCAACCCAGATTTCTCCATCCAAAGCTATACCTTTTGGTATAAGATCTTCAAACCATTTAGGAACATAGGAATACACTTTTGATGCACCACTTGCAGAACCACGTGATAAAAACTTTTCACCATCCCATACGGCTCGTATACCATCCAATTTCTCTGATGCCCACCAATTAATAGGTGGTTGATTTATACAATAATCTTGACATGTTTTTTCATTAATTTTAATCTTAACACCTTTGGTTACCATAGATTTTGCTAACATAACCTTAAGATTATCAACATACGTCTTATTACCCAATACACGAATTTCTTGTTTTTCAGGGAAGAGAGCCATTATATTATCTATAGTTTAACTATTTTAAATGTCTTAAAAACCGTAAAATTAATATTATATATTTATAATAATGTCGCCTAAGAGTGCTTTAGGAATAACGCCCAAGATTATTACTAAAATAATAAAAACAACAGCTACACCCGAAGATATTAGAAATGATTCAATTTTATTAGGTAACAATATTAATATATCATTTGAAGGAACGTCCGGTTATAATAAAATTGATGTTTCTGGTTCTGGTGGTCAATTTTTAATTGTTACTGGTGATTCATCAGGTGTCGATATTTCAGGTGTGAACCCCGAGGATCTTTCAGGTGTGAAAGAAATACTTAGATTTGATGACAATCTTATAACTTCATCTAAACTTACTTGTAACCAAAATATTAATGTATCTGGGGATATCGAATTTCCAAACACTATTATCACAGAAAGTCAAATATATAACAAAGATGGTAGTCCTTTAAATTTTAACAACATAGGTTCCGGTGAAATATTATCTTGCACACAATTCATAGGTAATCATACTGGAAATGTATCAGGTACTGTATCGGGTGATATTATAGGTAATGTCGTTGGTAATTTAAGCGGTATTGTAGGTTTATCTAGTCAACACCCTATAACCGGAACAGTAATAAACGCGAATATCAAGTTTATAGGTAATTTAATAGGTAATGTATCTGGTAATGTTGTAGGTAATTTATCTGGTGACGTGGGGAATGAGAATTCAAGAAATATTGTATCGGGTTCTACTATTACCGCCACTGATACATTCATTGGTGATTTGAGCGGAACTGCATCGTCTGTTAAAGATGGTATATATAGTACATCAAGTGTAACTGAACTTAGCGACATCGATTTATCTGGGAGTGGTGAAATTATTACAGTCGCCGAAAGATCAAAACTTAATGATATATCTGACAATGCTAATTTATATATTCTTCCTAACACATCCGGCAATATATTGGGCGGTGTAAAAATACCCGATTCATCGGGCAATATAATTATTGACAATTCTGGTATTATATCTACACCTAGTTACACACCAGGAACAAATATAAATCTATCCGGAACAACATTCAGTGTCAACACAAATGATTTGTCTGATAACGTTTTAATGCGTTCGGGTAATCAAAATGTCAGTGGTATCAAAACGTTCAACGAAATATTAATTGGAAATATATCCGGTAACGCTACGAGTGGCACGTTTGCTATATCAACTTCATCCTTAGTCACAGATTTAAGTGATATGATACATGGTGGTAGTGGTAAAATCATAACCGATACAGAACGAGCCATTATTAACGATTTGAGTGGCATCGATATGACTGCGAATTACACCGAACTTCCAATTGCGTCTGCGAATGTTTCGGGTGGTATAATTGTAGGTGATACTATGAGTATTAACAATGGAGTGTTAAATAATATTACTTATTATCAAGGGAATGGTTTAAATTTAACTGGAACAAGATTTAGTGTCAACACAACTGATTTGTCAGATAATGTTTTAATGCGATCCAACAACCAAGATATTAGTGGTGTCAAAACGTTCAACGAAACTATAATTGGAAACATATCCGGTAACGCGACAAGTGCTACACTTGCTATAACCAATTCATCCTTAGTCACAGATTTAAAAGGTATGACACACGGTGGTAGTGGTAAGATTATAACCAACGCAGAACGAGCCATTATTAACGATTTGAGCGGCATCGATACAACTGCGAATTACACTGAACTTCCAATTGCGAGTACAACGTTATCGGGTGGTATTATAGTTGGTACAGGTTTGACCATAGGTGCCACAGGTGTTTTAAGTGTTTCTGCGAGTCACACAAGTTATAACAGCGGATATGGAATAAACTTAAGCGGAACAACCATTAGTGTGAACACCAATGATTTATCTGATAACGTTTTTATACGTTCCGGTAATCAAAGTGTCAGTGGTGTCAAAACATTTGGTGAAAACATTATAGGCAATATATCCGGAAATGCTACCAGTGCTACACTTGCTATAACGAGTTCATCCGAAGTTACAGACTTAAGTGGTATGACACACACTGGTAGTGGTAAAATTATAACAAATGATGAACGAGATGTTATTAACGATTTAAGCGGGATAGATATATCTGCTAATTACACTGAACTCCCTATTGCGACTACAACTTTATCCGGTGGTATTATTGTTGGTTCTGGTTTAACGATAGATACAAGTGGTGTTTTAAATGTATTGGGTGATTCAACTAGTTATGACAGTGGATACGGAATAAATTTATCTGGGACAACGTTTAGTGTCAACACCAGTGATTTATCGAACAACATTCTTATGCGATCCGATGATCAAAATATTAGTGGTGTCAAATCATTTGGTGAAAATATTATAGGTAACATATCCGGCAATGCTACCAGTGCTACACTAGCTATTACGAGTTCATCCGAAGTTACAGACTTAAGCGGTATGACACACACTGGAAGTGGTAGAATTATAACCAACGCAGAACGCTCAGTTATTAACGATTTGAGTGGTATCGATTTGAGCGCGAATTACACCGAACTCCCAATTGCAAGTACAACATTATCCGGTGGTATTATCGTTGGTTCTGGTTTAACCATTGATGCAAGTGGTGTTTTAAATATATCTGGTACTTCAATTAGTTACACCAGTGGATACGGATTAAATTTATCTGGAACAACGTTTAGCGTGAACACCAGTGATCTGTCTGATAACATTCTTATGCGATCCGGTAACCAAAATATTAGTGGTGTCAAAACATTTGGTGAAAACATTATAGGCAATATATCCGGAAATGCTACCAGTGCTACACATGCTATAACGAGTTCATCCGTTGTCACTGATTTAAGCGGTATGACACACACCGGAAGTAGTAGAATTATAACCGACGCAGAACGCTCAGTTATTAATGATTTGAGTGGTATCGATTTGAGCGCGAATTACACCGAACTCCCAATTGCAAGTACAACTATATCCGGTGGTATTATCGTAGGTTCGGGTTTAACGATAGATGCCAGTGGTGTTTTAAATGTATCGGGTGGTTCATCTAGTTATGACAGTGGTTTCGGATTAAATTTATCTGGGACAACGTTTAGTGTGAACACCGGTGATTTATCGAACAACATTCTTATGCGATCCGATGATCAAAATATTAGTGGTGTCAAAACATTTGGTGAAAACATTATAGGTAATATATCTGGCAATGCTACCAGTGCTACACTTGCTATTACGACTTCATCTGAAGTCACTGATTTAAGCGGTATGACACATGCTGGTAGTGGTAAGATTATAACTGACGTTGAACGAACTGTTATTAACGATTTGAGTGGTGGTGTGAGTACTTATGATCTTCCAACAGCTTCCGGGGATGTATTTGGAGGTATTAACATAGCTGTAAATAATATTTCACTTGGTGGGATACATAATGAATATACATTCAATAGTGTTGAATATGTAACTCATACTTTCACATCCAATAGTAATTTTGTATTAAGTGAAAATACTATATGTGATTTATTAATAGTAGGAGGTGGTGGGGGAGGTAGTCAAAATAGATATGGAACAAACCAACGAGGCGCAGGAGGTGGTGGCGCTGGAGGTGTGGTATATAAAAGTGATCAAACATTAAATGCAGGAACGTACAGTTTAATTGTAGGCGATGGCGGGGATGGAGCAATTGATAATAATCAAGTAAATGGAAGACGTGGTTCTTATTCATCATTTAATAGTCTTGAAGCTGGTGGTGGTGGTGGTGGTCATGGACATTCTACTTCAAGCAATTCCTCAACAGGCGATTCAAGTCAAGGTTGGAGTAGAGGTGTATTAGAATGGGATGCGTCGGGAAACGGTGCTTCATCGGGTGGAAAAAGAAATACCAGTACAACTTCTCTTCCAGATCTTTTTACGAGTAATGGTCTTGAAAAAGGTGGGTATGGAGCTGAAGGCACGGGCTACAGCACTTACACAGGAGGTGGTGGTGGTGGTTGTGGGAGTAATTCATTGGGTTCTAATGGTTCAAGTACGAGTGGTGGTTCTGGTCGTTCTATAGATATAACAGGGGCTTCTTATACATACGGTGAAGGTGGCGATGGTGATGTGAACGGTGATCAACCCCAAGCTACTTATGGTTCTGGGGGGAACGGAAGCAGAGATACAAATGATGGTGGAAAAGGTGGAGATGGTATAATTATAATAAGATATCATAAATCACAGCATCAGTTTCTTAAAGTTACAGATGATGTTCTTGATTTATCAATATATGTCAACCCCCCAGTTGCAACCAATTCAACATTGGGTGGTGCTAAATTGTCAACCAATATTGATATTAGTAATAATGAATTTATTGATACTATTTTACCAAAATTCTATGCCGATTTCTCAGGCAATACTAATACTTCATCGCCTTATATATTTAGTACTAATAGTACAGCATTAACACACACTGGACATACACTAACATTTTACAAACCACCGAATACTCTTATTTCTGCGAAATGGAGTGGTGTATACAACGTTACTGGTTCTAACTATGACGAGTATATGTTAAATTTTAGAATTAAAATTAATAAGGATTTGGGTGGTGTATTAGATAATAGCGGTGTAAGCATGGCAGCGGGTTACCAAGCTTGGGGTCTAACAGGAACATCGGGCAATAGCACAAGAAGTGGAGCACTTAATGGTTCTAGTATAACTTTACCAAATCAATTAACCGATACATCAGATAATATTTTAGCCAGTGGTAATACAGATATATCAGTGTGGTTACAAGGATATGGTAGTGCTAACCGCGGTAGTGGTGGTAGTGGTACTGGTGGCACCATTACTAATTATACCACAGGTGGTGTGAACTATATAGTACATACTTTTACTAGCTCGGGTTCAACGACCTTTCAAATTGGATCGAATATAACTTGTGATTATTTAATTGTTGGTGGTGGTGGTGGCGGTGGTGGTGTTTGTGGTGGTGGTGGTGGAGCAGGGGGGATGGTTGTTGCAACTAATCAATCTATTACCGGTGGCGTCGCCATGTCGGTCATTGTAGGCGGTGGGGGGGCAGGGGGGGCCAAAGGAAATTTTAAAAAAAATAAAAGGCTTGCTATCCCAGGCAGCGATGGTACTGATTCTAGTTTTAATGGTTTTGTAGGTAAAGGTGGTGGTGGTGGATGTGCTGGAGGTGCTTACAATAAGAATCAAGCCGGTCGTTCTGGTGGTTCTGGTGGTGGGGCGACGCGTAGCGCCTCTGGTGGCAGTAGTAACCAAGTTACTTATAGTGGTAATGTAGATGAATATGGCAATGCTGGTGGTAATGGTCATGGTGGGAATTGGCATGGAAAAAGTGCTGGTGGTGGTGGCGCGGGTGGTGTTGGAATTAGTGCCAACCAGTACCCTTGTCACGGTGGTCTTGCTAGAAGTAATAACTTTCGGACCGGTAGTAATATATATTATAGTGGTGGGGGGGCAGGTGGAAAAGGGTATTTTGGCGGTAGCGAAGGTAAAGGTGGTGGTAATGTGACAAACCAAAAGGGTGGTGGTGGTGATACTCACAATCAATCCATCTCAGCAGCGCAACGAAGTGGTGTTAATAATACAGGTGGTGGTGGGGCTGGTGCTACACATGATAGTTATTTTCCGACTCAGTACGCGACGGGAGATGCTACTGGTGGATCAGGTGGTAGTGGTATTGTTGTAATAAGATATACAGAATCGCAAGTTTTATCGGTTCCCCCAGAGACTTTGAACGTGTCATCATCTATGCTTTCTGCATGGGTATATCCTGCATAATTTTTTTATTGATTATACTAAATGACCAAGACACGTAAAAATGTGGAAGGATTAACAAACACATTAACAGTTGATTTTACTATTGCTAGACTCGCACCCACCAAAGATAGCGATGAAATAAAATCTGATTTATCAGGAGGTTTAAATGTCAGTTTTACTAAAAAACAATCGAATTCTAATAAATGTATCATACCCGACAATCAGGATGAAGCATTGAAAATTCAAAATGGTAATAACAAAATATCTTTTGATACCACTGGTAATAATCTCAATGTCCATTCTAATCTCGATATTTCAGGTGGGACTTTAAAAACTACCAAAAAAATAATTTGTAAAAATATCCAAATTTCAGCATCCAATATTAAAAGTATATCAGGTGATTCGATATCTTTATCCGGATGCGACTTAAATGTATCCGATAAATACACTGGAGATACATCAGGTGTATTAATAGGCAATATAGCCGGTAATGTTACTGGAAAATTAATTGGTGATCTTACCGGAAATTTAGACGGAGAAGTCGGGGAGGAGGGTATCAATGCAAATACCGTAAATGGAACTGTCATTGAAGCGACTACTAAATTTATAGGTGAGTTATCTGGAAATATCATAGGGGATGTTAGTGGAAATATATTAGGGGTTATTAATGCAGGGAATATATACGCTTCAGATGTATACACTAGTGATAAATTTATTGGTAATTTAAGTGGGACTGCTTATTTAGTTACGAATGGTTTAGTTATCGGGGATAGTATTACCGATTTAATCGATGTAGATTTATCTGGAAGTGGCGAAATTATTACCGATTCAGAAAGATCAAAACTCGAAGGTATAGAAGAAGGCGCAAATAACTATTCACTCCCAACCGCGTCTGGTGTCATACTTGGTGGTGTTAAAATTGGTAATAATATATCTATAAACGACGGAACTATTAGTATCCCTAGATATCTAGGAGGTTATGGTTTAGACTTAAATGACCACACATTTAGTGTGAACACCAATGATTTATCAGACAACGTTGTTTTGCTTACTGGTGGCCAAACTATAAATGGTGTCAAAACATTCAGTGATAACATTATTGGGAACATATCAGGAAATGCTACAACAGTTTCCAATGGTTTAACTACCAGTTCCGAAGTCACCGATCTCAGTGGTATGACCAGCACAGGCAGTGGCAAAGTTATATCCGATGTCGAACGAACGGTGTTAAACAATATTAGTGGTATAGATCTGAGCGCCAACTTTTATACTATGCCTATCGCGACTACCACTATTTCCGGTGCAATAATTGTTGGAAACACCTTATCGATAACAGATGGTATACTTACTACAAATAACCAAACCGATTATGTAAGTGGATACGGTTTAACATTATCTGGAGATACTTTTAGTGTGAACACCAATGATTTATCAGACAACATTGTTTTGCTTACCGGTAATCAAACTGTAAATGGTGTCAAAACATTCAGTGAAAACATTATTGGGAATATATCAGGAAACGCGACCACCGTTACCAATGGTTTAACTACAAGTTCCGAAGTCACCGATCTCAGTGGTATGACCAGCACTGGAAGTGGTAAAGTTATATCCGATGTCGAACGAACGGTGTTAAACAATATTAGTGGCGTCGACACAAGCGCCAATTTTTATACCATGCCTATTGCTACCACAACAGTTTCCGGTGCAATAATTGTAGGAGATAGATTATCTATAACAAGTGGTGTGTTAAACTCTAGTGGAGCAGAACATTTTGCCGGTTCGGGTATAACTCTAGGTGATACAACTTTTAGTGTGAATACCAACGATTTATCCGACACCTTTGTTTTAGTTACTGGAAACCAAAATATGAGCGGTGTCAAAACGTTCAACGAAAACATCATTGGAAATATATCAGGAAACGCGACCACAGTTACCAATGGTTTAACTACCAGTTCTGAAGTCACCGATCTCAGTGGTATGACCAGCGCAGGCGGTGGAAAAGTTATATCCGATGCCGAACGAACTGCGTTGAACAATATTAGTGGCATCGACTTGAACGCCAACTTTTATACTATGCCACTTGCTACCACTAGTATTTCTGGAGCAATAATTGTTGGTGATACATTATCTATAACGGATGGTAAACTTAACGCAAGTGCGAGCAATATTTATACACATGGTTACGGATTAACAATGTCTGGAGATACATTTAGTGTGAATATAAATGATTTATCAGATAGCATTGTATTACTCACCGGAAACCAAAATATCAGTGGTGTCAAAACATTCAACAACAACATTATTGGGAATATATCAGGAAACGCGACCACTGTTACCAATGGTTTAACCACCAATTCGGAAGTCACCGATCTCAGTGGTATGACCAGCACAGGCAGTGGAAAAGTTATATCCGATGCCGAACGAACGACGTTAAACAATATTAGTGGCATCGACTTGAGCGCCAACTTTTATACTATGCCACTTGCTACCACTAGTATTTCCGGTGCAATAATAGTTGGCGACACATTAACGATAACCAATGGTATATTAAGCTCAAGTGGGGCAGAGCACTTTGCCGGATCAGGTATAACTTTATCTGGAGATACTTTTAGTGTGAACACCAACGATTTATCCGACAACTTTGTATTACTCACTGAGAACCAAAATATCAGCGGTGTCAAAACGTTCAACGAAAACATTATAGGGAATATATCGGGAAACGCTACCACAGTTACCGGTGGTTTAACTACCGGTTCCGAAGTCACCGATCTCAGTGGTATGACCAGTACAGGCAGTGGTAAAGTTATATCCAATGCCGAACGAACCGCATTAAATAATATTAGCGGCATCGACTTAAGTGCGAACTTTTATACTATGCCTATCGCTACCACTAGTATTTCCGGTGCAATAATAGTTGGTAACACATTAACTATAAGTGGAGGTATAATAAGCTCTAGTGGAGCAGAACACTTTGCCGGCACCGGTATAACTCTAAGTGATACAACATTTAGTGTGAATACCAATGATTTATCCGACACTATAATATTACTCACTGGTGACCAAAATATCAGTGGTCTTAAATCATTTGATGAAAATATTATCGGAAACATATCTGGAAACGCAACCACAGTTACAGGCGGTTTAACTACCAGTTCCGAAGTCACAGATCTCAGTGGTATGACCAGCATAGGTAGTGGCAAAGTTATATCCGATGTCGAACGAACAACTCTTTATAACATCAGTGGTGTCACGAGTAGTTCTTATTCCCTCCCTCTTGTGTCGGTTATCCCATCCAGTTTTACAACCGCTCCGACAGGTGGTACTATTACTGATTACACATACAATGGTGTTGAATATAAAGTACATACCTTTTTATCATCTGGAAATTTTGTAGTAACAGACGGTATGAAATGTGATTTCTTAGTCGTAGGTGGTGGTGCCGGTGGTGGTAGAGAAGGCGGGGGTGGAGGCGGAGCCGGAGGGGTATACTATAACGTTAACGAAACATTTTCACCAGGTACTTATGTTATAACTATAGGAGGAGGGGGTGGTGGTGCTACTTCTAGTAGTTCTAATGGTGTAGGTGGTAGTAGTAGTGCAATAGTTCTAACTAGCGCATCATTTAGTAAAATAGGGATAGGTGGTGGTGGGGGTCGTAGTAAGACCGCTAGTAGTGTCAGTGATGGTGGTTCTGGAGGTGGTGGTGATTCTAACGAAGAAGGTAGATATTTCCCCGGTCAAACAAATCAAGGTAATACATATTGGAATGGACATATATTTGTTGCAGGAGGAAACAATGGTGGGTTCCGGGAAGTATCAACTGAGTCTAGTGGTAATGCAGCTGGTGGAGGTGGTGGAGCAGGTAGTAAAGGATATAGAGGTCAATGGGATGGTAACGTCCCCCCTTCTGAAAATAGTGACACAAGTGGTGGCAGAGGTGGTGATGGTATATATAATGAATGGAGGGGTGATATAAGTGGTAATAATGCTGGTAATTTGACAACCGGGGTTAGAAATTACGCAGCTGGAGGCGGTGGTGGAAATTGGAAAGGTCATACACACGGCGGAAGAGGTGGTGGTGGCACTTTAGATTCTGCTTTGATACCTGGTATCGGAGGAGGTGGAAAAGGTCGTACAAAACTAGTAGGTACAGGAAATTTTAATTCAAGTGACAATGGTGTTGAGAATACAGGCGGTGGTGGTGGTGGAGGTGGAGAGTCTGGTGCGGGCGGTGGGGATGCAAATGTAGGGGGCGATGGTGGTAAAGGTATAGTTATGATAAGATACGCCTTGAATGGTATATTCGGTGGTGTTAAAATTGGTAATAAGTTATCTATAGACACGAATGGTGTTATAACACCTGGTTTTACGAAGGCTTCTACTCAAAATATAGGTTTAGTAAAAATAGATAACTCAAGTAATATAGTTATTAATAATAATTTCATAACCACCAAATTACCAATAATATCTAATTATAGGTATTTATTTACTGCAACTACATATCATAATAACAACTCAAGTGACTATTCTCAGTTAGGTGACACGGGGACATTTAATAAATCTTTTTCTCATACAAAAATTTTTATATCTACATATATAAATTGTGTTGTGTATGACCAGGATACTAACTATTCAGTATGGTTTCAAATCAAATTATATGATAATAATGATGTTGAAATCGCATCAACTCCAGATATATCTAGACAACTTCATATTAATGCTAGTAGTAGTGCGAGTATTAGAAGTAATACTATTAATAATTTATCTTATATTATAGATGATGTTAATATTATAGGTTCCATAAATGTTAAATTATTTTTGAAAACTATTAATTGCTACGCGCGATTTCAGGTCCCCATTAATGAATATTTAGGGCTCGGGCATTTCAATATCGATTTTATAGAATATGATTAAAAAAAATAGTTATAGTTATAAATGGTTCTTAATAATAATCTTAAAACGGGTGTTGATAC
>Ga0302122_10002594_pt1 | contig 11250 bp, 8 predicted proteins | sample CB21_SCM_MG_FD_203115 | JGI IMG/M metagenome (GOLD analysis project Ga0302122, IMG submission 203115) | Marine microbial communities from Western Arctic Ocean, Canada - CB21_SCM | ecosystem: Environmental > Aquatic > Marine > Oceanic | place: Canada: Western Arctic Ocean | collected 2017-09-28
ACGAGATTATAAACGGCCGGCCGTCTTTCTCCTCGATACTAGCGTCTTAAATGGACACAGGCGACACATAAAGGACGCACAGATAGTAAACTAAAGCCCCAACAATTTAAGACAGCCCGGCACGACGTCGTCCGTGTCGCGCGCCTTGACAAGCTTCTCCGCGTGTCGTTTTAGCGGTAGCTTCAGCTTCGGCGCAAAGGTCAGCAGCTTCTGCAGCTGGGGCGCGGGCAGCATGAGCGCCGCGGCGAAGCACGCGTCGTCGCCGGATCCCGCGCCGGCCCCGAGGAGCTTGCAGTACCTGTGTGGAAATCAAGTTTCAGGCGCCTCACGCCATCGACGTTGTCGGCCTGCTTATAATCTAACTCACTGGTTGATTTCCACACAGTACAGTACATGAGGAAGCCCTTCCACAGGTCCGCGTCCTTCCAGACGCCGACTTCGACCAGGCGCGGCAAGACCCGCTGCGCGACGGGCCCGGCGAGTTGCGCCGGGTGCATTTTGACGGCCAAAATACACGTCCGCAGAAAAGCCTTGGGCACCGAGGCCAATCCGTCGGCGCCCGAGTTTTGTGGTGGCGTCATTCTATCTAAAGCGTCCCGTAAAGCAAGAGGCCCGAAGACGTCTCTCAAACTCAAACACACGTTCAGGGCATCGTTCAGGCGTTTCAAAGGCACGGTGCCCGCCTTCATATGGTGCAGCTTGACCAACAGGTCACACGCGCTCAGGTCCGCGGTCGACTTGGACGCCCGGGCTGTTGTAGTCTGCACGGCCCGCCGGAACGCCGCGCCGAGCTCCTTATCGTCCAGCCGCCGTAATAAGGACGGCAGCGCCGCCTCGACCTCGGCCCCCGTCGCCGCGCCCAGGGCCGGCGTGAGGAACTCGATGCCGTCGTCCTCTTCTGTGGACCCCCTTTCTGTTCGCGCCTTTTCCCGTAACACGACGGCGCCCGCCCACAGCTGGGCCGCGCGCGCGCCGCGCCCCGTGGCGAGCGCGTCCACCAGCGACCGCAACAAAGCTTCGGTCGCGTCCCGTCGTTGGAGCGACATGTCCCCCTCCAACGCGTTGGCGGCGTGTTCCAGCGTCGGCAGGGCGCCGTGGACCGTGGCGAGCACCGGCGCTAGTTTGGGGAGCTCCGCCTCGCAGGCCTGGCGCGTCGTGGCGCGCATCTGGTCGTCGGGTGTGTCGGCCGTGGCGGACGCGGCCCGTATCACGTCCGGCACGAGCGACGCGTCCTTCACGCACAGGGCGACCACTAGTGCAAGTTCCCTACGCGCCGCCGTCAGCGCGTCGTCGCCCTTGGTGCTCTCGGGCCCCTCCTGCGCCGCTTTCTCCAGCCGCGACCGCGCGAACGCCACGACGGTGCCTTGTAACGCGGGATTGGGCCACAGCTGGTTCGTCGCCAGCCGCACGGCCTTTTCTCGGACTTCGGGCGCGACGTCCGGCCGCCGCGTCAGCTCGAGCGCGCGCTTCAGGCACAGGTCCCGCGCCGCCGGCCGCTGCGTGGCCACGTCCCGTAGAGCCCCTAGCCCCAGCGCTACATAATTTGCGGACTCGCACAGGTCCCCGAGGAAGGCGATCGCCGCGTCCGGGAGGCGCGGCGCACCTAGTAAAGCCTCCGCTAAGAGTTTGCGCTCCTCCGCGTCCAGGCCATCTCTCAACGCTTCGAGGAACACGAGCAGGCTGCGGTCGTACGCGTCCTCCCTCGCCCCCCGCTTCTCCCTTGCATAAAGTTCGAAGAGCACCCTCAGTCCGAGTTCCAGCCCGTCCCGCCGCGACTCCTTGTCGGCGACGGCCCGCCGCAGCACGCCGTTCACGCTGTTCAAATTGTCGCAGGCCTCGCCCCGCGCGAGGCGCGACACGATGGCGTCGCGCGTCTCGTAGCGCAGCTCGCCCGGCACGATCTCCGCGGGCGCTTTCAGACAGCGCGCCGCGGCGCCCTCCCGGAGCTGGGCCCGGTGCGCGTCGGGGACCGCGGCCGCCGCGCTGCGTGGGCCCCGCGCCCCCGCCACGAGGCGCCCCGCCGCCTGCGCACTCAGCGCGAGGTCGTCCTTGGGCGGCTCGGCGGGCGGCGGCATCTCCAACACCTCCTCCTCCACCTCCATGGGGTCGTCGCCCCCCTCGTCGTAGTCGATGGAGAGCTTGCGCTCGCGCCGTTTTCGCGGGTCCCGCCTCACTTTCTTCTGGGGCGGCTCCTCGCACTGGAAGGGCTGGCCGTCGCGCGCTCTTTGCAACGCATCGTCGGCCTCCTTCCCCAGCTTCTCGCGGCGCAGCGCCGCCTCCAGCTTGTTGGCGGCCGCGGCGACGGCGCCCGTCGACGACGTCGTGCGCTCCACCTCCGCGGCGTGCAAGGCCCGGCACGCCGCGCGGTGATAGGACGAGTCGGCCTCTAAAGCTGTCAGTATAGCCGCCACCAGCTCGCGGTGGCACTTGGCGAACTGCTTCCCTAACGCGTCGGCCGCCGCGTCCAGCGCGTGTATATTGCCGGTCGCTGCTCGACTGGCCAGCGCCGCGGCGTCGGCCTTGGTATTCTTCGAGGGCCGCTTGGCGTCGTTCGACGCGTCCCGGACCAGCAACGCCACGATCGCAGTTAATGAAGCGTCCCGGTGCGCGTCGGACTGGACCACGTCCGTGCCCGTCGCGGCTTGGCGATTCGCCGGGTCGACCGCATTTCTCAAACGCTCGCGGCTGGCGTCGTCGATCATTGTACTCGAAAACCGCGCGTCATGTAGCAGCTTCGCGGCGCAGACGAGTGCCGCGCCCGCGACGGGCTCGTTCTCGTCCACGGCCAGCACGCAGCACGTGGCGAACGCCGTCGCGGCGCAGGCGTCCGTGATCTCCAGCTTGGACTTGGCCACGACGGCGTCCACGAACTCGACGACGGCCCGCCGCACCTTGGCCGAGCGGTCGGCGGCGTAGCCCGCGACGCCCTCGACGACCTCCGCGATTAGATCGCTGTCGCCTCTATACGCACATAATTCTACTAGTAGAGAGATCTGCGCGGTCTTCTGGTCCTTGTTCGTGGCAGCCGCGGCCTTCTCGAGGACCGCGCGCGCCTGGCGGTAGACGGCCTCCATGCCTTGGACGCCTGTCGCCCGCGTGTGGTGCTGCAGCGTCTAAAGTGAGTGCGCAGCGAGGATGAAAATATATATGCGATGACGTCGAGCGTCCGGCAGCGTGATCGAGCGTGCCGCAGTCCGCTTTTGGGGCTCAGGCGAGCACGGGGAAAAACCCGTACCGGGTTAGGGTTCGGGTTCGGGTTCGGGTTTGCGTCGCATCGAGATCACCGGGGGTAGCATTGCCCACTTACGCCACTCGTCATACCCGCACCCGCCACTGCTTCCAACTATACGTCGCAGCAGCCACTGCTCCCAATCATACACCATCGCTGCGCCAATCCTCTGGAGCTGCGTGTGAGACAGCGACCGCCGCAGCAGTGGTGTTAGAGTGCCAGGAAACAACAAAAGCAACAGAGACAATACTGTAGTTTGGACGATGGCAGACGCCCAGCCAGCGCCACCAGCAGCGCCCAAGAGGAGGCCGCCACCAAAAAAGCCCAAGGCGAGGCCCAAGGCAAAGGAAGCGAAGGCAACGGTGCCGCCCGCGGCGCTGGCCGCGCTGCGCAAGATCGTTCCCGCACACGTGCCCGACGCCGCGCTCGTGGCCCTCGCGAAGAGCGGCGACGCCAAGCACGCGAAAGCCAAGGTACGAAAGTGGTGGCGCGACGCCGAAGCCAAGGACGCCAAGGCGCCGGCAACGAAAAAGGGCCAGTGGTGGCGCAAGCTCGCCGCGTCGGCGACGGACCCCATTTCGTTGGAGCCGCTCAATCGGCTGCGCATGGAGCCCTTCGAGCTCGACGAGGAGGGCCACAAGATGCTCTTCGACGCGCGCGTGCTCGCCGCCTACCTCGTTTCCTCGAACGTCTTCGCGAACCCGCTGACGCGGCGGGAGTTGACCAGGGAGACGTGCGCGTTGCTGGACGCGCACCTCGCGAAGCACGGCCGGAAGCAGGACGCGACGGTCGCGCGCGCGTTGGACCTCTCGCAGGACGACGACGCGCAGCGGCGGCTCCAATCCGAACGGTTGCGGGCCGAGTCGCGCCGCGTCCTCGCCGCGTTATTCGGGGGCAGCACGGAGAGCATGGGCGCGCGGCAGGTGCGCCTGGCGGCGGAAAGTGCAAGGGACGCGGAGCGGGGCGGCGGCGGCCTCGTCGTCGAGGACGTGGATGTGGGCGTCTTCCAGGAGGCGGCCTTCAGCGCGACGCCGCGGCCGCCGGCGGCGGACAGCGTCGAGGCGTTCCCGGTCCTGGAGGGCGCGGCGCGGCCATCGGACGACGCCGCCTTCTGGGCGCGCCGCGCCGTCGCCCCGTCGCGCGGGCTGTTCTCGGCGGCGCCGCGGCCCCGGGCCGCGCCGTCGGCGAGCGACCGCCTGCTCGTGCGGAACCAAAGGCTCGCGGACGCGTTCGGCGTCGACCAGCAGCGCGCCGCGCAGACGGTCTCGTGGCCGCCCTCACTGACGCTCTGGGCGCAGCGGACGCTCGGGAATCATGCGGACGGGCTGGCCGGGGGCGGCCAGGCCTTGCGTGCGTTGGAGCGGAAGCTGGACCGGTGCTGCGAGGCGGACGGCGACGTGCCGCTGCCGACGCGGGCGACGCATTACGACTCTACGTGTGCTGCCGAGGTCGCGGCGCTCTACGGGCTGCGCACGGAGGAATACGCGGACGGGACGGCAAAGTACGTGCGCTGCCGCCGCCTCCCGGGAGCGAAGCCGCCGCAGCCGCTCTTGAGCGAGTACGCGGCGACCGCACCGCCGCCGCTACCGGCGCCGGCGCCGGAGCGAGTCCCGCGCGCACCGGCGGCGGCGGCGGCGTGGAGGTGCGATAGATGCACGCTCGTGAACGCCCCCGGCACGACGACGTGCCAAGCGTGCGATGCGGAGCGACCGCAACAAATAGGGAGGGGCGCTCCTTCGGCGCCGGAGCCGCCGCCGCCGCCGCCCGCGTATGTTCCTACTACCTGGGAGTTGCTCGGGAGCGACGAGGATGAGGACGTGCCTACGCAAGCCCCCCGGCGCCGCGCGTTGAGTGTCGCGCCTGACGACGTGTGCGTGTGCTGTCTCGAGCTTCTGGCTTTGGAAAATTGCAAGGTGATGGCGTGCTGCGGTACGAGCATCCACGCCCGGTGTCTTTCGGACTGGCTGGCGGCCGCGCAACGTTTGACCGCTGAAGGCGGTCGCATCGGCGAGTCGGCGACGTGTCCGAACTGCAGGGAGACCATCCCTATATCGACCTCAGTCCTCCCAAATCCGCGCATGCAGTACGCGAGCTTAACTTAATGTGACATTCATAACTTAAAACAGTACTAGTCAGGCGTCGGCGCCGGGGTCCGTCGGGAGCGGACGCGTGGCGATGCCCGGCCGCACGACGAGGCACTCCCACTGCCGCGCGTGATGCCGGAGGTCCGCCGCGGCCATGAACTGGAGCCGCGGCTCGTGCCACTTCGGGTCGAGCATTATGAGCCGGTCGCGGGACAAGCCGACGACGCAGCGGTTGTGGCCGCCGAAGCAGACCATGGCCGGCGGGAGACACGCCGCGCCCCAGACGTCGTCGCTGCCGACGCCGACGACGTTCTGGAAATAATTCGAGAGACACTCCACAAGCTTTTCTGCGCCCAAGGCGTCGCGCCGCCCGTCGAACCCTTTGACATCCGCGCGCACCCCGGCGCACCTTAACGCAACGCACGCCTCGCAGCAACCGATCCACTCGCGCGAGCCCACGAACGGGAACCGCCCGCGCAGCCGGTCGCGCGTCTGCCGCGCACCCTCAGGGTCGAATCCGCGGTCCCAACTCCTTTGTACGGCCGTCTGGATGTCGTATACAGATGCGACGGCGCCGGGCGCCGCGAGGCCCGCCGGAACAAGCGCCGCGCCGTACTTCGCCCCGGCGCGCCGCAGCGCAAACACGATCGTCTGCAGGCATCTGTACCCGCAGCTCCAGCCGTCCGGCTGCGGATAGAGTTTGACGGCCTCGTCGGGCCGCGCAAGGTCAGCGGGCTCCGTGAGCATCTGCCGGATCTTCGCGAGCGCGGCGACGGGTTCGACGCGACGTCTTTTAGCGTCGTCCGCGCCGGCGAGCCGTTCAGCCAGGGCTGCGTCGCCGCTCGTGTCCACGGCACTGTTGCCCGAGAGTTTGGCGGTGAGCTCCGCGTCGCCCTCCGTCCGGGCGTCGCGGGCCGCCAGTCTCTTGGCGAGCGCAGCATCGCTGGCCGTGGGGTCGCGGCTCGTCAAGCTCGCTGCGAGCTCCGCGTCCCAGCTCGTGTCCGGCGCCGCGGCGCCACTCGGTTTCGCGCGCGAAGACTCTTTGTGTGCGAGGCGCTCAGCCAGCGCGGCGTCGCGCGACGTGTCCGGTGCCCCAGCGGCTTCTTCGGTCGACTCCGCGAACGACGTCAGCCCCGTTTCCGCTGCGTATTGTTGGGCCTCGGCTGTCGTCGCAAAGAGGAGACCGGTCGCGACGCAGCGGATCGACTTCGCAGCGTCTGGCGCACGGGTGTTGGTCGGCGACGCGGTCAGATCTATGCTCGGCGCCGGCGCTCGCGCGTCCTGCGAGTCACTGCTATCAGCGGTCAAATCGATGCACTGGTCACTCATGATGACAGTGCTCGCACCAGAGCTCGAGCTTTGCTGTACGGAAAATCTCTGCGAACCGTGCCCGAGCACGCGCCCCAGCAGCCTGGCGGTTGGCCGATTTTGGCTGCTCTTGGTCACGGGTTTTATGTACGGGTTTTACGTCATGGTCGCGGGTTTTTACACGTGGGAACCCTGCACACGCCGTCGCCGCGACGACGATCCGTGGCTGACGACTCCGAGAGCGGTAAGATCCGCAGTTGACCTCCTTTCCTTTAGGTTCGGGGATTTTCGGCGTCACGAGGCGAATGGTGTTCGGCTGCAAGCGGCCTCTTACCATCGCATCATCAAGGGCTGTGCCACGCGAGACACCGCCCCCTGCGACAGCCCGACGCGGAACTCCAGCACATCTCTCTGATAACGGGGGCAGCCGAACCCTCATTAGGTCCCAGGAGGCCAAAGCACCCGGCCGCTGGGAGGCACGCCATGGTGCTCTTCCGCGCGCGCGACCTGGACGCGCCCGTGAAGAAGAAGCGGTGCTTCGACTGGCAGCGGCCGGGCATCCGGGAGGCCTACGAGCTCAGCGTCGTGTCGTTGGTCGCGGCCGCGGTCGCCGTGATCATGGGCGCGGTGTCCACGGGCCAGACCGACAGCGCCACGGCCCTGGGTTACACGCTGGAGAACTGCGTCGACTTCCTAGGGAGCCTTCTGGTGCTGTGGCGGTTTAGCGGAGGCGGCGACGGCGTGGCCAAGGACGTCTTAGATAGACGCGAGAAGCGGGCCGACGCCGGAATTAGCCTCATGTTCGTGGTCTTGGCCATTGTGGTGTGCGTGGACGCGGGCCGGGAGCTCGCCCTGCACGAGCAGGACCGGGACGTGGTCGAGCTGATCGTGCTGTACACGCCGTCGGCCCTGCTCTTCGTGTGCCTGGGCGCGGCCAAATTACATGTAGGCACGGCCATCAAGTCGCCCGCGCTACGCAAGGACGGCATGTGTTCCTTAGCGGGCGCTTTGATGTCCCTCGGCGTGCTCGCTTCTGCGGTGATTGAGGAAACGACGGACATCTGGTGGGTCGACTGCATGGTCGCCATCCTGGTCGCGGTGGCCCTGGGCGTCAAGGGGGCCGCGACTCTCTATCGGATGCGGGAGGCGGGCACGGCGTGGTGGACCAGTGCCTTCTGGTGCGGCTGCTGCCCCAAGCGCGTCGACCTCACGCTGGACGACGACGACGCGCCGCTCCTCGGTTCTCAAGCCATCTAGGGGCTTTCTTGTGTGCATGCGAATAATTGACAGAATACATTACACTAGTTCATCATCCGCAGGCTCGTCGCGGCCCGCTCGAGCTGCTGAAGGAGCGCGAGCTTCTCCCCCATCCGGACGCGCACCGCGTCGCGCTCCCAGTCCGGGAGCGACCCGCCTTCAAGAGCCGACGCGTCGGCGTCGGGCGACGATGCGTAAGCACCAAGGCGTTCCTCGACGGCCGCGATCACGGCGTGGACCGCCGCCCGCTCGTTTCGGAGCGTGAGCGGTCGGGAGAAGTCAACCCCCGAGCCTCCTAATCCGCGGTGAGCCGCGTTCACCTTGTATTCCGTAGTCATATTTCCCCTCCTATAGTGTTTGAGCGCCGCCGGTGCCAGCGGAGAATTCGCGAGGAGTATATCGCTGTCTGTATCTGCCACGGCGAGGGAGACGCTGTTGTCTGCGCAGGAATTAGGTGAGTGATGAGTCGCGACCCCACGCCATCGCCGGGCGTACAAACGCAGGTGAAGAGGAGGGACGCCGGCCGCGCACGGGGATTCCCCGGCGTCGTGAAGCCGTAGGCGTCGAGTAGGTCGGCGTTAGAGAGGGGACCGTACGCGACCGTCAGCTCGGCGTGTTCCGCGACGGGCTCCACGGCGACGAGGGAAAACTGCCCACCGGCCTCGTCGAAGCGCAGCTCGCAGTTAGGCTGCGCGGCGTGATTTGCCATCTCTATGACCGGCACCATGGTGAAGACCGGTCGCTTCGCATAGGCCCGCGACCGGACCAGCGCCACAAAACCCAAAAACGGTTCGAGCTCCAGCTTCAGCTGGAGCGACGTGTGGCACGCGGTCCAGAGCCGCCGCGTCGCGCCGGCTTTGGCGCGCAATGGTGACGCTTCTAACCCTGCAAGGCGTCTCTCGTCCCAAAGCACCGGCACGGACGGCGCCGGGGGCAGCGAGCTCACGTACGCGCTGTCCGCGTCCGCCAGGACATTAAGCGTGCAGAGCATGGCCCGGGCGAGCTGGCCGCCGGCGCCCACGCGGCCGTCGACGGCGTCCAGCGCGTCGACGACGCTCGCCGGCGCCTTGTCTCGCGCGGCATCCGCCGAGAGCGGCCGCCAGGCGTCGCCCGGGACAGCTATGACGACGTCACCGGTTGCAATGGCTTCGGAGGCGAAGAGGCCGCGCCCTCGGTCACCGGTGCTCAGCGCTGCGCGGACATGCCCCTCGCAGCGGGCCGTCTGGGCCGCGAAGGATTGCTGCAGCGTGGAGGAGCTGCGATGCGAGTGCTGCAGCGTCGCAAAGCTGCGATGCAGGGACGCAGCGCGGTGCAGCAGTCGCGCACGCATCTGGAGCGTAGCACGACGTGCCACGCGTTCGCACCGCCACGTCTGAGCTGACCCGTGTCAAATCGTGCGGGAGATAAAACCCGTTTTAAAGCCTTTTGGGTGGTGACGGGTTTTCCGTCCTCCCCGCCAACTCTTTTGCTCCTGTCCCTGCGAGCTTTCGTCTGACGACAACGCGCGTGTAAGGCCACACCGCACCGCTGCGCGCCACGGCCTACATCAGCGAGTCTCCCGCGCCCGCGCCGCCGCCAGCGCCGCCATGGGTTCCAAGTACGACCGCGCGATCACCATCTTCTCGCCGGACGGCAAGCTCTTCCAGATCGACTACGCCTTCGAGGCGGTCAAGAAGGGCGCCGCGACGGTCGGCGTCACGGGCGCGAGCTGCGTCGCGCTCGGCGTGGAGCGCAAGGCCGTCGCCAAGCTCCAGGAGGCGCGGACGATCCGCAAGGTGGTCAAGCTCGACGGCCAGATCACGCTCGCGTTCGCGGGCCTCACGGCGGACGCGCGCGTGCTCGTGCAGAAGGCCCGCATCGAAGCGCAAAGCTACCGCCTCACGTGCGAGGACGCGCCGTCGGTCGAGTACATGGCGCGGTTCCTGGCGCGGACGCAGCAGCGCTACACGCAGCGCGGCGGCGTGCGGCCCTTCGGCGTCTCGTCCTTGCTCGCGGGCTTCGAGTCCGCGACCGGCAAACCCGTCATGTACCAGATCGACCCCTCCGGCACGTACTTCCGCTGGTCGGCGAACGCCATCGGCGGGCGGAACGCCAAGTCCATGCGCGAGTACCTCGAGAAGGAGTGGAAGGAATCTTTGGAGGACGACGCCTGCGTGGAGCTGTGCGTGAAGACGCTGCTTGAGGTGGTCGACTCGGGTGCCAAGAACATGGAGGTCGTCGTGCTCAAGATCGCCCCAGACGGCACGCGCTCGGAAACCACCTTGCCGGATGATGTTTTAGACGCCATGTGCGCGCGCATCGAGGCCGAGCGCGAGGAGGTGAAGGAGTCGGGCAAGGACGAGATGAAGGACTAGTTTTTGTGGTCTTGGCTCTCTAAGCGTTTCGTTTATTAAAACCGGAATAACTTTCTAGAAAGTTATTCCGCATATACCCTACTAGCGCAAGATTATTCCACTAGAACCAGGGTCAAAATATGATTGGCCGTGGAAACCGAAGGGGAAGTCGCCAAAAGGTAAACCTAAATGAGCGACCCAGCCCGCATGGGGCCCCCCTTCCGGAATAACGAAGCGGTCGGCGAACGGGCGGACGCGGGCGAATTTACGAGATGGCGCAGCACGACTCCTCCACTGGACGACTGGCTGTGACCTTGTCGACCCTCCAGCCGCCGAGCGGCTGGTTGAACGCCGAGGCGTCGAGGAACATCACGCGCATATTCGTGACCTTGTCGACCCTCCAGCCGCCGAGCGGTTGGTTGAACGCCGAGGCGCGCGCGAACATGAAGCCCATATTCGTGACCTTGTCGACCCTCCAGGCGCCGAGCGGTTGGTTGAACGCCGAGGCGCTCGCGAACATGAAGCCCATATTCGTGACCTTGTCGACCCTCTAGGCGCCGAGCGGTTGGTTGAACGCCGAGGCGCTCGCGAACATGAAGCCCATATTCGTAACGCCAGAGGTGTCCCACGCGCCGATGTCGTCGTTAAATTCAGATTTGTTCTGGAAGAGCTCGCTCATGTCCGTGACCTGACTCGTATTCCACGTCGAGATGGGCGGCAAGCCCCTGCGGTCGCCGCTGCACCAGCGATTCACCCAATCTCGCAGCGACTCGTTCGTGAGCGGCGGGCCCTCGTCCACCACCACGCCCTGCACAACGCCCGTCGCACCCAGTACCTCGGCCTCTTCGCTGCGTGCCGGCACCTCTTCCACCTCCACACCCAGCACAACGCCCATCTCCAGTACCTCGGCCTCTTCGCCGCGTGCCGGCGCCTCCCGCTCCGCCACTATAAGCGACGGCGCGTGCTCTTCTTCGGGCACGACCGCCGCCATGACCTCCGCAGAGAGGCGGCTGCCCTCCGCACGACAACGCGAGCTGGC
>Ga0302122_10002600_pt1 | contig 11242 bp, 8 predicted proteins | sample CB21_SCM_MG_FD_203115 | JGI IMG/M metagenome (GOLD analysis project Ga0302122, IMG submission 203115) | Marine microbial communities from Western Arctic Ocean, Canada - CB21_SCM | ecosystem: Environmental > Aquatic > Marine > Oceanic | place: Canada: Western Arctic Ocean | collected 2017-09-28
CTCGGCAGCTTCCAGGCCGCCATCACGGAGGGCGGCCGGCTGAACCGCTTGTCCGATGAATTAAAAATCGAGCGTGACGAATTTGTGTATCGGTCTTACGTCGGCCAGGGCCAGTACGCCCTGGTCATCTCGGAAGTGGACGACGACGCCGCGCCGAACCTACGGGCCGTGAAATTGCTGGCGGAGTACCTCGAGAACCCCTCTTCAACCAAAGACACCGTGATTGACACGCTCGGAGGGTGGCTCACCGGCCAAGAAAAGGACGACTCGACCGTCCAATTGATCGCGTCCATCATCTACCAGAAGGAGGGCCTGCAGAAAGATTCCTTCACCGCGCTAAAAAAACAGAGCACGATGGAGCAAATTGCGTTTTGGGCCCAAATGTGCCTCCAAATCAACCGGTGCGACTTGGCCGAACAATCCTTGAAGCAGATGGAGAAGGACGACGAGGATGCTACTCTTACACAACTAGTAGGTGCCTGGGTCAACTTGCACAAGGGCGGCGCCGGGACGAAGGAGGCCGCGTACACGTACGAAGAACTGATCGACAAGTTCGGCGGCTCTTTAACGTTGTTAAACGGTCTGGCCGTGGCCAAGATGCACCAAAAGGATTACGACGAGGCCCAGAAGCGCTTGCAGGAGGCCTTGGCGCTGAAATCGAACGACCCGGACGCACTCATCAACTTGATCAGCTGCTCCGCGCACATGGGCAAGGAGGACAAGGAGATCACGCGGTACCAGTCCTTACTGTACACGGCGCACCCGCACCACCCCTACGTGGTCAACATGAAGGCGAAGGAGGCCGAGTTTGACAAACTGGCGGCGGAGTACCTGGAGAAGGAGGGCCTCGTGGAGGACGACGAGGGGAACCTCGTGAAGGTGGAGGGGTGAGGGGCGTAAGTCTGACGGCGTATGGGGTATGTACTTAGGCGCTCCCGGCGGTCGCGGGCGCACTTCGGCGCTCCCGGTCGCGGGCGCGGACTGATGCTCGAGCCCTGAGCATAGGCGCTCCCCGTTCACGGGCGCGGAGTAATTCTTGAGCCCCGAGCAGTGCGCGCCCGGCCCCTTCTGCGACCGGGGGCGCCACCCAGCATGCGCCGCGCGATCCGTTCTGTTTCCTTGAGCGTCGTCACGGCCTCGCGGAGATCGCCGAGCGTGGCGGCAGAATTCTCGTAGAGCGTCGCCGCGTAAATTCGCCTCATCGTGAGCATGGTTCCATTATTCTCTCCCAGGACGCGTTGCGCCACGGGCATCACCTTCTTCAGCTCTGACTTGGCTTCTTCGTAGCGCTTTAAGTCAATGAGCAAATTCGCCAGGCAATTGGCTTCACTGAGGGTCCTCCTATGTTCTTCGCCGTGGAGCCTCAAATATCCGGAGTACACGGCCCGTCGCATCCGTAGGGCCTCTTCAAATCGTCCAAGCGATCGATACGTGTTCGCAAGATTGCTCTTCGAGACGGTCATGCTTTCTTCTGATACGCCAATGCGCCGCATCGTAGACAAATCGGCCTCTTTCACGGACAACGCGTCCTCGTGGCCCCATCGTCATACCTCGAATCTGGTCAACCTCCGGCCGACCCAAATACGTCTTCCAGCACGCCCAGCCGAACGCGCACCGCACAACGCCGTGGAACTCCTGCTCGCACAGGTCGCACGTGTGCCACCGATTCCACCTCTCCTGCTTCGCCTCGCCTACCAAGTTGTTCTCCTCCGCCTCAGCGAACAAAACTTTTGCCTGCCGCGCCAAGCACGACACGTGCGCGACACCCAGTTCTGGAGAAGAAACGCCGTCACGATCTCCACACGCGCATCCACGCACAAGACCTTCTCCCGTGCGCGGATGCGCAGTCTCGAGACAGATGTAGCATTTCTGCCCCTTGGTGTCCTCGGCGCACGCCTCGACCGCGACCACGACGGCCTCCTTGTACTTGTTGTCGGCGTGGTATTGTTCCGCGTTGCCGCCGCGGTGAATTATTTTACAGATCTGCTTGTGCCCGCGGCGCCAGTGGTCGTGTTGGCAGGTGGAATTGCAGTACCTGGTTTTGCACCTCATACAATGCGGCCCGATTCGCGGGGCTTCGTAGGCGGCCAGTGGCGCGGCGCAGGCGGCGCAGTTTGTGAGGATCATATTTAAGCGACGGCCTATTGAGGAATCGGTGTGGCGCCGTGGAAAGTGTGGCCGCGGAATTTTACGCGCGGGTTTTCTCGCGGGTTTCTCCCACAACGCTGCAAACTCAACTACGAGCAAACCACGGGACAGTTGCACGTAAGCAGAGAAGAGAACAACATCGGGTCGCAGCAGTCCAGCGACGAGCCACCACCACCACCACCACCACCTCCTCCCAGTCCAGCACAACAAGGCATGGGCCAGGGCTACTCGCCGTGGGCCAGCCGCCTCCCGGACCAAGCGCGCGTCGTGTGCGACGGCGTGCGCGGCGCGACGCTCGGCGCTGCCGCGGGCTTCGGCGCCGCCGCCGCCGCCGGGTACGCCGTCGGCGTCACCAATATCGCGGCGAAGATTGCGCAGCAGGCCCCAATGGCCACCAGCGCGGTCGCTTGCGTCGCGGCCGGGACAATACTGGTGCGACGACATCAGGCCCGACCGCCGCCGCCGCCGCCGAATATGAGGAGGGGTCCCCGCGTCGGCCCCGACACCAAAACGTTAGAGGATGCGCCGCGGCGCGCGGCGGACGCCATCGCGCGCTGCCTCGCGCTGTGTCGCGACGATAAGGATGAAGAACGCAACGGGAACCGCCTCGTGCTCTCCTTCGACCTGCAGCTTAAGGCACGGGAGGTCTTCGCCAAGTTCTGGGCCGACGACTTTTATGCAAGGGTGCTGGAAGAAAAATGCCACAACGAGGGCCTGGAGACGTCCGCGTGGACGCTCGTGGCGCATTCATCAAAACAGCGCGCCGTGACGACGCTCCACCCCCTGACTGGGAGCGTGCGCATCCCGGGCGTGCCGCTCCACGTCCCGACGGCCAAGGAGCAGATAATGGTGTCCCAACCCGCGGCGGGCGTCGCCCTGGCGATCTTCGAGCAGTCGCGCTTCGAGAACATCCGCTACGCGAAGGCGATCAGCGTCGAGACGACGTGGTTGTTCTGCGACGCCGGTCAAGTGAACGTCACGGCGGCGCGCGTCTACTACCGGTGCGTGTTTGATGATGCTATTTTACATGTTCCGGGCTGGCTCAAGGCGTTCTGCGACCAGCGCACGCGCGAGGAGCTGCGGGCGACGTACGGGCGCTGGGTCCACGCGGCCACCGGGGAGGCGGAGGCCCCCTTGACCCGGCCGCCCCTCGAGGACACGTGCTGGGGCGGGCCCGCGCGGAAGCCCGAGGCGTGCTGGTGTTTTGGCGAGGCGCCGGTGCCAGTGGTGAGGGGGGAGTAATATCAGGAATTTTAGCAGAAATTTCTATGCGCGTTCCCGCGTTGTGGTCTGAGCCACATATGAGGAAACATCCGTCGAGAGCTCGGGCGACCGCGCGGTGCACGCCATGGCTGCGAGCACGCGTCCCGGAGGTACCGCAGGTCAGCGCGGAAAATGCTGAGGCGCGGGTTTCATTTTTCATTGTGTTGTGTGTGCTAACCACCACAACTCAGCTCTTAGGGCGGGTCGCGGCGCCGCGGCGCGAAACGGTCGGCTCCACCGGCGGCTCCACCGGAGGTGCCGGTGGAAGAGCTGACCATTCGCGAGAGCGACTGCCTCCCGTTCGAGTACGAAGGCCCGCCGCTGGCGACGATGGGCGGTTACGCCGGCGGCGGCGACTGCGTTATCGCTTGAGGTCTCCTTCTTGTTGCTACTACTAACCCCCCCCCCGGGTAACTTTACCGCTTGGAATTTGAATCACGAACAACCGTTCCGTCCAAGCAAAAACCCGTTTTGACACCGGCAAGAAACCCGCACGCACACAAAATCAGCGCGGATCGAGCTCAGCAGGCTGCCCCAACAGGGCCACAGCCGCACAGGCGCAGCCCGACCGGACGAGGCAAAGGGGTACGTGCCGCGCCCAGTAGCACAATCAGACACCACCGCCTAGAGCCGGAGAACCACCATGAGCGGCTCCGTCCTGCGAGAAGCCGCCGCCCAGGGCGACGTCGCCTACCTGAGGGAACTGCTGGAGACGGGCGGCAACCCCTGCTCCACCGACGACAACGGCCTTAATGCGCTCCACTTCGCCGTGTGGAATGGCCACGTCGAAGCCGTCGAATTACTCGTTGTAAATGACGTCGGCTGTCCCACGCTCCCGCCCAACATGACCAAGGAATGGGAGGCCTCGGTGAACAAGTGGTTGCAAGGCTACATCGCCCGGGACAACCACGACGGCACCTACAACGTCAACTTCGACGACGGGTCTCGCGAAGAACAAATCGAAAAGAGGAAGGTAAAACAAGCGGAAAAGAAGGACGGCACCCTCTATCCGAAACCGAAAGAAGGTCGGAATTGGAAGGTGGACATGGTTTGTATCGCTCGGTATTCGCACAAGCGCGACTTGCACGGGATGTCCTTCGGGGACGGCTCGTACGGCGGCGCGGCCTTCAACCGGGAGCGGTACGAGGCGGACATGTGCGGCCCGGCGTCCTTGACTTGAACGTGGCGATGGCGTCCTCGAACCCCCCCACGCCGCCGAGGCGACACGCCACCGCGACGCCGTTGACGCAACCACTCGTCACACAGGGCAATTCAAGAAGCTAGGGAACATTTGATACAATTAGAGAAGAACCGCCTGAAGAAGAAGCCCATGGCGTCGTGCATTCCCCAGGTCACGGAGGCCGGCTGGACCCATTTGCACATCTGCGCCATGGGCGCGCTGAACGACGTGGCCTGCGCGCAACTCCTGTTGGAGGCGGGCGTCTCGCCCCTGGTGCGGGATTTGAATCAGAGGACGGCCTACGACGTGGCTGTTTTATCGAACAACGAACCGCTGGCGGCGTTACTACGGCGGCCCCGTCCGAGCTTTGACACTAGAAGGAGAGCAATGAGGACGTATCGCAATAGATATTTATTGCAGGACAAGCCCAAACGCCCGCCGCCGCCCTATTTTGATACGATCGCGGGCGAACCGCCGCTCCCGGAGGTGATTATCGACACGGACGACGAAGCGGAGGAAACGGAAGCTGTATTGGACGAGGACGCCATCAAACAAATGACGGGCACGGACCTGCGGGCGGCCCTGACGGAGCGCGAGCTCAGCACGCGAGGCATGAAGGCCGCGCTGCGCGTGCGGCTGCTGGACGCCGTGAATAGGGAGGCGTCCCAGGCTTTGTTGGCGCTCGAAGCAGAGGAGGTGGAAGAGGAAGAAGTGGACTTAGGCGGCGAGGAGCACGCGCGCGAGTGGCTGCAGTTGCAGACGTTTTTGGCCGACAAGCGCATGGACGAGTGGGACGGCACGGGCCCGCGGCCCGTGCAGTTGGCGGAGCCGCCGAAGAAGTTGCTGATCCCGGAGCACCTGCAGCTGCCTTATTCGAAGGAGAACTTCACTATTGGTACAGCACGAAAAGACATTCATCCACAGCGACGGAAGCGCGGCCCGCACATCATCCACAACTTGATTTTTGCGGTCCGCGAGGCCGACCGCAACTTCGAAAGGCGGGAATTCTTAGCGGCGGAGCAGGCTCAGTTCGTCGACCAGGAGACCCTGGCCAAGGCGGAGCGGAACAAGCTCAAGTCGACGCGCGACCGCAGGAACGTCACCGAGGGCATGTCGCTCCTCGCGGCGTCGGCCGGGGGCGGCGTCGAGACGGGGGGCTACGCCATCTAAAGTACATGTGTTTACATACGGCGCCCTGGCTAGCGCCCGCGCAGCCGGCGATCTTCACCGAGCGCCCGGACGCACGCGAGTGGCTGCTCGTCCACGCCCGGGCGCCCGGTCTGCCACCGAAGTCGCACGGTCCGGGCGCCGGCCAGCACGTCGACCTCGATCGTCGCCGGGGATTCATCCCGCCCGTCCGTCCCGTGCTGGACTAGGACCGACTCGCACTTGCTGAACAGGAGGCGGGCCCGCTTGGCGCGGCGCGGCCCCGCGGGTGGCACAAAAAGGGACTTCGGCCCTTGCGCGCCGGGCCGGCAGGGCCCCAGGTTCTGTGAGCGTGGGGCCCGCGCGGGCGCAGGCGGCGGCGCAGGCGGCGTAAGTGTCGGCGCGGGCGCCGCAAGAGCGGGCACAGGCGCCGCTGGCGCGGGCGCCGCCGTGGTCAGGGCGCGCTCCAACGCGGCGAGGTGCGTGTTGTCCGTGCGCGTGCTCGGAAAGAAGCCCGCGTGTGACTTGAGCACGTGCATGAGCTTCCGCCACGCGTCCTTGTCGGTGCGCAGATCTCCCACCGGGACGCAGCAGCGCGGCTTCCAGTCGCAGAGCGCGCACCGCAGACCGCCGCCGCGCGCCTCGACGACGAACTGGCGCCGCGCGACCCCGGCGCCGTCGACAAAGCTGTTGCCGACGACGCGCGCGGGTACGGGCTCCACGCCGATGGCCAGGTGGCGCCACAAGAAACCTCGCTTTTCCTTGAAGTACTCGGGGCGGCGTCCAAGCACCTTTGCGACGCCTTGATATAGCGTGGCGTCCGATGCCGTTGCGCTCCGGTACTCGAGCACGTTGCCCACGATCCACGTGCAGATGAACTTCAGGTCGACGCCCTCGGGCTGGCGCTCCACCTCTGCCTTGTACGCCTTCGACGCAAACGCGGACGCGACGGGCCCATCGTAAATCGAGTTGCCGGCGGAAGCCAGCTTCCGCGCGCCTGCGGGCCAGACGGGCACGTTTAACTCGCCGTCGAGGCGTCCCTCGAGCCACCGCTTCGGCGAGAGCGCTGTTCCACAGAGCGTGACCTCAGCGGCGGTGAACGTGACTGCGACGACCTGAGTGCTGCGCACGCGGTGCACGTGGCCTTTTGTCGTCTGCAGATCGACCCAGACGTGCCCGTTGCCGTAGACGTCGACACTCCCGGCCACGCCTCTCACGGAGTCGTCGCTGAGCGCGAGGTGCGCGCCAACGGCGGGTGCGTCCGCTGCCGCTTTGCACGGCTCGCGTGGTGGCGCCGGCGACGGCGGGACCGCCTGCGCTCGGCGGAAGGCCGAGCGGCCCGCGGCCGCGGCGCGCGCCTTCAGCGCGCGTAACGCCGCTACGTCCTCGTCGTCAGTATCCTCGTCGGCCTCGTCGAGGACGCGCGACGCCACGCACCACTGGGCGACTTCCGCGAGCGTCGAGTACTCGCAGATCTCCTCGTAGTCGTCGTCCGCGGGCGCGGCGGTGCCCTGGGGGTAATAGAAGACGACGTCGAAGAGCACCCGCCGTCGCTTCTGCGTGCCCTCCACGGGGAGCGACACATACTTGCCCTCCCGCTTAAACACCACCCGCCGCCGGCCTCCATCGCGGCCGTCGTCCCGGAAGTTTTCCCGGGCGCCGGCACGTCAACGTCCGGCTCCGTGCCGTCGTCGTCGCCAAAGGCACGTGGCGCTGGCGTGGCATCACTCTCCTCGGCCGGCGTGGCAGCACCTCTACCGTCAAAGGGCGACAACGCGCGGACGTGGCAAGGCTTCACACGATCGTCGCGGTCCCCGTCGTCGAAGGCGACGGCATAGTAGAGTGGTCGACCGTCGTCGTCCACTTTGATGGCGTTGATTTTCCCGCGGTACCAGCCTCGCATGTCGCCATGAAAGCGAGCATCGACCTTGTCGCCGACCGCATACGCGTCCAGGACCGGCGGCGCCTCGAGCGTCACGCGGCGCGCGCTGGTGAGCGTCATATGCCGCGCCTCTGTCAAGAAGGTCTCGCCGTCGCCCTCGTAGTGGACGTTCAAGGACCCCGCGACGGCATCGCCGGCGACGACCGTGCCCCGGAAGAGCTTCGGCCCGCCGCGCCGCGCATGCTTGACAAACTCTGGGCCGAAGGCCGCCGCCGCCGCGTCGACGACCGCGCCGACGCGGAGTTTCGGAGCGCGAGACGGCGGCGGCGGCGGGGGCGCGGGCTCGGCGGCCGGCTTCTCCTTCGCCTTTCTCGGCGCCGGCGCCCGTTTCGCGACCGCGGGTTTCGGCGGCGCGGCTTCGTCCTCGTCGTCACTCTCAATTAGCGCGGCGCGACGCGCGTCCTCGCCGCCGTCGGCCTCGCACTTGGCCTCGGTGCGGTAGGCACTTCCCGAGCGCGCGAGCACGAGCGTGCCCTCGAGGTACTTCGTCAGCTGAGGATTCGACCTCGCACAGTCCTGGTTCGACGCGTAGTTCTTGCCGACGAGATCGTAGTAGCAGGGGAAGTCCGGTGGCACCGAGATATTGAAGTAATTGCATGCTCCAGAGACGGTGGGGCCGCACTTGAAGCCACGACTTGTGAGAACTTGCCGAAGCCCCACGAGCCCTTCCTTCTCCTTGACAGTTTCAAGTAGGTCCGTGCAGACGACGACCCAGGCCGACGCCGCCGACGCGACGTGCGGCCTTTGCGCCGGCGGCAGCGCGACGGCCTGGGCTAGCGGTGGCGCGGCCGGCGACAGCGGCAGTGGCGCGAAGGCGCCGACCGACGGTAACCGACCCGCCGCCTTGACGCGCGGCGCCGCGGGCGAAGGCGGCACCGCGGCCGGCAGAGGCGCCGCGGCCGGCGACAGCGGAGGCAACGGCACTTCGTCCGGCGCCGGAAACCACGCCGGCGCTTGTGCGACCGGTGGCGCGTCGGACAGGCCGCGGCCGATGTCCTCGTCGGACTCGGTGTCCGAGCCGCCGGCCGTGGGTGGCCCAGGCCTGGGCGGAGGCTCGCTCACTTCGGGTGGCGGCGGCGGCGGCGGCGCGATCGCTCGTGCGAGCTCTTGTGCGACCGGCGGTAAGGCCGGCGGCGGCGGAGGCAGCGGAGGCAACTCTTGCCCGGCCGGCGGCGCGGCGGCCTGTTCTGCCGGCACTGGCGCTGCCAGAGCTGGCGCCTGCACCATCGGCGGCAACGGCGGCGCCACCACGCCGTTGATTGCTCCCAGCTCCCTGGTGGCGTGGAGTATGCGTACCTGATAGCCCAGGGATACTCCCGGGGTCCGCCAGTGTTCCGGCGCGAGCAAAGGAATCGCCAGGAGGTCGATGTCGTTCTCCGCGAAGAGCGCACGATACTGGTTTAGCAGCCCGGCGGCGTGGAGCAACGCGGCGACTTCGTCGACGGCCGGCGCCGCGACGATGGCGTCGAGAATGGCGACGGCCGGCGCCGGCGGTGGTGGCGGTGACGCGGGCTCCAGCGCCGGGGGCGCCGTGGGCTCCTGCATCGGCGGTGGCGCGTCGTCGCCGCGCTTGAGCGCTGCTACGCAGCTGACCAGCAGCTCGCCGCCGATCTCGCGGAGTTCCTCGTCGGACGCCGGGATGAGGTCATTTATGCTGTCGGCGTTTTCAAGAATGGCGTCCCGCGCCGCGGTTAATCCTTGACCGTCGACCCACTGGCGCAGCTCCTCCAAGTCCCCGAGGGTCATGATTTATCTTAAAGGTGCCAGAGCCACTGCTCAGCCGCTGCGCGCTGGCGTGTCGCGCAATCTGCGCGAGCTTCAGATCTTGCTGCGGCGCGAGTCTACACGCGTGCGAGCGAGCGATCCTACTTGCACTCGTGAACCCTTGACCCCACAAAAAGAGAGCACTCGAAACCCGTTTAAATCACAGACTTCGGACTTCGGCTAGGACCGTCTTCAAGTGAATTTTGAGAACTATAGTTCGTCCGCGCGCGTAAAGGCCGGTGTGGGCAAAAACCCGTCTGGTCTCGGCAAAGCTGCAGCGCTGCCCGCGACTGTGCGGCGCAAGCAGCGCATCCAGAGGCTGCCCATCGCGGCGACGGCTTCGCGGATAGCGCTGCAGCCCACCGCTACCGCGTTCTGCAGAAAGCACTGAGCATAAAAGCATAATGATGAGACTTGGGCTGGTCCTCCTCGGCTTCCTGGCAACAGCGCATGCGTTCACGAACGGCACCTGCCTCGAGAACCTCCCGGATAGCATCTCGTGCCGCTGGCGCGACGCCGTGAGCGCCTGGGACGCTTCACCCCGACCTCTAAGTAGCGTCGCCGTCGTCTACTACCAGCCGCCGACCCTCAAGCAGGGCGACGTCGGCTTGATACGGGCGCTGGACGTCTGGACCCGGACCACGACGCGTCGGGTGCTGCTGCTCAACGTGGCCGCGCTGGAGAAGGCCCGGCCGGCGCACCTGGGCGAGCTCTGTCATTTTTTGAAGCATAGAGTGGACCATCTGATCGTCAAGTCGAACTGGGACTATGTCGTGGACGTATTCGTGCGGCGGTACTTGTGGGAGGACGACGGCACCGCGTGTGCCTTGACCCGGTCCTTACAGATCGCCGGGTCCTACCCGCCGGCCCGGGGCGTGGCCCTCCACCGGTTCTACGACGTGCTGTTCGCCGAGACGCGGTGGTATTTGAGTACGTTCCTGCGGGGCCGGCACCCGCGGCTGCTCCAGGCGTTCGGGATTGATGCCGATGCTGTGCGGGCGGCGTGTAATACCACAGCGAAGGAGTGGGACCACCTCTTCGTGGGCGCGTTCGGGGACCATTTGGGATTCAAGCGACCGGAGGCCCTGGCCCAGTTCGAGGGGCGGCGCCTCGCCATCGGCAAAATAAAGGATAATGGGGGGGCCATTTCCGAACTGGCCCAGAAAGCCATTGCGACCCTCGAAGCCTCCGGTGTGATTGTACGGGAAGAGGTGCCCTGGGCCGAGCTCATGTCCATTGTGGCGTCGTCCTCCGCAGTGGTCGTGCCCGACGACTGGCGCGGCGGCGGCGAGCGGGCCGTGCTCGAAGCGCGAGCGTGTGGCACCCAGGTCATTGTCGCGGACGACAACCCGAAGCTCCAGGAATTAAGGACCGGGCCCATCTACAGCACGCTCTACTATGCGGGCCAATTAGAGCTCGGGCTGTTGGAGGTCGAGGCGGCGCTAGTGAGATCAAGTGACACGTGCGGCGTCGCCGCTGTCCGGGGCGACGCCGACGGCTGCGTCCTCGCGGACGACTACCACGCGCGGCTCCCCGAGGCGGAGCTCCGGAAGCCCCTCGAGGCGCACCTGCGCGGGGAGCTCTGAGACATATCGCATCGGTGGCGTACTAGTAATGTTGTGATATTTAAAAACCTAAGTCCCGGGTGCCGGCGGCACCGGCGCGCCGGGCGTCGCGAGCGCGGCGACCAGTGCGTCGGCCGCAGGGTCCGGCGCCGGCGCGGCGTCTGCGTTCGTCATCCACGCCGGGAGCGTGGTCCCGCGACCGCGGCCCGCTCCCGGCGCGATGAACGCCGGCGG
>Ga0302122_10002605_pt1 | contig 11218 bp, 11 predicted proteins | sample CB21_SCM_MG_FD_203115 | JGI IMG/M metagenome (GOLD analysis project Ga0302122, IMG submission 203115) | Marine microbial communities from Western Arctic Ocean, Canada - CB21_SCM | ecosystem: Environmental > Aquatic > Marine > Oceanic | place: Canada: Western Arctic Ocean | collected 2017-09-28
GTTTATCTCGGCTGATAGAACCTACCAGCGGTCAGGTTTATGTCGAAGGGCAGGATCTGCTGGCTGCTAACGAGACACAACTACTCGACATTCGGCGTCGAAAAATGGGAATGGTGTTCCAACATTTCGCACTGCTGCCAAATCGAGATGTACTAGGAAACGTGGCCTTTCCTCTGCAAGTGCAAGACGTCGGGCGCAGTAAGCGCGAAGAGCGCGCCAGGGAAATGATATCGCTGGTTGGTCTTGAGGGACGTGAAAAATTCTTCCCGAATGAACTCTCAGGTGGACAACAACAAAGGGTTGGCATTGCACGTTCGCTAGCCAGTGATCCAGCGATTTGGTTTCTTGACGAGCCGTTTTCAGCTCTCGATCCGCTAATCAGAGCAGACCTGCAGGATGAGTTGTTGCGTTTACAGGAGCAGTTACACAAGACTACGGTTTTCATTACCCATGACCTGGATGAATCCATAAAAATCGCGGACCGAATCGCCATTATGGATCAGGGACGAATCGTACAGATCGGTAGCCCGGAAGATCTGGTGTTGAATCCGGCCAATGATTATGTTGCTCGATTCGTAAAAAACGTTCCCCGATCAAAAGTGGTACGGGTTTCCAGTATTCTGCGAAATGCGACCAGCGCTGACTCAGTTGGAGATTGGGTCGTGAATGCCAATGATCGACTGGCCGAGGTTGCATCTAGAATTGGGGAAAGTACGCAATCCATTGCGATACAGGACGATGACGGTGTCACACTGGGCTATGTTGATCGTGATAAATTTGTGCGGGTATTAGCTGGAGTTTCATAAATTTTAGGACAGTAAAAAAGCAAATTAGGGCTATTGTTTTGGTACTCGAAGGAAAAGATGATGTTACATCAGGTAACCGCACCAGCCGGACTGGGATTCAAACTGGCACTACCCGGAAAATCCTGCGAACATCAAGCGATGCAGCCTTTTTCGGCGCAGTCTATCTTGTTTTAGTTGGAGAGCCAGGTTTAGGACCGTCAGTATCATCATTTTGTGAAGTACGTGAGCACATCAACCCTCGAGTGATTTTTCCTGACTATCATTTAGGCGAGCCTTTTGAGCTATGAAGACTCAGTGGAACTTCAGCGAGCAGGGAACAATTGAGAGCCATGGCGGGAAAATATGGTATGGCATTTCTGGCAGCGAGAAATCTTCTGAAACACCGCTGATTGTCATTCATGGCGGCCCAGGAATGTCGCACAGTTACCTTTATCCATTGACCGATCTTGCCGATGAGCGACAGGTCATATTTTATGACCAACTAGATGCTGGTTTATCAGAGCGACCTAACAATCCTGTAAATTGGCGCATTTCAAGATTTCTCCTCGAAGTAGACGATCTTCGTGAATCACTAAACCTAGACCGTGTGGCAATTTTTGGGAACTCGTGGGGCGGTACCATAGCGGCGTCGTATGCCGCAAAAAACCCTGCAGGTTTGGAAAGATTAGTCCTCTCTAGCCCCTTGTTAAACACGGGTCTTTGGCTTGCGGACAATAAGGCCCATCGTGAAAACCTCCCACCAGAAGTGCTATCGGTGATGTATCAATGTGAAAAAGAAGGTCAGGAATCTTCACAGGAGTATCAGGATTCGGTAGAGGTTTTTTATGCCCGGCATTTTTGCAGGGCAAATCCCTGGCCGGACTACGTGATAGAAACCATGAGTGCCTTGAACGAAACATGTTATGCGGGAATGTGGGGCCCTAACGAGTTCACCTGCAACGGATTGCTCCGTAATTATGATGGGCTGGCAGAATTGGGTACCATCCAGACACCCACCCTTGTTACCTGTGGTGAATTTGACGAGGCAACTCCAGCCAGTTGTAAGACATTTGTCAGTTTAATTCCCAAAGCGCAATATGCCGAATTCGATAATGCTTCACATCTGACATTCGTTGACAGCCGTAAGAATTACATTGAAACCTTGCGAAAGTTTTTGCGGAGTGACAAAAGTTTTGAAAAACCATTGAGCAGAAATACTGAGTGACACAACGGGACAAGTACCTCGTAGACGGATAACAGCTAACTTATTTAGCCTGTTTGAATCCACCACCTGGAGGAAACCACATGAGTTCTACTGAAAACGATAAAACATACGATTACGTCATTGTTGGTGCGGGATCGGCTGGATGTGTTCTGGCTAATCGCCTGACCGAGGATTCAGGCACGTCTGTACTTCTCCTTGAATATGGCGGTAACGATGACAGCATGTTTGTGCAAATGCCAACGGCGTTACAAATTCCGATGAACATGCCACGGTTCAACTGGTTCTTTAACTCTGAACCAGAACCAAATCTCGACAACCGACTGGTTGACGTATCAAGGGGCAAAGGACTCGGCGGGTCCTCCTCGATCAATGGCATGATCTATGTGCGTGGCAATGCCTGTGATTTCGACCAATGGGAAGAGTTGGGCGCCAAAGGCTGGGCCTATCGAGATTGCCTACCTTACTATAAGAAGGCGGAGAATTGCGCCTACGGGGAGGATGATTATCGAGGAGGCAGCGGTCCGCTGCATACCTGTAACGGCAATGGAATGAAAAACCCCCTCTATCAGGCTTTTATCGATGCCGGTAATGAAGCTGGATATGGGGTAACTGAAGACTACAATGGTTACCGGCAGGAAGGCATGTCGAAGATGGATATGACGGTTAAAGGAGGTATTCGCTGTAGTACGGCCAATGCGTACCTAAAACCCGTGCTGCATCGCGACAACTTGACTGTCATCACGCATGCTCTGACCAAACGCGTCATTCTTGAAGGCAAAAAAGCAGTTGGCATTCAGTATGAAAACAATGGCACTACGCAGCAAGTCAGGGCAAATAGAGAAGTGATTCTGTCGGCAGGGTCAATCGGCTCTCCTCACATTTTGCAGATGACGGGCATTGGCCCGGCGGGCGTGTTGAAAGAGGCCGGCATCAATGTACTGCATGAATTGCCGGGTGTGGGTGAAAACCTCCACGACCACCTGGAATCTGTTATCCAGTATGAGACAAAGCTTCCCGTATCATTGAACCGGCATATGGGTCCACTAGGGAAATTTCTCATCGGAGCGCGTTGGTATCTCTTTAAGTCCGGACTCGGAGCAACCAATCACTTTGAATCTACAGGTTTTATTCGCACCCATGCCGGCCTGAAATGGCCAAACGTCCAGTTCCATTTTTTGCCTGCAGTCGTGCGCTATGATGGAAAAGGTAATTCCGGACCTCAGGGTTATCAGATTCATTTCGGTATTAACAAATTGCGAAGTCGTGGTTGGGTTCGCGCCAATTCTCGTAACCCTCTTGAAAAGCCGACCATCGTCATGAATCATTTTCAGGATCAACAAGATATAGATGACTACCGAATGGCTTTTCGCCTGACAAGAGAAATCGGAATGCAGCCAGCATTCGATGCTTATCGAAAAAAAGAAATCTTTCCTGGTGAGAACGTGAAATCAGATGACGAAATCGATGCCTGGGTCCGCGAGAATGTGGAAACGGCATATCACCCGACGTGTACCTGCAAAATTGGTGCGGATGATGATCCCATGGCTGTTGTTGACCCAAGTTGCAAGGTTATCGGAATTGAAAGTTTGAGAATAGTTGATTCATCAATCTTTCCGACTGTTCCTAATGGGAACACCAACGGAGCATCCATTATGGTGGCAGAGAAGGCCGCGGATATTATCAGAGGGAAAGCCCCATTACCGCCATCGATTGCGAAGGCTTATGTTGCTCCTGATTGGGAAACCAAACAACGGGAAGGCGTTGCTATCAGGCCCTATTTGTAGCGATATTGAGGGTAGCTAATCTATCGTTGATTTCGTTAACAAGTATTGCATGCTGAAAATTCTACGGCTACTTAAAACAGAAAAGATGGAATATTTACGTTGTCAGTGAGATGCCGATGGCAACTAACCCGACCTTCTCACTAATTCCTCAGCCCTCAGATGCGTGTACCGCATTGGGCAGTTTGCGCCTGTGTTTTTATTTAAATGCCTTAAGGGGGCAGAGGCAGGCATCGTTCCAGCGAAAAGTTGAATTACCTGGGAGTAGAGGATGGGGCGCCGATAAAAGAATCGAACTTTAAATTCTGACTGTGCTATCAGTATGCTGTGATGGAGCCCTTGCGAGTCCATTCAGGTTCAGTTGCGTGGAGTTGATGCGCGAGTTAATACACTGGAGTGCTATTGTTATATCCATTTTTAAAAGAAATGGTCGGGTTGAGAGGATTCGAACCGACGGCCCTGGTTCCCAAAGGCAGCGCTAGCTGCTGCCTTTGGGAGTATCAGTCACATAGATTCCAAGTGGGTTACTCCTAGTGTGCCACCGGCAGAACTTGTCGTTATGTGTCCATGTTTACAGCTGCCTTCAATTATCCAGTTTTTAAGGCGAAGTTCCAGTTTCTGGAAGTTGCAGGATCAAGCCATCTGGGCCTCCACCCATTAAGGTTTGAGGATACGCACCATTCCATTTAGCAATCGAATTATATTTAATTAATGAAGGGGTCACTGACTTGGCCAGTACGGTGTTTGCCCTGGCTTGAGCATCAGCGAGTTTCTCAATCTGATAAGCCTCGGCGTCAGCGAGCGTGCGTACAGCATTAGCATCTGACTTCGCTGCTTGCTCACGAGCTTCGGCCTGTTTTACCTGTTGTTGAGCTTGCTGTTCAACAATGCGCAATTGGGCTTTTTCTCGCTCAAGTTGCTCTTGACGTTCCTTAGTCTGTATTACTGCACTGGTCACCACCTGAGGAAGAGTAATGTCCCGGAACAAAACTGCCTCAACGGTAATGCCTTTGTTAAACATGTATTCAGTCAGGCCATCTTCCATAAACGCTTGCATATCCCGTTGAGTGGTGTCGAGATAAAAGTCCTGGGACTTTGCGACAGTTTTCCCGGCTTCTCTCAATAAGGAGCGAACCTTGGGTGTCAGCAATTTAACAACCAATTCATTGAGGTTCCCTGTTTCCTGCAGCATTGTTGGTGTATGCGACGGATTTATCCTGAAAGTCACTGAGATATCCATGGAGGTTTTCAGTTTATCCTGAGACGGCACTTGTACCTTTTCCCAGGTTTGAGTGTGTACTCGCAGATCATAGGTATAAAACTTCAAAAGCGGATTAACTATATGAAAGCCTTCACCCAGTGGTTCGCCACTAATCTCGCCAAATAATGTGGCAACTTTGTTATGACCTGGTGAGACTGTGGTGTAGGAGTTCATTCCCACCCAGATGAGGAAAAACAGCCCTACGACAGATATAACGGTTTTTATATTAAGTTTTAAATTCATCGTTTTTTCTCTTAAAAGGTAATTTGGAATCTATTTTTGCTAATTCCAAGATTGTTAATGAGACTGGAATCGCCGAAGGCTAATTGACGAACGCCTACTTAAACGGGAGAAGTAGGTTCTTGATCCATTGTTTCCATTCTACGCCGTTAATTTTGAAAATTTTCGATTGATCTCCATCGGCCGAATGACTCGATTGTGGCTCAGCAATCTGGCCTAAAGGTTCTTCTTCGCTTTGTATTATGGCATCTTCATCTTCCCCGACAGCAACGTCCTTGATTGTTTCTTGTGTTTCCTTTTTTGCAACTTCTGGCTCTTTAACCTCTAACGTGGCGTCTTTCGTATAGGGATCCTCAAATGTGGCGTCCTCGATCGCATTACCGGATGGTGTGTCGACAATCTGGCCAGAAACGTTGCTAGCAGATGCCTTGGATTTCTTTCCAGAGCCTTTGGATGTTTTTCCCCCACCACCGGCCAACTCTTTGAACGTACCTTTGGGAATCATCAGTGCAATGGCATGTCGCTGAACCCGGACTTTAACGCTCTTGATGCTGACGCCCTGTGCCACATCGATTGTCACAAAGTTGTCATCTAAATCTGTCACCTTACCCAGCAGGCCGCCGTTGGTGGTGACCTCGTCGCCGACCTGCATTGCCGCTACTATGGATTCGTGGTCTTTTTTCTTTTTCTGTTGGGGGCGGATCAAAAGGAAATAGAACAGTCCGAAAATTACGACCAGTGGTAATAAACTGAATAGGCCACCGCCGCCAGCCCCATCTGCTTGTGCCCAAGCGTCGGCAATAAAAAATCTCATCATTTGGAACCGGTAATTGAATAGGAAACTGCCTAATTATCCCATAATACTGTTGATCCAGGTTGCGAAACCGCTAGATCAGCGTGGGAGAAATTTAATCTTCCTCCAACTGGATTACCGTGCTGGTCAGATAATTAGGGGGAGAAAAAACCGATCCTTTTAAGATGCCAAAGACCTTCAAAGTCCAATTAAGGCTTGGGTGATGGTATTGCTGCCCTTGTTAAGACGCATGGGTACACTATTACCTCAAACGAGAGCTACGCCCATACTGATCTTTCTGGGTAAGCCCATGATTTGACTGACTTCTAGTTCGAGATGATTAGTGGTCGTGGCCGCAGCAACTACTAACTAACTCAAATACTTCATTCCACCGTCTTGCCAAATCCTCCGCCCTTAAATGTATATACTTCATTAGCATACGAGAGCCTTTATGGCCCGTAGTGGCAAATAGCTCTATAGGATTTAAGCTTTTTTCAAAAAACCTCTACGTTGCTTCATGGCGTAGATCATGGAATTGTTGATTATCTAATTTGTGTTTTTTAAATTTGGAACCCCTGGCCCAGCCAGCACCAGTTTAAAGTCGATCAGAGTCATTGTCGTTTCCTGAAAGGCTTGATGGTGTTCGTGTCAGGGCCAACTGGACCTGACTTTCCAAGATCCATTAGTCGTCGCCAGCGCTCCAGTAGGATCGAATAAAACGATAGATAAAAATGCCACAGTACAGCACTGCCGCACCGATCACGATGCCAAAGGTGGAAATCCACATCAATGACGCTATGTCCATTCAGATCTCTATGGCTCAACCCATATTTTGGCCAGTATTACTACAAGGGCTGCGAATATGAAATCTGCACCACCGTTTGGCATTAGCATCCTCGAACCTGCGCTCCATTCACGCGTCGTTTGCTCTTCTGGGATAACAGTAGAAGCGAAATGGTGAGCATCAACCGCCTCACTAATAAAAACTCTTACATGACGAGCGGATAGGCATCATAAGTCCATCCTCCTTTAGCAAAAAATTCATCTATTTCTTCTGTAACAGGACCTAACATTTTTAAAGAAGTGAGCTCCATCATAGTCAGTATTTTGGGAATAAATCCTTCCTGCAAGAATTGATCCATATGCGCCATAAAGGCTTTGTCATCTGCATATTTTTCTACAATAAAAGCTTCTCTTTTTTCTTCATTAATAAAAAAATCGTAAGATAGTGTTCCAATCTCGTTTTCGGCGGCATCCTTCATTTTCTTGGCTTGTGCTTTGAAAGCCTGAATATCGTCAGTAGTTATTGTAGATTGGACTAAACCATATAATTCGGTGCTCATGTTTGCTCCTGCTCCTTTCTTCGTTAAAATTTCAATTTCACACTGACCAAGTGTAAGATTCATAATATCACCGCCTGTTTAGTAATGAGCCAATTAATTCCATTTAGGAGCGCTTGTAGTGCCATCACCCAATGATTACGCATCGGTCCGGACCGCTATTGAGAGCTACATAAAAGGAAGTTACACCGCAGACACGGATCTGCTGAAACGTTGCTTTCACCCAGATGCACTTATGTCCGGCTATTATCGTGGCGACCTTGAAATTGGCTCAACGCAACCCTTTTTGAATCAACTTGATTCTGAACCGTCGCCCAAGAGTTCAGGGGAAGATTACCAGGCTGAGATTAGCTTTATCCATATTGCTGGGAGCATGGCAAGTGCCGGTGTGGTCGAAGACAATTTACTTGGTAGGAATTATGTCAATCATTTCCACCTGCTAAAGATTGACGACCAGTGGCGTATTATCAGTAAAATGTACGTTGAGGTTTAGTCGTTAACCAGTTAACCGCATCGAATGGCTAATTGACAGAAATTCCTACTTTTTAAAAACTAAGTTGAGCGTTATTGTTGGCGTCCTTTTTGGGCGCTCACACACTTGCGTAATAGTTTGTGAATCACTTCCTCGGTATTCACGTCGGAAAACCTTAAGTGAACAAGCAGAAAAATGGACAAGCCTTAGATGTTTGATCAATTCGGAAACTGAAATGCGCGGTATGGGATTATTGTTAGCCCTGATCACCTTAACGGTAGTGGCTTATTTGGTAGTAAGCGATTATCAATCCGTCTCAAAAGGAGGAGAAGGTAAGATCAGTCATCTCGAGAGTGCCAAAGATGTCGCTAATGAGGCCAGTGAGACCATCAAAAAGATGGAAGCGGCAGCGCGGCAGGCAGCAGATTCGAACTAGGGTAGGGCCGTAAGTACCTTTTGGTACATGGAAAGAGCGATGACTCTAATTTGATTGAAGCGCGCACGTGACCGCTCAATACTTGGGTTAAAACCTAGGTTTTCGACTCTAAAGTCTTTTGATTCAAAGAGTCAGAAAATTGTTTATTTACTGGAGTCCTTTTTAACCTCGAGCACTAAGAAGTGAAGTAACCACACTTCAGATTTTTTGAACCCTTTCTTTCTTATCGATGCCAGTAACTATCCGAGAATATCTTTACGGTGTTAGTGGGTTGTAAGAGTAGCGCATACCGCCATCTTACTAAGTAGTGTGACCCCCATCACATCTGTCCCTTGCTCTTGCTCAATAAGATGATCAAGCACGCATCTTTATGTGTGGTATCGCATAACAATGGTTGCACTGGAATTAACCAGCGAACCAAATATTCAAGGGGATTAAAGATGACTCAGCAAAAACAGATGATAGGGAAAAGTTCAGCGCAAAACGTTGAGTTTAGCGATGAAGAGTTGAACGCGGTAGCAGGGGGTTTAAACATGCGACGCAACGTTAATCGCCCAGAAAATTGGGCCGAAAATAAGTTCATCATGATAAATAAGACTTTAGGTATGGCGGGGTAAACCTACCCATTATGCAGATCGGCGAAAGCGCACAAAAGATAGCGCCGCTCATACAGGGCTTTTCTTTATGCGACGCTCTAACCCTTCCTATCCAAGATCTTACCGATATCTTGGATCTGCACAGTCTATCGATTCTCTAAACTTTCGAGAACTTCGACAAGGCGCTCTTGGACGCCCGTGTCTGGAACACTGTTGGTGATACAACCGTCGTCTTTCATCCAATTAAGCTTTGCATCGGTCCAAATTTCTAACCAAGGCTTCAAATCCTGTGGCTCATCAAACATGCCTACCGGAATGCTGGTAATGCCTTCCATATAATCTAAGGTAGCGTAAACATTGGTGTGGCAATTGGGGCAATGCTGGGTATAGAGGTTCCCACCACTACCGCCTTGATAAACATATTCACTAAGCGCACCAGTCCATGTAACCTCATCTGAAGAATACATAGCTCGAACACCCACTGATCCAGTTAATCTGCGGCAGCTGCCGCAATTACATTGAAGAACAAGCATCGGTTTTAAATTAGTCTCAAATTTTACGTTGCCACAATGGCATTGGCCCGTGTAACTCATAATACTCTCCTATTTTTCTTTCTGATTAGCTGAATCTTTTTGTAGCTTCTGTTTCGCATCTTCTATAAAAGAAGTTAACTTATCAAGCTCACCGCTTTCAAGTAGTTCTATATCCACGCTGCATTTTAAATTTTCAGTCTCAAGGCAAATGCGATCATTTATTTTTGGCCCATCTAGCACAATTTCAAATGTGCGTACTTCTTCACGAATTCCCTTTACTGTAACAGTTTCCCTTTCTATGCATTCGATGGAATCAGAAACCTGGCTAAAGGTATCAAACGATATTAATATCGAACCTGGTTTAGTTATTGATTCTAACCTGGCTGCCAAATTTACCTGGCCTCCAATAACTGTATAGTCCAGTCTATCTTCACTTCCAAAGTTACCGACTGTGCAGTAGCCTGTATTCATGCCTATTCGTATCTGTAATGGTTCACGGAGTCCAAATTTCTGGGCCCATTCATCGGTAAGTGCAGTCATTCTATTTTGCATGGCAATCGCCATTTTAGTACATCTCAGAGCATCTTCCTGTACGCCTTGAGATTCCGGGTCACCAAAAAATATTAAAATGGCATCTCCAACATACTTATCGATAGTTCCGCCAAATTCGAGGGCGATGTTGGCCATTTCTGTTAAATAGTAATTCAACATCGCCGTAATCTCTTCTGATTCTAGGGAATCTGAGATACTCGTAAACCCCACCAGGTCAGAGAAAAAGACGGTCAGTTTTTTTCGCTTACTGGTGAGGTCCGCCTGCTGCTCGCCCGAAAAAATCGATTTGTAGATTTGTGGTGCTAGATATTTCGATAGTTGATTTGAAATTGATTCGATCCTGCTCTTTGCTTCTTCTGCAATCTCTTTTTGACGCCCCATTTCATCAGCTAAATTTTTTCGCAACAAACTTTCCAACTTCTGTTTTTTGAGAAGTTTATCGAGCTCCTCAGTTTTTACTTGGGCGAGTTCATGGGCCTCTTCTGCTCTGGCCTTTTGCCTAGTCATTTCTGCCGACAGATTTTTATGCAAAGAAGCCTGAAGCCTAAGCTTTTTCAGCTCCTTTTTCATTTCCAATTCTGTTGGTTCTGTCTTTGTGTCTTCCATCTTGTCGCCCGATGATAGCGCTAACTCTGGTATTGGTTATCCGAGTTGGAATACTAATCTTTTCGGTTCAGTCTGTTTTGATTTATTAACAACCCAAAACCCGCCGAGCCGCTCAACAAACCAGGACGGACCCATCCTGCTGGTAGCGTAAGCTACGAGAATCGCTCACTTTAGAAGACAGGTTTCAAAAATGCATACCTTTATAGTCTAAAAACCACTTATTGGGTAAAGTATTGTAACTCGCTAAAAAATCACTATCGTAGCGTTTTTGACTGTGACCGGGCCTGGTGACATACAGATGCAAACAGTGCCTTAAGCGCCTACCTCTTTGTTGGGTGTGTACCTTCGCATGGTGATACCTACCCCAACCTTCTCGTCAAATCCTGTGGCCCAAAAAGCGTACATCCGATTACCAAGCGTACAATACAGATGCACCCGAACACTCACTTTCTTGTGTATGCTTCTGTGCAATTGAAATAAGATAGACGATATGAAAAATCTGCTGGTCATTATGTTGCTTTTGTTCTTCGCGGTTTCAGCATCTCATGCCGTTGCCGCAGGAATCAATGATTACGATTACTACAAACCTGCATGGATG
>Ga0302122_10002608_pt1 | contig 11214 bp, 10 predicted proteins | sample CB21_SCM_MG_FD_203115 | JGI IMG/M metagenome (GOLD analysis project Ga0302122, IMG submission 203115) | Marine microbial communities from Western Arctic Ocean, Canada - CB21_SCM | ecosystem: Environmental > Aquatic > Marine > Oceanic | place: Canada: Western Arctic Ocean | collected 2017-09-28
GCCGCGCGCGTCGCGTCCGAGGACACGACTTTGATCGTTAACTCGCCGCCGTCCGACACATCGACGCCGACGACGGCGAAGGCCGCGCCGTCCTTTGCAGAGGCGTCCACGGCGACTGTGCTGAGGTAGAGCTTCCCTAAATCTTCAAGAATGGCCGCCGGGACCTGGATGCCCCCGAAGGCGCGCCGCATCTGGAGCGTGGGCCGCCCCCTGAGCTCGACCTCCGGGCTCGCCGTCACGAGGGCGCCATCCTCGGCCCGCAACAAAAAGCTCGCCGAGAAACCGAGGGCCCCCCTGGTCACGCCGTCCAGTTGGAGCCGCGGGGCGCCCGTCAACGAATCCTTGGTGATCGTTGTCGCGAAGTCGATGCCGCCCTCGACGTCCTCGCCCGCGACCTCCCGCAGTAAGCGCGCGGCGATGCGCTCCACGAGCCCCCTTAACCACGCGCCGCCGTCCACATCTTGTCCGGTCACCGTGAGCGTCGCGCGCACGCTGCCGCGCCGGCCCCGCGTCAATACTCTCCTATGTAAGTTCGTGAGCTCGGCGTCGAGCCGGGTGAGTTGGAGCTTGGGTCCGCGCTCCCTGTTCACGCGCCCCAGCCAAGCGACGTCGGTAGCACTGATACGGAGCACGTCGGCGCAGCTCTTCTTGACGCCCACGATGCCGTCCTCCTTCACGGCGCCCGCGAAGCCGCACTTCTCGGGCGCCGCCGCCGTGATCTCCGGGTCCTCGTAACTGAGCCGGCCGCGCGCGACCTGCTCGCGCAGCCAGCCGCGGGCGCAGAACTCAGTCGCGCGGCTTCTTAACGTCCGCCGCGTCGGGCGGCTCACGGGCGGCGCCCAGAGGACGGGCAGCGCGGGGGCGTTGCCGAGGCGCATCGTGGGTGTAGTCCCTAGAGCCGCCGCCGCCGCGAGGGCGGCCGCGGCGAGGGCGTGCCGCAGCATATTTTGATCAGACGTCCTGGTCTGGTTTTGTTATCGTGCTACGGACGATTCGTCGTAGGAAGCTGTATGGAACGCGTCCGTCTGCTAGTGGGGGACGATGGCAGCGAATGGCCCGTATGGCGCGTGTACACGTCGTTTAGCTGCCGCTGACTGGATGCTCTCCCGTGCGGGGTTTGAAAGCGTTAAACGCGACAAATCGATCGACAGGGCGGGAGTTGCTCACTGTTCGGGGAGTTTTGCCGAGGCAGTTCTGCTTAGTGACCTGTACACTACGCGCCACGTTACGGGTTTTACTACCCCTGCATGCATGCATGAGGCTGCCCTTTCAAGTGTGGGGCGGACTGCACAGGACGATTGCGCCACGTCCGCGCACTGATGCTTGGCAAGCGTCGACGCGCTCGTCCTGATGTATTCATGATGTATTGATCGAATGAGGATGCATTGGCTGCTGTGCGCCACAGCCTGCGCCACGCACGCCGCGGCGGCCAACGCGACCTGGTGCAGCCCCCACAATGTAGATAGGCACCTGGCGGGCGGCTGCGTCCACAGTTTGCGGCCCGCGCTGCCCCGCGCGGCCGCGTCGCACCTCAGCGCTCTGCTGGAGAGCGCGTGGCGGGGGAACAGCTTCCTCTATGCCACGAACTGCCTCCGGACCGGCGACACGCGTGGTGGAGGCCACTCGTGCGCCTGCGGCAACACGAAGCGCCGCATGAAGCCGGCGGATGCGAGCGAGGCCCAAGCCGCCGCCCTCTTCTGCAAGAATAAACGAGGCTTCACCTACTCGAAGTACGAGCTCGACCGGCAGGCGAGCGCCCACGCCTCGATCGCGCAAGCGGTACACGCGTTGCTGCCGGGCCCCCTCGGCGCACTACTGGACGGGCCCGTCTCGAATCTCACCGATTGGTTCGCGTCGGCTTTTGAGAGAGGAGGCTGGCTCGGGCAGCACTCCGACCTGGGCTTGGGGCACGTGGCATTCGTCCTGAACCTGACGCCGGACTCAAATCCTTTCAGAGGCGGCGACCTCGAGTTCGCCGAGGGCCATAAGGTGGCGCCGCGCTTCAACAGCCTGACGGCGTTCCGCGTCGGCGCCGGAGCGCACCCGCTGCGGCACCGCGTGACCACGGTCGACGCCCCGCCCGGGAGCCCGCCCCGCCTCGCCCTCACGGGCTGGTACACTGTTCCGGGGGGCGACCCGCAGGCTGTGAGCCCGTCCGTCCTCGCAGCGGAGAAGCGGTAACTTGGTTTGTGTGTCTACTACCCTTACCCGGCGCACGCGCCCCGCCTACTCGCGGTCCGTGCGGCTCGCGGGCGTCCAGCCCTGGGCGTCGAGGTTCACCTTCATGCGCGCGCAGCAGCGGTCCACGGCGACGTGGATCTCGGGGATGTCCAGGTCCGGCAGCGCCTCCACGAGCTTCGTGCAATTCAGCTCGTTGTTCGAGCGCTTGGCTGCCAGGATCTTGTCCTGCTCCTCGAGGCTGAAGTTGGTCCAGGTGAACGAAGGGTCGACGTGCTTCTTGTAGGCCTCGAGGCACTCGTTGTGGGAGATGGCGCCGGGGTTGCAGAAGTTGTAGATGCCGCTGAGCTTGCGCCGGGATAGAGCTAATGAAGCCGGTAATAAATCGTGTAACACAGTCATCGAGTTGGGCACGTCGACGACCTTGGCGTACTTCGAGATTTTGGTGAGGAAATTCCTGGGTGACAGGTCGTCGGAGATGGGCATGCGCACGCGCAAGACCGTCAAGTGGTCCAGGTACGCCCGCAGCATCTCCTCGCAGAAGCCCTTGGTCTGGCTGTAGTACGAGCCGTCGAAGTTCGCCCGCTCTTCCTCCGTGAAGGCCGTGGCGACACCACCGCGGAGCGGATGCTTCTCGTCGTACTCGAAGATGCAGCCCGTGGCGTAGAGCGTGCAGTGCAATTTCTTCTGCCAGCACAGGTCCGCCAGGTTCAGGCACCCAATAATGTTCGTGCGAATCACGGTCTGCTTGTTGAACTCGCACCAGTCCACGTTCGGCCGGCCCGTCACGCCGGCGGCGTTCAGCACGCGCGTGGGCTTCACCTTCTCGAGCTCCGCGGCGACGGCCTCGCGGTTCTCGAGGCGCGCGTCGCCCAGGACGACCTCGTCGCCGTTGGCCTTGAGGAGCTCGATGAGCATGCCGCCGATCCAGCCGTTCTTACCGTACAACAGAAACTTCTGCTTCTCATCGGTCGCCATGGTGCCTGCGCGTGGGTTTGCTGAGTGGGAGGATTTTTGTCGGGTGATTTTTGGCAGCGTCGGCAGCTCGTTGGCGTGATGCGCAGCTGCGATTGTGCTCGGCTGCGTTCATAAAACGTGTGGCGACGCTGCTGTGCGCCTGCCGTGCTGTGATATGAGAAATACGGTCGTCGGCTGTCGACGAAAAAATTTGACTCGGGGGTGCGGGTTTTAACCCGGCAGGAAGCTTCGACGGCCGCGGCTAAGGCTATGTCAAAGGGACTCGTGTTGGCGGCCTGCAGAGATCCATGGTGGAGGGTCGAGCAATCGTTTGAGCTGGCCGGGTATTTACCGGGAGCCAAATTTTATAGGCAGCTCAGGCCGATACAGCACTGCTAATCGGTGACGCTGCCGTGTAGAAGCAGCGCTTCGAGACGGAGGAGACGTGCGCCAATCCGCACTGCAACCGTGTAGAAGCAGCGCTAGACGGAGTGTGGCCAAGACTGGCCCAAGTGTAGAAGCAGCGCTTCGAGATGGACGAGACGTGTACTTTCGCTGCGGGAGCATCAGCACAGCATGTGGAAGCAGCGCTTCGAGGTCCTCGCTTCGACCGTCGCCCCGACGGAGGCGCCCATCGACCTCGTCGAAAAGTACCACGACACGCCGCGCCTCGGGCGGGAATCACGCGCGTTCGACGCGGACGAGCAGTACTGGTTCATCAGCTTCGACGTCGTCGTGGCGGTGCTTGCGTCCTGCGCGGCTTTACTAATCGTCTACGCCCTGTACGTCTCCGCGCGCAAGCGCTGCTGGCGGTGCCAGCGAAGTGTGGAAGGGTCGGAGCGGCGGCAGTGCTGCTACACGGGCCGGGACGCGTCGCGGGCGCAGCGTATTGGGCTAGTGGCGTGGGTCGTTATGGCAGTCGTGGTCTTCGCGGTGCTCACGATCCTGACGCAGCAGCGGCTCGACAACACGCTGCACAACCTGAACGACGGGTTTTCCGATTTAGGCAACGCGTTCGACGCCATCGACGCGCAGACCGCGGCGCTCGACGACATTGGAGAAAGGACGCTCGCGGTGTCCCAACAGATCTCCTGCGTCGACGACGCCTTTGAGGCGGTGATCGAGGGCGCGGCCCGGGCCTTCGCCGACGCCGCGGCCGACGCCGCGGCCATCGCATATGCCGCGGCCGGGGACGCGAACAAGCTCGGCTCCCGCATCCGAGGCAAGGATAAGTGGCTCGACGGCGCGCTGCTCGTCCTGTTAACGATGATGCTGCTCGTCCTGCCCTGCGCCGCCTACGGCGCGCTCGCAAAGTCGCCGAAAGTGCTGGGGGGCGCGGCGGCGCGCTGTGGCTGCGCCGTCGTCGCGTGCCTCTCCGTTTTATTGGCGTTCGAATTCGGCGTCCTCGTGAAGGTGTCGGACTTCTGCGTCGCGCCGGGCGCGTCCTTCACCGCCCTCGTGGACGAGCGCTTCACCATCCCCCCGAGTTCGCGCCGCTCGTCTACTACTACGTGACCTGCGGCGGCGCGAACCCGCTCCTGGCGCCCCTCAACGAGAGCCTCGCGGAGATCGCGTTCCTCGACGACCTAGCTGAATAGGCGGCCGCCACGGGCGCGTGCGCGCCGGCGTTGGCACTCGACGAGTTAAGGGTGCTCATGGCCGAGGCGGATTCGAGGTTCGGCGCGACGCAGACGGTCGCTGCCTGCGACGCCGTGACCCCGATCTACCAGGACCTCGTCCACGTGACCCTGTGCCGCAAGTTCGTGCGGAGCCTGGACGCGATGGCCGTGTCGCACGCCGTCGTCGGCGTGGCGCTGTACGTGTTCCTCTACGCGGCCAATTACGTCTCCGAAACGATACTGCTCGACCTGGAACGCTGCGACTTGAAAGCGACGCGGACGTTCACCGACGCGGGGCCGCCGTCGTCGCACTCGCACGACGAGACCAATGAGGAGGTTTCAAGTCCTTTGGTTTCCCGGCTGTCGCAGCAGTACTTCTCCGGGTGGAGCGTGGGGGAGGGGCCGGTGGCGTAGAGGGGGAGGTGTGTGTCGTTGTAAGTTAGATATGTAAATTGGGGACTGGGGTATCAGCACATAAATTAAACGCCTAGTCGTGGCGGTTGCGTGGGTCCTCGTAGGTGTCCAGCCGCGCTGACTCGAGCGCGCGGGTTCTGTACTCCTCCTCGATCTCGCGCTGGTGCCGCGCATACCTTTCCTGCTCGCGCTGCTGAACCGCCGCGACGCGCTTCGAGCCCTCCGCCTCGCGCTTGCGTTGCCGCGCGGCTTCGGCCTCGTAGTAATAATCGCTGTGAAAGTACGCGTAGCCGCCCGTCAAGGCCGCGCCCGCGGCCGCAGCGCCGCAGTAGAGGCATTGCTCTGAGGTCTGCGCAGCCTTCACGCAGCCGCGGACAGTCGCCGCCGCCATCACTGCGCCGCCGGCCATCGCTGCGCCCTGGACGAGGCGGCCGGCCATCGCTGCTGCTGGATTGGTCTGGTCGCTAGTCTTGCAGCGTTCCTTCAGGCACAGCGTTACGAGTTCTGATGACGCGTCGAGTACTGCGGCACGGAGGAGGAGTGGTAGCAGCTGCAGCTAGGGCAAGATCGTGCTAGACCTTGCGGTGTGCTGAGCTGCGGTGCTAACTGGTAGTATCAGCCGGGTGGCAGCAACAACTGGCAGTTTTTACAACGAGCGGCTGCAACTTGTGGCAACAAGTGAGTCCTGCGGGCCGGCGTGGCGTGCAAAGGAGTTTGGAGAAACCCGTACGTTTCTTTCGTGCGGGTATTACATCGTGCGGGTATTGTATCGCGCGGGTATTGCATCGCCATCTAAGATAGTTTACATCCACGCGCGCCAGCCAGTAACAAAGGCGCTCCCGTGCTCTATCGAACCACCATGTCCAAAGTCGTCCTCGCGGCAGCGGCCGCCGCGGCGGCCTACTACCTCTACAAGAACCAGACGGAGGAGGAGCCCGCGGAGGAGGTCGTGCGCGTGAGCCACGCCGAGGCCTTGGAGCAGACGACAAAAGCGCTGCGCGCGGTCGGCTGGGACGCCGAGGGCGCGAGCGTCCAGGCCGCGATCATGGTCTCCTCCGAAGCCTGCGGCAACAACCAGGGCCTCGTCAAAATGTTCAAGCCCGAATTGATGGCGCCGGCGCCGAACGCCGGCAAGCCCCAGGTGGAGCGGGAGACGGCTTCTAGTGCTGTCATTAACGGCCACCAGAGCCCGGGCATGCTCGCGCTGACCAAAGCTGTAGATTTGGCCTGCGCCAAGAGCAAGGGCGGCGTCGCTTCGGTTGGCGTGTACAACACCTCCACGAGCTCGGGCCAGCTCGCCTTCTACGGGGAGCGGGCCGCGAAGCAGGGCCGGATTGTCATCATCACGGCGAATTCGCCCGAGTTCGTCGCCGCCAAGGCCGGGGCAAATGCTTCCTTCGGCACGAACCCTTTATGTTTTGCGTGCCCGGTAGAGGGGCGCACGCCCTTCGTCTTCGACATGAGCACGGCGGCCATTGCGCTGTTCGGCGTGTTGACCTACAAGGCCAAGGGCCAGCCGCTGCCGCCCAAGTCGGCCTACGATTTGAATGGAAATTGGACGACGCGCGTCGAGGACATCCATATTGGGGGCGGCAAGGGCGCCATCGCGAACTTCGGGGGCCACAAGGGCACGGGCCTCGCCTTGTGCGTGGAGCTCCTCTGCGCCGCGCTTTCGGGCGGCGCGGTTTTAGGCAAGGACGTGAAGAAGACGGCGAAGAACTGGGGCCACCACGTCATCTGCATCGACCCGGATGCCATGACCGACGGCTTCGCGGGCCGGGCCGCCTCCATCATCCGGACCGTCGCGAATAGCCACGCCGACGGGGTCCGCCTCCCGGGCGACTCGTCGAACGCCATCGCCCAAAAAAACAAGGACGCGGGCAACCTCCCCGTGCCCAAGAAGATCTGGGACGTGATCACGGCCACGGCGGCGAAGGCCTAAGTTCAACATTTACCCGTCCTTGGGCTCCCGGGAGACGACCGAGAGCTCCTCCCGCGCCTGCGCGAGCGACGCCAGCAGCGCGTCCGCGTCGCGGACGCGCACGGTGCGGACCTTGCCGCGCGTGTACTTGTCCTTGAACGTGGCGCAGGAGGGCTCGAGCTTGCGCTTCTCCCACTCGGGGTCCGCCTCCTTCTCCGGCGTGCCCAGCGCCGTTGCGGCCGCGGCGTCCCCCAGGCTCCGGCGCATCGTCGGCGTGAAGTCGTCGGGACGGAGCTTCGTGCAGACGTAGCAGAAGACGCCCGGCTTGCCGGGCAGGGGGCAGCACTCCACGCGCCACGTCAGGGACGGGTGCGTGAGGTGGGGCAGCCGCGTCGGCGCGCTCCCGTAGCTGATTAGTAAGAAGAAGCGGCCCGGCTGTAACACACGGCACACCTCCTGGTTCAGCCGCAGGACCTCCAGGTACGAATTCCAGCTGCAGAACTGGGCGTCCGTGCAGGCCTTGTCCACGATGAACTGGAAGTAGTCCGTGGGGTACCGGTCCAGCTTCCGCGCGTCCACGACCTGGTACTGCAGCCGCGGCTGGTGCTCGTAGCGCTTCTGCATGAAATCGACCACGGTCTTGCAGAAGTCGATGGCCTGGATGAAGTGGAGGCCCCGCTCCAGTAATTGCTCGCCTAATTTGGAGTCGCCCGCGCCCAAGACAAGCGTGCGGTCACAATCCTTGGCAAAGTCCTCGCCGCCGTACGTTTCGAGGATGGGCCACAGATCATCCAGGTCGCAGTACCACTCGAAGCAGTGGTCCTTACCGTGCTTGGCCCGCTCGTCGTTGTACCGCTTGTCCCAGTAGAAGGCCTCCCCATAAGCCAGGGCGGCCGGGGGGAAGGGGATGGCCATTTCGGCGTGCGGCGCACCGACGGTGGAGCCGGTCCGGGCCGCCCCCGGTCTTGCGGGTGCGTCTGCGACGTCTAGCTCGGGCAGCCCAGAGCATAAGAAGCAGCGCTGCCCGCAACAGCCTCGGAGCAATTTGCGCTGTAGCGGTTCGGGTTCGGGTTTTCTATACGGGTTTTATCGTGCATTTTAGAGATCTATTTACGTCTTGTGGTGGACGCTTAAACGCTACCATTTGTGCAGCACTCTTGCTCAGTCGAGACTCACAGGAGACACCATGGCCGCACACATCGCCGGCGGCGAAATCATCGCCCTCGAGGTCGGTCCCGGCGGCATCCAGGCGCTCGAGGCACTCTGGGCGGAGCCAGTACAACACACGGACCCCTTCGCGGAGGCGACCGGCAGCCGGCGGACGCTCGTCCTCGATGCGAAGCGCGAGCCGCTGTGCGCCGTCGACGTGGACGACGACGAGCTCGTCGCGGCGGGCGTGCAGGACCCGACGCTCGTCCCGCTGCCGCTCTGGGCGGGCGCCGAGGCCCTCAACGGCTTCAGCCACTTCGGCGCCGGCGCGCGCGGCGGCGTGCTGGGCGCCGGCTGGTGGGACGCGACGCACGACCGCCTGCGCTGCGTGCTGGAGCGGTGCGACCGCGCGCAGGGTTTTGTTGTTGCTACTGATGCTGGCGGCTACGGCGGCGTCGCGCGCGACCTGCTCGCATACGCGGCGGACGAGTGCGGCCGGCGGCCGCGCGTGTGCGTCGCGCGCGTCCATGTCGAGGCCGCGTCCGACCTGGCGCACGCCGCCGTCGCGCTCGACGCGGCCGTGGCCCTGCGCGAGCTCCGGCTCGAGGCCGACGTCGTCGTGCCGTGGCGTGCCGGCGTCGCGCCGGTTGTGGCCCTGACGGCGCGGCCGCTCCGCGGCCGCTGCAGCGCTCATATGGACCTCGAGGCGTGGGCGCGCTTCGCACGCGGCCCCTCCGCGGGGGCCGTCGGCGTCCTCGTCGACGCGGCGGCCGGAACCGGGCCGGACGGGCCGTTCGCGCCCGTGTTCTTCCCCGCCGACGAGCACCCGCGCGACGCGGCGCGGCGCGACGGCCTGCGCGTGGCCGCGGAGCCCGGCGCCGCCGCCGCGCCGGGCCTCTTCTGGACCCCCGCGGCCGACGCCGACGACGCTGACGCCACGATCGCGGAGCCAGACGGCCGCTGCGCGCGTCTCCGCGCCGCGGGGCCCGGCGCGGCCGGGACGATCCGGGACCTCGCGGCGCACGCGTCGTTCGCCACAAAGTACAACCGCCTCAACACCGCCTCATCGTCGAGCACCGGCGCCGTGCGCGCGGCGGCCGCGCGCGCGGACCTCGACTCGGATTACCTGGATGAGGTATGGGAGGACTTGAATGCGGTGGCGGACGACGCGGAGCGTTAAGTTCAGACAGCTTTTTTCTTCCGGAGTATCCCCCCCAGGGGTGCGCCGAGGTGCCGCCCGGGGCGCGGCAAAGGGGCTCTGTGCGAAGGGAGTATAGGACACAAACGTTAGGCGCTCAGACCGCGAGGTAGTGGTGAAACAAGTGCAGGTACGGCCAGCCGCCGACGTGCCGCTCGCACGTCGCGTGCGTCCACGGGCCGTCGAGGGCCAGCGCTGCCTCCGCCGGCGCGACGGCCTCGAAGTCGAGCACGTCGTAGGTCATCAGCGCCACCCACGCGCCGTCGACCCAGTTCTCGTTCGTCAGCCGGCGGTAGCGGCCCGCGGGCGAGACCCACACACGCACGCGGTCCAGGCCCGCGACCTCGACGCGGTACTCGTCGTGCGGCGCGTCGTCGATGAGCGCGCCGGCCGGCTGCTTGACGGCGCCGGCGGGAATTTCGGGCCGCGGCATGCGCTCCCCGAGGTGGCTGCGCTGGCAGCCCGGGAAGCCGCCGCCCCGCACGACATAGTCCTGCTTTTGGTCGTAGCGCCGCGTGAAGTTCTTGCCCGCGTCGAGGCCCGCGAGCACGTCCGCTCGCGCGCGCCGGTTCACGTAGTCGTACGCGAGGCGGACCCGCTTCAGCCGGGGCGGGTAGGCCACGTCTTCGGCAATAAGGTGCGCCGTCGTCTCAATGGTTGCGACGAACTGCAGCGGGAAGGCGGGCGGGCCCTCGCCCGCGGCGGCCAGCGCGAGGCCGCCGAGGAGGGCAGCGCGCATGGGTGCCGTGGTCGGGCTGCCCCTCACGACGCGGCGACCCCGGACGTAGTTGCCGGAGTTATGGCAGCTGTTTGAGCGAGGCAGCAAGTGCTCGGCCCCGTCCCCGTCAAGCTGGTAGCTACCGGGCGCAGTCTGGCATAGACTCGATGTCTAAAACCCGTCAAAAATGCATCCGAAAACCAGATGTGGCTAGAATACGACCTCGACGCGACGACGCCGCGCCCCGCGCCCGGGCGGGGGTTCTAGGGAGCGTCGGACAGAGCGAACCACTTAGGCGTCGTAGAAGATGCGCACGCGGCACTGGGACAATAATGTCGGCCCGTCGAAGAAGCTCGTTTCTATGACGACGTTCCCGTCTAATACTTCGGCGGGTAGCATCTCGTCCGCCGCTTCGATGACCTGCTGCCACGTGTTCGTGCTGCCGGGCATGACGAAGCCGAACCGGAAGTCCCACTTCTCCAGGGGCCGATCGTGCAACAGCACGCGCTGCTCCAGGCGGAAGTCCCGCATCTCCCGTTCGGACGTGAAGTTCACCTCCCGCGACACGGCCCGGCACTCCAGGAGCTTCCGCGGGACCCGGGCCAAAATCTCGCGCTCGTACATGTCCCGCCAGCCCTTGTCCTGTTTCCATAATACTTTTCCAGAATGGGCGTCGCGCATATTCATCCAGTTTATATTAAAACCGTTCGCCGCGTCCTTGGCCTCGGCCGTCGAGGTGGAGTCGATGCTGTCCCTTCGTCCCTGGCCCTTGGCGCCCTTTGCGTCTCGCCCGTTTTCATAACAGGCCTTGGCCTCCATGGCCGGGCCGGGCCTCGGGTTGCTGTGCTGCCCGCCCGCCGCGGCTCGAGCCAGGCTGCTGTGCCTTTACGCATCGATTTGGACCAATTTTTGGTGCGGGTCGGGTTCGGGTTCCCACGGGGTCCGTACAGTGAATCGCATACTAGTCGGGCTAGTTACAGAGAGTACTCGCGCAAACCTCATATTACCGCGTCTTGGTCCGGGTCGGGCGCGATGGCGTCGTCGACGCGCTTTTCGTACG
>Ga0302122_10002609_pt1 | contig 11208 bp, 11 predicted proteins | sample CB21_SCM_MG_FD_203115 | JGI IMG/M metagenome (GOLD analysis project Ga0302122, IMG submission 203115) | Marine microbial communities from Western Arctic Ocean, Canada - CB21_SCM | ecosystem: Environmental > Aquatic > Marine > Oceanic | place: Canada: Western Arctic Ocean | collected 2017-09-28
TATCCACTCTATCAGAGAGAAGGCTTAAATACACATAGGATGTCACAGCGCCTAAAGTTGCGGAAACACCTTGGTCAGCACCTTGGGTGATGAAATAGGACGCACTAAGAACTGATCCATACCCAGCCGTGGAACGCTTTAGGCTTTTTTTGAGGTGAGCGTACTCATTGGGAATTGGTTTAGAAAGCGCGTAAGTGAGGGACATTCTATACAAAATACACTTAAAATCTTTATCTCAATTAACTTTAGTAATGCCGTGTCAACGTTGTAAGAAGAAGTGTGGGGTTCCCATCGATTGTCAATACTGCGAGGGAAGTTTTTGTCCGAGTTGTATTCACTTACCGAAACATGATTGTCAAGGTGCGGACATCAAGAAGTTGAAACAACGTAAAGAACTCGAGGAAAATATAGCATTCGAACCAGAACCCAAGTGCTTAAAGATTTAATGTGTATATTAAACAGCGTGGGAGGTGGTGACCTGCACTCATAGCTCAGTGGTAGAGCGCAAGCTTAGTAAGCTTGAGGTCAGGGGTTCGAAACCCTTTGAGTGCAATTTCCATTCTTTGAATATGGACCAGCCCATGTTCAAAGAATGATATAGCTTTAAGATTTAAATATACTATAGAAATAGAATGACCGATAAACCCAAGCGTGTACCTAATGCGTACATGATGTTTTGCAAGAAGACGCGCCCCGAGATTGCCAAGGAGAACCCTGACATCACATTTGTCGACACGGGTAAAAAACTGGGTGAAATGTGGAGAGCTCTCACTGATGACGAGAAGAAGAAGTATGCGAATAAATAATTCCCACCCTACTGTAAGATGCGGTCGTATATGATATTTTACATAGTTCCATACATGTGTTTGAAATTGGTGTACACGGAACGAGCTAGAAAAGGGATATCTCCTAGATTTAGTCAACCATCGACTTAAGGAAATAACTCTATGTACAAGTAGATGTCCCTAGGGATCAAGAAGCTTTGTAACGATGCTACTTTGCCTACTCGTGGTTCTTATCGTTCTGTGGGATATGATTTATACAGCTCCGAAGATGCCATGGTTCCGTGCCAAGCTGGTCGAGCTCTCGTAGGGACTGGTATCGCTGTAGTACTTCCATTAGGTGTATATGGGCGCGTAGCACCTCGATCGGGACTTGGTGTAAAGCATTGTATTGACGTTGGTGCGGGTGTGATTGATCCCGATTATACCGGTGAAATCAAGGTTGTCTTATTCAATCATGGGATGGACGACTTTGAAATCAAGAAGGGTGATAGAATTGCGCAACTCATTCTAGAGCGTTGTGAGACGCCACTCATCGAGGAGATTAGTATCGTTGAGGATACGGAACGTGGCTCGGGTGGCTTTGGATCTACGGGTAATTAGAAAACCATAGGTCTTCAGCTTGAGGCATGAAAAGAATACCTTGACTCATAGTCATATATAATTTTGCTTTGTTAATGTCTGGGTAAGTGTACAGTAACCATCTCTCCCAATATTCACTCCTGAAGAAATCTTCCCAATCTTCTTTAGAACTTTCTTTGATTTGTAGCATTTCTCTATGTATTTGAGACTGATTCCTCTCTATTCGCAGCTCCTTAGGAATGATAGCACCTTTCCTAAGAAGTTGTGCACGCATAAGACGGGGATTACCATGGTCCGAGTAATACTGAACCCCTCTCTCACCAAAATCGATAGCTCTTTTACTTGGTAAGGTGACTCTATACTTGTGTGTGATTGACGGACTTGGTTGGAATACGACGTGCATTAATACAACATAAGGAATTAATATGAGATGAAAGTATGCTTGAATACACATCCCACGATGGTATCAAAATCCAAGTTGGTCAAAATGCAAAAGAAAATGACCAACTGACAATGACGAGTGACCCTAAACACTGGTGGATGCACGTAGCTGGGTGTTCGGGTGCACACGTCGTGGTGTGTTATGAAGGTGATCAACTACCCAAAGAGACAAAGAGAGATGCTATGGTTCTCGCAGTGTTTCATAGCCAGGCTCCAACTAGTAAAATGTCAATAGTCGATGTGACTAGGGTTGAACATGTCATGTGGATGCGACAAGCGGGAAAAGTTAAACTCACCGGGGAAGTTATGGAACTCACAATTTTTATGAGAAGAGAGAAAGAACGACTAGAAAGACTATTTTCATCTAAAGTAAGCTCGTGTAAAGTCCGGCAATGTAATACACATCTTTAAAACCTAGACCTTCTAATTTCTCTGCCGCAAATCTGGCTCGTTGTCCAGTGTTGCAGTAGACGAGTATACCTCTCTTGGGGAGTTCTGTAGTTGTTTTTTCGTTCATCTTATCGACTGGGATATGAAGCGCTTTAGGATAATGTCCCATGCGATATTCAGCGGTTGTTCGGACATCAACGACCACCTTAATCTTCCCATCCTTGATGAGTCTCTTAGCTTCTTCGGCTGACACCAGGTTCTGACCATAGTAGGTATAAGCGGTGAGCGCGGCGAGACCACCAATAAATACAAGTGGAATCATATTACTATTAAATAAGATTAAAAATGTAATTTATCGGGAGTACCTTCACCACCAATTGTACCTTTAAACCAAGTATTAAATGATAAAGATATACGCGTTCCCTTACATTTGTTCGGTCTGGGTTTTACATGATGTGGTAAGGTAGATGGAAACATAACGAGTGTATTAACAATTGCCGATAGGTTCCATTCGGGTGTGTTCCACTTTGTTGTAGGAGTGGGACCAAATTGTAAATTACCAAATAAATTAGTAGATGATTTATTAATGAATGAAATTGTATCTTCTTCACATGTATCTATATACAATACAGCGGATACTATACTATTTGGGTGCTTATGGGGGTGATGTGATTCGCCATTTTTATTCACATTTATCCAAGAGGTGGTAATATATAACTTTATATCTTTATCAGGCTTAACAATTTCTTTAAAATATTCATTAACGGAATCTGTTAACACTTTTTTTATATCACCGAGTTCGTCATTATCGAGGATGTCTACATCTGTACTTATACTATTACCAGCAGGGTTTTCTATAATATTACATATTTTTATTTTAATAAGTTCTATAATTTTCTTATTTAATGCTTTGTCTATATGAGTAATTCCAACTGGTATAGGAAAAAACGGTTCTATACGCATAGTCTGTTTGACAACTTAATCTTTAAATATAAATGGTGAGATTTTAACTTTTACATGATCCATCTCAAAGCAACATTGGGCGTTCCCATCGTAGGTTCTTTGACATGCACGACAATAGTACATAGTTTCGATATATATACAAACGACTTAAGTATTTTAATTACCGAAAGCGACACCAGCCATACCATTCTTGATACGAAGAATGTTATAGTTGACCGCATATACACGGTGAAGTTGGTTACCACCGGTGGGTTCCTTGAGGACCAGCTTGGCGTTATCGATACGAGAAAAGTTTAATGTACCTGTGGGTTGCATCTTACTCATGGTGATACAGAAGGGCCATGAGAAGGTGGGAAGATTATCGAGAACGTTGTCGGCGAGATCGGTACAGTGCATCTCAGGAACGACATCGTGGTGGTACACGTTGGATGTGTTCTCGAACAGTGCCAAACCGTTAATATAGAGTGAGGAAGTGGCAAAGTTGAATTCATCAGACCAGTTGTCACCCGTCGCTCGACCGGAAACGAGGTGGAGAGACTTCACGGGGTGGTTGAAGTAGCTGAGGTCAATGTCGACATCTGTATTCGAGGTGAGTTGATTTTGAGTTTGGGTGATGAGAAGTTCATGTTCGGTATCAGTGAAGTACTTACGTTCATCTGTGTCTAAGTAGATGTAGTTACCATACACCTTGGGTGTATCGGTGGGGACGTAACCATCGCGGCACTTGATGCGAATCTCGACATCGTGGTACTGTAGGGCTACGAGGGGAAGTGACTTGGTCCAGTCCTCGCCGAAGAAGAAGGGGATCATGTAGTGGCTACCAGTGTGGTTTTCCTTGCGGGAATTGGTGGTAAGAGCGAAAGACGCCTTGGCGGCTGTGTCACGCATCAAGGGGTTATGGACGCCTTGGATATAAAGGGAATCCAATTCAGACACCTTCTGACCACCGATCCACAGAGAGAACTCAGTGGGACTAGCGGCGTTGTTAGAGAATAGACCTGTGGCGTTTTGTTGGAACCCAGCAATACCATTGGACTCGATCCAGATGTAGCTCATAAGATCCCCCTTGGAGCGAATGGGGATGGCAACCTCATTGTTCGCACCGAAGGTACCGATATAATCCATGCGCTCGGGCTTCATGGCGAAGTTAGTGTAACGCTTGTAGTTCTGACGGAAGAAGCTGACCTGAGGGTCACCAGTGATGTACACATCCTGGGCACCCACCGACACGAGCTCAATTAAAGCAGCAGACATTTATTAATAAATGATATTAAAATTTTGGCTCATTATAAACATATGGTGGTATTCCAAGCTTTGACTTGGGAGGCGAGGGATGTGGATGAGGAACATTTGATCAGTATTTTGGGAAAGACTGAAACAGGTAAATCTATATGTGTGACGACTTTCTTTGAGCCGTATTTCTTTGTAAAGCTCCCGAGGGGAACAACTGAACAAGATGTCCGAGTATTGTACAATGACCTGAATAAACTTCGCCCAGATCACGTGACAAGTTATAGTCTCACTGAGAAGAAGGATGTTTGGGGTTTTCAAAACAATGAAAAATTTGGATACATGCGTTTAAATTTCAAGACCCTCGCGGACCGGAGAAAGGTCAATTCTATTTTCGGTTACAATCGGGAATATACGAAGTATCATGTGTATGAGTCAAATCTTGATCCTGTCCTGAGGTTGATGCATCGTACAGGTATTCAATCTACGGGTTGGCTTGACACTGGGAGTGAATGTGTTCGGTCACATCTTGCAAAGGTTGATATCGATCTCTGGTGTAACAACTGGCAAACACTGAAACCTGTAGAACGTGATGATATTGCGCCATTTGTAGTTGCTTCGGTAGATATCGAGTGTAATAGTTCAACTGGGAAGTTTCCAAATGCAGATGTTCCTGGTGATGCCTGTTTTCAGATTGCAATCTCATTATGCAAATTTGGAAACGATGAACCCTACGAGAAGACATGTCTATGCTACAAGAAAACCGATGGTCCTGATGTCACGAGTTTCGACACCGAGCGTGAAATGTTAGAGGCGTTTCAAAAATATATTCAAGAAAAGGATATTGATATCATCACAGGTTGGAATATCTTTGGGTTTGATCTTGAGTATATCTATAAACGAGCTCTTTTGACCAATTGTAATGAGGAATTTTTCAATTTGGGAAAGCTCCGTGATCCACCGAGTGAGCTTTTACTGAAAAAGTTAAGTTCGAGTGCGTTGGGTGACAATTTCCTGAAACTACTTCCCATGACTGGACGATTCATCTTCGATATGTTTCATGAAGTGAAGAAGGGTTATAAACTTGACTCGTATAAACTAAACGAAGTTTCAAAGTTGTACCTCGGTGACCAAAAGATTGACATGTCCCCAAAGGAGATGTTCGCCCGTTACAAGGAAGGTGATCCCGCAAAATTGGCTGAAGTTGCGGAGTATTGTATCAAGGATACCCTCCTCCCCCACAAACTTTTGAAAAAGTTATGCACACTTCTAAACCTATTGGAGATGGCGAAAGCAACTTGGGTTCCTTTGTGCTTCTTGGTTGAGCGCGGTCAGCAGATCAAGGTGTTCAGTCAGCTGACAAAGAAGGCTCGAGAGTTGGGATACATGGTACCGACGATTAAGTATGGATCTCTCCCAGAAGAACCCTATGAGGGTGCCACGGTCCTAGAAGCACAGAAAGGTGCGTACTATACACCAATCACAGCCCTAGATTTTGAAGCTCTGTATCCATCGATCATGATGGCACATAATCTCTGTTATTCCACATATGTAATGGATGAGAGGCGTTATGGTAATATACCTGGGGTGACTTACGAATCATTCAATATTGGTGAGAAGACTTATAAGTTTGCCCAAGATGTACCTAGCCTCTTACCAGCGATTCTAGCGGAGCTCAAACAATTTCGTAAAAAGGCGAAGAAGGATATGGCCGCTGCGACGGGTTCTATGAAGGAGGTGTACAATGGTAAGCAGTTGGCCTACAAGGTATCGATGAACTCCGTCTATGGTTTTACAGGGGCAGGGAAAGGTATTCTTCCATGTGTACCAATCGCATCCACAACAACGTGTAGAGGTCGTGGTATGATTGAGGAGACGAAGACCTATGTGGAGGCGAATTTCCCCGGGGCAAAGGTAAGGTATGGGGACACGGATTCGGTGATGGTAGAGTTTGATGTGGGTGGTCGCACAGGTGAAGAGGCTGTCAAGTACAGTTGGGAAATTGGTGAGCGGGCGGCAGAGGAGTGTAGCGCCCTCTTCAAGAAACCAAATAACTTGGAACTCGAGAAGGTCTATTGGCCGTATTTCCTGTACTCGAAGAAGAGGTATGCCGCCAAGCTTTGGACAAAGGGGAAGGATGACCAAATGCATATGGACTACATAGACATCAAAGGACTCCAGGTTGTTCGTAGAGACAATACACCCCATGTGAGAGAAGTGTGTAAAGAGTTACTGGATGTTATTCTCACATCCAGTGATCGAGGACCACCCATGGAGTTGGCAAAGGAAAGGGCGATTGAACTCTTATCAGGTGATATACCCAATGGAAAGTTAATATTGAGTCAGGGTTTATCAGATAGTTACAAAGTGAATGGTGAACCAGTTTCTATTACAAGTTCTCAAATTGACGATATAAATCAAGCTCATGTACAGGTAGTTCGTAAAATGCGTGAGAGGAAGCCTGGTTCGGAGCCACAGTCTGGTGATCGTGTGCCGTATATATTGACAAAGACTGACAACCCCAAGGCGAAAGCCTTTGAAAAGTCCGAAGATCCCAAATATGTAGAAGAGCACAATATCCCAGTAGATTACCTCTATTACTTCGAAAACAAGTTCCTCAACCCCGTATGTGACCTTCTTGACCCATTATTCGATAATGTCAAACAGGATATTTTCGGTGAAATCCTGGAGCAACACAAACCAAAGAAGATAAAAACTGGTCCCGCTCTCAGTACGATGAAAAAGGAGCAACTTATTGAAGAGTGTAAAAAATTGGGGTTGGACGATTCTGGGAAGGTTGCAGATTTACGAGAAAGGATTAAAGGTGCTCGATCAGAATCAATTGAAGACCTATTTAAAAAATACGAGCAAAATACTAATAAGGTATGAGCGTCTCCGATAGGATCATGGACATTTTTGATGAGGAATTAAATGAGCGTCTCGTTTCGATGATGAATGAATACATTGATATCATATCCAAGAAACATGGTATCTCTATGGATCTCCTTTTGAAAGATATTCCAGAAACATTCTCGGGAACAATTTGTAAGGGAACAAAGGTGGATGGAAGGCGTTGCACTTTCAGGGGTATTCACAGTGGTTACTGCAGACATCATGCAGCGCAAGCAAATCGTTTGAAACATATGTCAATTTCTAGGAGTCATAGCCATAATCATGGTCCCGAACGAATGTATGTTAGGGGATGTCCAGGGTGTGAATTAACAAATGAGCTTATAGATTTGGGTACAATGATTGGTAATGAGTAAAACTGACATCCTACTAACATCCATAAATAATTTTTACAATGAAGAAGGAAACAGAACTAAATTAGTGAATATTTTAGACAAGTCGAGTGGCATCTCGTTACGAAATTTGGAATGGTTCATTACAAACTATGCGAAGAAGAATCACACATCTTTCAAAACCCGCGATGGAAAACTATTCACAGTCCATTGTGCCTATAAATCAAGTCTCGATGGCTATAGTAAAAAACTTTTTGACCCATTTTGTCGGTCCGAAAAGTTTGCATACACAGTTCCTGGAACATATCATGAAATTCATACAACGCTCGCGCAGTTGAATTTCATCAAATGGTGTATCAAGAATAATATCATCGAGTATATTAGTACCAATAAATCTTCGTTATTTAATAAGCAACCGACATAAATCCACCTTCAAATATGAAGGTTTGATATCCCGTGTAGTACATATTTAGAGAGTACGTTTTTAAAGACACATCCACTTCCGTCGTATCTAGTTTCACTTCTATATTTGTTTTATCTGACTGTATCTGACTAAAATCCAAGTTCCCCGATGGTTCCACATTGATCGGATTCATCGAGAAACTATACGTGTATACATTCCGGATTGGCCTGGCAAGACGATTTCTAATTGGAATGAGATACTTGTAATAATTATGATTTGTTTTTGTCACATTTGGAAGACGGTTACCATTGATATAGAAACTCGCAGACTCCATTATAGGATCGAAAAATGTCGTTTGATCATCAAAGCTTACATTTGAAGAAAAATTAAAACGATTTTGAAATAACATCTGTTCATTTACACTCGATGCACCAATCGCATCACCCTCAACTTCAAAGTCTGTGTTTCGTAGGAACCAATGAAAACACTTCACTGGAATATTTGGTACAAGATTATTCACGATTGTAGAAACACCAAGATCACTGACACTAGATGGATGTTTTCGCACAAGGTCCGTCACAAGAGTTTGTTTATCGGTTACCAGGTAATTCCTTTCTTCGGGACTGACACTGATCTCTTCAGTAACGATATTGAAAGATTGGAGAGACACTGTTCCACTAAAGTTTGTGAAAAATGTTTGTTCATGAAACTCTAATTCGAATTCAATATTTTGACGGTGAATTGCACACACAGGGAAATAAGGGCGATTTGGTTTATTTGAAGAATATTCATCACTGGCATACTTCCTCGAAAAGAAGAAGTGGAGAGGAATGACTAGATCCGAACTCAAACGTGCATATGTATCATTTTTACTCGATTCATCATATCCTAAATTTCGATTGACAAGAAATCTATTCGCTACTTTCTCAGAAATCTCGAGGTACAATTCATCATAAATAATTCCCCAATCGTCGTGTATCTTCTCAACTTCTATACCATCGACAAACATCGCGATACTCTTGAGAATGTGACGCCCCAATTGATCTGCGTAGTTACCATTGGCTATACCTGGCATAGATATACTCAGGTACATATTACTCAAGAGATCACCCATGTTTTGAGGATTGAATTGGACCTTTACAGTTTGAGCAAATGGCCATCCAGAAACGTTTCCATTATTAACAATATTATGAACTCTATGATACTTCCTAAACTCTGAAGGTCTTTCCGTTTTATAATTAAAGAACGACTCGTCTGGGTCTTTGGAAAGCAGGTATGTATCCTGCTTTCCAATAGCTTTGAGGGAAATCTTAGAAGCCTCACCCATATCTACTTACTGCTCACATATTTTTAATATCCGTTTTCCACATTGTCACATGACTCATTTTCATCATCTTCTCAAGGTCTTCGTCCGCCTGCTTCGCCTCATCCATAAGTGCTTTGACGCGCTCGTCCGTATATTCAACAGTCCTAATATTCAGAAGGTAGTCCAATGACCCGTCAATCTTCGGGAAGATTGGGGACATTTCATCCTCTAAATCTTGCTTCTTCCTCTTGAACACCACGAGTTTTCCCTCAATGACCATAGAAACAAACTTTGATTTGTGGCTACACATCTCAGTCCTCTTTTGAAGCACATCGATGAGGTGAGCCTTCCTCTTCTTGTAGTGTTCTATGCGTAATTCCACAAAGTCTTGGAGAATCTCCTCGGGACTTGTATATTTGTGAATACCCTTGACGGGGTGGAAGAGATGCATGTTTGACACACGGAAGGTCTTTCTCAACTTGAGATCCTTGAGTAAATCTTTACCTGCATACTCCATGATTTCAAAATACACATCGTCTGTAGTGGAGTTATTGACGAAACCCCCAATCAATTTCTTTTCCACAAGACCGTCGAGGTACTCCTTGTAGTCTTGGGTCCATCGACCTGGGGGTAGTTCGGTCACCACTATGTTGCTTCCAGACCAATTCCAAACACCTTCCATCATCCATGTATCATCTTCTTTGTGTACAACTCCTTTGAAACCCCTAAACCAGGGTCGCATAGCGACGATTTCCTCACCACCCAAAATCCGTTTAATGTTCGCCTTGATATCCTCGGGGTTGAAAGGAGGTACATAGCAACTGAAACCTGTACCAATACCTTCTGTCCCATTCACAAGGACCATAGGTAGGGTGGGCATGTAAAAGTCAGGTTCAATTGAGCGACCATCATCATCCAAATAGTTGAGAATGGCATCATCCCTGGGATCGAAGAGTTTCCTTGCATCCTTGGTAAGCTTCGTGAAGATGTACCTCGTTTGAGACGCATCTTTACCACCCATGAGCCTCGTACCAAATTGACCACATGGCTCTAAAAGATTGATATTGTTAGACCCCACGTAATCGTTGGCCAGCTTCACGATCGTATCCGCGAGAGAAACTTCACCATGATGGTAAGCACTCTTCTCAGCCACGAATGCAGCCAATTGGGCAACCTTCATCTCTTCCTTGAGATTCTTCTTGAAGCATGCGTACATAACCTTGCGCTGTGACGGCTTGAGACCATCAGCCATGTGCGCTATGGAACGCTTCAGATCTGCGAGACTGAAATTTACCAAGTCCTTATGCACAAAGTCTGTGATGTCCAACTGCTTCACACTCCCATAGGGTACTTGAAGTTCGTTGGCATCTTTCGCTGTACTTTCGAGAAGCCAAACTTTTCGAGCATCCGCCTTCTTCTTGTCAAACGCGAGGATGATCGAGGCATCTGTCATCTTATCCATATCAAATCGGACAGTCAAGTCTTGAATCTGTTTGAAGTACTCCCTCGCCTCCGCCGATGTAGAAGTACCCAAACCCTTATAGTACTTGACTTTCCATCCAGCTTTACCATCACCATACCAGGTCCTAAACGCTGAGTCTGTGTAGAAAGACTTAACAGTAGAACCCTTCGTCGCCTTGATGATTGGTGTCACCATACTCACCACAAAATTGAGCTTGAGGAGGCTCGGCCAGAAATAGTGGATCATGTTTAGGATGAGACCCTTGATGTGAGACCCATCGTTATCAGCATCTGTCATGATCATTAAGCGTCCATAGCGAAGCTCTGAGAGATCCTTGTAGTCCTTACCCTGTTGGAGACCCAAAATCTTCTTGAGGTCGTTGAACTCCTGGTTCGATGTGAGTTGCG
>Ga0302122_10002612_pt1 | contig 11196 bp, 8 predicted proteins | sample CB21_SCM_MG_FD_203115 | JGI IMG/M metagenome (GOLD analysis project Ga0302122, IMG submission 203115) | Marine microbial communities from Western Arctic Ocean, Canada - CB21_SCM | ecosystem: Environmental > Aquatic > Marine > Oceanic | place: Canada: Western Arctic Ocean | collected 2017-09-28
CGGTCCGCGTCCGCGCCGAGCAGGTCCTGCGCGGTGGATCGGGGGTCGCCGTCCCGGTCCACGGTGACGCTGCCGGGCTGGTGCTCGTCGAGCGTCGCGATGGCCGCGCGCATGGTGCCCCGCCCCGCCGACGCGCGCAGCAGGGCCGTGACGTGGCCGTCCGCGTCGACGTCCGGCCGCTGCTCGTCGTCCGCCTCGACGGCGCCGTCCACCGGCTCGAGGTCCGAGCACGAGAGGGCGAGGCCGAAGTTCCGCCCGGGGGCGCGCGTCCGGTCGGCGACCACGCGCGCGCCGTGCAGCTTGAGGAGCGTGCCGACCGCGCTCTGGAGCGGCTGGCCCATGTCCACGCTTCGTGGGACGATAACGCGGCACGAGATGCTGCCATCGCTCACTTGGATCTCACCTCCTCGGTTCTCGGCGTCGGCGTCGCGCGCGGCGACCACCCGCACGATCTCATAGCCCACTCTTTCAGCCGTCTGCTGCGGTCGCCGCGCGACGTTTTCAAAGTGGGCCAGCAGCCAGGGCGGCGACGCTCGCGGCGCCGGGGACGGCTGCTCCGCTTGCGTATTGTCTTGCGTGTCGGCTTGTGTTTCCGGTTCCCTCGGGCGGCCGCGCGTGGGCGGGCGGCGGGCCTGCCGCCGCGCTGGGCCTGGCGGCGGCGGGCGGCGGGCCCTCCCGGCGCGCTGTGCTTGGTGGCGCGGCATCGAGCTTTTACTGAGCTTTTTGACGCTGTAGTGCTAGGTTGCGCTTTTTACTGTTGGGGTTGTTGGTGTGCTTATTGTGGGCGTCGCGTGGCCACGACTCGTCACACCGATTTAGCCGCTGTGCAGGGGTTCAGTAAGTACCTCGCGCGTGTATTACTCGAGCTCTGCAGCCTGCGTTGCGACAACAGGTGCATTGCGCGCGCGCGCGGGTTTGTCGCACGGGTTTCACCGGACTCGTCAGAAATCTCGTAAAAATGCTAGAACGGAACAACAAAAGCATTTTAATGTTCAGTCTCAGCCCAGGTCCGAAAGGACCCCGATCGCGCTCACGGCGAAGCCCGCGAGCCCCACAAAGACGTCGCCGGCGCCTTCCGCGATCGTCCCGACGACGTTGCCGACGTTACCGACGGCGCCTCCGACTGCGTTCGCCGCACCACCGACGGCGTTCGCCGCGCCACCAACGGCTCCTCCGACGGCGTTCGCGGCGCCACCGACGACGTCTGGGAAGTTCTCGGCCGCACCCGCTATGGCGCGCCCCGCATCGCCCGCCACGCCCCCCACCGCCTTGCCCACACCGCCAAGATTCCCGGCCACACCCGCTATGGCGCGTCCCGCATCCCCCGCCACGCCCCCCACCGCCTTGCCCACACCGCTCAGCGCACCCGGCACGCTAGCGAGGAGATTCGACGCCGCGCCGCCGACGCTCATCAGGACGTCGCCGCTCTCGCTCACGACGTCGCCCGCCAGGTCGCCGACGACCTCGGCGAAGTCCGACGGGTCCATCGTCGGCACGGCCTCGAGGAGTTCCTGCGGCACGAGGTCCGCGGCGGCGTCCACTAAGCCCGCGGCGCCGATGCCCAAACTCGACAAGTCCAGGTTGGGCGCGGCAAAAATTGCCACGGCCGCCGCGACGCCCGCGGCCGAAGCGACGAGCAGAGCGGGCGCGGCCGACGATTTCGTGGCCTTGACCTTCACTCCTCCGGCCGGAGGTTTGGCCTGCCCCTCCGGCGGGGCCGTGTTGACGAGGATGATCGAGCCCGGAAGCGCATTTGGCGGGACCATGACCGTCAAGAGCCCATCCAGCGCCTGCACCTGGATGTACTGGCCGGGCATGCCCGGCTGCACCAGCACCTGGAGCATCTGCAGCGGCGCCGCCGGAACGGGCGTCGCGGTCGGCGGGGGCACCATGCGCCTGGCGAGCGCCTGGGCCACGTCCTGCGCCGTCCGGCCCTGCGCCTGCTGCCCGAGGCCCATCCAGTTCCACTTGTCGCCGTGGTCATAGAGTTTGGTGAAGACCAGCGCGTCGCCCAGGCACCCTTTCAGATTAAACCGCGCCAGCTCCTGGTCCGAGTCCGCGTGGACGAGGCGCGCGTAGGCGGATTTTACGTCGTTGAAGGTCCGGCCCTGCGTGTAGACGTTCACCACCAGGAAGACGGTGTCGATGCCACGGCCGGCCAGTTTCCCCGGTTGGACGTAAATACGTTCCAGGTCCGAAGTCCCAGTCCCTCTGCCCGAGGTGAGCACGTCGCCCGTGTGGACGATGGAGGCCGGCGTGGCATCCCTTAATTTTTGGAACGAGATGATGTCGACGACGTTAGCCCCAGCCAAGCACACCGCGGACGCGTCGATGTCGATGTTCGATCCGGCGCTCCAGGACAGGCCGAAATACAAGCGAGAGCATGTGCTCGGCACCTGGACGTTGTGCGTGGGCAGCAGCTGCACCGGCGCTCTGCTGTCCTTGGCCGGTGCCGTCGATTAGGCGCCGCTGCCCATTCTTTTGTTGTGCCACTTCGACGTCGTAAAAAGAACAAGAGGCACGCGTCGAACGGCGCCTCGCCGTCGACGTGTGCGGGCTCCCTCACCAGGCCAGTGTGCCAGGAGTTTGTTCACGCCCCGCACCACCGTTGAGTTCAAATTACTGGATGGACTACGTGGGGTCCCTCGGTGGTTCTAGTACGGCTTCCGGACTGGTACTTAATGGTACTTAACTACATTGTCATGTACCTAGGACCGTGGCGCCGCGGCGCGCTCACTCACTCTTGGTCGAGTTGATAGCGCCGTAGATGAGTTCCAGCGTGAGGTACCCGCCGAGGAGCCCGCCCGACAGCGCGGTCGCGCGGTTGATGGGAGGCGTCGAGGTCTTCGGCGGCTCGGCGCGGATGATGGTCGACGAACGCGGCTGCGGAGGCGCCACGGGCGTGAACGACGCGGTCAGCGCGAGGATGCCACAGACAATGAGGTTGCGCATGGTTGCTATACTGCGCTGTCTTGTGCAGTGTTTGTTGCCGTCCAGTGCTTTTTTGCTCTGATCTCTGCTTGCTCTGCTACGCACAAACGCAGCTTTCTTGTGGCAACGCTGAGCTTGTGAGTACGCACAGATATGGATGCGACGAACTCAGCAACGATAGAACGAGTGTTTTTTGGGCCCCTCCTGATTCAAAGATTGCAAAATGTAGCGTGCGGGTTTCTCAGACAGGGGCGGGTTTTGTGGATTGTAGCCTTGTGAGTAGCGCCGCAAACTAGAGGTCTGTGCATCTCGTGGGGTCTCCAAAATATATCACAAACAAATTATTACCGCAACTCCGCCGAGGCACCACCGCCGCCGCAAGGGCGCCCGTATACCGCGCCGCAAAGTCGTAGGGCGCGCCCTCCTCGTCGATGACCCAGAACATCGCTCCCCTCAGACCCGCCGCCTTAACAGCGTGTGCGGCATGGGCGGGCTCTACGCGAATGAATTTCTCGTTGTCCGCCCAGCCGTTGGCGAAGCCTAGCAAAAGCTTGTCGCGGGGAACCGTCACGATTTTGTCCCCGACGACGACGCCCCTCGTCGACAAGCCGGCGGCGACCTCATCCGCATAATCTGACAGCGAGACGCCCCCGCGCGTCAGCGCGTAGCACGCCGACGAGTAGCCCTCGTAGAGCTGCACCGAGACGGCGTCGACGCTGTCGACGCCCGCCTGCGCCAGGATCTCCGCATACGCGTTGCGCCCAGCGTAGGGAAAAGTGGCCGGGAAGTTGTTCTCGCCCGGTTTCCATGCTGCCCGCGGCTGGTGGTCCAACCTCAAATCGACCTCCGCAGAGCCCGCGTCAAAATACGACTCCGCGGGCGCCAACGCGATCAAATACCCGTGCCGCTTCGCCGCGCGACAGAAGTCGGCCACCAGCGACACCATCGCCGGACTCAGGTTCTGCGTTGCGTCGTCGTTGCCCTCGAGGTCCCAGTCGCAGCCGTCGAACGCGAGGCCGTGGTCTTCGTTCCACGCTCGCCACACCTCGAACCACGCGCGTCCGTCCAGCTTCTCGTCGGGGTGGGGACCGTTCCAGCCGCCAAACGCGACGAGGTGTCTTATGGATAGATTCTCGGCTTCGAGGCGTCGCTGCGTCGCCCGTACTGCGTCAACATCGAACGTCGGGCGCACGCGAGGCGTGTCGCCGTCGATCTCCAGGTGCGCGAACGACCATATGACGACGTTGACGCCCTGGCGGCACGCGGCGACGACCTTGTCCTCACGCAAGGACCGGTCCGTGGCGTAGCCGACCAGCAGTCGCTTCGGCAGCGTGCGCTCCGGCGTCGACAGCGCTGCGGCCGTAGCTGCTACAGACATGGCAAAGAGCATGGACTCGCGACCGGCGGCGGTTCGTGGGATACGTTTGGATGCGTGTGGAGCTTCTGAAGCGTCTGGCTTATTTCTACAGGCTCCTCGGGCGCGGAGCTGAGATTTACTGCACGGGTTTTATTGTGCGGGTTTCATGCTCTCAATGTTTTTTGCATCGCATATCGCTGACCGCAAGCTCCTTGCCGCAATATCTCGATCGATAGGACAGCCGTGAGCAGCGATGCTGCGCTGCGCGACGCGTACGCTGCTCAGGCGCCACGCCCAGCGAGCACCACTGCTGAGCCGCCACGCGTTGGCAGGACGAGCGCATGCGCTCAGACGCCACGCGTCGTCGAGTCGCGAACTCACTTTCGCCGAGGAGCTGCTCCAGCAGCGGAAGACGAAGGGCAAAACGATCGCCGCGCGGAGAGAAGACGGCGCGACGGAGTTCCCGAGCTTCGACGCGGTCGACGTCGACGGCACGGCGGTCGCGTTCCCCGACCTGCTGGAGCGCCGCGTGACGCTGGTGGGCGTCTCGTTTCGGGCGATCGGCGCGGCACAATCGCGAGAATGGGTCGAGCAGTTCGGGCGGCGGGTCTACGTGACCTATCGAGGCATGGCACACACGGCGACGGCGCACTGTTCGCTCATTGAACAACCCATATTCCGGTTCAAGTGGCTGCGGAACTGGCTGTTACGGGATCTGCGCAAAGCGGCGACGGACATCTCGCTCAACACGTGGAACTGCCTGAAGATCGGCGACGTGAGCGCGATTCGAGCTGCATTAAACCTGGACAACCGGCTCGTGGGCTACGTCTATTTATTAGATCAGGAGGGGCGCGTGCGCTTCCGGGGCTCGGGCGCGCCCACGGAGGAGGAGCTCCAACTGCTCTTTCAGGTCACGGAGGAGTGCGTGGCGGAACGAGAGCGCGTCTGGACGGACGCGGACGACAACACGGACGACTGGACCGAGGCGGAGCTGCAGGCGGCGTTAAGTTCGCACGGCGTCGACATCGACGGACTGGACGATCGCGACGCGCTCGTGGATCGGTATTCGCGGCTGAAAAAGGATAGGGGTTTTCGGGCGCGGGCTCGGGACGCGCAGCTGCCGCTGGAGTTGCCCGTGTGGGACGCCGGTGGCGACGTGCCGTCGCCTTTACCTAAAGTACCATGGGACGTCGTCGGCACGGACGAGCCGTTCGCGCCGCCGCCGCGCGACCGCGAGGCGGCGCGGGCCGCGCGGCGCGCGTCCGGCCCGCTCTCGGCCCAGGCGCGCCCCGGCCGGAAGAGGCGCAAACACTAATTTATGTTTTAGGATAAAGTATTCGCGTGCGGCGCCACCGCTCGCCGTCGGACCAGCGGATGCTGTCCGACGGGTACGTCACCTGGACCATGCAGTCCAGCACGGCACTGTTTCGCGCGCTCTCGAACGTGCCCAGCTTGCCGGCGACGCGGAGTCCATCGCTGTCCGCGCTCGTCTCGAGCGCACGCCACCGGCCGTCCTCCTCGGCCTCGACGACGGCGACTCCGTTGCGCGTGACAACTCGCCGTCTGCTTTTCGACCCCTCGACGACGTATAAGCCGTCGTAGTTTGCGTCGTTGGCATATGCTGCGAAAGGAGTGGCAGCTGTACCAAGAGCAAATGTCCTCCTGGAGAGTGAGAGAGCGTGTGCTCCTCCGGCGAGGCAGCAAATGATTAGCCGCGTCGCAGCCATCGGCACTGGTACCCTTGCACGCGGTTGATCGATGCGTGTCTGCAAAACAGACCCGTCCTTGAAACCCGTGCTTTGAAAAACCCGCCCACTAGTGTAGTTCTAGCACCGTAACGAAACTAGCAATCGTATAAGGAACCTGGAAGCTTAATACTCGCCAACTCCCCGAGATTCCGCTCCGCATCAGAAATATTCGAAGCCGACGGCGAGCGCGACGCCGAGCAGGACCATGCCGCCGTACGCGTAGGCGAATTTCCGGAGCGGCTTGCGCGAAATAACCTCGGGCTCCCACGTGTTCGCGCGCTGGAAGGTCCGCGGCGGCGACGCGATCTGCGTGTGGGGCCGCTTCGCGGCCGGCGCCGGCGAACTGGACGATGGCCGTTTCACCGCGACCGTTTTCGAAACCGGCACCCGCGGTCTAATTGGAGACGCCGCCGGCGACGCCAAGGGCGTTTGTGACGGCGACGAGGCCGGGGAGCGCAGCGGTGCCGACGCGGCCTTAATTCTCAAAGACGAGTGCACCTTGGCCTTCTTCGCTCCTCTACCCAACCCGGTGCTCTTGGAGAACGACTTCTTGATGCCTCGGACAAGCGAACCCTTCTTCTTCTCCCGCGCTATTTTTAAGTCCTTCGCGGCGTCTGTTGAACCTAAAGCGACCGCTCGCTCGAAGTGCTGGATGGCCGCCTCCAAGTCCTGGTCCACACCCACCGCATACAGGTACCTGACCCCTAATTGATGAGTGGCGTGGGCGTTGCCCTGGTCCGAGGCGCGCACCAGATACTCGAACGCGACTTGTTCATCCTTCTCATACCCGCCCCGGCCAAACGTCGACATTTGCGCCAGGAACATCTGGGCCTTGACGGCGCCGCCCTCGGCGGCGATCTTCAACCACTTCCGCGCCTCGTCCTTGTCCACGACGCCCGTCTTGCCGTGCGCGTGCATCAACGAAAGCTCCCAGGCGCCCTCGGCGTTCCCGGCCTCCGCTGCGGCTTTATAGCTGGTCATGGCCGCGGGCCAGTCCTTGCGCGCGTAGGCGGCGTGGCCTACACTCAGCATCGCCTGCGTGGGAGGTGTGACGCGCGCGCCGAGAGGGGTGGGCTGGGGATTTCGGACGCTTTTCTATCGTGGGGGCAGCGGTTGTAGGAGCGCTTTGGCACTGTGTGTACGCACCTCATTCTCCATCTGAGAAGGCGAGCTCGGCAGCCGATGCCAATGGCCCTTAAATGGCGCCTCTCCGATAAAAAAATCCCTGGCCTGCGAGCTACGGCGTCAAAAGAAAAGCACAGAGTAGTCTGCCTTTCGCTCCGTTACCGGTGGTAGCTATCTGTCGCGTACGCGCGCGTTTTGAAACGTGCGGGTATTTCACACAAAACCCCGCTTACATCCAGGCAGCTCTCCAGCTCGCCGGTTCTGCACTGTTCGTGTGGCAAGCGACGGCTGTTGGCTATCATTGATCACTGCTGCGACCGCTGCGGGTTACGCTCGATTGCCGGCATAATTGCACCTCATTAGGCAGCAGCACATTGACGCTCGTCGCCGCGATGCGCTGCAGAATAGCATTGCTCATCATAGCACAAGCACACGCGCTACGCGCACCCGCGCGGCGCCCGCGCGCGCTCGTGCCCCTCGGCAGCTGGGGCGGCGACTTCGACGAGGTCTCGACCGGCGACGGCGCCCGCCGATCGAAGCGGCCAGACACGCGGCCCGACTTCGCGTTCGTCACGACGCGCCACGCGCCGCAACAACGCTACTTCGCGTCCAGCGCGCGCGGCTGCGAGCTCAACCTGGCGGAGGAGCTGGAGACGATTGGCGCAGTAGGCGTGGAAATCGGGCGCAGCGGCGTGCACTTCGACGGTCCCACGAAAATCGGGTATCGGGCGGTGGTGGAGCTGCGGACCGCCACGCGAGTTCTGGAGGTGCTGGCCTGGCGCGACCAGATCGAGACGGCCGCCGACCTCTACAATTTGGGCCGGGAGGTGCCGTGGCCCGAGCTCATGGACGTCGAGGGCACGCTGAGGGTGGACGCGACCGTGACGGGCGGCGTCTCGCAAGCGTTGTCCCACTCGCACTTCTCGTCGCTGACGCTGAAGAACGCGGTGGTCGACGCCTTCCGCAGCGAGAACCAGCTGGGCGCGCGGCCCAGCGTCGCCAAGGAGGGGTGCGACGTGCCGCTCCACGTTTTTTTGGACCGGGACCGCTGCACGGTGTACCGCAGCCTCAGTTCGGAGTCGCTGCACAAGCGCGGCTACCGGTCCGCGACGTCGCATCGCGCGGCCCTGCGGCCGACGGTCGCCGCCGCCATGTTGTTAGCGGCCCAGTGGCCCGCCCGCAGCGCGCGGGGCGAAGCGCTCTGCGACCCCATGTGCGGCTCGGGGACCTTCCTGATCGAGGCCGCGCTCATGGCGCGGGGGATCGCGCCCGGCCTCGCGCGCGCCCGGAACGAGGGCTTCGCCTGCGAGCGGTGGAAGGACTTTGACGCGACAGCGTGGGCCGAGGTTATAACGGAGGCCAAAAAACGCGTCCTGCCGCGGTCGCCCGCCAGAATCCACGGCGCCGACGCGCACGCCGGCGCCGCGGGTCTCGCGCGGGACGGCCTCGCGAACGCGGGCGTCGACAAGGACGTGTCCATCGCGGTCGCCGACGCCGCCCAATGGTCGCCGCCGGACAAACCGGCTTTGGTAATATCGAACCCGCCCTGGGACGGCCGCCTGGACGGCGCCGACGCCGCCTGGACGGCCCTCCGCAGCTTCCTGAAAAGAGAAGCCGGCGGCGGCGTCGCCCATCTCCTGAGTGGCAACATGCCGGTGACCCGCAACCTCATGATGCGCGCGTCCAAGAAGCGGAAGCTGAGCACGGGCGGCGTCGACCTTACATGTTTGACCTACGAAATTCGGGGGGAAGTGGATTCCGCGCCTCTCATAAAAGCGCCCGCCGACGTGGGGTCGTGGCTCGCGCCGCCGCGGTCGAACTACGAGGCGCTCACCGTGGTGGTCTTGAAGGAGAAGCTACGGGATCGATCTTTGAAGGTCTCGGGGCGGAAGGTGGAGCTGGTCGACCGGCTGCTGGAGGCGGACGCGCGGGTGCTCGAGGGAGCTTAGTAATGTTTCTTGAAAGTGCACGCGTGCGCTGTCGACCGTGGCGCGCCCAATGCATTAGTTACGACAAAATTCCTTACACACACAATCAAAACCCCCCCGTCACCGTGTCCTCCTGCCAACTCGGCCACTTCCGCTCCGCGCGTTTCTTTCGCATGAACACATGGTAGCGCGGCCCCCACTCGGCGAGGAGCGTCTCGTCCGTTAAGGGCACGATCCGCACGTCTTCGACGTCCCACGCGTAGCGCCCGGCCGCGTCGGCCCACCAGGCCTCCGTCACGAGGTCGTCCGGCGGCTTCAGATAAGCACCGGCCGCTTCATCCACCATACCACGCGGCGGCCGCACGTTCCCGACGAAGACGCGGCCGCCCGGCTTGGCCAGGCGGCACATCTCGCGGACCCACGCGCCCGTGACCTGGGCCTCGGCTTGCGGCGTGGGGGCCTCGCCCGTCTCGACGTAGGCGCAGAGCACGGCGTCGAACTGCGTGTCGACCCACGTCAGGTTCAGCGAGTCGCCCACGGCAAACGACCCCCACGGCAGCTCCCGCTGGCATGCCTCCAGCGCGACCGAAGACACGTCGTTGCCCGCCACCTCCATTAGCGTGTCGAGGCACTCGTACAGACCGGACAGGAACCAGCCCTCGCCGACGGCGCTCTCGAAAATGGTAGAGCCGTCTTTGAGTTCTAGGTCGTCGGCGACGGCTTTGACGAAGCCGTCGACGTAGCGTCGGTATGTGACGCCCCAGTTCCCGCTCCCGTGCGCGTCGCCATCGTACCACTCGCGCACGTCCCGGAACTGCGGCGCCGTCGCGCAGTGGTTCTTTTGCCAGGCGCACTGCGTCACGAGCTGCGGCGGCCGCGGCGAGTAGCTGGAGAGGGCGCTGGCCGTCGCCGCGACGGCGACGAGCCGCATGGTGCTTTTTGCTGTGCTTGTGAGCCCTGGCAGTGCAGTCTGCTGCCGTTTCGTGGGAAACAGTGGTGCGACTCTTTGCGAGCTGTACTGTGCCTAGGTCTAGGTAAAACCCGTGCGTAAAACCCGTGCAACCCAAGTATTTGAGATAAAATATCGCCAGCTCTGCAGCAAACGCTTGGTTGCCACAGCCGCTTGGTTGCTACAGTAGTGCGCATAGGAGACATAGTGGTGCGTCGAGTTCTTTCGACGTTGCAAGAGCAGTGAGCATACGTGTCGAGAAGATGGCAAAAAAACAGAAAAAACAGCAGCGCAGCGCCGCGCGCAAGGCCGGCAAAGGCAGTGCGCTCGTCAAAAGACAGCTCACCAAGTACCAGCCGGGGCCCGGCGTCTCCACGAAGCAGCGCGTCCTCGCCCCCAAGTTCACGAAGTCGCAGCACAAAACTGCCCCGCGCGGGGCGCCATCTTCGGAAAAGCTCGCGTTTAAAGCGCGGCGCAAGGAGGAGCAGGCCGCGCGCGAGCGCGCGAAGGCCGCGGAGTACGCCGCTGAGCGCGGCCAATTACCGCCGCCGGACGTGCAGATAGCGCCGGCGACCTTCGCCGTCGACGCGCCGCCCCAGCGCGACGAAGGCGACCTCCGGTGGCTCTTCGCGATGGACCACGAGCGGGACGCGAAGCGCGTTGCGCGGCAGGCGCGCCAGACGGCCGCGCTGCGGGCGCCGGCGGCGTCCTTCGAGGCGCTCGAGGAGGATAGCGACGAGGACGACGCGCCGCCGCCGCCGCCTGCTCCGGTCGCGCCGCCCGTTATCTCTATTGCGGCGCCGACGTTCGCGCTGCCGGGGCAGGACTTCGACGACATCTAGCTCGAGCCCCATTGGTCGCGTGTAGCTGCTCGAGTCCCGTGGATTCCCCATGGCCCGCGCGCGCGTGTCTGTTGTGATATTTCTACCTAGACTACTTATAGGAATCCGCCGTCAAAGTTCCGCATCTTCTCCGCGAGGTCCCCGGTTGGCGCACCGGCCGGCGCCGGTCCGGGCGGTCCGGAGGGCGGCGCGCCGCCGGAGCTGCCGCCGCACGGCATCGCGCCGGGGCCAGGCCCGCCGCCGAACATCGCACCGGGCGTCGCGCCGTACTGCTGCACCGGCGGCGGCCCGCCCGGCGGCGGTCCGCCCGGCGGCG
>Ga0302122_10002614_pt1 | contig 11188 bp, 9 predicted proteins | sample CB21_SCM_MG_FD_203115 | JGI IMG/M metagenome (GOLD analysis project Ga0302122, IMG submission 203115) | Marine microbial communities from Western Arctic Ocean, Canada - CB21_SCM | ecosystem: Environmental > Aquatic > Marine > Oceanic | place: Canada: Western Arctic Ocean | collected 2017-09-28
CATCCACAAACAGCCGGTGCAATACCGCCAATCCCGAAACTCAAAAAGAATGAAATACCGTATCCTATCCCACGATGTGAACTGGGAGTCAATTCCGCTAACAATGCATTCGCGACGGGCTGATTTAAAAAATGTACTATCCCTAACAAAATACTGGAAATGAGCAAACTCCATCCACTGGTGAATCCCATTAACAATAAAAAAGGCATATTTAAAATAACGATCCAAAATAAAAGGAAAGATCTGCTATATCGATCTCCAACGTATCCACCAATGGTTTGTCCTAAAATACCTGACGTAAACACCAATGTTGTGAAAAATCCTGCTTTCAACGTTTCAGGCAAAAACGCAAAAATACCCGTGGTTTGGGATCCAAATAATGAGGGCATATAGGTGGTGAATCCGCCAAAAGAGAAGCCCAAAGCCGTCGACATAACATAATAGAGGACAATTGATCGCTTATCTTTTATTTCAAATATTTCCTTTTTTGTTTCATTCTCAATAGGTTTATTACTCCTTTTAATCATGAAAAAAGTCACAAAAACTAGAATACCCTGTAAAATGATCCAAATCAGATAAGATACCCGCCAACTCCCAAATTCAGCTGCTACTCCAGCAAATAAAGGGCCTAGAGCCAATCCTAAGGATCCGGCCACACCATGGATTGCCATACCTTTGCTTAAATTCTTCAAACGACGGGAAAGTATAGTGAGTCCTGCCGGATGGTAAATACTAGATGCTAACCCTAAAATACCTAATCCAATTGTCATTTGAACTGGGGTCTTTGCAAGGATCAGACTCAATCCACCAATTATTGATCCAACCTGATAAATCAATAACAAGACTCTTCCTCCCAGTTTTGCTTCCAGAATTCCTGCTGGAATAGCCCCTGCACCAAACATAAATGCACCCGCCGAAGCCATTATGCCCAATGTATCCAGCCCTAAATCAAATTCATGGTGAAATAAAAGCATCAATGTTGGAAAGACCATCATTTGCGCATGTACAGCCAAGTGAGAAAAGGCTGTAACACCCATGACTATTTTATTCTCTTTATTCATAGCAAAAAGCCCCTGCCGCAAACATTCGCTTCCGGAGGGGCTTCAATTGTTTTAAAAAAATAACTACCGTTTTTCTTCGATACGGGCTGCTTTTGAGCCGATGATATTTTTTAAATAGTTCAGTTTTGCTCGACGAACTTTTCCACGACGCTTCACATCAATGGAAGCAAGCATGGGTGAATGGAGCGGAAAGATCCTTTCAACCCCAAATCCATTCGCCACTTTCCGTACTGTGAATGTTGCATCCAGGCTTGTTCCGCCATGGCGTGCAATCACAACACCTTCATAACGCTGCACCCGCTCTTTACTCCCTTCACGGACACGTACGTCAACTGCAACCGTATCTCCTGCCCTAAAGTCAGGAATATCCGATTTCAAAAATTCTTTTGTTGCTTCTACTACTTTATGCATGATTTATCTCCGATTCTTTCAATTTTTCAAATTTTCTCCAGAGATCCGGTTTCTTTTCTTGAGTCCGTTTCTCTTTTTGTTCCTGTCTCCAAGCTTCAATTTTCGCATGATAACCACCCAATAATACCTGCGGAACTTCCATTCCATTGATCTCACGTGGATGAGTGTAATGTGGATGGTCTAACAGATCCTGCGAAAAAGAATCCGTTAATGCCGAATCCAGATTATTGAGCGTTCCTGGGATCAGCCGAACTGTACTGTCCAACATCACCATGGCAGGAATCTCACCACCGGTCATGACAAAATCACCTAGAGAATACTCATGCGTCACATATTTTTCCATGACACGTTCATCTATTCCCTTGTAATGCCCACAAATAACAATAAGCTTTTCTTGTTGGCTGGTTTCTTCAGCTATATCCTGATTCCATGTTTTCCCCTGAGGTGACGGATAAATTACCCGCACATTATCAGGTCCACCGACTAAATCCATGGCATGATCTATCGCCTTAAAAAGTGGCTCTGCCATTAAAACCATTCCGCTTCCACCACCAAAGGGTGCATCATCAATCTGCCGATAACTCCCTTTCCCAAAATCCCGGAGATTTAGAATATGGAACTCAACCACATTTTTCTCCACAGCTTTCCGAAGAATACTGTTCTGGATCAGGGTGTCAATAACATCCGGAACCGGGGTTATGATAGAAATTTGAATCAATCCAGTAAACCTTCCATAGGAGAGATCACAATTACACCTTGTTCATGATTAATACCTTTAACCACTTCCGGAATCACAGGAATTAAAAATTCCTTTCCTCCATTTGTGATTACATAAACATCATTGTGAGGTAACCACATTACATCTTTCAAGATGCCTACAAGATCCCCCGATTCTGCAAAAACATCATAACCCAACAGATCTTTTCCGATCATGGTAATTGGGTCTTCTCTCGATGCTTCGATAAAAATGGTTTGACCCACAATTTTCTCTGCATCGGAGACCGTATTAACACCTTCAAATTTAAACCGTCTCTTTTTCCCCATTCCTGTCACGATCTCAAGATGAACATCTTCAGAAGTATCAGGTGAAAATCCCAACATGAGTTTTGTGCCTTCGATATAGTCATCGAAATATCGGGATAAAGGTCGTAACCGTACATCTCCGGTACGTCCGGAAGTTGTAGTTATCTTTGCAATGGGGTGGACACAGTTTTTCATCTAGTCAACCACATCCAACCGATCAATCACATCCAACCGAGCTCTTTTACCACCTTCCTTGGCATTGATCGCAAAAACCAGTGTTCGAAGTGCAGATATATTACGCCCGCCCTTACCGATCACTTTTCCATAATCACCATCACCAACGGTTAATTCGTAAATGAGCCGCTGTTCAGTTTCAACGATCTCAATATTAACCTCATCTGGTTTATCAACTAGGAGTTTTATCGCCTGTTCAATGAACTCTAACATAGTGTCCTCAGTATTGTTAATGATTGATGATTAATAATTATGGGAATTTTTTATTTTTCTTCTGAAGTCGTATTTTGATCTTGGTCTTCATCGGAAGTTTCTTCAGCAGATTCAGCTACCGGAGCTTCATCACTTGAATCATCTACTGGCTCTTCTTCATTTGTTTCTTCAGCAGATTCATCAGCGGAAGTTTCATCTTCTGTTTCGCTTTCCTCATCCACTGTAGTCTCCTCACTAGAAGTTTCAGTAGATTCGTCTTCGTCTGACGATTTCTCTTCAGGTGCCATTTCTTCACTCGTTTCTTCCACTACTTCCGGCTCATCTGCACTTTCTTCAGTTGATTCTTCTCCAGTAGGAGGCTCTTCAACATTCTCTGCTGGTGTTTCTTTAGCAGATTCAGTTTCAGCTTCTTGAGATTCTCCTTCAGATGTCACTACTGCGTCAGCTAGTTTTTCTGATTCTTTATCTTCAGTAACATCTGCATTAGAACTTGCGTCATCAGATTCATCAGTGGGAGTTTCATCTTCTGCTTTGCTATCTTCTTCCACTTGAGCATCTTCATTAGAAGTTTCGGTAGATTCGTCTTCATCTGATGATTCTTCTTCAGTTGGTGCTTCTTCAACTTCTTCAGTTGGCGCATCTTCTATAGGTTCAACTTCAGATGATTCTTCGGTCATAACATCTGCAGATGTTTCTTCTTCAATAGATTCTTCTACTGGTGCTTCAACCACGACTTCTTCTGAAGCTGTATCGTCTTCGTCTGCTTCAACAACTTCCACAGCAACTGCTTTTTCTTTTTCATCTGCTTTCTTTTCCGCGCGATCAGCACGGGCTTTTTGCACATCTTCCCGGTTCATCTCCCATTTTTTCATCTCTTTTTCAATCTGGGCTTCATCGAGGCCTTGTTTTATCAAATGCCATTGATGGGCAATCCCTGCACGGCGTAATAATTTATGTGCAGCTTCGGTGGGCTGTGCGCCTTCACCTAGCCAATGTATAACCCTTTCACCTTTCAAATCATAAGAACGATCTACATCAATTGGATTGTACCAGCCCAATTCTTCAATTGCAGCGCCATCACGGCGATTCCGAGAATCCATTACAACCATTCTGTAAAAAGGTCTATTTCGACGTCCTATTCGTTTGAGTCTTATTTTCGTCGCCAACTTGTATCTCCTTAATTAAATCTTTCGAAACCACCCAGTCCGGGTAATTTCATGTTTTTCATTTTTCCCATTTTTTTCATCATTTTCTTCATCTGAGAAAATTGATTCAAAAGGGCATTTATTTCCTGTACCGAACGTCCACTTCCTTTTGAGATCCGCAATCTGCGACTGCCATTAATGATCTCCGGTTGCTGACGCTCACCCGGTGTCATAGAATTGATGATCGCTTCTGTCCATCCGACTTGACGGTCATCCATATTCAATTGTTTTAAAGCTTTCGAGTTCATGCCAGGCATCATGCCGATAATCTGGCTCATAGAACCCATTTTTTTCATTTGCTGTAATTGCATTTTGAAATCATCCAAGTCAAAAGTATTCTTTACCAGTTTTGTCTGGAAATCCTTTGCCTGGTCTTCATCAAAAACGTCTTGGGCTTTTTCCACGATGGAAACCACATCTCCAAACCCAAGGATTCGATCTGCAATTCGTTTCGGGTCAAAAACATCCAACCCATCTAATTTTTCAGATGTTCCAATAAATTTGATAGGTTTACCCGTCACTTCACGGATTGAAACTGCTGCTCCACCTCGAGAATCGCCATCCATTTTTGTTAGGATTACACCTGATAACGGAAGTGCTTCATGAAAAGTCTGTGCTGAATTCACAGCATCTTGACCCGTCATGCCATCCGCAACAAAGAGAATCTCGTCGGGGTCCGCCATATCAGCAATCTGTTGAATTTCTGTCATCATTTCGCCATCTATATGGAGTCGCCCGGCTGTATCCAGGATTACAACATCATTTTTCAAAGAACGTGCTTTTTCGATTCCCCGTTTGCAAATCGCCAACGGTTCTCCGGTTCCTTCTTCGTACACCGCCACATCTGCCTGTTGCCCCACAGTGATTAATTGTTGGACTGCAGCGGGACGATACACATCAGCGGCAACCATCAAAACCGATTTACCAGATTTTCGCAACCGATAAGCCAGTTTCCCTGCAGTGGTTGTTTTTCCGGACCCTTGAAGGCCAGCCAATAAAATAACAGCCGGATTGTTCTTCAAGACCAAGTCTTTTGAATCCGTTCCCAAAAGGAGAACCAATTCATCGCGAATGATCTTCACGAATTGCTGACCCGGTTTCACCGATTTTAATACCTTTGTCCCCTGCGCTTTATCATGCACATTATTGACAAAAGATTTCGCCACATTGAAGTTCACATCAGCATCTATCAATGCCCGTCGGACTTCCCGAACGGTATCATTGATATTCTTATCAGTTATTTTACCCAGACCTCGAACATTTCGAAGAATAGATTCAAACCGTTCTGTTATGTGACCAAACATGTGTTTCCGATTCGAAAATAGCTCGGGAAATTAGGGCCTTTCTTTCTAAAAAGTAAATGCGAAAAGTCATTTGAGATTCCAGAGATATTATAATATAAAATTATCGTAGTTTTCTGTCGTGGGAATTCAATCAAATTTGATATTTATTGTTTTATCTGTATTGGCTATCGTGTCAAAATACACAAGCCCAAACAATTTGTATCGATTATTTAAACTTCTTCCTATACTATTTTTAATCATTTGGGTAGCCAATTTTGGAGACATTCAGGAAAACCCTTATACAAGGGCAATTTTGGCTGGACTCTGTTTTTCTTTTATCGGTGATTCCCTTTTACTCTTCCCAGCCCAGTTCAAATCGGGACTCTTTAGTTTTCTCATAGGGCATATTTGGTATATGCTAGGGTTTCTATCAGGTGATTGGTCACTTCCAATTCTTCCAACACTTATAATTACTATTTTGGCTTTGGGAATGTTTTCTCAACTTTATCCCACCTCGGGAAAATTAAAGATACCGGTTTTGGTTTATATTTTGATGATTGCAGGAATGGGAATTACGTCTTTCGGAAGACTTGATGCACTTCAATCGTTTTCGGCATTGATCGGTTCCATGGGTGCAAGTTTATTCATGATTTCTGATGGCGTGCTTGGGTGGAATAAATTCAAGAATCCATTCAATTTAGCTGAAGGTATCATCCTGATTACCTATTATTCTGGACAATGGATGATATTCTATTCAACCTTAATGTGACCCTAAAAAGTGTAATCTATGGTAACGCCAATTTGTCTCGGATCGCCATAACTTTTCCAGAGTTGATCTGGATAAGTGGGTGGAATGAGTCCAAAATAAAAACCTCTCGTTGTATATCTTTCATCTAAGGCATTCCGAATCCATAATTTAATCATGGTTTTTCCAAAGGATTTTCCAACATTCATATTTAGTAATGTATAGGGTTTGGATTTTTGAATATGACTATCGGAGAAATAATACGCATCTTTAAAACTCATTTGAACTAAACCAAAAATACCTGAATTATTTTTAAAATGTACTCCAAAAGAGCCAGTGACCTTTGGCGACATGGCCGCTTCTCGGTTCCCACCATATCCTTCCATTTCAGAATTTGCCTGATAGGTAAATTTATCAATCCACGTATCCAAATACCCCAAACTTGTATTAAAAGAAATTCTCGATAAAATTTGGTAATTAGTCTCCCATTCAAACCCTTGAACTGATCCCGATCCGGCATTGGCGGTATAAAAAAGGAAACTGTTTGGATCTCCATCCACCTGTTGGCTAGATACAGATACTTGCTGGTCTTTTCGTAAACTATAAAATGCGGATAATTGTGTTCGATATATATCTGTGGTACGTTTTAATCCAACTTCAAAATTCTGGATATATTCAGGATCATAAGGCCGACTTGCATCAGTAAGATAGGGCTGTTGGTTCACACCACCGGATTTATATCCTTGAGAGATGGAACCATAGTAGGATGTAAATTCGTCTTTTAAATAGTGTAAAGATGCCCGATACCCTAGCATAGAATGATCAATATCAAAATGAATCAGTGGCAGTTCTATCTTTTCCCAATAATCATTCAGGCCTTGAGATGTGCCTTCATATTTTACGGAGTTATTTTCAAACCGGACATTGCCTTTTAATTTGAGTGACGATGTTAAATCAACCTCATATTGCGCATAACCTGCTGTGGCCAGGAAATCATAATGATTGATTGCATCTGTTGCCGCACCACCATATAAATATCCCATTGCTTCATCTTGTTCGATCAAATGTTTAAAATATCCACCCATGACGATGGACCCCATAGACAGACGAATTTCCTGGGTAAGATTTGAACGATTCCGTTCATTTTTATCATAAAACTCATAAGCCCAGCCTTCCACTGCTGGATCAAAATCATGGGTTTCATGCCAATAAGCACTGTCCGCCCAATCTCCATCATAGGCGTGGACTAAATCCGTTTCTGTGAAAGATGAGATACTGGTAATATTTAAATTATCTCTCGCTTCAAAATTGGCACGCAATGAATATCCAAAAGTTCTTTGGCTGTCTTCTCCTTTATCATTTGAAAACGTTTTGAAATCCGTATTATTGTCCGGCGCCCATGCATCATATCCATTTTCAAGTTCGCAATAAATGAACGTAGCTAATAACGAAAGTTCATTGATTGGATCATACAACAATTTCATCCTGGAGAATGCCTCTTCTCTTTTATTAGAATCTGTAATATTTTGGCTCATATTCTTACGAAATCCATCGCTGTAATTATAAATACCGGTCAATCGCATATTCATATTTTTCATTAAGCTTACATTCATGACCGAGCTCCCGCCATAATGATTATCAGAGCCGAAATTTGTGGACGATTTCAATTCAAAATGGTCTGTTGGATCTGTTGATCCCATGGAAATGAGTCCTGCCATAGCATTGGGACCATAGATGGAAGATTGAGGTCCTTTGTACACTTCAATTTGATCCATATCATAAAGGAGACCCACCATCCCCATTCCACTTAAATCCATGTCATCCATGACAAATCCCACGGAAAAATTGGGAGGACCTTCTCCAAAATAATGGCTTCTTTCCCCTATTCCACGAATTTGAAAATACCTAGGACGACTGGTGCCCCCGGCCCAATTCAGATTTGGAATTTGATCAATCAACGTTTGGAAATGGTCAGTAGCAGATTCTCGAATATCATTACCAGTAAATACAGTAACACTGGATGTGATTTTCTGGAGTGATTCATCAGACAATCCAGCCCGGACAATGATCTCTTTTGATTTAATTACAGTTGGACTCATTTCGACCAACATATCGTTTTGAGCGAGTTGGCTAACTAGACCATAACCGATATGTGAAAATTCCAATTTAGTTCCAATTGAAACATTAATATTAAATTCTCCGAATTCGTTTGTGGCTGTCCCCAGTTCCCCTGCTGTTATATTTACACCTTTAATAAGCTCATTGGTGGATTGATTCTTTACAGTACCTTTAATTTTTGCAAACAAAAAGGATGAGAATAGGATTAAAAAAGAAAGGTGAATTTTAAAATTCATTGTGTCTTCCTACGCTGGCATTATCCAGATCAGGTCAATGGGTTTGTTCTCAGCCGTTCGATCTGGTTCTGAATGGCACCCCTGACGTACTTTAAATTACATTGTTTTACAACTCTGCAAACACACTATAATCAATGAGACATATGCAAAACCGGCGGTGGGAATCAATACTTTAACACCTGAAGATTTAAACACCTGGATACTCATTTTCTTCCATTGCACAATCCAAAATGATTTCCCTACCTTTACAACTAATTTATCGGAGAAAAAATGTCCAAATCTTTACCAGAGATTACTCCCAAAGCTATTGTTTTAGGAATTTTGTTGTCCATGATACTTGCAGGTGCCAACGCATACCTTGGTTTATTTGCAGGAATGACCGTTTCAGCATCCATTCCGGCAGCGGTGATTTCCATGGCGGTCTTGCGGCTCTTCCGAAAATCGAACATTTTAGAAAATAACATTGTTCAAACCGCAGCATCTGCAGGAGAATCCTTGGCTGCGGGTGTAATATTTACAATCCCCGCATTGGTTCTCATGGGTGTTTGGACAGATTTTGATTACCTGGAAGTTGCAAAAATTTCTGCCATTGGTGGTGTAATTGGTGTGTTATTCACAGTGCCATTGCGTCGTGCATTGATCGTAGAAGCAAAACTAAAATATCCGGAAGGTGTTGCTACTGCAGCAGTTTTGAAAGCAGGTGAAGAGTCTCGCACATCGACTGAAAAAGATGAATCGGGCGGACTCATCACTATCGCAATTTCAGGATTGGTGGGTGGTGCCATGAAACTCTGTCAGCAAGGGTTTGCTATGTGGCATGCGGCCATAGAAGGTGCAACTGTCGTTGGTGGCTCCATCTTCGGAATCGGGACGGATCTCTCCCCAGCCTTGATCTCTGTGGGATATATTGTTGGGCGAAACATTGGAATTTTGGTTGTGGCTGGAGGGCTTATTTCCTGGGTTGTTGCAATTCCCATTTATACAGCTATTTATGGATTTGAAGGTGAACCTATGCCTGCAGCTTGGGACATATGGAATTCCCAGATTCGTTATCTCGGTGTTGGATCCATGGTTGTAGGTGGAATTTGGTCGCTCATCTCTCTTTTTAAACCACTGGTTAATGGGATCAAGGCCAGCCTTGAAGCGGTTAAAAAATCAAAATTGGCTACAGATATTCCAAAACATGAACAAGATTTTCCTATTAATTATGTGGGAATGGTTTTAGCAGTTTTGCTGATTCCTGTATATCTCCTATATTTTGAAATTGTGAATGATGTTGCCATCGCTGCACTTCTTGCTGTAGTTATGATGATATTCGGATTCTTATTTTCTGCTGTGGCCGCTTATATGGCTGGAGTAGTGGGTTCATCCAATAATCCAATTTCAGGAGTTACTATTGCCACAATTCTTTTTTCATCCCTTTTACTCTTGTCTCTTTTGGGCAAAGACTCTGATGTGGGGGCTTCGGCTGCTATCATGATCGGCGCAGTGGTATGTTGTGCCGCCGCCATCGGTGGAGATAACCTGCAAGATCTAAAAACAGGACACATCGTTGGCGCCACACCCTGGAAACAACAAATAATGCAGATTATTGGCGTTTTAAGTGCAGCGGTTGTTTTAGGACTCGTTCTGGATATTCTTCATACTGCATATACAATAGGTTCCCCCACTTTACCAGCACCACAAGCAACGTTAATGATGTCAGTTGCAGATGGAGTGTTTACAGGGAATCTTCCATGGACCATGGTTGGATTCGGCGCTATTATAGGCGTTATCATTATTTTAATAGATCTTCGGCAGAAACGAATCGGTTCTGATTTTCGGGTACCTATTTTGGCGGTGGCCGTTGGGATATATCTGCCGATCGAACTGACCGTTCCCATTTTTATCGGTGGTATGATCGCCCATTTTAGTGATAGATCGGAAGCGACAGAAACCATGAAGAGAAAAGGTTTACTCATGGCTTCTGGACTCATCACTGGAGAAGCACTTATTGGAATATTAGTGGCTGTTCCAATTTTTATAACGGGGAGTAAAGATTGGTGGCCTCAATTTTCGGGATTTTCATTTATTGGGATTGCTTCCTTTTTAGGTGTTATTGGATGGTTATATAAGTCCGTGACTCAAAAGTCATAATGAAGCAATCTGGTCTTATGCGAATAATAACCTATGATCTTTTACGTCGACTCCCAAAAGTGGAGCTCCACTGCCATTTGGATGGATGTCTCCGTCCAGAATCCGTTTTAGATGTGGCAATAAATGAAGGTGTAAAACTCCCATCATTTGAACTAGATGAATTATCATCCTTTTTAAAGATCGGTAAAAAACGAGGGTCTCTGGAAGAATATCTAAATCGTTTCGACATCACTCTTTCTGTAATGCAAACTCCTGAGTCTCTTACTCGATTTGCATTCGAATTAATTGAAGATGTGGCAAAAGAGAATGTTCGATATATCGAAGTACGCTACTCTCCCATTTTACACCAACAAAAAGGTATGACCTTAGACATGGCGATTAACTCTGTTAAAAAGGGACTACACAAAGGTGAAAAGAAATTCGGAGTTAAATCCGGGATCATCATATGTGGAATTCGTTCCATATCGCCGAACGTTTCTTTACGGTTGGCAGACCTTGCCGTTCAATATAAAAATAAAGGTGT